>Ga0308411_10000774_pt1 | contig 21574 bp, 21 predicted proteins | sample HotsprottomLayer_2_FD_203530 | JGI IMG/M metagenome (GOLD analysis project Ga0308411, IMG submission 203530) | Hot spring phototrophic mat microbial communities from Octopus Spring, Yellowstone National Park, Wyoming, United States -... | ecosystem: Environmental > Aquatic > Thermal springs >...
CGTCGGCGCGGAGGACCGCCAGGTCGAGATCCACGCGGAGCGCGCGGTACGGCACGACGTGCCGGCTGATCCCGCTCGGCAGCCGTACCGGGAGCTGCGCGATCGCGCGGATGTCGTCCTTCGTGAACGGGGGAAACAGGACCAGCGCGTCGACGCGGCCGTATTCGCGCGCGAGCGTCTCGAGGGGCCCGGGCGTCACGCGATAGATCGCGGTCCGGCCGCGGTACCCGGCGACCACCTCGGCCAGGGCGGCCACCCGGCCGGCGAGCCCCCCGGAGGCTTCCAGCCCGCGGGCCTCCTGCGCGGTGAGCACGACGCAGGCGAACCGGCCTGCCTCGAGCCCGGCCTGCAGCGCACCCGGCGTCGCGGCGGTCCACGGACCGCCCGGCGCCGCGAGCGCGGCGCGCAGGCCGGCGGCGTCCTGCAGCAGGTGCGCCCACACCTCCAGCCTGACTTCCGCGGCGTCGTAGTCGACCACCTGCACGAGCTGGTGCGGGTAGCCCCCCTGGCGCAACGCCGTCACGCGGTTCGCGCCGTCGAGCACCACGTGGCGGCCGTCGGGCAACGGCGCGACCACCGGGGGGTTGCGCAGGATCCCGTCGGCCTCCAGGCTGCGCGCCAGGCGCTCGACGCGCAGCGGGTCGGTGTCCTCGTGCAGGAGCAGCGACGCGGTGGGCACGATGCGCAGGTCCGGGAGCCGCGACGCCGCCGGCGCCGCGCCTCCGCGCGGCTCGCCCGCCGGGGTCATCGCCAGGGCGCGCCGGTCAGGCCGCCGGCCATTGCCGGCAGGATCGTGACCTCGTCGTCCGGTTGAAGCGGCGTGCTCAGCCCGCCGCTCTGACGAACCTCCGTGGCGTTGACGAAGACGTTCACGTAGGCGCGCAGCGCGCCGGCCTCGTCCACCAGGTAGGCGCGGACGCCGGGGTGGGCGGCGTCGATCCGGTCGAGCAGCTCGCCGACCGTCGCGGCCTCCACCGTCATGCGCGCCTGACCGCCGGTCAACCGGCGCAGCGGGGCGGGCACGAGCACCGTGGCCACGACGCCCTACCCGGCCCGCGCGGCGCGGATGGCCTCCACGCCCGCCGGCGCCAGATCGAGACCGAACGCCGCAGCGAACCGCCGCGCGTACGCGCGCCGGACCTCCGCCATCGGCACGGTGTGGCCGAGCACATGGGTCATCGAGGTGACCGGGAGCCCCAGCCCGCACGGGTTGATGACCGCGAAGGCGTCCAGGTCGGTCGTGACGTTGAGCGCGAAGCCGTGCATGGTGACCCGGCGTTTGACCGCGACGCCCACGGCGCAGATCTTGGCGTCGCCGACCCACACGCCGGGGTAGCCCGGGCGCCGCGCGGCCGGGATGCCGAAACCCGCGAGCACCTCGACGACCGTGGCCTCCAGCGTCCGCATGAACCGGCCGACGTCCTCGCCGAGCCGACGCAGGTCCACGATGGGGTAGCCGACGAGCTGCCCAGGCCCGTGGTAGGTCGCGCTACCGCCCCGCTCCACCTCGAACAGCTCGATGCCGCGCGCGGCCAGCGCCGCAGGGGAGGAGAGCACGTGCGCGCGGTCCGCGCTGCGGCCGAGCGTGACCACGGGCTGGTGCTCGAGCAGCAACAGCACGTCGGGGATCACGCCCTGCTGGCGCGCGCGCACCAGGTCTTGCTGCAGCGCCCAGATCTCGGCGTAGGGCTGGGGGGCGTCACCGAAGTCGAGCAGCCAGCCCGGAGCCGGGGCCGGCGCAAGCGCCGTGCGACCCGCGTCACCAGCCAGCGTCACGCCGTGGCCTCCCCGCGCTCGCGCGGTGAGGAGGGCTCGGCGGCCTCCACCTCGAGCGCGGCACCGTTGTGAAAGCACGCCAGCGGGTGACCGGGCGCCACGCGCACGGCCACCCGCGCGCCGCGCGGCAGCTCCACCGTGTGCGGCTGGCGGCTGTGCAGCACCCGGCCGCTGGGCAGCGCCACGCGGTAGATGATCTCCGATCCGGCGAACAGGCGGTCGAGCACGGTGCCCGCGCCGTCCGGCGCGGCGATGATGGTCACGTCGTCCGGCCGCACCAGGAGCTCCACGTGGCCGTCCCCGGACGCCAGGGGCGTCACGCGTTGCGCGACGAGCCCGGCCTCGGTCTCCAGGCCCCGCGCCGTGACGCGCGCCGGCAGGAAGTCCGCCCGGCCGAAGAACCCGGCCACGAAGCGGGTGCGCGGCGCGTGGAAGATCTCCTCGGGCGTGCCCACCTGCTCGAGGCGCCCGGCGTTGATGACGGCGACGCGGTCGCCCAGCATCAGGGCCTCCTCCTGGTCGTGCGTCACGAAGACCGCGCTGATTCCGGCCGAGGTCAGGATGCCGCGGACCTCCTCGCGCACCTGGCGGCGTAGGTCGGCGTCGAGGTTGGAGAACGGTTCGTCGAGCAGCACCGCGAACGGCCGCGGCGCGAGCGCGCGCGCGAGCGCCACGCGCTGCTGCTCGCCCCCGGAGAGCTCGTGCGGGTAGCGGGCCGCGAGGCCGCGCATGCCGACCAAATCGAGCACCTCGGCGGTGCGCGGGCCGCGCTCGGCGACGAGCACGCAGTGCAGGCCGAACTCCACGTTCTCGGCCACCGTCAGGTGCGGGAACAGGGCGTAGTCCTGGAAGACCATGCCGACGCCGCGCGCCTCGGGCGGCACCCAGTCCCCGCCGCCGGCCACGCGCCGGCCCGCGATCCACACTTCGCCGTCGTCGGGCCGCTCGAAACCGGCGACGAGCCGCAGCAACGTGGTCTTGCCGCTGCCGCTCGGGCCGAGCAAGGCCAAGATCTCGCCGGGCGCGACGTCGAGGGACAGGCGGTCCACGGCGGCGACGGCGCCGAAGCGGCGGGTCACGGCGCGCAGGGCGACCACCGCGGGCCGCTCGCCCGCCGCGCGCCGATCGCGGCCAGTCTCGTGCGTGGTTCCAGGGATGCTCACGTCCGCAGGGGAAGCGTAGCAGAGGCCGCCGGGACCAACAAGGGCGTCACGCGCGCCGCCCCTCCTGGCCGAGCAGCAGCCACATCGACGCCGACGAGACGGCGAGCAGCACGAGCGCCGGGGGGCCGGTGCGGCCGAACCGGCCGTCGTTCGCATCGGTCCAGATCGTCGTGGCCAGGGTGTCGAAACCGGTCGGGCTCAGCAGCAGCGTCGCCGGCAGTTCCTTCATGATGGTCAGGAAGACGAGCGCCGCCGCGGCGACGATGCCCGAGCGAACCAGCGGGAGCGTGATCGTCCACAACACGTCCGGCGCGGTGCGGCCGAGCGTGCGGGCCGCCTCCTCCTGGGACGGGCTCACCTGCTGCAGGGCGGACCGCAGCGGGCCCGCGGCCTGCGGGAGGAAGTGGACCGCGTAGGCGAAGACGAGCAGGCCGAGCGTCTGGTAGACCGCCGGGGCGTAGCGCGCCGCGAAGAAGACCAGCGCGAGGGCGATCACCAGCCCGGGCAGCGCGTAGGAGACGTACATCACGCGCAGGGTGAAGCGGGCGAGCGCCCCGCCGTGGCGGACCGAGAGCACGGCGATCGGCAGGGCCATCAGGAGGGTCAGTCCCGCGCCCAGCGCGGACGCGGTCACCGACCGTGCGGTGGGCGCGAGCACGCGCGTCAGCGCGTCGCCGTGCTGCACCCCGATGGCGAGCCAGTAGGCGAGCACCCCCACGGGCATCGCCACGCCCAGCGCCGCGACGCCGGCACAGAAGAGCACCGCGACGGGCCGCCACCGCCCGAGCGCCACCACGCGCGCCGGCCGCTTGGCGCCGGCGCCGAGCCGGTGGAACCGCGGGCGGCCGCGTTGCTCGCCGAGCACGAGCACGACGGCGGCCAGCGCCACCAGCACGAGCGAGAGCACGGCGGCGTAGCTCCGGTTCAGCGCCGTCTGGTACTGGAGGTAGATCGCCGTGGTGAACGACTCGAACCGCATGATCGCCACCGCGCCGAAGTCGCTGAGCACGTAGAGCGCGACCAGCAGCGCGCCCGCCTGGATCCAGGGCTGCAGCAGGGGGAGGGTGACGCGCCTAAACGTGGTCCACTCGCCTTCCCCGAGGCTGCGCGAGGCCTCCTCGAGCGAGGGATCCATGCCCCGGAACCCGGCGCGTACGCTGAGCAGCACGTAGGGGTAGGCGAACAGCGTCAGGGTGAGCCAGGCCCCTGCGAAGCCGTGGATGTCGGGGAGGCGGGCCAGCCCGGTCAGCGGCTCCAGCGCGCGCTGGAGCGCGCCCACCGGTCCGAAGACGGTCACCACCATGAACCCGCCGATATACGACGGCACGACCAGCGGGAGCGCGGCCAGCACGCTCCACAGCCGCGCGCCCGGGAGGTCGGTCCGCGCCGTGAGCCACGCCAGCGGGACCGCGACGGCCATGCTGGTGGCGGTCACCGCGGCGGCGAGCAGCAGCGTGTTGAGCAGCACCCGCGCGGTGCGGCCGCGCAGGAGCAGCTCGAGCACGCCCTCGTCCGCCCCGGCGGCCCGCACCACCAGGTAGACCACCGGGAGCAGGACCGCGGCGCAGACCAGCAGCGAGGGTACCGTCAGGAACGCCGGCACCGGGACCGTTCGTCCCCTTCCGACCGCGACCGGGCGGGCCACCGGCGCGCGCACCGCACACGCCCCCCGCGGGCCTAGAGGACGCCGGCCTCCCGCATCAGCCGGAGCGTGGCGTCGAGCGCGGCCAGGTAGTTCAGGTCCACGCGCGGGGTCTGGATGCTGGCGAGCGGCGGCAGCATCGGGTGCGGGGCGATCCCGCCGCCGAGCGGGTACTCGAACGTCTCGGTGGCGAAGTACCGCTGCGCCTCGGGCGACAGCAGGAACTCGACGAACCGCAGCGCCGCCTCCGGGTTGCGCGCGGTGTTCAGGACACCGACCCCTGCGACGTTGACGAGGTTGCCGACATCCCCGCCGGGGAACATGTAGTTCCGCGCCGGGAACCGCTCGCCGCGGTCGCGCAGGAACTGGAACAGGTAGTAGTTGTTCACGAAGCCCACGTCGACCTCGCCCGCGCCCACCGCGGCGACGATCGGGGCGTTGCCCGGGAAGGGCCTGGCGCCGTTCGCCTTGATCCCCTCGAGCCAGCGCTTCGTCCGCTCGTTCCCCCAGACCAGCCGCATCGCGGTCACGTGAGCGACGAAGGACGCGTTGATCGGCGCCCAGCCGATGCGGCCGCGCCACTTCGGGTCGGTGAACTCCGCGATCGAGGCGGGCAGGTCGCGCGGGGACAGCCGGCTCGTGTTGTAGACCACCACGCGCGCGCGGGCGGTGATGCCGACCCACAGGCCGTCCACCGACCGGAAGCGCGGCTCGACCCGCTGCAGGATGCTCTCCGGAAGGCGCCGCAGCCGGCCGGTGTAGGCCAGGTAGCCCAGGCCGCCGGCGTCCTGCGCGAAGTAGACGTCGGCGGGGCTGTTGGCGCCCTCCTCGATGATCGTCGCTGCGAGCTGCACGGTGTCGCCGTACCGCACCTGCACCGCACCGCCGGCGCGGCCGTACTGCTGCAGCAGCGGGCCGACGAGCGCCTGGTTGCGGCCGGAGTACACCGTGATGGTCGCCTGCTGTCCGACCGCCGTCCCTGTCGCGCCGACCGTCAGCACGAGCGCGGTCACCACTGCGATCCAACGCCTCGCCATCCGACACCACCCCTTGGTCCTGTGCATACCTTTAGGCTACCCTTATTCTTGAGTTGAGGAATACCTTTCCGGCCTCGCCCGGAGCGGCTGCACGACGCACCACGCGCGTGACTCCCAGAATGCAGGCAGGAAGCGCGTTTCCGCCGCCCGGGTGGATTGCGAACAATCGCTGTTAGGTGCCAGCCAGGTCGCGGTTGCGGAGGTTCCGCCGTTAGGGTATCCTCAACGTGAGGATATGGCCACCCTGGCACGCGCGGGCGTGCGCACGGCCGCGAGCCCCCCCCAGCCGAACGGCCTGGAAGTCCAGTTGCGCCGTCACCACCGCCGCCTCACCCCGCAGCGGGCCATCGTCTGCCGCCTGCTCGACGGGAACCGCGAACACCCCTCGGCCGAAGCCATCCACCGCAGGGCCAGCGCGGAAATGCCTACGCTCTCCCTGCGGACGGTGTACGCCGTGCTGCACGAGCTGGTGGAGATCGGCGCCATCCGGGCCCTGGATCTCGGTACCGGGAGCGCGCGCTTCTGTCCCAACCCGAGCCCCCACCACCACCTGGTGTGCGGCCGCTGCGGCCGGATCCGCGACGTGCAGTTCGCAGCGCCGCCGCTCGACCTGCCGCCCGACCAGCGCCGGGGCTTCTGGGTGACGGGCGTGGACCTGGTCTTCCGCGGGGTCTGTGGAGAGTGTCGCCGGTGACCGTCCACGACATCGCCAAGACCGAGCGCATGGAGATGTACCTCAAGGCGGTCTACACGGTCGCCCAGGCCGCGCCACCCGTGACGATCTCGAAGGTCGCCGACTACATGGGGGTCTCGGCGCCGTCGTCGTACGAGATGCTCAAGCGCCTGGAGAGCCAAGGGTTGCTCCGCTCCGGTGCCGGGGGCGGCTACCGCCTCACGCCGAGCGGGCTTGCGACCGCGACCCGGGTCGTGCGCCGACTGCGGCTGGCGGAGCGGCTGCTGACCGACATCCTGCGGCTCGACCTGCCCCTGGTGTACGCCGAGGCGTGCAAGCTCGAGCACGTCATCAGCCCCGAGGTGGAAGCCCGCCTGGACGAGGTCCTGGGGTATCCCGAGACGTGCCCGCACGGCTGGCCCATCCCGCGCGACGGCGCGCAGGCGGCCCCCGACGCCGCGCCGACGCTCGACCGGTTCGACGTCTGGGACCAGCTGGTGGTGGTCAGCATCCCCGAGGAGGATGCCACGGTCGTGGACCACCTGGCGGCCGTCGGCGTGCTGCCCGGCGCGAACGTGCTGGTCCGCGAGGTCGGGCCGGTGGACGGCCCCCTCACGGTACAGGTGGACCGGCAGATCCGGGCGATCGGCCGCGAAGTCGCGCGCCGCGTCCGCGTCCGCGCCGCCTGCGCCTCCTGAGAGCACCGCGAGAGCGCGCGGGCCGATCATCGGCCCGCGGTCCGGCAAGGGGGACGGCGGGCGCTGACCGCGGCGCCGCAGCACGCCGTCCCCCGGGGTGCTGCAGGGAACGCCCCGGTCGCGTGAGAATCCTCTGTTGTTCTCCAATCCCGTGCGACGGACCCCGGAGGTCCTCTCGATGCCCAGGTCGTGGATCGTATCCCTGGCCCTGGCCATGATGCTGGCAGCCGCGTCCGCCGCGCCCGCCGCGCCGGCGTCCGCGGTCCAGGGCGACCCCGCCGCGATCGCAGAGCTTCTGGCGGCGCTCGAGAAGTTCAACGCGCTGCGCACGTGGCGCGCCCGGATGACGCTGGTGGGGCAGAACGCTCCGCCGATCGTCTTCAGCAGCGCAGGGCCGGGCCGGACGCAGATGACGATCGGCACCGGGGGCGCCGCGCAGCACATGTACATCCTGGAGGGCGTCGGCACCTGGATCCAGCAGGGCACCCAGTGCAGCCGGCTCCCGGCCGGGGCGGCCCCGCCGGGACCCAGCCGGGCCGACGCCGACCCGGGCGCGCGCCGCGAGGGCACGGTCACGATCACGCGGGGCGACCGCCAGACCCTCGACGGGGTGCCGACGCAGACGTACCTGATGATCGTGGAGAGCCAGAGCGGGCGCTCGCAGATGAAGTACTACGTCGATCCGGCGGTCGCGCTGCCCAAGCGCATGGAGGTCCAGAGCGAGCGCGGGACGATCGCCTTCGATTACTACGACTACAACGCGCCCATCGTCATCAACAACCCGCCCTGCTGACCCGCGCCCGGAGACGGTCTTGCAATCGTCGGCCCGAGGCCCCTAAATAGATTGCCGGAACCGGAGGGGTCGTCCTCATCGTCTGGTCCGAGCGAGAGAGGTCCATGGAGGTGTACGGCATGCCTCAGTTCGTCGTGCGTCTGCTTGTCGCGAGCGCCGTGGCCGTGCTGGCGCTCACGGTCCCGGCCGCCGCGGCCCCGACCGAGTCCAGCCCCGCCTACCGCGGGCTGGGCCTGTCCACCCCCTACCCGAGCCAGACCGTGCGTCAGGGCGAGCCGGTGACGCTGACCCTGACCGTGCGCAACTACGGGCTCCCGCCCCAGGTCGTCAACCTGGCGGTCGCGCAAACCAGCCCCGGGTGGCGCGTGACCTTCCAGGGGGGCGGACGGCCGATCACCGCCGTCGCGGTCGGAACCGACCAGGAGGCGACGCTGAGCGCGCGCTTCGACCCGCCGGCCGGCGCGCGCCGGGGGACATTCCGTTTCGTGCTGGCCGCCCGCGGTCAGGACGGGCAGGCGACGCTGCCGGTCGCGCTGACGTTCGGCCAGGTCGCGCCGAGCCGGTTGACGCTGACCGCCGAGCTGCCGGTCCTGCGCGGGCCAGGGAGCTCGAGCTTCCGCTACCGGCTCACGCTGAAGAACGACGGCGACCAGGACCTGCTGGTCAGCCTGGACGCGCAGACCCCGCGCGGCTTCCAGGTGACGTTCACCCCGGCGTTCGGCAGCCAGCAGGTGACGAGCCTGCCGGTGAAGGCCGGGGAGTCCCGCGACATCGACACCGAGGTCTCGCTGCCCCAGGACATCGCCGCGGGCACCTACGAGGTCACCGTCCGCGCCGGCGCGGGCGAGGCCCGGGCCGACACCAAGCTCACCCTCGAGGTGACCGGCCGGCCCGAGCTGTCCATCACGACACCCGAGGGCCGTCTGTCCGGCCGGGCCTACGTCGGCCAGGAGACCGCCATCAAGATCCTGGTGCGCAACCGCGGGACGGCCCCGGCGCGCAACGTCGAGGTCTCGGCGTTCGAGCCGTCGGGGTGGACCGTGCGGTTCGAGCCGTCCCGGATCGCGGAGATCGCGGCCCGCACCGGTGAGCAGGAGGTCACCGCGTTCGTCAAGCCGTCGCAGAAGGCGATCTCGGGCGACTACGTGCTCACGCTGCGCGCGTCCGCCGGGGACGTCTCGACCTCGGCCGACTACCGCGTGACCGTGTTCACCACGGCGCTGTGGGGCATCGTGGGCATCGGCGTGATCGCGGTGGCGGTGGTCGTGCTGGGCCTGGTGGTCTCGCGCTACGGGCGGCGATGAGCGACCCGGTCATTGAGACCCAGGGGCTCACGAAGCGCTACGGCGACGTCGTCGCCGTGGACGGCCTGAACCTGCGGCTGCAGGCGGGCGAGGTCTTCGGGCTGCTCGGCCCCAACGGCTCGGGCAAGACCACCACGATCCTGATGATCCTGGGGCTCACCGAGCCCACCGCGGGCACCGCCCGCGTGTTGGGCTACGACCCCCTCCGCCACCCCCTCCAGGTGAAACGCCGGGTCGGGTACCTGCCCGACTCGGTCGGCTTCTACGACGAGCTGACGGCTCGCGAGAATTTGCGCTACACGGCGCGCCTCAACGGCATCGACCGGGCGGAGGCTGACCGGCTCATCGACCAGGTCATGGACCGCATGGGCCTGCGCGACGTCGTGGACCGACCGGTCGGCACGTTCTCCCGCGGCATGCGCCAGCGACTGGGGCTCGGCGAGGTACTGATGAAGCGCGCGCAGATCGCGATCCTCGACGAGCCCACGGTCGGGCTGGACCCGGAGGCCGCCCACGAGTTCCTGGGGATGATCCGCGGCCTGAAGGCCGACGGCATCACGGTCCTGCTCTCGTCGCACCTGCTGCACCAGGTGCAGGCCGTCTGCGACCGGGTGGGACTGTTCCGGAACGGCAAGATGGTGCTCGAGGGCACCTTCGAGGCGCTCAGCGAGAAGGTGCTCGGCGGGAGCTACCGGATCAACGTCGAGGCGCGGCGCGACGGGCTCGAGCGGCTGCTGGGCTCGGTCCCGGGCGTGGTGCGCGTGACGCCCATCCGCGGCGGCCGCTACCTGCTCGAGGCCTCGCGGGACTGCCGCAGCGAGGTGGCCCGCCGCGTGGTGGGCGAGGGCGGCGAGCTGCTGGAGCTGACCTTCGAGCGCGTGAGCCTCGACGACGTGTACGCGCGGTACTTCCAGGAGGCCCGCGGTGAAGCGTGAAGGCTCGCCCTGGACGGGCTTGTGGGCGGTCGTCCTCAAGGAGTACGCCGACCACCTCTCGAGCGTGCGCATGCGCATCCTCGAGGGGCTCATCCTGGTGGTGGCGGTCGCGACGGTCTACGCCGCGGCCCAGAGCCTCCGCCAGACCGTCGGCGAGGATCCCTTCATCTACCTGAAGCTGCTGACCACCTCGCAGGACCCCCTGCCGTCGTTCGTGGCGTTCATGGGGTTCCTGATCCCGCTCACCGGCATCGCGCTCGCCTTCGATGCGGTCAACGGGGAGTACAACCGGCGCACCATGAGCCGGCTGCTGGCCCAGCCGATCTACCGCGACGCGGTGCTGATGGGCAAGTTCCTGGCCGGGCTGCTCACCATGGCCACCACGCTGCTGGGGCTGTGGCTGCTGGTGACCGGGCTCGGCATCCTGCGGCTCGGCGTGATCCCCGAGGCGCGCGAGGTGGGCCGCGGCCTGTTCTTCCTGCTAGCCACGCTCGCCTACGGCGGGGTCTGGATGGCCCTGGCGATGCTGTTCTCGGTGACGTACCGCCAGCCCGCCACCTCCGCGATGGCGACCCTGGCAGTGTGGCTGTTCTTCGCGGTCTTCTGGGAGATCGTCGTGCGGCTGCTCTCGAACGTCGCCGCGCTCGTACTGATGCGCGGGGGCACCGAGAACGAGCTGGCCCTGATCCAGATCCAGCTCTTCCTCTCGCGCCTGTCGCCGAACACGCTCTACTCGGAGACCGTGCTCGCGCTGCTCAACCCGGACGTGCGCGCGCTCGGGCCGGTGCTGATCACCCAGCTCGAGGGCGCGGTGCGGGGCACGATGCTGCCGCTGTGGCAGAGCCTGGTGCTGGCGTGGCCGCAGTTCACCGCGTTGATCGCGGCGGTGATCCTGCTGTTCGCCTACGCCTACATCCTGTTCCAGCGGCAGGAGGTGCGGGCCTAGGCCGGCGCCGGGGGCTGGAGCGGCGCCAGCTCGCGCACGGCCCGCTCCACCGCCTCGCGCGGGTAGGCGAAGTCCTCCAGCCGGCCGGCCAGGTGCGCCTCGTAGGCGGACAGGTCGAAGTGGCCGTGCCCGCACAGCCCGAAGAGGATCACCTTGGGCCTGCCGCTGACCTTGGCCTCGAGGGCCTCGTCGATCGCCTTGCGCACCGCGTGGGCGGCCTCGGGCGCCGGGATGATCCCCTCGGTGCGGGCGAACTGCAGGGCGGCGTCGAAGACTGCGCGCTGCGGGTAGGCCACCGCCTCGATCAGCTTGTGATGCACCAGCAGGCACAGCAGCGGCGCGTCGCCGTGGTAGCGCAGCCCGCCGGCGTGGATGCCCGGCGGCACGAACGTGTGTCCGAGCGTGTACATCTTGAGCAGCGGCGTGGTCGCGGCCGTGTCCCCGAAGTCGTAGAGGTACTGCCCGCGCGTCAGTGACGGGCAGGCCTCGGGCTCGACCGCCACGAACCGCGTGGAGCCGCCCTTGAACTTCTCGGGCAGGAACGGGAACGCCAGCCCCGAGAAGTTGCTGCCGCCGCCGACGCAGCCGATGATGACGTCGGGCGCCTCGCCCGCCATCTCCATCTGGCGCCGGGCCTCGAGCCCGATGACCGTCTGGTGCAGGAGCACGTGGTTGAGCACGCTGCCGAGCGCGTACTTGGTGTCGTCGTGCTTCGCGGCGTCCTCCACGGCCTCGCTGATCGCGATGCCGAGGCTGCCGGGCGACTCGGGCGTCTTCGCGCGCACGGCCCGCCCGGCCTCGGTCGCCTCCGACGGGCTGGGCAGCACGTCGGCGCCCCAGGTCTGCATCATGAGCTTGCGGTAGGGCTTCTGGTCGTAGGAGACGCGCACCATGTACACGGTGCAGTCCAGGCCGAACAGCCGGCAGGCGAAGGCGAGCGCGCTCCCCCACTGCCCGGCGCCGGTCTCGGTGGTGAGCCGGCGGACGCCTTCCTGCTTGTTGTAGAATGCCTGTGCGACCGCGGTGTTGGGCTTGTGGCTGCCCGCCGGGCTGACCCCCTCGTACTTGTAGTAGATGTGGGCCGGCGTATCGAGCGCCTGCTCGAGGCGCCGGGCGCGGTAGAGCGGCGTGGGCCGCCACAGCGTGTAGACCTCGCGCACGGGCCCGGGGATCTCGATCTCTCGCTCCGCGCTCACCTCCTGCATGATGAGCGCCATCGGAAACAGCGGCGCGAGGTCGCCGGGCCCGATCGGCTGCTTCGTGCCCGGGTGGATGACCGGTGGCAGCGGTACGGGCAGGTCCGCGGCCACGTTGTACCACGACCTGGGGATGTCGGCCTCGGTGAGCAGGAACTTGGTGGACGCCATCGCCGTCCCTCCATCCAGCGTGCGAGATGGGGGTCTATTGCGCCTCGGCGGCCGCACCTCCTGCGCGCCGGCGAGCCTGCGCCTGGTCGGGAGGGCCCGGCTCGCGCGCTTCGGGAGGGTCGGCGGCCGCACCCTCGGAGAACGCGGTGGGCTCCTCCCCCGGATGCCGCCCGGCGTGGCGGACCCGCACCTGCAAGGAGCGCAGCCGGTTGAGCACGGCGGCGACCTCGTGGCGCCTGGGCAGTGCGTAGTCGGGCGGGTGCTCGGGGTGGAGCGTCAGCACCCGCAGCCCGCCGCCGGCGACGTCGGCGAGGGTCCGATCCACGATCTCGGCCACGCTCGCCTGACCGTCCGCGTAGCCGCGCTCTATGGCATGGAGCACGGCGTCGCCCGCCGCCCGGGCCTGCGCCGCGTCCACCAGCTGCGGGAGGCCGTCCAGATCGACCACGTCGCGGCCGACCGAGAGCGACTGGCGCCACCGCACCTCGGTGCGCAACCCGCGGCCCCTGACCCCGCCGATGCCACGCGGCAGCGGGCAGCGCGGCGCAGGCACCTCGAACGGCCGGCCCGCCGGCGACGGAGCCCCGGCGACCTCGCGGGCGCGCGCGGTGGCCGCGGCGGGTTGAAAGCCATCGGTGGCGATCACGGTGTCCGCGACCGGCAGGTACTCGCCGAGCGCGCCGGTGGCGATCACCGTGGAGACACGGTGGGTCTCCCACAGCGCGCGCACGCGCTCCACGAGCGGCGAGAGGGCCCTCGCCGCGCCGGGCAGCAGCTCGAGCATGACCGGGTCGCGCGCCAGGAAGGCGATCGCGCTCTCGTCCTCATCCACGAGGAGCAGCGCCGTGCCCAGCTCCAGCGCCTCGGCCACGCCGGCCGCCATCGCGAGCACGCCGCTCGCCCGCTCGGTCACCAGCGCGGTCACGTCCACGCCCGGCGAGAGCGCGTGCACGAACGCGCTGACGTCCACGCGCTCCACGCGCCGTCCCGGGTCGGCGCGCAGCGCCACCGCGTCGGGCACCGTGGCGACGAGCTCGCGGCCGTCGCCGGGGACGTGCGCGTAGACACCCTGGGCGATGGCCGCCAACAGCGTGGACTTGCCGCTCGCCAACCCGCCGGTGATCAGGGTCACGCCGGCGCGGATGCCGAGCCCGCGCACCGGCCCGCGGTGCGGGAGCTCCACCGTGACCGCCAGCTCGTCGGGCGCGCGCAGGGCGGCGGCGCGGCCGCCCCGCATGGGGCGCCCCGAGGTCCCGGCCTCCCGCGCCAGGACCGAGCCGTCGGCGAGGAACGCGACCAGGCCGCGGGCGGGCAACGCGCGGCGGAGGGCCAGGTAGTCCAGGTAGGTCTCGCAGTGGCGCCGCCCGGCCTCGCCGTCGAGGTGCGCCCATACCAGTCCGGCCTCCACCACCGCCGGCAGGTCGTCGAAGAACAGGGCCTGTGCGGGCTTCGCCAGGACCTTCCGGCCCTCGGCCGGGAGCGCGATGGTCAGACGCACCTCGACCGCGTCCTCGCCGACCGCGCACGCGGTGCGCGGGAGGATCTCCTGCCCGCCGGCGTCGATCGTGATCGGCGCGATGCGCCCCGACCAGCGCGTCCGACCGTGGCGGCCGATGGCGTCGCGCACGCAGCGGGCCAGGAAGTCCTCGACCGCGACGCGGGCGTCCGGCGTCTCCCAAAAGGCGCGCGGAACCTGGGACTCGGCCTGGTCGATGCGCACGCGCGCCAGGCACGTGGGCGCGACCGGGTCAGGGCGGATCTGGTCGAGGTAGAGCTCGTAGCGCTCGAAGCGGTAGGCGCCGGCGAGCGTCGTGTAGACCTGGACGCCCTTGCCGTTGCTCACGATCAGCTTGTCGCGGAGACGGTCTGCGGGAAGCATCGAACGTCCCTGGAGCCTCCTGAGTGTGAGTGGCAGCCGGACGGGCGGACCGGACGCCCGCGCGGCCGGGGGTCGGGCTCACCGGCCGGCGGCCGGGTGCGGCGCCGCGGACAGACCGAGGCGCTGGCGCGCGAGCTGGATCGCCCGCAGCAGCTGCGTGTCGCGCCCCTGGTCCAGCTCGGCGACGCTGTTCGCGACCGCGACGTCCGGCGTCACGCCGACGCCCTCCAGGCGGCGGCCCTGGCCGCTCGCGAGCCGGAGAATCGTGACGCTCAGCGCGGAGTCGTCCGACAGGTCGATCACCACGCTCGCCTCGACGGCGCCGCTGGTCTTGGCGCCGAGCAGGGTCGCGCGCCCCTGCTCCTGCAGCGCCGCGGCCAGTAGCTCCGCGGCCGACGCGCTGCCCTCGTCGATGAGCACGACCATCGGCATGGCGGCGGGGAGCACCGGGACGCCGGTGGTCCGCACGGTGCGACTCTGGCCGCCGCGGGTCGTCTCCTGGTAGACCGGCCGGCCGGCGGGCAGGAACAGGTTCACGGTCGCGTTGAGCTCGTGCAGGAACCCGCCGCTGTTGCCCCGCAGGTCGAGGACGAGCGCGCGCATGCCGGCGCCCAGCATCCGCACGAGCGCCTCGCGCACGTCGGCGCCGGTCCGGTTGACGAACTGGTAGAGCTGCAGGTAGCCGATCCCCCCTTCCATGACGCGCGCCTGGAAGACCGCTGGGATCTGGATCGGCGCCCGTGTGACCGAAACGACCAGCGTCTCTGCCCGGCCGGGGCGGTCGAGCACGAGGGCAACGCTGGTCCCAGCCGGCCCGCGAATCAAGCCCGCGACCTGGTCGGTCTGCAACCCGGTGGTCGGCGTGGCGTCCACGCGCACGATCCGGTCCAGGGCCTGCACGCCCGCGGCCTCGGCGGGCGTCCCCGGGATCACGTCGCGAACGTAGAACCGGCCGTCGAGCGGCATGAGCACGATGCCCACGCCCGAGAACGCGGCCTGCCGGCGCTGGCGCAGCTGCCGCTCGCGGTTCTGCTCGGGCGTGATGAACCCGGTGTGCGAGTCGTTCAGCGTGGCGGTCATGCCGCGGATCGCGGCGTAGGCCAGCGCGGTGGTCTGCACGCGTCCGCCCGCCGCGGCCACGGCAGCGGCGAACCGCGCGCGGAACGCGGCCTCGGCGGCGCCGCCGCTGCCCGCCGGGATCTCCGGCAGGTCGGCCTGCACCCCGGCCGCGGAGAGCGCGGCGCGCAGCCCGGCGATCGCGCCGTTCAGCACGCCGACGGGATCGATCGGCCCTACGTAGCGGTCGCGGAGCACGCCGTAGGCCTCGAGGACCAGCCCCACGTCCGCGGCCTGGACGCGCGGCGCCGGGCCGGGCGCGAGCAGCGTCACCGCGAGCACGAGCAGGACCGCCGGCGCGATCCGGCGGAGGGTCGGGATGCACGTTAGGGCCATGTCACGACTCCCGTTCGAGGGACGTCCGGTACGGCGACGGCGTCCTAGATGGCCGGCCGGAACGGCACCAGCCGCAGGATCCAGGCGTTCAGCGCGAAGAGCATGTCGGTCACCATCGCCGCGCCCATCACCAGCAGGAAGGCGCCGCTCGCGGTCGTGATCGACCGCGCGTGCCGCCGCAGCCACCCCATGGTGTCGAACGCCGCGGTGAGCAGCACCGCGGTCAGCAGGAACGGCAGACCGAGCCCCAGCGAGTACGCGAAGAGCAGCGCCGCGCCGCTCCCCACCGTCTGCGAGGTAGCGGCGAGCGTGAGCACCGCCGTCAGGACCGGCCCCACGCACGGCGTCCACGCGAGCCCGAACGCCATGCCCACCGGCACGGCGCCGACGAGCCCCATCGGCATCCGGTGCATCTCCAGGCGGCGGGCGCGGTACAGACCGGGGACCTTGATCACGCCCAGCACGGCCAGCCCGAGCCCGATGACCAGCGCCCCGCCGACGCGCGTGAGCAGGAGACGGTGCTCGAGGATGAGGCCGCCCAGCGCCGACGCCGAGGCGCCCATGCCCGTGAAGATGACCGAGAAACCGAGCACGAACAGCCCGGTCCCGGCCACCACGCGACCGAGGTGGCGCCGGCGCTCCTCGGGGGACATCTCGGCGAGCGAGAGCCCCGAGACGAACGACAGGTACCCCGGGATGAGCGGGACGATGCACGGGCTGAGGAACCCGAGCACGCCCGCGGCGAACGCGAGGAATACGTTGACGTCGCTCATACCGGCAGGTCCTTCCCCGGTATTATACCCGCGCGCGGCCGGCCGCCGACAGCGGCGCCGGACCATCCGTGTCAACGGGCGCCGGCATGCGCCTGTTCCACCGCCGCGTCATGCCGGTGCGCCCAGCCGTGCGCGCGCGGCCGCGACGGCGGCGGCGACCAGGGCCTGGGTGGATGGCGCCTCGGGCGCCGCGCCCTCGGCGGCGACCTCGCGGCCGCCGCCCCGCCCCCCGAAGGCGACGAGCGCGTCGCGCACCGCGGCCGCGGCGTCCAGCGAAACTTGTGCGCCGCGCGCCACGAGCAGGTGGCGTCCCGCGGCCAGGACCGCGACCACGTCCCCGTGCGCGGTGAGCGCGCGGGCCAAGCCGCGCAGGTCGTCGACCGACCGGCCGGCGAAGGCCGCCGCCACCACGCGCGGCGGGCCGGCGACGCCGGCCAGCAGCGCCGCGGCCTCGTGCTCGTGCAGCGCACGCCGGGCGGCTCCGAGCTCGCGCTCCAGCTCCCGCGCGCGCGCCGCGAGCCGGTCGACCGCCGCCGGCAGGTCGCTGACGGGCGCCCCGAACCGCGCGGTGAGCCCGCGCAGGTGCTCGCGCGCGCGGCGGTAGTCGCGCAGCGCCCGGCCTCCGCACAGAAAGGCCACGCGCACCCCGCCCTTGTAGCGCTCCCACCCGTGCACGGCAATCGGGCCGACCTCGCCGCTGGCGCCCACGTGGGTGCCGCCGCAGGCGGATCGGTCGAACCCTTCGATCTCCACGACGCGCAGGCGGCCGGTCCGCTTCGGCGGCCGCCGCAGGCCCAGCGCGTCGGCGCCGGCCGGGTCCACCTCGGTGGCCCGCACCGGCCGGTTCTCCAGGACGACGGTGTTGGCCAGGTCCTCGACGCGCGCCGCGTCGTGGGCGTCGAGGGCCGCGAGGGCCACATCGAGGGTGCACGAACGGTCCATGTGCACCGCCACGGTCTGCGCGCCGAGCGCGCGCAGGAACGCCTGCGAGAGGATGTGCTGACCGGTGTGCTGCTGCATGTGGTCGTAGCGCCGCTCCCAGTCGATGACGGCCACCACCGGCTGGCCGGGCACGAGGGGCGGGGCGCCGGGGTTCGGGTCGAGCGCGTGCCAGATCTCGCCGTCCTCCTCGCGCACGTCGGCGACCGGAACGCCGGCGATCGTCCCACAGTCCGCGGGCTGGCCCCCGGAGGCAGGGTAGAACACGGTGGCCTCGAGGGCCACCTCGTCGCGGCCGTCCGCCGCGCGCCGCACCGCGCGCACGTGCGTCGCGCACTCGCGCCGGTACGCGTCGTCGTGGAAGAGCCTGATGGTCACACGCCGCCTCCGCCGAGCGCAGAAGAGTTCGACACCCGCCCGATTGACACCCCCGGGGGGCCGTGCTATTTTCGGGCCGACAGGTCGGACGCCCACCGGCTTCCGGCCTGTACATTCATTCAGGAAGGGCGTGCACGCACCATGCAGACGGGCACCGTGAAGTGGTTCAGCGCGGAGAAGGGTTACGGCTTCATCTCCGTAGACGGCGCCAAGGACGTCTTCGTCCACTACTCGGCCATCAACGGCGACGGGTTCCGGTCGCTGCAGGAAGGCCAGCGGGTGCAGTTCGAGATCGTCGAGGGCCGCAAGGGCCCGCAGGCGGCGAACGTCACCCCGCTGTAGACCCCGCCCCCCCAGACGTGCCGCGCGGCCCTCGGACCCGGTCCGGGGGCCGCGCCATGTGGCGCGGCAGGCGGTTCGGCCCAGCCGCGCGTCGTTGTCCAGCCGCGTCCGGGGCTGCTACAATCGGGGTGCTCCGCGCCGCGCGAGGGGGACGCATGCCGGAACTGGTCGCGCTGGTGAACGTGTTGTTCCAGCTGCTCTACATTCTGGTGCTGGCGCGCGTCCTGCTCTCCTGGGTGCCGGGGCTGGGGGTCGGGCACCCCGTGGTCCGGGCGGTCCACACGCTCACCGCACCCATCCTCGAGCCCATCCGACGGGTGATGCCACCGGTCGGCGGACTGGACCTCTCCCCGATCCTCGCCTTTCTGGTGCTGGCGCTCGTGCGGGAGTTGCTGATCTCGGTCCTGCTGACGCTGTAGGGCCGCGGGGCCGCTGGGGGGACTCGACGTGGTGCAGGCCTACGTGCTCATTCGCATCCTGCCTGGCAAGCTCTCGGACGCGCTCGCACAGATCCAGCGGACGCCGGGCGTGAAGATGGCGCACGCCGTGACCGGCCCGACCGACATCATCGCCTACGTCGAGACCGAGAGCATGGACACCCTGGGCCGGCTCATCGTGTCGCGCTTCCAGGAGACGCCCGGCGTCACGCGCACGACGACCTGCGTGGTGACGCCCGTCAGCGGGACCTAGCCGCCGCGGCCGTCGGTCGGGCCGTCCCCGACGCGCCGGTCTCCGGCAGCCACCACGTCGCCACCAGCGCCGGAAGCCCCAGCAGCAGCGTCCCCGCCAGCGCGGCGCCCAGGCCGACGCGGTCGGCGACGGCCCCGATCAGCGTGAGCGAGAGCCCGGCGACGCCCCACGCCATGCCGGTCACCAGGCTGCTGGCCAGGCTCGCGCGTCGCGGGAGCAGCTCCTGCGCCATCACCACCGTGACCGCCGCGCCCAGCAGGAACGTGAGCCCGCCCAGCCCGAGCGGGACGAGCGCCGCAGGACCGGACATCGCGTGGAAGACCGCGAGCAGCGGGAGGCCCACCACCGCCGAGGTGACCATCACGGCGCGCCGGCCGACGCGGTCGGCCAGCAGACCGCCGATCAACCCCCCGACCGCGCCCATGCCACCGAACAGGAACACGGCGCTGCCGCCGAAGAGCAGCGACTGCCCCTGCTGCCGCAGCAGTAGGGGCAGGAACAGCATGTGCGAGAAGACGATGACGGCGCGCGCCACGCTGATGAACCAGATCAGCAGGAACGCGCGGCCGTGGCGCCGCAGGTCACCGGCCATCCCGCCGACGGCCCGCTCCCCCACGACCCGCCAGGACCGGACGGACCACCACAGGCCAGCGCAGACGAGCAGCGCCGGGAGCGCGGCCACCGCCGTGCCCGAGAGGCCCAGGACCGTGACCACCGCCGCCACGTAGAGGGGGCCGAGCGAGTAGCCCAGCTCGCCGCCGGCGACGAAGATCGACAGCCCGGTCCCGCGCTGCTGCCGGCTCACCGTCCCGGCCAGCGCGAACGCCTGGGGATGAAAGGCTGCGGTACCGATGCCCGCGCAGAGGAGCACGACGAGCGCGAGCGCATACGACGGCACGAGCCCCAGCAGTCCCATCATCGACGCCGTGACCAGCGGCCCCAGCACCGGGAAGATCGGCCGGTCGAGGCGGTCCGCAGCGACGCCGAAGAAGGGCTGGCCGAACGCCGCGGCGAGGTTGAAGGTGGTCCCGAGCAGGCCGGCGAGCGCGAGCGACAGGTCGAACTTGGCGACGAGCAGCGGAAGCAGCGGCGCGAGGAACGCCGCGTAGAGGTCGTTGGTGAAGTGCCCGAGCGCCATCATCCCGACGCCGGCACCCCACGACGCCTTCGACCGGACCGCGAGCGGCGCCGCCCGCGCGGGCTCGGCGCTCATCGCAGCAAGAGCAGGACGAGCGACACCGTCGCGAAGCTCGCGACCGTCGTGAGGACGACGGCCGACGCCACGAACGCGGGCGCGGTGCCGAACTGCGCGGCCAACAGGAACGCGTTGACGGCGACCGGCATCGAGGTGGAGAGGACCGCGACCTTGGCCGCGGTGCCGCTGACCCCGAAGACGGGGATCAGCAGCACCGTGAGCACGGGCGAGGCCGCGAGCCGCAGGGCGCCGGCGGCCCATAGCGCGCGGCCGAAGACCGCCGGCGGGGCCTGCGCGAGCTGGACGCCCAGCGCGACGAGCAGCATGGGGATCGCGGCCTGCCCCATCAGCTCCAGCGGCCGCCACAGGGCCTCGGGGACGGTGATGCCCAGGTGCCCGACCGCCAGCCCCGCCGCCGCGGCGTAGATCAGCGGGAGCCGGAAGATGTCGGCGGCCGCGCGCCACCGGGTGTTGTGGCCGGCCGACGCCAGGAAGATGCCCAGCGAGTAGGCCAGGATCGCGGACAGCACGTAGACGACCGTCGCCAGGCGGAACCCTTCCTGGCCGAACGCGAAGAGGCTGGCCGGCAGCCCGTAGTTGCCGGCGTTGTAGAGCACGGCACAGAGCCCGAGCCCGCTGCGCTCCTCGCGCGGCAGGCGCAAGAGGGCCGCGGCGGTGGCGGCGAGCGCGAGCAACGCGAGCGTGTGCACGACGATGAGCGCGACCAGCCGATCGCCGCCGGCCCTCGCCAGGTCGAGGCGCACGAGCGCGGTGAACACCAGGCAGGGGCTGAACAGGTAGATGGTGACGCGCGAGAGCGTCCGCGTCTCCACCGGCAGCCGGCGGGCGAGGACGTAGCCGGCCGCCACGACGACCGCGATGGGCACGATGACCGCGAGCAGGGACACGCGCGGGACCTACCGTCCTTCGTCCGGTGCGAACACCTCGTGGACACCGCTGAAGCTGAAGCCCGGGCGCGGGCCGCCGGAGACCACGTGGATGCGGCCGCCCACCGCGACGGCGGCGAGCCCGTGCCGCGGGGTGGGCATCGGCGCCCTGGGCGCCCAGGCGTTCGCGGCGGGGTCGTACATCTCGTTCTCGCCGTAGGTCCCCGGCCGGCCGAGCTCGCCGCCGAACACGTACACCCGTCCACCCACCACCGCGGCGGCGATGCCGCTGCGCGCGGTCGGGATCGGCGGCCCGGAGGTCCACGCGTCGGCGCCCGGGTCGTAGATCTCGGTGACGTTCACGTTGATGCCGCCGTGCCGGCCGACGAAGGTGTAGATCTTCCCGCCGACGGCGGCGGCCGCGTGGTGGTTGCGCGGCGTCGGGATCGGCGCGCGGCGCCGCCAGACGTTCGCCGCCGGGTCGTACTCCTCCGTGATGGGCGTGTCCGCGCCCCCCGGGCCGGTGCCCGAGAACACGTAGATCCGCTCCCCCACGCCCGCGGCCGCCAGGGCACCGCGCGCGGTGGCCATCGGCGCGCGCGCCGTCCACGCGTCGGCCGGCGGCGAGTACTCCCAGACCGCGGTGGTCGGTGTCCAGCCGTTCGTGAACCCGCCGAGCACGAAGAGCCGGCCGGCGGCCACCAC
>Ga0308411_10000775_pt1 | contig 21562 bp, 15 predicted proteins | sample HotsprottomLayer_2_FD_203530 | JGI IMG/M metagenome (GOLD analysis project Ga0308411, IMG submission 203530) | Hot spring phototrophic mat microbial communities from Octopus Spring, Yellowstone National Park, Wyoming, United States -... | ecosystem: Environmental > Aquatic > Thermal springs >...
GGGGCCGCTCCACGACTCGGAGCCGAGCGATGGCGCTCGGCTGCGTTATGCGTTGGGCTTGGGCGGCGTGGCAGCTGCCCCCGTGCCGAGCGGCACCTTCGCCCCCTTCGCCGAGACCCGGATATAACCCTGCATCTCCTGGTGCAGCGCCGAACAGAAGTCCGTGCAGTAGAACGGATAGACGCCGGGGGCCTGGGGCTCCCAGCGCAGCGTCCGCGTCTCGCCCGGCATGATGAGCAACTCGGCGTTCTGTGCGCCCAGGACCGCGAAGCCGTGCGGCACATCCCAGTCCTGCTCCACGTTCGTCACGTGGAAGTACACGGTGTCGCCGACCTCGATGCCCTCGATGTTGTCGGGCTTGAAGTGCGAGCGGATCGTCGTCATGTACACGCGCACGTCCTTGCCGTCGCGCACCACGCGGGTATCCTTCTCGGCCTTCGTCGCGTGCGGATGCGCGTTGTTCTCGAGCGGGTAGATCCGCGTCGATTTCTCCGCGATCAGCTCCGCGGCGATCGCCTGCGCGTAGTGCGGCTCGCCCACGGTCGGGAAGTCGAGCAGCAGCTGCATCTTGTCGCCGGTGATGTCGATGAGCTGGGCGGACTGCGTCAGCTCCGGGCCCGTGGGGAGGTAGCGGTCCTTGGTGATCTTGTTCATGGCGACCAGGTACTTCCCCCACGGCTTGGCGGAATCGCCCCCCGGGATCATGAGGTGCCCGATGGAGTAATAGGTGGGGATGCGGTCCACGATCTTCCAGCTCTCGAGCTGCCACTTGATCACCTCGGAGCTGAGGAAGCACGAGGTGTAGGCGTAGCCCTTGCCGTCGAATTCCGTGTGCAGCGGTCCGAGGCAGGCATTCGGGACCTCGCCGCCGAGCACCGCCTCGAACTCCAGGACCGGAATGCCCTCGATGGTCGTGGCGATCTTCTTCTCGGCGATGGCCTTCTGCATCTTCTCGAACGAGTGCACGGGAATCGTCGCGGAGAGCTTGCCGCCGGCGACGATGTAGCGGCCCGTGCTGTCGACGTCCACGCCGTGCGGCGACTTGGGCGTCGGCAGGAGGTACACCACGCCTTCGCACTGCGTCGGCTCGATCACCGTCTGGCTGTCGAGCACCTCCGACTTGGTCACGCGCGAGGCCTCGTCCATCAGGTTGTGGTAGTACTTCGCGGACAGCTTCGTCGTCTTGCCCTGCGCCACGCACTCTTCGGCCCGCTTCCAGTTGACGGCGGCCACGAAGTCCTTGTCGTTCTTCGACGCGTTGACCTCGAGCAGCGTGCTCGCCTGCTCGGAATTGTACGAGGTGTAGAAGCACCAGCCGTGCGAGGGGCCCTTCCCGCAGTGGGCGAGATCGTAGTTGAAGCCGGGCATGAGCACCTGGAAGGCCAGCCGCATGTGCCCCGACTCCGGATCGACCTTGATGAAGCTGAGGGTGCCCTTGAACTTGTCCTTGTAGCTGGCGATCGCCGTGTCCTCCTGCGGGATGGGTACGCTGAAGCGCGTGCCGGCGACCACGTACTCGGTGTTCTCCGTGGCGAAGGGCGAAGCATGCTGGCCCCCGGCGTTCGGGATCTCGATGGTCTCCACCGTCTCGAACGACCGCAGATCGATACGCGCGATGCGCGGCGTGTTGTTCGCGTTGATGAAGATCCACCGACCGTCCGGCACGCCCTTGGTCTGCGAGAGCTCGGGGTGATGCGTGTCGTCCCACGGGACATGCCCGTAGCTGGTCATGAGCAACGGCTTCGTTTCCTCGGAAAAGCCGTAACCGTTCTCGGGATGCGCGGAGAACACAGGGATGATGCGTAGCAGTCGTCCGGAGGGCAGGCCGTAGACAGCGAGCTGACCGTTGAATCCCCCGGAGAGGAAGGCGTAGAACTCGTCATAACTGCCCGGCGCGACGTAGACCCGCTGAGCCGCATTGGCGGCCAGCGAGCGCGCCTCCTTGGCCGCCCGCGCGACGTACGCGATGGCGAAGACGCACAGGCCGGCGACAGCGAGCTTCACGAGCGTGGTCGTGCGCATGGGAACCTCCTTTCGTGCAGCGACGGGACACGCGGCCTACTTGGCGGGCGTGCCTCCGCTGTCCATCTGGCGAAAGTACTCGAGAATGTTCCGGGCCTCGTCCTGACTCACGTTCTGGAACGTCATCTGCACCATGTATTCCCCGAGCAGCTTCCGCGCTTCGGGATCTTCGCGGCACATCTGTTCGGGGTTCAGGATCATGTTCATGATCCACTCGGGCTTGCGGCGCTGGGTCACGCCCTTCAGGGCCGGGCCCACGTAGCGCTCTTCGAACTTGTGGCAGGCACTGCACTTGGTCTCGAACACCGTCGCCCCGGCCTTGGCCTTCGCGGCATCGATGGGACCGAGCTCGACCGTCGTGATCGGCCCGACGCCTCGACCGGACGGTGCGTCGGCACCGAGGACTCGTGTCGCGGCCAGCAGGGCGAGAGCGAGCCCTGCCGGGACGGTGCGGCGCGCGATCGTGGCGAATCTGAGCACGGCGTTCTCCTTTGTTCGAGCCACCGCAGCAGAGTGCCGTACTTCGCGAACGCCGTCACGGCCCGAGCATGACCTAGATCATGTTCGAGAGCTGGGGAACCCCCTGGCCAGGTTCGAGAGGGCCTCAGCGTTGAGGACCGTGAGCCGGCTGCGGGCGCCGCGGACCACGCCGGCTCGCTGCCAGCGGGCGACGATGCGCATGACGCTCTCGGGCGTGGTCCCGATCATGTCCGCGAGGCGGCGCCGGGTGATGCTGACGGTCTGGGCATCGGCGGCGAGCCCGGCCGTGCGCTCGAGGAGCGAGAGCACCATGCGCGCCAGTCGCTGCTCGACCGGCTCGATGGCGACCGAATGGAGACGCTCGTGCGCTCGGCGCAGGCGGCTTGTCGCATGCTGCAGGATCGTTGCCCGGAGCGTCGGGTAGGTTTGCGCCAGCTCCCGGACCAGGGACGCCGGGGCCTGCCAGACCGTGCCCGGCTCCGCCACCTCGGCCGAGGCGGGGTAGGGGCGTTGCTCGAGCGCGACCACCGCGCCGAACAGCTCGCCCGGCGGGATGATCTCGAGAATCACGCGCCGGCCATCCGCGCCCTCGCGCACGAGGTGCACCAGGCCGTCGACGACGCCCCACACGAACTCCGAGGGGGCGCCGGCCTCGAAGAGCCGCTGGCCCGTCTCGACGGGAAGCAGACGACTCGCCGCAGCGAGCCGGGCTCCGTCGGCCCGCGGCAGGGTCCGAAAGCCTGGGAAACCTCGTGGGGCCATGGCGATCGCCAGGGGCTTAGCCTGCGCTGTCTCGCGGCGCCAGATCGCTGGTTTTCCGGGCGCGGCGCAGCGTGTAGACGGTGAGCATGGCGTGCAAGGACAGCTTCGGTACGATGGCTCGTCTCGAGGTCGGAGGGATTGGCTACCGCTACCACCGGCTTCCGGCCCTCGGAGAGCGCGTCCGGCGGCTCCCGCTCTCGCTCCGGGTGCTGCTCGAGAACCTGCTGCGGCGGGAGGACAGGCGCACGGTGACCCGGGAGCACATCGAGGCTGTCCTCGGCTGGGTGCCGACCCGCGAGCCCGACCGCGAGATCCCCTTCATGCCAGCGCGGGTCATCCTGCAGGACTTCACCGGCGTGCCTGCCGTCTGCGACCTCGCAGCCATGCGCGACGCCATGGCCCGCATGGGAGGCGATCCGCGCCGCATCAACCCCCTGCAACCGGTCGATCTCGTGATCGACCATTCCGTGCAGGTCGATTTCTTCGGCAGCCCCGACGCGTTCCGGCGCAATGTCGAGGTCGAGTACGAGCGCAATCGCGAGCGTTACGCTTTCCTCCGCTGGGGCCAGCGGGCATTTGCCGATTTCCGTGTCGTGCCGCCTGGCACCGGCATCGTGCACCAGGTGAATCTCGAGTACCTGGCGCCGGTCGTGGTTCGGCGGCAGGTCGGGGAAGACACCCTGCTGCTGCCCGACACGGTGCTCGGCACCGATTCGCATACCACCATGATCAATGGCCTCGGAGTGGTCGGCTGGGGCGTGGGCGGCATCGAAGCCGAGGCGGCCATGCTCGGTCAGCCGACCGTCATGCTGGTGCCTCAGGTCGTCGGCGTGCACGTCACGGGGACGCTGCCCACCGGGGCGACGGCCACCGACGTGGTGCTGACCGTGACGGAGCTCCTGCGCAGGCGTGGCGTCGTCGGCAAGTTCGTCGAGTTCTTCGGCCCGGGGCTCGCGAGTCTCGCGCTGGCCGACCGCGCGACGATCGCCAACATGGCTCCCGAGTACGGCGCCACGATCGGCTTCTTCCCCGTCGACGAGGAAACGCTGGCCTACCTGCGCTTGACCGGACGAGACGAGCGCACGGTCGCGCTGGTGGCGGCGTATTATCAGGCCCAGGGGCTCTTCGGCCCGGCCGCACAGGAGCCCGAGATCGCGTACAGCGACCGCCTCGAGCTCGACCTCGGCGCCATCGAGCCCAGCCTCGCCGGGCCGCGGCGGCCGCAAGATCGGATCCCGCTGCGAAGCGCCAAGGCCTCGTGGCAGGCGGCCCTCCGCGACTATCTGAAAGACCGGCCGCAGGCGGCGGGTGTGGCCGTGCCGGTCCAGCTCGGTGGGGAGCGCACCGAGCTGCGCCACGGCTCGGTGGTGATCGCGGCCATCACGAGCTGCACCAACACCTCCAACCCGAGCGTCATGCTGGCCGCGGGGCTGCTTGCCCGCAACGCCGTCGCTCGGGGGCTGCGCGTGGCCCCGTCGGTGAAGACGAGCCTGGCCCCGGGGTCGCGCGTGGTCACCCGCTACCTTGAGGCAGCCGGGGTGCTGGACGATCTCGCCGCCCTGGGCTTCGCGCTCGTCGGCTACGGCTGCACCACCTGCATCGGCAACTCGGGGCCCTTGCCCGAGCCCGTGGCGCGGGCGGTCGAAGAGCACGAGCTGGTGGTCGCGGCCGTTCTCTCCGGCAACCGCAACTTCGAGGGGCGGGTGAATCCGCTGACGCGGGCCAACTACCTGGCCTCGCCGCCGCTGGTCGTGGCCTACGCCCTGGCTGGCACGGTGGACTTCGATCCGCAGACCGATCCCCTGGGACACGACCGCGACGGCACACCCGTGTTCCTCCGCGAGCTCTGGCCGAGCCCCGGCGAGCTGTCAGCCGCGCTGCGTGCCGTGACGGCCGAGCGCTTCCGCAGCGAATACCAGCATGTCTTCGAGGGCGACGAGCACTGGCATCGCATGCCCGTGCCCTCCGGCGACCGCTATGCCTGGGATGCCGCCTCGACCTACATCAAGCCACCGCCCTTCTTCGACGACATGCCCGTGGAGCCGGGCCCGCTCGCCGATATCGCGGGCGCCCGCGTCCTGGCGCTGCTCGGCGACTCGATCACCACCGATCACATCTCCCCGGCCGGGGCGATCAAGCCCGACAGTCCTGCGGGGCGCTATCTGATCTCGCTCGGCGTGCAGCCGAAAGACTTCAATTCTTACGGCGCCCGCCGGGGCAATCACGAGGTCATGGTACGCGGGACCTTCGCGAACATCCGTCTGCGCAACCTCCTGGTTCCCGGGAGCGAAGGCGGGGTGACGCTCCACTTCCCCTCCGGGGAGCGCATGGCGATCTACGACGCGGCCATGCGCTATCGCCAGGAGGGGGTGCCGCTCGTCGTCATCGCTGGCAAGGAATACGGCACCGGCTCCTCGCGCGACTGGGCCGCCAAGGGGACGCTGCTCCTCGGCGTGCGCGCCGTGATCGCCGAGAGCTACGAGCGTATTCACCGCGCGAATCTCGTGGGCATGGGCGTGCTGCCCCTGGAGTTCTTGCCGGGGGAGAGCGCGGCAGCGCTAGGCTTCGCGGGCCACGAGGTGTTCGCCATCGAGGGGGTGGCGACGCTCGAGCCTGGCAAGCGCCTGACCGTTCGCGCGACAGCCCCGGATGGCCGCGTGACGTCTTTTGTCGTCCGCGCCCGCGTCGACACCCCGGACGACGTGGAGTACTACCGTCACGGCGGGCTCATGCCGTATGTGCTGCGGGCCCTGCTTCGCGCACGGGAGTGAGCGCCGGGGCGGCGGGCGGAGCTGGACGCCCGGTCGCCTCGCGGGTGGTCTCGCGGGCACGGTTCACCACGTCCGCCACGACCCCGTACAGCTCGTCGACGCGGATCGGCTTGGCGATGTGGGCATCCATGCCGGCAGCGAGGCAGCGTTCGACATCCTGGTGCATGGCGTGCGCCGTCAAGGCCACGATGGGCAGGTGCTCGCCCGTCAGGCGCTCGCGGCTGCGGATGGCCGCTGTAGCGGCGAAGCCGTCCATGACGGGCATCTGCACGTCCATCAGGACGATGTCGAAGCGCTCGGCGGCGGAGACGGCGACCGCCTCGGCGCCGTTCGCGACGGCTCGCACCACGGCGCCGCGCTTGGCGAGGAGCTTCGACACCAGAGCGGCATTGATGTCGTGGTCTTCTGCGAGCAGGACGCGAAGGCCGCTCGGGAAAGGAACGGGCTGCGGACGGGGGTCCGTGCGAGCTGCGGGGCCGTTCGCGAGCGGTCGTGAGAGGGGCGGCGTCGGGCGCGGCCGCGGCACGGCTGGCTCCGATGACGAGGCGAGGATTCCTTCGAGCAGTGGGCGGAGCTCGCGGCTCTTGACCGGTTTGGTCAGGTAGGCGGCTGCCCCGAGCGCACGACACTGGGCGGCGTGGTCGCCGCAGCCGGTCGAGCTCAGCACCACGACGGGCACTGCCGCACAGCCTGGCTCGTCGCGCATCCGCCGCAGGACCTCGCGTCCGTCCATCTCGGGCATCTGCAGGTCGAGAATCACGACGTCGATCGCCGGCGACTCCGTGCGCAGGCAGGAGAGCGCTTCCGCTCCGCTGGCGACGCACAGCGGTCGGGCACGCCATCCTCGCACCATGGCCTCGAGGATGCGGCGATTGGTGGCGTTGTCGTCGACCACCAGCACGCGGCGGTCGCGCAAGGTGGCCAGAAGGGGATCGGCGGGCTCCTCGGCCGCGCTGTCGATGGCGAAGCGCACCGTGAAGACGAAGGTGCTGCCCACGCCCGGTTCGCTCGTGACGCCAATGGTGCCGCCCATCAGACCCACGAGCTGCCGGCTGATGGCCAGGCCGAGGCCGGTCCCGCCGAAACGGCGCGTGGTCGAGCCATCGGCCTGGGTGAACACCTCGAAGATCCGGTCCCGCACTTCCAGCGGAATCCCGATCCCCGTATCGCCAACGGCGAATTGCAGCAGGGCCTCGGCGCCACGGCGCTCGACGAGGTCGACGCGCAGGACCACCTCGCCCCGATCGGTGAACTTGATGGCGTTCCCGAGAAGATTCACCAGCACCTGGCGAAGCCGGTGCGGGTCGCCGAGGAGCGCATCGGGGACGTCCGGCGCGACGTCCCAGACCAGCTCCAGGCCTTTCTGGTGTGCCCGCACTGCCAGCATGCGCACCAGGTCGGCCAGGGTGTCGTGCAGGTGAAAGGGAAGCGTCTCGAGCTCGAGCTTGCCCGCCTCGACCTTCGAGAAGTCGAGGATGTCGTTGAGGAGGCCGAGCAGGGCCACGGCCGACGACCGCGCTGTGACGAGGTATTCGCGCTGCTCGGCGGTGAGCTCGGTGTCGAGCGCGAGGTCGGTCATGCCGAGCACGCCGTTCATGGGCGTGCGGATCTCGTGGCTCATGTTGGCAAGGAACTCGCTCTTTGCACGCGAGGCCTGCCGAGCGGCCTCGGTGGCGAGCGCCAGCTCGTGGTTGGCGGCGAGGAGACGGGCTTCCGCGGCGAGGGTAGCCGTCCGGAAGCTCAGCGCGAGCGCACAGATCGCGGCGCCGAGCAGTGCGTGGACAGCGATCGTATAAGCCACGGCCGCTTCCGGCGATAGCCCCGCCATGGGCGCCAGCAGGTCGCGGTCGAGGATCGTGACCACGGCTACCTCGAGCAGCGCCAGCACCCCGTAGACGATCGTGGCGCGCCTGCCGAGCACCAACGCGGCGTACAGCGAGGGGACGACGAGCCAGTTCTGCCCGATGACGCGCAGCTCGCCGAGCTGGAACTGGAGCAAGAGCAGGGTGGCAAAGAGCGTCGCCACGCTCGCCTGCGCCGCCGCAGCGATGCGCAGCGTCTGCCGCAGCCAGAGCATGATGCCGATGCTGAAAACGCCAGCAATGGCGACGGTGGCGGCAGCGCTCGGCACGCCGAGCGCCAGATACATGCCTGCCGTCACTGGCGTCGCCAGGATCAGGCTGCCAATGCAGCCGTTGAGAGCGCGCAGCCGGCCGAGAAAGCTCGGGTCGGTGCGGCGCACGTCCTCGGGCGGAAGGCCTGCATCGAGCACGTCGTGGAGCATCCGGTGGAGAGCTCGCCCGGCGGAGCCCTCGGGGCTCCTCGGGTCACTTGCCGTGGTAGGTTCCACCCCGCCGGCTACATCGGCAGTGCTCCGCCACGGCTTGAGCCGTGGGGCACGATGCCCCACGTGGCCCGGAGGCTGACGCTGTGGTAGGCGGCCCTCAGAGATGGTGGTTCCCCCGCTGCGCGACCTGCTCGGGATGGCTGTGGACGTCGCCTGGCTGTCGGGCCGCCGGACGCTGGCGTACTTCGGCACCGGCGCTGCAACAGTCGAGTGGAAGGCCGACGACACCCCGGTGACCCGCGCGGACCGCGAAGCGGAGTCCCTGGCACGCGACCTGATCGGCAGGCGGTGGCCCGAGCACGGCATTCTCGGCGAGGAGTACGGCGAGACGAACCCTGGCGCCCCGGTGCGCTGGGTCATCGATCCGATCGACGGTACCCGGACCTTCGTCCGCGGTGTGCCGCTCTACGGCACCCTGGTCGCGGTCGAGGTGGAGGGCGAGCCGGTGGTCGGGGTCGTGTACTTGCCCGCGCTGGACGAGATGGTCGCCGCGGCTCGCGGTCTCGGCTGCACGGCCAACGGGCGACCCTGCCGCGTCTCGGCAGTGGACCGGCTGGACGCGGCGCTGGCCTGCGTGACCGACGAGCTGGCGGCGCGGCGGCGATCCGCCGCGTGGCTGGCGCTCGCCGACCGCACGGCCATGCAGCGGACCTGGGGCGACTGCTATGCCTACGTGCTCGTAGCCACGGGACGCGCCGAGATCGCGATCGATCCGCTGATGAATCGCTGGGACTGCGCCCCCCTGCTCCCCATCCTCGAGGAGGCCGGTGGGCGCTTTACCGACTGGTCCGGCCGGCGCACGGTCGATGGCGGCGAGGCCGTCGCGACGAATGGCCGGGTGCACGAGGCCGTGGTCGCCATCCTGGCAGGCACGGCCTGAGCCCGGCGCCGGTTGTTCCGTTCGCGGATTTCGTGCATTCCAGCCTTCATGCGTGCCGTTCTCGCGATGCTCCTCCTGGCGGCGGCTGCCGCGTCCCCCGCGCTGGCTGGGAAGATCAGCATCGGCATCCAGCACCGCGCCGAGCTGCGAGACGGTGCGCTGGTGGTGACGGCCACGATCAGGAACTCCGGCGACGAGGCGGCACAGACCGTGATGCCGGTGCTGCGGTTTCAGGACAAGGAGGTCCGCGCCCAGGCCCGGCCGTCGCTCGAGCCCGACGCCTCCATGGAGGAAACGCTGTCCCTGCCCGTCGGCGAGCTCGGGGAAGGGCGCTGGCCCTTTCGCCTCGCGGTCGACTACACCGATCTGAATCAGTACCCCTTCCAGGCCCTCGAGGTGCACGCGGTCACGGTGGGCAATCCGCCGCCGGCGAAGCTGTCGGTCAAGGGGCCGACGATCGAGGGCGGGCTCGCCGGCAGCGGCACGCTGCGGGTGGAGGTGAAGAACCTCAGCGCGGACGCGCGAAAGATCCGCGTGCTCCTGCAGCTGCCGGAAGGGCTCGAAGCGCAGCCCCCGGAACACGCCCTCGATCTCGCTGGCTGGGGGGAGAAAACCCTCAAGGTCTCCGCGACGAATCGCACCGCGCTGGCCGGCAGCAAGTATCCCGTCTTCGCGATCGCCGAGTACGAGGACGGTCCCGTGCACCACGCCGTAGTCGGCCGAGGCATGGTCGAGATCGTCGCCGAGGCCTCGCGCGTGGCGTCGTGGCGACCGTGGCTCTTCTGGGCGGCGGGGGCCCTGGTGGCGGTGTGGGTGGCGGTGCTGCTCCTGCGCGCCCGGGGGTCATGAGCCCGGGTTCCTGGCGCTCGACGTTACGCGCGGTGATCGACGCCGCCAGCCTGCTGGCGGCGCTGGTCTTCATCGGCTCGTACTTCCCGCGCGCCGTCATGTTCACGCCGACGATTACCAACGGCGGTGACATGGGCTCCCACTACTACCCCGCGCTCTTCCTGCGCGAGGTGCTGCTGCCCAAGGGGCAGCTGAGCGGCTGGTGCCCGGGGAACTACTGCGGTTTCCCGCTGTTCCAGTTCTACTTCCCGCTCCCCTTCCTGAACATCGTGGCGCTCTCGGCGGCGATGCCGCTCACCATCGCCTTCAAGATCGGGACGGTGCTCGGCACCTTCCTGCTGCCCGTGTGCAGCTACTTCGGGCTGCGGCTCCTCGGCACGCCCTTCCCCGGCCCGGCGCTCGGTGCGCTCGCCAGCCTGTGTTTCCTTTTCATGGAAGCCAACAGCATGTGGGGTGGAAACATTCCCTCCACGCTGGCTGGCGAGTTCGCGCTGTCCTTCGGTCTGGCCCTGACGGTGCTCTTCTTCGGTGCCCTGCGCCGAGCCGTCGAGACGGGCCGCGGCGTGGCCTGGACGGGGCTGCTCGAAGCCGCCATCGGCCTCTCGCACGGCTACACCCTGCTCTGGGCAGGCTTCGGCTCGTTGCTCGAGCTCGTCGCTACCCGCGGCTGGTGGCGGCGGCTCGGCATCCTCGTCTGCGTTCACGGGCTGGCCATCCTCCTCATGGCCTTGTGGCTGGTACCACTTGTCGTCTACGCACCGTGGACGACGGCCTACAACCACGCCTGGCCCATTCGCGACTGGCAGGAGGTGCTGCCGCCGATCCTGTGGCCGGCGACCGGGATCGCGATCGTGAGCGCTGTCCTGGTCGGCATCCTCGCGCTGCTGCGACGGGAGGCGTACCCGCGCGGTCTCGCGACGCTCTGGGGCACGATGCTCGTCGCCGGGCTCTTCTGGCTGACTGGCCATTCCTTTCACGTGGTCGACATTCGCTTCGTGCCCTTCGTCCAGCTCGGGCTGTGCCTGGCGGCGGGTGCCGGTCTCGGTCACCTGCTCTCCCGCTTGCCTGCCATCGAGGTGCTGCCCGTGGCCGCTGCGCTGGCTGTCATGCCCTTCGTCCAGCAGCGCGTCACCTTCATTCCCGCCTGGATCAAGTGGAACTACTCCGGCTTCGAGGCCAAGGCGCCGTGGGGAACGGTGACGCAGCTCGCCGAGCACCTCCGGGGCGATTTCCGCGATCCGCGCGTGGTCTACGAGCACTCGCCCGATCACGAGGCGCTGGGGACGGTGCGGATCTTCGAGAGCCTGCCGCTGTTCACGGGGCGCTCCACCCTCGAAGGGCTGTACATGCAGGGCTCGCCGACGGCGCCCTTCGTCTTCTACGTACAGTCCGAGATCTCGAAGGCCCACTCCTGCCCCTTCCCCGACTGGGGCTGCGCGCGCTTCGACCTGGCCCGGGGGCTGGAGCACCTGCGCATGATGAACGTCTCGCAGTTCATCGTGCGCAGCGACCAGGTCAAACAGGCCGCGGCCCGCCTGCCGGGCCTGGCGCTCGAAAAGCGGGCCGGCGCCTACGAGATTTGGCGGCTCATCGAGAACGATGGCCGCTACGCGGTCCCGCTGTCGCGGGCCCCCTACGCGATTCGCACCCCGAGCTGGAAGGAGACCGCGTACGAGTGGTTCAAGCGCGCTCGTCCCGACGATGCGGTGCCGGTCTTCGTCGGCGAGGGCGACGACGTGTCGTCCACGGCGTTCGCAGCTGTGCTGGATGCGGTCCCCGAGGACCCCCCGCTCGTGCCGCTGGCCGCGCCGCCCGCGATCGCCGAGCACCTCGAGGTCGATCGTGTCACCTTGACGGGATGCCGGCCCGGCCACCCGGTACTGGTCCGGATCTCGTATCACCCACGCTGGCGGGCACGCACGGGCGAGACCGTGTGGCTCGCCGGCCCGAGCTTCATGCTGGTCTTCCCGCGGGGCGAGCGAGTGGAGCTCGAGTTCGGCGATCCGCCGATCGTGGTGGCGTCCGAGGCCGCCTCGCTCCTCGGCCTGGCGCTGTTCCTCCTGGCGGTCACGCCGCTCGGGCGGCCGCTCGCTGCGCCGCTGCGGCGATTCGGGCGGCGGGCCAGGATGCTCCCGCCCCTGCGACCAGTTTCCGACCTGGTCGCACAGAGCGCGAGCTGGTCGCCCGCCCGCCGGCGGCTGACACTCGCGCTCGTGCTGGTGCTGGCCAGCGCGGTGCTCGGCGGGGCTGCATGGGCGCTGTGGCGACCTGCGGCCGACCTGCGCTACCGCCAGGCCCAGAAGCTGCACGGCGATGGTCGACTCGACGAGGCGCTGGCATACTTCCGCGAGGCCGCTGCGCTGGCGCCGCTCTCCACGACGGCCGTCCACGCGACGTACTTCGAGGGCCAGATTCTCCTGCGGCAGGAGCGGTGGGCGGAGGCGGAGGAGGCCTTCGGCCGGCTCGTGCAGCGCTTCCCGGATGGCCTCAACGCCCCAGAGGCGCGCTATCACCTCGGGTTGGCCCGCTGGCATCTCGGCAAGCGCGACGCGGCCGTCGCGGCATGGCGCGTCGTCGTGCAGCGGTACGGGGACAGCGCCTGGGCACAACATGCGGCGGCGCGCCTGCGGGAGGCTGGCGTGGATCCGGCCGCACCGTGATGCCGCCGGCAGACTCGGTGGAGGCCGTGGGGCCGCGGACGCCGTTCACCGTCGGCATTCCCGTCTACAACGAGGAGGCGCTGCTCGTGCCCAACACCGAGCGCCTCCTGGTCTATCTCGAGAGTCTCGGGCGGCCCTTCGAGGTCCTGATCGGCTCGAATGGCTCCACGGACTCGACCACGGTGCTCGGCGCGGACCTCGCGCGGCGCTTTCGTCACGTCACCTTCTTCCATCTGCCCGAGCGGGGTGTCGGCCGCGCGTTTCGCGAGTTCGTGCGGCGGGCGCGCTATCCTTTGCTCGTGTCGGTCGACATGGATCTCTCGATCGACCTGACCTTCATCGCGACCGCGCTCGAGTTGCTCGAGCGCTGCGACATCGTCGTGGGCTCGAAGAAGATGGGGCAGCAGAAGCGGACGCTGCTGCGCCGCCTCGGCTCGGATTCCTTTCTCTGGGCGACGCGTCTCCTGCTCGGGCTCGACTACGACGACTACTCGATCGCGGCCAAGGCCTTTCGGACGGGCCGCCTGCGCGATTTCGCGCACTGCATCGACGAGGGGTCCTCCTACGTGCTCGAGATCTGCTACCTGACCAAGCGCGCTGGCGGGACCATCGTGCAGGTTCCCGTGAACTGCGAGGACTGGCGCCGATCGAAGTTCAATCTGCTGCACGAGGCCGCCTACAAGTACAGCCATCTGGTCCGCCTGTGGCTGCGTACGCATCTCCGTCGCCGATGAGCGCTCCCGTCCCGCCTGTCTCGACGGCGCTGAGCGCCCGGGCCGCACGCTACCTCGTCGGCCGGACGCCCTCGCCAGAGGTGCTTGCTCGCTGCGAGGAGGCGATTCGGCAGCGCATCCCGGCGCCCAGCGATCCGTCCGATCGGGCCCTGTGGGCCTTCGTGCGCCGGCATCCCTGGAGCCTCGGCCCCCTCGACGCCGCGGCGGCGCTGCTGCGGCCGCAGGGGGATCTGCGGAGCCGGCTGCTCGTGATGGCCGCGGTGCTCGAAGCCTCGCCCGAAGGCGCGGCGAACTTCCTGCCGGTCGATGGCGGACTGCGAACGGTGGCGCGCCTGCCGGTCCTGGGCCTTGTGGCGGTGGTGCGGACGATCGCGGGCCTGGCGCTCTGGCCCCTGGCCGTGCGGAGGCGGCCGTGAGCGAGGTCCTGGTCGTCGGCTCCGGTCCCGGAGGCGTCCACGCGGCAGCCGCCCTGGTCGGGGCCGGTCGGCGCGTCATCATGCTCGACTACGGCAATCGCGACGAGCACTACGCGGCGCTCGTGCCCGAGCGACCCTTCAGCGAGATCCGCCGCGGCGATCCGCAGCAGCATCGCTATTTTCTCGGCGAGCGGTACGAGGGGATCCCGCTCGGCCCGGTGCGCGTCGGTGCGCAGCTGACGCCGCCCCGGATGTACGTGCTGGCCGACGCCCGGGAGCGCATTCCGATCGAGGCCCGGGACTTTGCCCTCTCCATCAGTCTTGCGCGGGGCGGTCTCGGGGCCGCCTGGAGCGCCGGGGTGTTCCCCTTCACCGACGACGAGCTGGCGGCGATGGGGCTCGGTTTGCAGGAACTGCAGCCACATTACGATACGGTGGCGGAGCGCGTCGGGGTATGCGGGCTCGCCGACGATTTGGCCCCCTTCTTTCCGGCAAGCCCCTCGATGATGCCGCCGCTCGATCTCGATACCAGCGCCACGCTGATTCTCGCGCGTTACGAAGCCCGGCGGGCGGCCCTGCAGCGCCGCGGTTTTGTCCTCGGCCGCGCGCGGCTCGCCGTGTGTACGCGAGCGCATCGCGGCCGTGGCCCCTATGGCTACGAGGACATGGAGTACTGGGCGGATTTCCGCCGGGCCGTGTACCGGGCGCAGTGGACGCTCGACGAGCTCGTGGGAACGCCTGGCTTCAGCTACGTGTCGCGGCGCCTCGTGCAGCGTTTCCGCGAAACGGCGGACGGCGTCGAGGTCGAGGCGCTGTGCGTCGACAGCGGCACGACAGAGCGCTACCGGGCAGCTGCACTGGTGCTGGCGGCGGGAACGGTGGCCTCGGCGTGGATCGTCCTGCGCTCGCTCGGCTGCTTCGACCAGCCCGTCCCCATGCTGTGCAACGCCTACGCTTACGTCCCGACGTTGTCGCCACGCATGCTGCTGCGGCGGGCCGCGGATCGTCGCGCAAGCCTGGCCCAGCTGACGGCCCTCTTACGCCTGCCGACGGGTGGGCTCCTGCAGGCCCAGGTCTTCTCCTACCGCTCGCTGCTGACCTTCAAACTCATGAAGGAGCTGCCGCTCGCCTTGCGCGACAGCAGGCGTCTGCTGCAAGTGTTGATGCCGGCCTTCGCCATTCTCGGGATTCACCACGAGGACCGGCCGGCGCCGGGCAAGCATTGCCTGCTCCGTCGTGGCGAGCCGGACCGTCTCGTCGTCGAGTACGAGCCCGCGCCGAGCGAGCTGCGCGTCCAGCGCAGCAACGAGCGACGCTTGCTGGCGTGTTTCCGGCGCCTCGGCGTGTTGCCGCTCAAGACGATCCGGCCTGGCCACGGCTCGAGCATCCACTACGCAGGCACCTTTCCCATCACGCCAGAGGACCGTCCGCTCACCTGCGATCGCGACGGGCGGCTTCGTGGGACGCAGGCGGTCTACCTGGCCGATGGCTCGGTCTTCCCCTGGCTTCCGCCCAAGGGCCTGACCTTCAATATCATGGCGAACGCGGATCGCGTGGGGACCCTGCTCGCGAGGCGGCTGGGATGATCGTCGCGGTGACCGGAGCGTCGGGATTTCTCGGCCGGCCGCTGTGCGCTCGCCTGCTGCGCGGAGGACACGAGGTACGCGCCCTGGTGCGCGATCCCGAGGGGTTTGCCCGCACGATGCCCGCCGTGCGCGTCGGTCGATGCGTGCTGCCGGACGAGATCGACGAAGCGCTGCTCCGCGGCGCCGACGTGGTGGTGCACGCGGCATGGGCGACCCGCGAGACCGATCAGCGCCGCGCCCGGCGCGTGAACGAAGACGGCACGCGCCGGCTGTTCGAGGTGGCGCGGCGCTGCGGTGTCCCCCGCGTCGTCTTCGTCTCGACCGTGGCCGCCGCCGCGGATGCCCCGAGCTTCTACGCTCGCAGCAAGTACGCCATGGAAGCCCTGTGCGATCCGCAGCGCGATCTCGTGCTGCGGCCCGGGCTGATCCTCGCCCGCGAGGGCACGGGGCTCTTCCAGCAGCTCGCCCGGGCAGCCCGGGTCTTTCATGTCGTCCCGCTCTTTGGCGGCGGCCGCCAGCCGCTGCAGACTGTCCACGTGGACGATCTGTGCGAGGGCATCGTGCGCGCCCTCGAGCGGGAGCTCGGGGGCGCGCTCAACTGCGCCGAGCCCCATCCCCTGGACGTTCGCGCCTTCTTCCGGGTGATGACCCGCCAGCTCGGCATCCGGGCGGTCTTCGTGCCGCTGCCTTTCGGCCCGGTGCTGCTGCTCCTGCGCCTGGCCGAAGCGCTGCGGGTCCCGCTGCCGCTGCGGGCCGAGAGCCTGCGCGGCCTCGCGGGGCTGCGCCAGGTGCCCGTGGCCGACGATCTTCGTCGCCTCGAGCTGCGCGTGCGTTCTGCGGCCGAGAGCCTCGCCGGCCTCGCCTGATGCGCCTCGCCTGGTGGACGATTCTCGTCGTTGCCGCGCTGCTCCGGATCGCGCTCTTCAGCGGCTACGGTCTCGGCGACGACCCGAACTATTTCCACTGCTACCACGACATTCTTCGTACCGGGCAGTGGAACCCCGAGCGGGCCTACGACTGGCGCTTCGCGTTCTGGGTGCCCGTCGTCGGCTTCATGCGCCTGTTCGGGGTCAGCGAATGGAGCTTCGTCGGCTTCGTCTTCTGCGCGAGTCTGGTGAACGTCATCTTGGCCTGGGCCCTCGCCCGGCAGGAGTGGCCGGAACGATGGGCGCCGCTTCTCGCGATGGCGTTGTTGGCGGTGTTCCCCCTCGACGTGCTCTCGAGCACCCTCTTCGTGATCGACATTCCGCTGGCCATGTGGGCCTTCGGGGCCCTCTGGCTGTACCGGCAGGCGTGCCTCCGCTGGCGGGGCGCGCCGGCGATCGCGGCGTCTGCGGGGGCTGGGCTGCTTCTCTGTCTTGCTTACTCGACCAAACAATGGGGCCTGCTCGTCGGAGCCGTCTTTGCCGTCGAGGCACTGCGGCGACTGCGCACGACCTGGCCCCAGTCGCTCGTCTGCGCGGGGACGCTCGTCCTGGGGCTGGCGGCCTACCATGGCTGGCAGTGGCTGCGTTTCGGCGATCCCATCCGCGATTTTCACGTGGTGCGCCGGGTGGCGATTTTCGTGCCGCATTCCTGGGACATCGTGACCGACTACTCGCGCATGCTGCTGCTACCCACCGAGTTCGGCAGCTGGTTCGCCGGGTGGTATCCCCATGCAACCCTCGGGCTCGCTCTGCTCTTTCTGGCGAGATTCCGGGAAACGGGGACCTGGCTCGTGTACTTCCTCGTGCTGTTGGCCTGCCTCTCGGCGATGCCGTCCCATCGGGAGAACGGCCAGTGGGTGCTCCTCGTCCCGCACATCTTCCGCTACCTGTGTTTTCTCTCGATACCGCTCGCGCTCGCCCTCGCAGCCTACGCGCGGTTGCTGATCGGGCGGCGCCGGGCGGTGGGCGTCGTCGCCCTCGGGGTGTTTCTCGTGCTGAGCATCGGGCAGGCAGTGGTGCTCACCCGCCCGACCCGCGACGCCTTCGGGGAGCAACGGCGGGTCAACGCGCTGCTGATGGCGCGCTTCCCCGACGAGCGCTTCGTCTCCGACTGGGATTTTCTCCATCGCCTGAAGAACTTCCATCTGGGCGCTGGCGGCACGCAGGTGCAACGGATCGCGAGCGAGGATCCGGCGGGGCAGGCCCGCGAGCTGGCCGCCGTAGAGGACGCGGTGGTCATCTCGGGCGGCGCGCGTCTTCCCTGGTACGGCTGCCGGCGCTGTCCCCTCACCCTCGAACGCTTCGAGCCAGGACCGCAGTGGCACCTCGTGACGACGGTCGACGGTCCGCTCAGCGTCTACCGTAGGGAGGCGCTGCAGGTGTGGCGGGTGTCCGCGGCCGAGGGACAGGCCACCATCCTCCTCGAGCAGGCTGGGCCCGAGGCGAGCGCGCGCCGCGAGCTGCTCGGCCGTCTGGTCGCTTCCGCGCAGTGGGCCACGGCGGTCGCGGTCGGTCAACGGCTGCTCGCTTCCGGGATCGAAGCGCGCGCCGAGATCGCGCGCCTGACCGGGCTTGCCTGCGAGCGGAGCAACCGGCCCCGCTGTGCGGCGGAACTGCTCGCGGAGGTGTTGGCCCAGGCGGACCTCGACGCGGCGGCGGCCCGCGAGGCGACGGTAGCGCTCGCGCGGGCCGCCCTAGCCGCGCTGGATGCGGAGGGCGCTCGGGCAGTGGTCGGTAGCTACCGGGCCCGCTATCCGGCGGCGCCGGGAGATCCCTTCTTCGACGAGGTGCTGAGCGGTCTCGCCGAGGGGCAGGCGCTCTATCACGCGCTCCGCTATCGGGAAGCCGAGCGGGTCTTTGTGGCCATCCGCGACCGGCAAAGCGAGCTGCCGGCCCGCCGGCGGCGCGCGCAGTACTTTCTCGCGCTCACGCTCTACCGCCTGCGCGATCTCGAGCGGGCCGATGCGGAGGCGAACGACTATCGGGCGCGCTACGGCGAGGACGACGCGGCCATCGAGCTGGCGTTCCGCAAGGCGGAGGCGCAGCGCGCCACCCATCCCGCGGAGGCCAGAACGGCCTTCGAGATCCTGGCCGCGCGCCATCCCGAGACCTACTGGGGCAGGGAGGCACGGCGGCTGGCGGCGCAGATCGGCGGGGATTAGGGCCGCTCCCGCTGCTGCGTGCCGAGCGCACGCAGGGCGCGCTTGTCGACCTTGAACATTGGGGTCAGCGGCAGCTCGGCAACGACCGTCAGGCCGTCGGGACGCTTGAAGCTCGCCAGCTCGGCGCCCACGAAGCTGCGCAGCTCGCTCAGGGTCGGTGGCGCGGAGGGCTCGCGCGGGACCACGAAGGCCCAGCCGATCTCCCCGAGCCGGGCATCGGGAACGCCGACGACGGCCGCGCGTGCGACCCGTGGGTGACGAGCGAGCAGGTCTTCGATCTCCGCCGGATAGACGTTGAAGCCGCCGCGGATGTACATCTCGCTCTGGCGGCCCCGCAGCCGCAGATGGCCGTCGGCCTCGAGCACCCCGATGTCGCCCGTGTGGATCCAGCCCTCGGCATCGAGCGTGGCGGCCGTGGCTTCGGGATCGCGCCAGTAGCCACGCATGGTCGCCGGCGAGCGCACGAGCACCTCGCCGGCCTTGCCCGGCGGCAGGGGGCACCCCTGCGCGTCGACGATGCGCAGCTCGACGCCGGGCGTGGCCACACCGACGGTCGTGGCGAGCACCTCGGGCGGATCGTCGGGCAGCGAGCTGGTCGCGATGCCCACCTCGGTCGAGGAGTAGCGGACCTCCACCCGGACCCGCAACGTCTCCTGGACGCGCCGGATCAGCGCGGGCGAGGCCGGCGCCCCGCCGAGCAGCACCGTGCGCAGCGAGGAGAGATCGCGATGCGCGCGCTCGGGATGGTCGAGCAGCATGACCGCCTGGGTCGGAAAGGCCCCGAGATGCGTGAGTCGCTCGCGCTCGATCGCTGCGAGCACCGCCGCAGGCTCGAAGGTGTCGTGGATGAGCAGGTCGGTGAGCGTCCCGATCTGGACGGCCATGCGCGCCATCGTGCCGATGTGGGCGAAGGACAAACCGGCTGCCAGGTGGACGCGCCCCGGCGGCAGGCCCTCGGGATGGCGGCGTGCCTCGATAGCCGCGAGGGCGGCAAGGTTGCGGTGCGCGTACCAGGCGCCCTTGGGGCGGCCCGTCGTGCCGCTGGTGAAGACGATCGCGACCGGATCGTCGGGGGCCGCCGCGACGAGCGGAGGCGATGGCGCGCCCGCAGCCAGACGCTCCACGAGGGCGAGCGTTCCCGCACGCAGCTCCTCCGGCCGCAGCCAGAGCACGTCGGGGCCCGCCGGGCAGATCGCCCGGAAGTCGGCGTCGTGCCAGCGCTCGACGGCCACGAGCAGCCGGGGAACGGCCCGTTCGACGATGTGCGCCAGCTCGCTGCGGCGATAGCGGACGTTGATGCCGGTCGTGATGGCGCCGAGGCGCGCCGCCGCCAGGTACGCGATCGGATACAGCGGCGTCGAGGGCAAGAGGAGCGCCACGACGTCCCCCCGTGACACACCGCGCGCGGCGAAGGCCGCGGCGAGCTGCGCCGCCGCATGCTCCCAGTCGGCGTAGCTGAGCCGCTCGTCCCGGTACCGCAGGGCGGTGGCCGCCGGCGCCGTGGCTGCCGCACGGTGCAGGAGCTCGGGCAGGGTGGCCGCGCTCAGCATGTCCCCGCGCCCGCGCTCACGGCGCCCCCGCGGTGGCGAGCGCGAGCCGCTGCTCCACCAACACCGCGCCCCGCATGTCGTGCAGCCGCAGCACGACTTCCGGCGGCGCCGCGTCCCAGGCGAAATCGATCGTGCCGAAGTTGGCCTCGGTGACGAGCGGGCCCACGCGCAGGCGATTGGGCTCGCTGCCGGGGATCGCCGCGTTGAGGCTGCTCGCGGTGAGCTCGTAGAGGGGTTGTCCCCCGTCCGCGGACGCGAGCGCCGACAGCTCGCCCCGATGGCGATCGCCGCTGACGATGATCGTCGCTCGCGCGTCGGCGCTCCGCAGGGCCTCGAGAAGTCGCTCGCGCTCGGCCGGGATGTTGGCCCACTTTTCGAAGCGGTGCTCCTCGGGGAGCACCTGGATGCTCGAGACGACGATCCGCACCTCGGCGGGCACACGGAGCTGGGTTTCGAGCCAGGCCCATTGTGCGGCGCCGAGGATGGTGGCCTCGGGGTCGCGCACGGGAACGTAGGCCTGGCCCTCGCGGCGAAGCGGGCTCCGGAACCATCGCGTATCCAGCAGGACGATCTGGACGCGCCGCCCCGCTGGCCCGAGGAGGCGCGCATCGTAGATGCCGTCGCGCTGCCAGCGCGGCGAGTCGGGCGGCTCGTCGAAGAAGTCGAGGAGGATGCGCTTGGCGGCATGCTTCATGGCCCACTCGGCTCCGGCGTCGTTCGCCCCGTAGTCGTGGTCGTCCCACACCGCGAGGATGGGGGCCGCAGCGACGAGCTGGCGATAGTCGGGGTTGGCGGCGAGCTCTGCGTAGGCCTCCCGCATGCGGCGCGGGTCGTCGGTGTCCGCGTAGACATTGTCGCCGAGCAGCAGCACCACATCCGGGCGTAGCGCCGCCATGGCGACCAGCGCTGGCGCCGGCCGGCGCTGCTGCAGGCAGGAGCCGAGGGCGATGCGCGAGACGAGCGCATCGGGCGCGGGCTTTCGGTGGACGATCGGCGAAGGAGCGCTCGGGAGCCGGGTGCAGCTGCCGGTGGCCAGCGCGACGAGAGCCAGACACCCCGCGATGAGCTGCCCCATGGTGCGCTCCCCCATAGCATACTCGGCCGGAGTGTCAGGCTTGCGCCTGGCCCAGCTGGCTGCGATGAGGCGTCGAGGAGCGAGTCGCATGCGCGTGCTTCGGGGCCCGTGGTCGAAAGAACGCATCGAGCAGCATCTCCGCGAGGCGGTCGTGCCGATCCGACTGGCGTCCCTCGACCCCGAGGGCTTCCCCGTCGTGGTGTCGCTCTGGTTTCTCTACGAGGATGGCTGCTTGTGGTGCGCAACGCAGGCCGGGGCGCGAGTGGTGGCGCGGCTCCGCGGCGACGGGCGCTGCGGTTTCGAGGTGGCATCCGACCTCCCCCCGTACCGCGGGGTGCGCGG
>Ga0308411_10000776_pt1 | contig 21552 bp, 18 predicted proteins | sample HotsprottomLayer_2_FD_203530 | JGI IMG/M metagenome (GOLD analysis project Ga0308411, IMG submission 203530) | Hot spring phototrophic mat microbial communities from Octopus Spring, Yellowstone National Park, Wyoming, United States -... | ecosystem: Environmental > Aquatic > Thermal springs >...
GACGTCTGCCCGACCGAGCTTGCCAAGATCGCCGCTACGCTCGACCTTCTGGGGCAGGACGCGCAACGCCTCGTGCCGCTCTTCGTCAGCATCGACCCGGAGCGCGACACGCCCGAGGCGCTCGCCCAATACACCGAGCTGTTCCACCCGGCGATCGTTGGGCTGACGGGGTCCGAGCAGCAGATCGCCGCCGTCGCGCGTGCCTTTCGCGTCTACTACAATAAGGTAAAGACCGGCCCTGAGCCGGATGCCTACACCATGGACCATTCCGCCTTCATCTACCTGATGGGACCGGACGGGGGGTTCCGCCAGTTCTTCTCCCCCCAGGCAACGCCCGAGCAGATGGCCGCTGCCATCCGGGCCCAGCTCGCCCGCAACTGAACGATAGGAAACCGAAACGATGCCGACACGACGAATCCTGATCGGTGGCCTCGCCACCCTCGCCCTCGCCCTGCCCGCCGCAGCGCAGAACCCGCTCGTCGTGCACGAGCCCTGGGCGCGAGCGGCTCTACAAGGAAGAAACACAGCCGCCTACATGACGATCGAGAACACCACCGACGCGCTCGACCGCCTGGTCGCCGCGGCAAGCCCGGTTGCGCGCTTGGTCGAGCTCCACACCCACATCATGGAGGGCGGCGTGATGCGCATGCGCCCTGTCACCGCGATCGAGGTGAACCCGGGCGAGCCTGCCGTTCTCCGCCCCGGAGGCCTGCATGTCATGCTGATCGACCTCGTCAAGCCGCTGCGGCAGGGAGAGACCATCCCGCTTACCCTGCGTTTCGAGAAGGCAGGCGAGGTGACGCTTGAGGTTCCGGTGCTTGCCGCCGGCGCCTCCGGCCACGGCCACGGCCACGGCCACGGCCACGGTCAGCACGGAGGGGGGCACCGGCACTGAGTCCGGCCGCGGCGCGCCTCTCTGGGCGCGGTTGCAGAAGCGTGCAGAGTCGCTCCGGGCTCTTCCCGCGAGCCTCTCTCCAGGGGAGAGCGGCACGAACCGCCTGCGATCAGAGCTCCTCCGCCCAGGCGAGGATGTCGGCCGCGACGCGCGCACGGATGCCATCGCGCAACAGCAGGTGATAGCCCTCGCGATAGCCGATGCAGACCTGCCTGCCGGAGGCGAGGCCAGGCAGGCGTGCCTTCAGCGCAGCGATCGCCTGCGGCGGCACGATCTCGTCGCGGTCACCGTAGAGGATCAGGGCGCGGCGGTCGAAGCGCGGTGCCGCTTCGAGCGCTGCGTCCATCAGCCCAACGAGGCCCCATAGAGCGTCGATCCTTGTCGCGCGGAGGACCATCGGGTCCCGCGCCATCGCCGCGAGCGCAGCCTCGTTGTCGGAGGGGCGAATCAGCGGGCTGCCGCCGACGATACCGAGCTGCGGCACCGTGTGGGCGAGGAGCTCGAGCAACCAGCGTCCCGTTCGCCCGAGCGTCTCGCCGCCACGCACGGCTGGGGCGGAGAGGACGTAGCCGTCGGCAAGCGGCGGATCCTCGCCCGTTGCAGCGAGGATCAGCACGGCACCACCCATGCTCTCGCCGAGCAGAACGAGTTTCCGGCCCGGGTGTCGGGCGCGGATCAGCGACGCAGCGGCAGCGGCGTCGGCTGCGAGAGTCGCATACCCTGGCCAGAGGCCACGCCGGGGCGCGCCGCCGAAGCCGCGCTGGTCATAGGCATAGAGAGCCCAGCCTGCGGCGGTGAACAGCGGCGCGGGAATCTCGAAGGCGCGGCGATAGTCGTTGAACCCGTGCAAGGCGACCACGACGCCGCGCGGCTCTGCCTCCGGCACCCAGGCCGAGAGCGGCAGGCGCGCGCCGTCTGCCATCACGAGAGCGTCGCCTGCATCCTTGGGCGGATGCAGGGCTGGGCCGGCCGGCTCGATGCGCGGGGCGCAGGCGGCAGCGCCGAGCACGGCGAGCAGCGCGCGCCGGCAGAGACAATCGGGAGCGTCGGTTGATCGTGCCATCGCGGCCGCTATCATCCGTGAGCCCGACCCCGACAGGAACAGCCATGCCCACCCAAGCGGCCGCCACGGCAGGCCCGCCCATCGCCGAGACGATCACGGTGACCGACACCGTCGTTGCCTGCGACGGCGGCGGCGGCGCCCTCGGCCACCCGCGCGTGTTCCTCGCACTGGTCGATGGCCGCATCGTCTGCCCCTACTGCTCGCGCGTCTTCGTGCTCGCCCCGGAAGGCGCCGGGGCCTCAGGCTGAGAAGAGCGTGGTAGACGCGCCCCCGAGCCTGATCCTGGTCGACGGGTCGGGCTACATCTTCCGAGCCTTCCACGCGCTGCCGCCGATGACTCGGCCGGACGGCACGCCCGTCAACGCCGTGTTCGGCTTCGTCAACATGCTGGCAAAGCTGATCGCGGAAAACCCTGGGCAGCGCATTGCGGTCGTGTTCGACGCAGGCCGCCGCAGCTTCCGCAACGACATCTACCCCGCCTACAAGGCGCAGCGGCCCGACCCGCCGCCCGAGCTCGTGCCCCAGTTCGGGCTGATCCGCGAGGCGGTGGATGCGTTCGGCCTGCCTGCCATCGAGCTCCCCGACTGGGAGGCGGATGATCTGATCGCTGCCTACGCGAAGGCCGAGATCGAGGAGGGCGGGCGCGTCGTCATCGTCTCCTCCGACAAGGACCTGATGCAGCTCGTCCGCCCAGGCGTGACGATGCTCGACCCGATCAGGCAGAAGCCGATCACCGAGGCCGAAGTCGTCGAGAAGTTCGGCGTGCCGCCTGCGAAGGTGGTGGACGTGCAGGCGCTCGCCGGAGACCCGGTCGACAATGTTCCGGGCGTTCCCGGCATTGGCATCAAGACCGCCGCGCAGCTCATCAACGAGTATGGCGATCTCGAGACCCTGCTCGCCCGGGCAGTCGAGATCAGGCAGCCGAAGCGTCGCGAGATGCTCCTCGCGCACGCCGAGGCCGCGCGACTCTCGAAGCGCCTTGTGACGCTGAACGACAGGGCTCCCCTGCCGCTGCCGCTCGAGGCGCTCGCGCTGAAGGAGCCCGACCGGGAGAAGCTCGCCGCCTGGCTCGCGCAGCAGAACTTCCGCTCGACCCTTGCCCGGCTCGGCCTCGACGGCAGGGAGGCCGCTGCCGCATCGGAGGCGCAGCCGGCAGCACCTCGCCACGCAACGCGCAGCGCCCCGGCGTCCGCTCCGCTGCCGGCGCAGGCGCCGTTCGGCCCCTACGTGACGATCACCGACGCGCCGACCCTGCATGCCTGGATCGAGGAGGCGCGCGCAGCCGGCGTCGTCGCGCTCGACACAGAGACCGACAGCCTCGACGCCCAGGCCGCCTCGCTCGTCGGCGTCTCGCTTGCCGTCGCGCCAAGCCGCGCGGCCTACATCCCGCTGCGCCACACAAGCCGCGGCGGCGACCTCGCAGCCGATCCGCCACCGCAACAGCTCGGCTTCGAGGTGGCCGTCTCCGCGCTCCGCCCGCTGCTTGCCGACCCCTCGGTGCTGAAGGTGCTGCAGAACGCCAAGTACGACCTCGAGGTGCTCGCGCGCGACCGCAACGGCGGCCTCGCCGTCTCGCCGGTCGACGACACGATGCTGATCTCCTTCTGCCTCGACGCCGGCGCGCACGAGCACGGCATGGACACGCTCTCTGCCCGCCATCTCGGGCATACGCCGATCAGCTACGACAGCGTCACCGGCACTGGCCGCGCCCGAATCCCCTTCTCCGAGGTGCCGCTCGACCGCGCCACCGCCTATGCCGCCGAGGACGCCGACGTCACGCTCAGGCTCTGGCATGCGCTGAGGCCAAGACTGCGCGAGGCGCGCGTGCTTGCGCTCTACGAGCACGTGGAGCGCAGGCTCATTCCCGTCATCGCCGCGATGGAGCAGGCCGGCATCAAGGTGGACGCGCGCGAGCTGAGGCAGGTGAGCGCCGAGTTCGCCGACCGGCTGGCAGCGCTCGAGCGCGAGATCCACGCTCTCGCTGGCCGCCCCTTCACCGTCGGCAGCCCGCAGCAGCTTGGCCGCGTGCTGTTCGAGGAGCTCGGCCTCGCCCCGCCGGGGGGGCGACGTGCGAGGACAGCGACCGGCCAGTATGCGACCGATGCCGGCGTGCTCGAGGAGCTCGCCGCGCAGCATCCGCTGCCTGCCAAGGTGCTCGAGTGGCGGCAGATTGCCAAGTTGAAGTCGACTTACGCCGATGCGCTAGTGGATCAGATCAATCCCGAAACGGGCCGCGTGCACACCTCCTTCGCGATGGCCGCGGCGAGCACGGGCCGCCTCTCCTCGACCGACCCGAACCTCCAGAACATCCCCGTCCGCACCGAGGAGGGGCGGCGGATCCGCCGCGCCTTCATCGCCGAGGCGGGGCATCTCCTGCTCTCTGCCGACTACAGCCAGATCGAGCTGCGCCTGCTTGCGCACGTCGCCGACGTTCCCGCCCTGCGGGAGGCCTTCCGCAACGGCGAGGACATCCACGCGCGCACCGCCTCTGAGGTGTTCGGCGTGCCGATGCGGGGGATGGACCCGCAGACGCGGCGTCGGGCCAAAGCGATCAATTTCGGCATCATCTACGGCATCTCGGCCTACGGGCTGGCCAACCAGCTCTCTGTCACGCCAGGCGAGGCGAAGGCCTATATCGACGCCTACTTCACCCGTTACCCGGGGATACGCGACTACATGGAGCGGATGAAGGAGGAGGCGCGGATCAAGGGCTTCGTGACGACCCCGTTCGGACGGAGGATCTGGATCCCCGGCATCGCCGAGAAGAACCCGGCCCGCCGCGGCTTCGCCGAGCGCCAGGCGATCAACGCCCCGCTGCAGGGCGGGGCTGCCGACATCATCAAGCGCGCGATGGTGCGCCTGCCACGGGCGCTTGCGGAGGCCGGCCTCTCTGGGCGGATGCTCCTGCAGGTGCATGACGAGCTCCTGTTCGAGGTGCCCGAAGCGGAAGCGGAACGGTCAGCCGAGGTGGTGAAACGGACGATGGAGGGGGCAGCAACACTCTGTGTGCCGCTCGTGGTCGAGACCGGCGTGGCGGAGAACTGGGCCGACGCGCACTGAGCCGCTCAGCTTCGCGCGCGCCGCGCGGCATCGAGCGCACCGAGGATCGAGACGGCCGGCTCCTCGCCGAGCAACGCCTCCGCCGGGCGCGGCAGCCGGCGCCGCCAGTTCGGATGCTCGGTCACCGTCCCCGGCAGGTTCGGCTGTTCGGTCGACATGATCACGTCCTCGAGCGGCAGGAGCACAAGCGGCGAGGCAGTGGTGCCGAGAAAGCGCGCAACCGCCACGCCGAGCTGATGCTGCGCGCGCCCCGGCGGCTCTCCCTGCGCCCCGGCATGCGCGCGCAGGGCGCGCCACAGCGCGTCGCGATCGCGCGCACGCCGCGCCTCGGCAGCGGCCGCGGTCTCGCCTGGCGCGAGCAGGCCGAGGCGTTCGCGCAAGGGGATGTCGACGCCCTCCCACCACCCGGCGACGGTCGGCAGGTCGTGCGTCGTGCTCGTTGCGGTCGCGTGCGGAGCGTAGCGCTCTGGCGGGGCGAAGCCGTCCCCCTCTCGCTCGAAGAAGAGGACGCGTATGCCGTAGAGCCCGTGCGCAGCGAGCGTCTCGCCGTAGCCCGGCGGCACGGTGCCGAGATCCTCCCCGATCACCACCGCCCCAGCTTTCACGCTCTCGGCTGCGACGATCCGCAGCATGTCGGCCAACGGGAAGCGGAGATAGGCGCCCTCGTCCGGCCGCGCGCCTTCGGGGATGCACCAGATGCGCTGCAGCCCCATCACGTGATCGAGCCTGATCCCCCCCGCATGCGCCATCGCCGCGCGCAGATCCTCGATGAAGGGCGCGAAGCCCGCTGCCGCGAGTGGCCCGGGCGCAAAGGTGGTGAGCCCCCAGTCCTGGCCGACCGTGTTCAGGAGATCGGGCGGCGCGCCGATCGAGACGCCCTCAAGAAGCGCTGCCGTTCCCGACCACGCGCGCGACCCGCCAGGCGAGGTCCCGACCGCGAGATCGGCGATCAGGCCGATCGCCATGCCTGCCTGCCGCGCCGCCTTCTGTCCGGCCTCGAGCTGGCGCGCCGTAAGCCACTGCAGAAAGACGTGGAACGAGACCTCGTCGGTGTGCTCGGCGGCGAAACGGGCGACCTCCGGCGAGGCTGGGTCACGATGGGGCGCTGGCCAGTTGCGCCAGTCCCACGCACCAGGATCGTGACCGAAATGATACGCGTGCAGCACCTCGAACCGCGCATGCGTCTCGAGCGTGGCGCCGCCTGCTTCGCGGAAGGCGCGGAACGACTCCCTGAGCGGCGAAGCGGCATCGGCCCGCCTGAAACGGTCGAACAGCACGCGCAGAAGCCTAAGCCGCTCGGGCACGGCGCGCGCGTAGTCGACGAGCGGCAGGGTCTCGAGCGAGGCGAGCGCCTCGCCCACTCCCGCCTCTGCAGCGAGGGCGTCCCGCCCCGCGACCTCAGCGAGCCCGCCTGGGTCGGCCATCCAGCCATTGAGCAGCGCCCGATGCGACGGCGCGTAGGGCGAGTAGGCGCCAGGGTCGGCGGCGAACAGCGCATGCAGCGGGCTGAGCGCGAGCGCGTCCGCCCCCGCTGCCGCAGCCGCACGCACGAGAGCGGGAACGAGGCCGAGATTCCCGAGCCCGCCGTCGCCCGCGCCGCGCAGCCCATAGAGCTGGGCACCGATGCCCCAGAGCCGGCCCGAAGCGAGCGGCCCGCGATGACAGGCGGGTGGGGCGACGAGAAGGCGCGCGCTTCGCCCGGCGAAGGCGAGGGTCGCCTCGCCCACGGCCTCGGGAAGCGTGACGGCGAAGGCAGCCGTTCCCGCCTCGGTGCGGAAGGGTTCCGCCACGCCGTGATGCCGAGCGCCAGACGAATCGGTCAGCTGCCAGGCGATCGGCGCGTGCGCCTCCGCCTCGCTGAGCGGGATCTCGACCACCCCGCCAGCGACGCTGGTGAGAAGCGCGGGCAGCACGCCACGGCGCGACGCCTCCTCAGCTTCGGCGAGCCGTTCCTCGGGAGACGCCGGATCGACACCGACAGCGCGCAGAAGCGCGCGGATCGTGTCGAGACCAACATGACGATGCGCGCCCCGGTAGTCGTGCCAGGCGGTGTCGATGCCATGGCGTGCAGCAAGCCGGAGCAGCGCGCGATCCGCAGCGGTCACGGAGGCGGAACCCTGCGCGCGGCGATGACGAGGGCATGCGCGGCTACGGCGATCTCGCGCGCCAGCTCTCCCGGCTCAGCCTCGGGATCGGCACTGTCGAGCTCGCGGCAGAACGGCTCGGGGAGGTGGAAGACCGCCGGCTCGGCGCCGGCGTTCATCAGCACGCGCACGATGTCGATTCCCCCCTCGCCTCCCGGGCCCGCAAGCTGCATCGCGAAGGCGCGCGCCTGGCGGTCGTTCCAGCGTGCGGGGGTGAGCGCCGCGCCGTCCGGGTCGAACCAGGCGATGTCGGGAAGCCCTGGCGCCACCGGCGCGCCGTGTAGGAAGCGGTCTGACCGCAGCACGGGATAGCGCCGGCGCAGCGCGGCCAGGCGGGAGACGAACCGGGTCATCGCCGCTCCATCGTCGGACAGGGCAAGATCCCAGTCGAACCAGCCGGTCGGGTTGTCCTGGCAGTAGGCGTTGTTGTTGCCTCCCTGCGTGCGCCAGGCCTCGTCTCCCATGCACACCATCGGCGTCCCGTGCGCGACGAAGACGGTGGCGAGCATCGCCCGCGCAACGGCCGCACGACGCGCGTTGATCGCGGCGTCCGTCGTCTCGCCTTCCGCACCCCAGTTCGCGCTGTGGTTCTCGGCAGGGCCGTCGCGGTTGTCCTCGCCGTTCGCCTCATTGTGCTTTCGGCTGTAGCTGACGAGATCGCGCAACGTGAACCCGTCATGGCTTGCGACGTAGTTGATGCTTGCCCAGGCGCGCCTGCCGCCCCGGTCGAACAGGTCGGCAGAGCCTGCAAGACGCGCAGCCATGGCTGGCCGCATCGCCTCGTCGCCGCGCCAGAACAGCCGCACCGTGTCGCGGAAGCGGTCGTTCCACTCGGCGAAGCCTGGCGGGTGGTTGCCCAGCTGGTAGCCGTTCGGGCCGAGGTCCCACGGCTCGGCGATCAGCTTACGTCCTGCGAGCACCGGGTCCTGCCTGAGCGCGTCGAAGAACCCAGCACCCGCGTCGAAGCCGTGCGCCTCCCGCCCGAGCACGGTGGAGAGGTCGAAGCGGAACCCGTCGACGCCGTAGATGACCGCCCAGTGCCTGAGGCTGTCCATCACGAGCTGGATCACGCGCGGATGCGACAGATCGAGCGTGTTGCCCGTGCCGGTGAAGTTGACGCAGCGGCGCCGGTCCTCAGGCACGAGGCGGTAGTAGCTCGCATTGTCTATGCCTCGGAAGGAGAGGGTCAGCCCCTCTTCGCTGCCCTCGGCGGTGTGATTGTAGACGACGTCGAGGATCACCTCGATTCCGGCTTCGTGCAGAGCCCGGAACGCATCGCGCACCTCCTCGACAGAACCGGTCGCGAGGTAGCGCGGGTGCGGCGCGAAGAAGGCAAGCGTGTTGTAGCCCCAATAGTTCACGAGGCCCTTCCGCACCAGGAACGGCTCGTCTGCGAAAGCGTGCACCGGCAGTAATTCGACGGCGGTGACGCCGATCCGGTGCAGATGCTCGATCACCGCTGGGTGGGCGAGCGCGGCGAAGCTCCCCCGCAGCGCCTCTGGCACCTGGGGATGGCGGATCGTCAGGCCGCGGAGATGCGCTTCATAGATCACCGTCTCGCGCCAGGGCCTGCGGGGCGGCGGTGGCTCGCCGGCGCGGTCCTCGAAGGCCACGACGATCGCCTTCGGCATCAGGGGGGCGCTGTCGCGCCGGTCCGGCACCTGTTGCCCTCCCGCTCCGTGGCGGTGGCCAGAGAGCGCCTCGCCGTGGCGGAGCGTGCCGACGAGCGCGCGGGCGTAGGGATCGAGCAGGAGCTTGGCCGGGTTGAAGCGATGCCCTGCGCGGGGATCGAACGGGCCGTGCACGCGGAAGCCATAGACGACCCCCGGCTGTGCTCCGGGCAGATAGCCGTGCCAGACGCCGTCCGTGAACTCCGGCAGCTCGAGCCGGGCGAGCTCGCGCTTGCCGTCTGCGTCGAAGAGGCATAGCACGACGCGCGTGGCATGGTCGGAGAACAGAGCGAAGTTCACCCCCTCGCCGTCCCAGGACGCCCCGAGCGGCCAGGGCTTGCCCGGCTCCAACCGGTCCGGCAGCGCGGTCATGGGGTGGCGACGAAGAACATCGTGGCAAGCGGCGGCAGCGTCAGCACCACCGAATGGGCATAGCCGTGCATCGGCACGTCCTCAGCAGCGACACCGCCTGCGTTGCCGAGGTTCGAGCCGCCATAGAGGGCGGAATCGCTGTTCAAACGCTCTGCCCAGAAGCCACCGCGGGGAACGCCGATTCGCCAGTCGTGCCGCGGCACGGGGGTGAAGTTCGAGACGACGAGCACCGGCTGGTCGTCCCACGCGCCGTAGCGCAGGAAGGCGAACACGCTGTGGTCGCGGTCATCGACGACCGACCAGGCAAACCCTTCCGGACTCGTATCGTTCCTGTGAAGCGCCGGCAGCTCGCGCAGGGCGGCGTTTAGGTCACCGACCCAGCGCCGCACCCCCGCATGCATCGGATCCTCGAGCAGGTGCCAGGGCAGGGAAACGGCGTAGTTCCATTCCTCGGGCTGGCCGAACTCCCCGCCCATGAAGAGGAGTTTCTTGCCCGGATGCCCCCACATGAAGCCGAGATAGGCGCGAAGGTTCGCGAAGCGCTGCCAGCGGTCTCCCGGCATGCGGCCGAGCAGGCTGCGCTTGCCGTGCACCACCTCATCGTGGGAGAGAGGCAGGATGAAGCGCTCGCTGAAGGCGTAGAGCAGGCCGAAGGTCATCTTCTCGTGGTGCCAGCGCCGGTGCACGGGATCGAGCGACATGTAGGCGAGCGTGTCGTTCATCCACCCCATGTTCCACTTGAAGGCGAAACCGAGCCCGCCATGCGAGACCGGCGCGGTGACGCCCGGCCAGGCGGTCGACTCCTCAGCGATGATCGCCGCCCAAGCGGCGTGCTCCGCCACCGCCTCGTTCAGCTCGCGCAGGAAGGCGATTGCCTCGAGGTTCTCGCGCCCGCCATAGATGTTCGGGATCCACTGGCCCGCGGGCCGGGAATAGTCGCGATAGAGCAACGAGGCGACGGCATCAACGCGTAAGCCATCGCAGCCGAAGTCGCGCAGCCAGGTCAGCGCCGAGGCGATCAGAAAGCCCCGGACCTCGTGCCGGCCGAGATTGTAGATCAGCGTGCCCCAGTCGCGGTGGAAGCCCTCGCGCGGGTCCTCGTGCTCATAGAGGGCAGTGCCGTCGAACCGCGCAAGTCCGTGCGCATCTGACGGGAAGTGTGCGGGAACCCAGTCGAGGATCACGCCAAGGCCTGCCCGGTGTGCGGCATCGACGAAGCGCCGGAACGCCTCAGGCGGGCCGAAGCGCGCGGTCGGCGCGAACAGGCCGATTGGCTGGTAGCCCCAGGAGCCGTCGAACGGATGCTCGGTGATCGGCAGGAACTCGAGATGGGTGAAGCCGAGCTCCCGGGCATAGGGGATCAGGCGCTCTGCGAGCGAATCCCAGCCGAGCACCGAGCCGTCCTCGCCGCGCATCCACGAGCCTGCGTGCACCTCGTAGATGCTGACCGGGGCATCCGGCCCGAGCGGCGGGCCGCCGGTGCGGATGTGGGGAGGCAGGCGGCGCGGCACCACCGAGGCGGTGGCGGGCGGATGCTCCGCCTCGCCGGCGCAAGGGTCGGCCTTCAGCGGCAGAAGCCCGCCCTGCGCGCCGATGATCTCATACTTGTAGCGCGCACCCGGCCCGACACCGGGGATGAAGATCTCCCACACCCCGGCCTCGATACGAAGCCGCATCGGATGCCGTCGCCCGTCCCAGGTGTTGAAGTCGCCGACCACGGAGACACGCCGCGCGTTCGGCGCCCAGACGGCGAAGCGCGTGCCGAAGACGCCGTCGATCTCCATCGCGTGCGCGCCGAGCGCCTCGCCGAGCCGCCGGTGCCTTCCCTCGGCGAAGAGGTAGAGGTCCATCGGCCCGAGCAGGGGTGGGAAGGCGTAAGGGTCGGCGGTCTCCTGCACACCGCCGGGCCAGACGATCCGGAGGCGGTACGGAACGCGCCCGGGCAAAATCGCTTCGAAAAGCCCCGCATGCGCGGTCGGCGCAAGGCTCGCGAGCAGCGCCCCATCAGGCGCGTGCGCGGAGACCGAGAGCGCCCCTGGCACCAGCACCCGCAGGCGGCAGACCTCCCCCTCCTCGTGCGGGCCGAGCAGGGAGAAGGGGTCGCCATGCCGCCCGGCGGCGAGAGCGGCGAGCGCGTCCTCCACGCTCACGCCGGGCAGTCCGCGCAGCAGGGGCGGCCGAGACATCCGGCCACGCGGCCCACCGCGGCGAGACGCTCGGCCGCAAGCCTCGGGCCCCACACCTCGCCACTCCCGATCCGTGGCGACGGCGCGGGGACAGCGCGGAGAGGCAGGTGCCCCCCCGCCTCTCGCCGGAAAAGGGGGTGGAGCGCCTGGCAGGGCAGGCCGAAGCCGCCGAAACCGTCGGGGGAAAAAGTTTGCGGCATGTACACCGCGAAGCCGTCGCCTGATGGGGTGCCGTCGCCGGCCGCGACGTGCCTCGCACACTGCCGCGCAGCGCTTCGGCCTGCTGTCGTCACCGCCGTCAGTCCCTCGCGCACGACTCCGATCCTCGCTTCGCTGGGCAGACTAGCAAAGAGGCGTGCGCGTGGGTCAACGTGGCAGGGAAGTCGCCCCGCGTAGCCGCACCCGGCTTTCAGCGCCAGGCGCGGCGGAGCAAGAGGAACAGCCGGTAGGCCAGCTCCGCGATAGGCGCGACGGCTCGGCTGCCGACCAGACGGCCCAGCAGGCGGAAGCCCGGCAGCGCTGCCCAGAGCGTGGCGAAGGCACGCGCGCCGCTGACGAGCGAGCCGTCCTCCGCGCGCACATGCATGCGTGCGAGCGCTGCCTCGCGTGTCAGGCCGGGCCCGAGCGCCTCTTGCGGGCATGCGGAGACGTCCACCCAGGCGATCTGGTCAGCCCCCGCCCGGCTGCGGTAGTGCGCGATCTCGCGCCGGCAGATCGGGCATGCGCCATCGTAGTAGACGGTTGGGCCGTTGCGCCTCTCCTGCATGCCGGGAACATGGGGTGCGCGCTGCCGGCGCCAAGGCTTGCGTGGTCACTGCCACACGCCATCTGAACATCGGTCGTTTTGAAAGGAGGAAGCATGCACGCCAACGCCGCGCACGCGCCGGGCCTCCCGCATGTCACAACCTCGGCAGACACACTTCCCGACTGGCTGGTCGCGGAACTCCGCTCCGACCAAGCTGGAGAGACCGGGGCGGTGATGATCTATCGCGGCATACTCGCGGTGAGCCGCGATCCGGGCGTGCGCGCCTTCAGCGAGCGGCACAAGGCGACGGAGCAGGGGCATCTCGATCTTCTCGAGGCGCTTTTGCCGAAACCGCAGCGGAGCCGGCTCCTGCCGCTGTGGCGCATCGCTGGGTGGCTCACAGGCGCGATCCCGGCTTTATTCGGGCCGCGCGCCGTCTATGCGACCATCGACGCGGTCGAGACCTTCGTCGACCACCACTACCAGGCGCAGATCGACCGTCTCGACGCAGAGGGCATACATCCTGACATCCGCGCGCTCCTCGAGCAGTGCCGGGTCGAGGAGGTGCACCACCGCGACGAGGCGCGCGATCTCGGCGAGGCGCCGCCCGGCCTGCTTTTGCGCCTGTGGTCGCGGCTCGTGGGGGCAGGGTCTGCGGCCGCCGTCTCGGCCGCGAGGCGCCTGTAGGCCACGCGGCGCGGGCGACAGCCGTCCCGCCCGGTCTCCCCGCCCTGCTACAGATGTCCGCCAGTTCGTTGCGAGTGTTGATCGTTCCGGTCTATTCGCGAACCGGTCAGCGCCCGCGGAAGAGGGGCTTGCGCTTCTCCATGAAGGCGCGGCGTCCCTCGATATAGTCCTCCGAGGCGAAGCAGGCGGAGACCATCGCCTCGCCCCTGGCGCGGTCCCGCTCGCTCTCGTCCTTCATGAGCTCGTTCAGCACGAACTTCGCGGCAGCGACTGTAAGCGGCGCGTTTGCGGCGATCGTCGTGGCATAGTCGGCGACGGCAGGGCCGAGCTCCGACCCAGGCAGCACGCGGTTGACGAGGCCCATGGCGAGCGCCTCCTCGGCAGAGAACAGGCGTGCGGTGAACAGCATCTCCTTGGCGAAGGCTGGGCCGATGACGTCGGCGAGACGCTTCAGGCTGGCATAGCCATAGCCGAGGCCGAGCTTTGCTGCGGGGATGCCAAAGCGGCTGTCCTCGGCGCAGAGTCGCAGGTCGCAGCAGAGCGCGAGCGCGAGCCCGCCGCCGACGCAGGCGCCGCGGATCTCGGCGATGGTCGGCTTCGGTAAGCCGTGCAAGAGGGCGTAGACGCGCTCCGTCTGCGCGTTGTAAGCGCGCACCGCCTCCTCTGAGGAGCGCTCTGTCTCGAACCTCGAGATGTCGGCGCCGGAGGCGAAGGCCTTGCCGCCAGCGCCTGTGACGACGACCACACGCACTGCGGGATCGTCGCGGAAGTCGGCGAGGATCGCCTCTGCCGCCTGCCACATCTCAAGGGAGACGGCGTTGCGACGGTCGGGGTTGTTGAAGGTCATTGTGCCGATGCCGTCCGCCTTGGCGGCGAGCATCTTGTCGGTCTTCAGCAGCGGGCCATCGGGCATCGGGCGGCTCCTCGGGCGATCTTGCCTCAGACGATCCGGCGGGCGCGGAGTTCCGCCACCGCGGCCGCGTCGTAGCCGAGCTCGGCGAGCACCTCCTCCGTGTGCTCTCCCACCTCCGGCGGCGGCGAAGCAAGGCGCGAGGGCGTGCGGGAGAGCACGATCGGCTGCGGCACGAGGCGAATCCTTCCCCGCACCGGGCTCTCGACCGTCGCCGCATCCAGGCCGAGATGCCTCACCTGAGGATCGGCGAAGACCTCGGCGATCGTGTAGATCGGCCCCGCAGGCACGCCCGCCTCGTTCAGCGCCGAGACCCAGTGCGCTGAGGTGCCGGTCCTCAGCACCTCGCTGATCTCGGCGTTCAGGGCCTCGCGGTTGCGGGACCGCTCCTCTGCGGTGGCATAAGCAGGGTTGGTGATCCAGTCCTCGCGGCCCAGCGCACGGCAGAAACGCTCCCAGATCCTGCCGCCGGCGACCGCGACGTTGATGTGCCCATCCGCGGTCGCATAGACGCCGGTCGGGATCGAGGTCGGGTGGTTGTTGCCTGCCTGGGTCGGCACCTCGCCATCGACCAGGAACCGCGCCGCCTGGAAGTCGAGCATGAACACCTGGGCTTGCAGGAGCGAGGTCTGCACCCACTGGCCCCTGCCGCTCCTCTGCCGCTCGATCAGCGCGAGCAGGATCCCTTGGGCGCAGAAGAGCCCGGCGCAGAGGTCGGCGATCGGAATGCCGACGCGCACCGGCCCCTGGCCTGGCAGGCCTGTGATGCTCATCAGCCCCCCCATGCCTTGCGCGATCTGGTCGAAGCCGGGACGTTCCGCGTAAGGACCGTCCTGGCCGAAGCCGGAGATCGAGGCGTAGATGATCCGCGGGTTGATCGCGGCGAGGCTGTCGTAGTCGATACGTAGGCGGAACTTCACCTCGGGACGGAAGTTCTCGACCACCACGTCGGCGGTCTCGGCGAGTCGCCTGAAGATCGCGAGCCCCTCCGGCGCCTTGAGGTTCAGAGTGATCGAGCGCTTGTTGCGGTGCAGGTTCTGGAAATCCGGACCGTGGCGCGGGCCGCCGAGCGCGTCCCCCGCCTCGAGACCCTCCGGCATCTCGATCTTGATCACGTCTGCCCCCCAGTCCGCGAGCTGGCGGACGCAGGTGGGGCCAGAGCGGACGCGCGTGAGGTCGAGCACGCGCAGGCCGGAAAGCGTCTCCGAAGCGAGAGGGATCGGCATCGCGGAAGCGACCTCTTTGCTGACCACCGAGCCCTCTAGCATCCCCTGCTGCCGCTTCATACCGGCAAGGCTTCGCCTGCGTCCGGCCCGTGCTTTCCGCGCGGCGCGCGGGCCCGGTGCGCTGCCCGCGGCGCGCGCTCCGCCATGGCGCTTGACTTTCCGGGCGCGAGGGCGTTTCTGACGCGCGATGGACGGGCGCGGGCAGCGCCCGCGGCGCATTCTTGCGCTGGCGCAAGCCGCCGCACCGGGCCGCGAACCGGCCCATACCGCAACCGGCCCCGGGCCACCCCGGGGAAGCCGTGACCGGACGGAGGGCCACAAGGCCCGCCGCCGGGCGCGCAAGCCCCGCAGCGAGGCCAGACGCTGGCCCGGCGGGTTCGAAGGAAGACCGACACCTCATGCCCCAGACCGCGACGGCCCAGACCGCTCCCGCGACCGCTCCCGCGACGGAGGATTTCGCCGCCCTGCTCGACGAAACCCTTGGCCGCGACAGCAGCTTCGACGGCAGCGTCATCACCGGACGGGTCGTGCGGATCGACGGCGACGCAGCGATCATCGACGTCGGCCTCAAGAGCGAGGGGCGCGTGCCGCTGAAGGAATTCGCCCCCCCCGGCCAGAAGCCTGAGGTGAAGCCTGGCGACCTCGTCGATGTCTATGTCGACCGCTACGAGGACCGCGACGGCTCGATCATCCTCTCGCGCGAGAAGGCCCGCCGAGAGGAGGCCTGGACCAATCTTGAGAAGGCCTATGCCGCGCAACAGCGTGTCACCGGCGTGATCTTCGGCCGGGTCAAGGGCGGCTTCACCGTCGATCTCGGCGGGGCTGTGGCGTTCCTGCCAGGCTCGCAAGTCGACATCCGCCCCGTGCGCGATGTCGGGCCGCTGATGGGGACGCCGCAGCCCTTCCAGATCCTGAAGATGGACCGCGCCCGCGGCAACATCGTCGTCTCCCGCCGCGCCGTGCTCGAGGAGACACGCGCCGAACAGCGGGCGGAGCTCGTGCAGGGCCTGAAGGAAGGGATGATCCTCGACGGCGTGGTGAAGAACATCACCGACTACGGCGCCTTCGTCGACCTGGGCGGTGTGGACGGCCTGCTGCACGTGACCGACATCGCCTGGCGTCGGATCAACCACCCCTCCGAGGCGCTGCAGGTCGGGCAGACGGTGAAGGTGCAGGTAATACGCTTCAACCAGGACACGCAGCGTATCAGCCTCGGCATGAAGCAACTTCTCGCTGACCCGTGGGAGGGCGTTGCCGCGAAGTATCCGGTTGGCGCGAAGTTCACAGGCAGGGTGACCAACATCACCGACTACGGCGCCTTCGTCGAGCTCGAGCCCGGCGTCGAAGGCCTCGTGCATGTGAGCGAGATGTCCTGGACCAAGAAGAACGTCCACCCGGGCAAGATCGTCTCCACCTCCCAGGAGGTCGAGGTGATGGTGCTCGACGTCGACCAGGCGAAGCGCCGGATCTCGCTCGGGCTCAAGCAGTGCCTGCGCAACCCGTGGGAAGCGTTCCTCGACGCCCACCCGGTCGGCTCCACGGTCTCGGGCGAGGTGCGCAACATCACGGAGTTCGGCCTGTTCCTCGGCCTGCCCGGCGACATCGACGGCATGGTCCATCTCTCCGACCTCTCCTGGGACGAACCAGGCGAGGTGGCGATCCAGAAATACAGGAAGGGCGACGTGGTCGAGGCCAAGGTGCTCGACGTCGATGTCGAGAAGGAACGTATCTCACTCGGCATCAAGCAGCTCTCGGCCGACCCGGCAGCAGGCGTGATGGACCGGATGATCAAGGGCACGGTCGTCACCTGCGTGGTGACCCAGGTGCTGCCGAACGGCATCGAGGTGAAGGTCGACGACGCCGTGACCGGCTTCATCCGCAAGGCGGAACTCGCGCGCGACCGGCAGGACCAGAGGCCTGACCGGTTCGGCGTCGGCGACAAGGTGGACGCGAAGATCACCGCCGTCGACCGCCAGGCCCGCCGGCTGACGCTCTCGATCAAGGCGCGGGAGGTGGAGGAGGAGAAGACGGCGATGGCGGAGTTCGGCTCCTCCGACAGCGGCGCCTCGCTCGGCGACATCCTTGGCGCTGCGATCCGGCGCCGCAACCAGATGGCCGCGGAAGGCAAGGAGTGAGCCGCGCGCCGCGCACGGCCCCGCGGCGCGGCTGAGCGCGGGCGTCAGCGACCGTGGCCCGCCCGTCCCACATCCGGCCGAAAGCGTGACGGGACGGCCGGTCTCGTGCAAGTCTCCGTCCGATGGCTCTCGAACCCGACCTCCTGATCGACCGGCGCCGGCTCAAGCGCGGCCTCGCCTTCTGGCGCGCCATCGCCCTCCTTGCGGTGCTTGCGGCGGTCGCGCTCCTCGCCGCAGAGAGATGGCCAGCGCGGTCCCTGCTTGGGGGCTCCGTTGCGCGCCTCTCCATCTCCGGGGTGATCGCCGAGGACCGCGACCGAGACGAGGCGCTCAGACGCGCCGCGGAGGACCGTTCCGTGCGCGCACTCATCGTCGCGATCGACAGCCCAGGCGGCACGGTCTCTGGCGGCGAGGCGCTCCACCGCGCCCTCTCCGAGGTCGCGGCGAAGAAGCCGGTGGTGGCCGTGCTTGGCGGGACGGCAGCCTCGGCAGGCTACATGGTCGCGCTGCCTGCCCAGCGTATCTTCGCCCGCGAGGCCACCGTGACGGGCTCGATCGGCGTCATCATGCAGACGGTCGAGTTCGCCGGGCTGCTCGAACGCCTCGGCATCCGGGCCGAAGCGCTGACCTCGGGCGCGCTGAAGGACCAGCCCTCTCCCTTCCGCCCGCTCACCCCAGAGGGACGGGCTGCGCTCGACGCCGTGGTGCAGGACCTCTACGCCCAGTTCGTCGCCATGGTCGCTGCGGGGCGACGGATGGACCCGGCGCGGGTGCGGGCTCTCGCCGACGGGCGGGTGTTCACCGGCCGCCAGGCTCTGGCCGAGGGGCTGATCGATGCGATCGGCGGCGAGCAGGAGGCGCGCGCCTGGCTCGCGGCCGAGAAGGGGGTTCCGGCTGACCTGCCGGTGCGCGAGCTGACGGCAGACCCGACCGAACGGCTGCTGCCCCGGCTTGTTCGGGAGACCAGAAAAGCCCTTTTGTCAGAACGGCTTAACCTTGACGGCCTGATGGCCCTCTGGCATCCTTCTCTGGCGGGCGTGGCGCTGGGCGCAGGCGAATGACCCGACCGGCACAGGGGAGCAGCGGATGACCCGATCGCAGCGTAGGGGCGCATGATCCGACCGGAGCGGGGGCGGCGGCGAATGGCCCGACCGGCACAGGGGAGCAGCGGATGACCCGACCCGAGCGCGCGAGCGACAGATGACCCGATCCGAGCTGATCGCCGAGCTCGGGCGGCGCAACCCGCACCTTCTGCAGCGCGATGTCGAGGCGATCGTCGCCACCGTCTTCGACGAAATCGTCGCCGCCCTCGCCGCCGGCAACCGCGTTGAGCTGCGCGGCTTCGGCGCCTTCTCTGTGAAGAAGCGCGATGCACGTATCGGGCGAAACCCGCGCACCGGCGAGTCCGTCGCCGTCGCCGAGAAGATCGTGCCGTTCTTCAAGGCGGGCAAGGAACTGCGCGAGCGACTGAACCGGGGCGGCAGCGGGCGGGCAGCGCGCTCCCCCACGCCGCCAGGGGCGCCTTGAGGGGAGAGGGCGGATGCGCGCATCCTGGCTGATCACCCTGCCTCTGGCGGCACTGCTCGTGCTGTTCGCCGTCTCCAACACGGAGACGGTTCGGCTCAGGCTCTGGCCCTTCGATGTCACGGTCGATCTGCCGCTCTCTGTCGCAGTGCTCGGGGTCTCGGCGATCGCCTTCCTGTTCGGCGCAACTGTCGCCTGGCTCGCCGGCCTGCCAGCACGAATCCGGGCGAGACGGCTCGAGAACACAGCCAACGCGCTTCGCGCCGAGGTGGACGAACTGAAGCGCAAACTCGCCCGCGCGCCGGCAGCCGACACTCCGCCAGGCGCGCTCGCCCGCCGCTGAGCCCTGGCTCGCAGCAGATCGTCGCTGCGACCACGCGCGCATGCTGAGCCGCCCCGATACGCCGCGCGCCCGGCTCATCGCCGCCCTCGACACGCAGGACCTTGACCGCGCCGCCGCCTGGGCGCACGCCCTCGCCCCCGAGGTCGGGCTTGTGAAGATTGGGCTCGAGCTCTTCCTCGCGCACGGCGCTGCGGCCGTGGAGCGGATCGCCGCTGCCGGCGCGCCCGTGTTCCTCGACCTCAAGCTGCACGACATCCCGAACACCGTGGCAGGCGCCGTGCGGTCGGCAGGCGCGCTCGGCGCGGCGATGCTCACGGTGCACGCCTCTGGCGGTGCCGCCATGGTGGCCGCAGCGCGCTCTGCCGCTGAGGGGCTCGGCAGCGGCAGGCCGCTGATCCTCGCCGTGACGGTACTGACGAGCCTCGGCGCCGAGGAGCTCGCCGCAACAGGCGTCGCCGGCGGGCCGGCGCAGCAGGTGCTGAGGCTTGCGCGGCTTGCGATCGAGGCGGGGGCGGATGGGCTCGTCTGCTCGGCGCACGAGGCTCGCCCGATCCGCACCCTGCTGGGCCCTGGCGTGCCTCTCGTCGTTCCCGGGATCCGCCCCCAAGGCAGCGACTTGGGCGACCAGAAGCGGGTGATGACGCCCCGGGAAGCCGTCGCAGCAGGGGCTGACTGGCTGGTTATCGGCCGCCCGATCACCGGTGCGGCGGACCCGACCGCGGCCGCGCGCGCAATCTCCGCCTCGCTCGCATGAGGGTCCTCGTCAAGATCTGCGGCCTTGCCGATGCCGCAGGCGTCGATGCCGCAGTCGAGGCGGGCGCCGACATGCTCGGCTTCGTGTTCTATCCGCCGAGCCCGCGCGCGGTCACCCCCGCCGCCGCCGCCGCCCTCTCGGCGCGCCACCCGGGCGGGCCGCTCCGTGTTGGGCTGTTCGTCGATGCCGATGACGCGACGCTGCGCGCAGCGCTCGCCGCCGTGCCTCTCGACCTTCTGCAGCTGCACGGCAGCGAGCCGCCCGACCGCGTGCAGGAGATACGCCGCCGTTTCGGCCTGCCGGTGATGAAGGCGGTCGGCATCGCGACACGCAGCGAGGTGGCGGAGGCGATCGCGGCCTTCGGACTCGCCTGCGACCGTTTGCTGTTCGACGCCAAGCCGCCGCCCGAGGGAACACCTGGGGCGCTCCCGGGCGGCAATGCCGCCGCGTTCGACTGGTCGGTGCTGCGTGGCGCCTCCGTCCCGGTCCCCTGGCTGCTCGCCGGCGGGCTGACGCCGGCAAATGTCGCCCGGGCGATCGCTGTCTCCGGAGCGCCGGGGGTGGATGTCTCGAGCGGCGTCGAGCGTACCCGCGGCGTGAAGGACCCCGCGCTGATCCGCGCCTTCGTGGCCGCCGCCCGCGCCGCCATCTAGGCCGGGGCCAGCTTCTGCGCTACCACACCTCCTCCCCTTCGGGAGGCGAGACGTGAACAAGCCCCTTTCCCCGACACTGCCGAACAGCCTGCGCGCCGGCCCGGACGAGCGCGGTCATTTCGGCATCTTCGGCGGCCGCTACGTGGCCGAGACGCTGATGCCCCTGATCCTCGAGGTCGAGCGCGCCTATGCGGCGGCGAAGCGGGACCCGTCCTTCCAGGCGGAGCTCGACCGCTACCTCGCGGACTATGTCGGCCGCCCGAGCCCGCTGTGGTTCGCCGAGCGCCTGACCGCCGCGCTCGGCGGCGCGCAGGTCTGGTTCAAGCGCGACGAGCTCAACCACACAGGCGCGCACAAGATCAACAACTGCATGGGCCAGATCCTGCTCGCGCGGCGCATGGGCAAAACCCGGATCATCGCCGAGACCGGCGCGGGCCAGCACGGTGTGGCGACCGCCACCGTCTGCGCCCTCTTCGGTCTGCCTTGCACAATCTACATGGGCGCGACGGACGTCGCCCGGCAGTCGCCCAACGTGTTCCGCATGAAACTCCTCGGCGCAGAGGTGAGGCCAGTCACCTCGGGCGCGGCGACGCTGAAGGACGCGATGAACGAGGCGCTGCGCGACTGGGTGGCGAACGTCGCCGACACCTATTACTTGATCGGAACGGTCGCCGGCCCCCACCCCTATCCGGCGATGGTGCGCGACTTCCAGTCTGTGATCGGGACTGAGGCGAAGGCGCAGCTCGCCAAGGCCACGGGCCGGCTGCCGGACGTGGCGGTCGCTGCGATCGGCGGCGGGTCGAACGCGATTGGCCTGTTCCACCCCTTCCTCGACGACGCCTCGGTGCGGCTCGTCGGCGTCGAGGCGGCAGGCCACGGGCTCGACAGCGGCCGACACGCCGCCTCGCTCTCGCGTGGTCGGCCTGGCGTTCTCCACGGCAACCGCACCTACCTCCTGCAGGACGAATTCGGACAGATCCTCGAGGCGCACTCGATCTCGGCAGGGCTCGACTATCCGGGCGTCGGCCCAGAGCATGCCTGGCTCGCAGAGCTCGGCCGCGTCGAGTATGTCGCGGTGACGGACGAGGAGGCGCTCGAGGCGTTCAGGCTCTGCACGCGCACGGAAGGGATCATCCCGGCTCTTGAGCCCGCGCACGCGCTCGCGCATGTGGCGAAGATCGCGCC
>Ga0308411_10000777_pt1 | contig 21543 bp, 13 predicted proteins | sample HotsprottomLayer_2_FD_203530 | JGI IMG/M metagenome (GOLD analysis project Ga0308411, IMG submission 203530) | Hot spring phototrophic mat microbial communities from Octopus Spring, Yellowstone National Park, Wyoming, United States -... | ecosystem: Environmental > Aquatic > Thermal springs >...
GTCGAGCGTGAAGGTGATGGGCAGATTTTGCAGGGCGGCTTCCTGGAAAATCTGGTCGAAGGAACGCTGCAAGAAAGTGGAATAAATGTCCACGATGGGCCGCATTCCCGATTTGGCCAGGCCGGCAGCGAAAGCCACCGCATGCGATTCGCAGATGCCGACATCAAAGAAGCGATCTGGGAAGTCGGCGCGTACTTTTTCGAGCTTGTTGCCCTGACACATCGCCGCTGTGATGACGGTCACGCGAGGATCGTTTTGCATGGCATGATGGATCGCTTGGGAGACCGCATCGGTGTAGGCCCGTGAGCCGCCGCGGCGTAGCGATAGGATCGATCGATCCGGGCCGACCTTTTCCAGAACCGGCGGCGTGTGGTAAGTGACCGGATCTTCGCAGGCCTGGGGAACCCCCTGCCCTTTTCGCGTCAGCACATGCAGCAGAACCGGCCCCTGTTGATCCTTGACATCGCGCAACCAGCGGCGCAACGTAGGCAGGTCGTGTCCGTCGATTGGCCCGATGTAGCGGAAGCCCAGTTCCTCGAACAGCATGCCGCCCGTCAGCCAGGCTTTCAGCCCGTCCTTGAGCTGCTCGATGGCGTGGGTTGCGGCGTTGCCCAGCAACGGAATCTGGGCGAGCAGATCGCGAACCTGTCGTTTGGAGCCTTGATAGAAGCTCGTCAACCGAGCGCGGTCAAGATACTGGGCCAACGCCCCAACGCGAGGACAGATGGACATCTTGTTGTCGTTGAGGATGACTAGCAGCTTCTTCTTGAGGCCACCAGCGTTGTTCAGGGCCTCGAAGACAATTCCCGAAGGCAATGCGCCATCGCCGATGACGGCTACGCTGTGCCGATCCGATTCGCCACGCAGATCGTCTCCGACTTTCAAACCCAGGGCGCAGGAAATGGAGCAACCGGCATGACCAGTGACAAATAAGTCGTAGTCGCTTTCTTTGGGGTTGGGATAGCCCATCAGCCCGCCGCGGGTGCGGATGGAATCGAACTGGGCATAACGGCCGGTGATCAGCTTGTGCGGATAGACCTGATGTCCGGTGTCCCAGATGAGCCGATCGCGACGGAAATCGAAAGTCAGATGTAGAGCCAGACATAACTCGACCACTCCGAGATTGCTGGCAAAGTGGGCCGGTCGGATGCTGCAAACGCGGATGAGTTCGTCTCGCATCTCCTGGGCAAGCTGCTCCAGTTGCGCATCGGTCAACGCGTGCAGATCCATCGGCGACGCGATATGCGGCAACAGTGTGGTCATGGGGATAGTCCTCGGTGAAAGCTCTGGGCAGCTCCCGCCCAGATTCGGATTGTCTGGGGACAGGTGCCCCAAGTGGGTATCAGTGATCACGATGCAGCACCATTTCCGCCAATTCGTCAAGGCGACGACCTCGCTCTCCCAGAGGAGCGATGGCCTCACGAGCCTGCCGACACAGGATCTCGGCACGCAATCGACTCTCCTCGACTCCCAATAGACCGGGATAGGTCAGTTTGCCGCGAGCCGCATCCTTGCCAACTCGTTTGCCCGCTTGCGCTGTCTGCCCTTGTACGTCCAGTAAGTCGTCTGTGATCTGGAAGGCCAGCCCGAGGCATTCGCCGTAGCGATCGAACCGCTCGATCCATTCACTAGAAGGGCCAGTAGGTGCTTCGGCATGAGCCGCCTCAATTCCCAATCGCAAGGCAGCGCGGATCAACGCCCCGGTCTTGCGAGCGTGGAGAGATTCCAGATCGTTCAGAGTCAGTTCGCCAATGGGTCGTTGTTCGGCAGCCAGATCGTCCATCTGACCGCCGACCATGCCGGCCGCACCAGCCGCACAGGCCAAAGCCAGGCAACAACTCGTCGCCGTTCGCGGCGGATAATTGCTGGCCAGCACTTCGAAAGCCATCGTCAACAGAGCATCGCCGGCAAGAATGGCGGTCGCCTCGCCAAATTTCTTGTGGCAAGTGGGCAGGCCACGACGCAGATCGTCGTCGTCCATCGCAGGCAGGTCATCGTGAATCAGCGAATACACATGAACCATCTCCACAGCACAGGCTGCCGGCCAGGGATTGCCTGCAGGCATGGCAACTGCCTCAGCTGCCAGTAAGACTAGCAGGGGTCGCAGACGTTTGCCGGGAGCCAGCAAGCTGTAACGCATGGCCTCATGTAGCTGTTCTGGCAATCCCGGTCGGGGCCGAAGGACTTTGCTCAGATGCTGGTCGATCTCTGTCCGTCGCGTTCGCAAAAAGTCCTGGAAGTTCGATCCCATGATTGTTCCGCTCCCGTCCCAAGCGGGAGTTTGAGTGGCATCCCTTCGGACGTAGCTGTCAATTAAAACCGAATGGCGATGGTAACATTAACGAGCCATGCCTGGCAACCCTGGGTTTTTGCAGAGGCAGGGCAAGTGAAGGCTCGTCCTCACTCGGCACGACGCGATTGCGGCAAACTAGGGGCAAATCGAGCTGTGGCCTCATGACGGAAGGTTTGCAGCACGGGCTGCCCGTCCTCGACGCGAGTCAGCAGAGCGATACGCTGCTCAACTTGCTGAAGTTTCTGATGGCAACTCTGGAGGAGAGCTACTCCGCGTTCGTAACAGGCCAGTGCCTCCTCGAGGCCGAGTTGGCCATCTTCAAGGTCGCGAACCAGTTGCTCTAGTTCGTTTAGCGATTGCTCAAAACTCGGTTGCTCGGCAGTGGTGTCGTTCATGAGCCCATCCTCGGGTTGTTGTCGGCAATCCCTCGCGCGACGGCACGGTACTCGTCTGATTCGATCACTTGCTCAACTCGGCTGAGGAATCGTCCCTGAGCCGTATGAGTGATGATCCAGTCGCCAACGCGCACCTGATCGGTGGAGCGGATCACCGTTTGGTCATCGAGTCGTCTGGTCAGGGTATAGCCGCGTGCGAGAACTTGCAAGGGACTGAGAGTTTCCAGCCGCGCGACGGCGGACTGCAATCGCTGGGCAGCCCGATCGAGTCGCCCACGAAGAGCACGTCGCAGTCGGTCGCTTAGACTATCTAGGTGTTGTCGTCGCTCGTTGAGGCGATCGAAAGGCCGACGAAAACACGGCCGAGCTGCGGCCTGTTCGAGTCGAGCGCGACAGGCTTGCACCAGACGCACCATCTGAGAACGCAGACGCATCTGAGTCTGTTGCAGCAACTCGATGTACTCCTGACGCGAGGGCACGACACGCTCGGCCGCCTCACTGGGAGTCAGGGCACGCACGTCCGCGACCAGATCGGCAATGGTCAGATCGTCCTCGTGACCAATGCCGGTCACCACCGGCAACTCGGAGCGATAGATGGCATGGGCGACAAGTTCTTCGTTGAACGGCCACAGATCCTCCAAACTGCCGCCCCCTCGAGCCAATACGATCAGATCGACGGGCATCGGGCTGGTTTGGGCAGCAACCTGATTGATGCAGCCGATGGCAACGGCAATGTCGCTAGCCGCCTCCTCCCCTTGAACGCGTACAGGAACCACCCAGACCTCCACGCTGGGCCAACGGCGGTTGAGAATCTCTAGCACGTCACGCACTGCCGAGCCTGTGGGGCTGGTCAATAGGGCAATGCGACGGGGAAAGCGCGGCAAGGGCCGTTTGCGAATGGGATCGAAGTAACCTTGAACAGAGAGCTTTTCCTTGAGCTGGCGGAAGGCCAGTTCCAGCGGGCCGATGCCCTGTGGCTGGAGTTCCTCAACGAGCAACTGATACTCGCCGCGAGGCATGTAGACGCTGAGCCGACCTCGAGCGATCACACGCAGCCCGTCGCGAAGGTCGTAGCGCAATCGCAAAGCCACGCCACGATAGATCACTGTGCGTAGTGGGGTTTCTTCGTCCTTGAGCGTCAGGTAGAGGTGCCCAGAACTGGGTCGGGCTAGATTGGAAACCTCACCCTGCACCCAGACGTTGCCGTGGGTTTCTTCGAGCAAATCCTTCACCCCCCGCGTTAATTCACTCACGGTCAGGACGCGGATGCCAGGAGGTGGGAACAAAGCACTCATCAAACCTCACACCAACATTTCTTCACCACAATACACCTGTCCACATCCCCAGAGCAAGAGCTTTTCACGGACGAGGATCACCCATTACTGGGTGATACCCGATAACCTGGAGAAAACACAAGCCGGAGTGGGAGTGGATAAGCGGCATGTCTGGAGACGATTGGGAAGACTAGGAGATGGCAGGTTGCACAGACAGCAGCGAGTTTGTCGAGAGCAACAGCCCTCCAAATTATCAGTCGTGTCCGATCAGATCAGATGGATCGAACGTTGCGAGCGGATCGCGTCGAAAACAACATCGGGTACCTGTCAGAAGGGAAAAACAGGTCACAGGAGATTTGCATGTTGGCTCGGATTGCTCTCCTTGCAATCTTGAGGCGATCCACCGGGGACAAGCTCCCTGAGCCTTCCTGAGCGAGAAAGGAACGGAATCCATGAATCGAGTGCTGACCTGGCGAGCAGCTGTGAGCAGCTCGCTGTTGATTGTGGCCGGTGCTATGGCGAGTAATCCTCCGGCTCCCGTCGCTGCCACCCCAGCCAGGGGGACTGCCGAGCCAACTGCGGTTGCAGTCAACGACGAGAGAGAAATCCAGGCTCTGCTGAGCAAACTCAGTGAGATCAGCCAGGTCATTTTGCAGAATCCTCAGTCCCCGCAGATCTACAAGCAGCAAATTGCTCAGGCTGAAGTGATGCTGCAACTGGCCAATCGCTCGAAAGATAAAGAACGCGATGACTGGATCAAGATGGCCATCGATGCCTACTACGGTGCAGCGGTTTCCTCTCCGGAGAACGACACTACCGCCTACCAGATCCTCCAGCAGCTACCTGGTCGCATTCGTCAGGCACTTCCCGGCAATCCCCTGTTTCTACACGCTACGCTGCAAGAGATTCAGGCCGACTACATGCAGCAACTAGCCAAGGCTGGCGATAACCCGACCAAGGCACAGGAACATCTGCGCGATCGCTTGCTGCGGTTTGCTCAGGAGAACCAAAACACCCAGGAAGCACAGAAAGCCATTCTCGATGCTGCCAGCGTGTGTGAGGATCTAGGCCAGAAGGAAAACGCTCGGCGGTGCTATGCCTATCTCACCGAACGCTATCCCGGTACTCCCATCGCACGCAAGGCAGCTGGTCTCTTGTGGCGGATGACTAGTGTCGGAGAGGTCGTGGATTTCAAGGTGCCCTTGCTCTACGCCTCGCAGATCAGTGAGGACAAGAACTTCGACATCCACCAGATGACTGGCAAGGTGGTCGTGGTCTATTTCTGGTCGATCAAAGCACCTCGTGTGGCGGAGGACATCGAGACCCTCAAGCAGATGACCGACCGCTATCTGTTTCGAGGTCTGGAGATCGTCTATGTGAATCTCGATGACGATGTGCCAGCCGTCCAGACGTTCCTGTCAGGGCGACTGACCGCTGGAATCCATACCCATCAAAAAGGTGGCCTGGAAAGTCCACTGGCCGAGCGATTCGGCATCAGCCAACTGCCTCATCTGTTCGTGGTCGGCCGTGACGGCAAGTTGTTGGGACATTCATTGACCCTGGGACAGGTTCAGGATCTAATCGCCACCCACATGCCCGCCGTAGACAGGAAACGTTGATCGCAGTCTATTCTTCCCTCCCTCGGCGAGGCGATTCTTTGGAGTCGCCTCGCGTTTTTGGTGTTTCGGGAAAGGCGTCAAGTCCCGTTTCACATCGTTCAACTGGCCGTCGCGGTCGGCCGGTTGCGTCCCTCGCCTTGCTTTCTTCCCTCACGTCTGTCTAGGGCGGCCTGTACGAAACTGCGGAACAACGGGTGCGATTGTGTGGGCTTGGAGCGGAACTCCGGGTGAGACTGCACTGCCAGGAACCACGGATGGTCGGGCAGTTCGATGATCTCTACCAGTTTGCCGTCCGGACTGGTTCCCGAGAATCGCATTCCTTTGTCGATGAACTGCTGTCGATAGCTGTTGTTGAACTCGTAGCGATGCCGATGTCGCTCGTAAACAATCGTACCACCATAGGCCTGATGAGCAAGGCTATTTTCTTGCAGGACGCTGGGGTACAAGCCCAGACGCATGGTGCCGCCCAGTTTGGTGATAGCGTATTGCTCGTCGAGCAGGCAGACAACGGGATGTGGACAATCGCGATCGATTTCTGTGGTGTTGGCCCCTTGCAATCCGACGACGTTGCGACCGAACTCGATGACGGCACACTGCAAGCCCAGGCAGATGCCGAAGAAGGGAATCTGCCGTTCGCGGGCGAAACGAATGGCCTCGATCTTGCCACTGATGCCGCGATAGCCGAAGCCGCCTGGTACGAGAATGCCATCCACGCCTCCTAGAACACGTTCGGGGCCATCGCTTTCGATGTCCTCGGCCTCGATGCGGCGGATGACGATTCGCGTGGACAGGGCGATGCCGGCGTGATCGAGCGATTCGTAGATCGACTTGTAGGCATCCTGATACTTAATGTACTTGCCGACCACTGCGATGGTGACCTCGGCCGTTGGGTGGAACACCCGTTGCAGCATGGCCTGCCAGTCGGTGATATTCAGTGGGGCGGCTCGCAGTTGGAACTTCTCGACAATCAACTCGTCGAGTTTGCTTTCCGCTAGGCTGACAGGCACCTCGTAAATGGTCGCCGTCTTGTCGCGTTCCTCGATGACGGCGCGTGGCTCGACGTTGCAATACAGAGCGATCTTCTCTGCCATTTCTTTGGTGAGTTCTCGTTCGGTTCGGCAGATAAGAACGTCCGGCTGGATGCCAATCTGGCGCAACTGGCCCACGGAATGCTGCGTCGGCTTGGTCTTGGCCTCGCCGGCCGCCTTGAGATAGGGCACGAGCGTCAGATGGATGTACAGGCAGTTTTGCTTGCCCACATCCAGGGCAAACTGGCGAATGGCCTCCAGAAACGGCAACCCCTCGATGTCGCCAACCGTGCCACCGATTTCGGTGATGACGACATCCACATCCTCGGTCGCCAGCTTGCGGATGGCCGACTTGATCTCATCGGTCACATGAGGAATAACCTGAACCGTCCGGCCCAGGTAGACTCCTTGGCGTTCCTTCTCGATGACCGACAGATAGATCTTGCCGGTGGTGTAGTTGCAATCGCGGGTCAGCGGGGCGGAGGTGAAGCGTTCGTAATGTCCCAGGTCGAGATCGGTCTCGGCTCCATCGTCCAGTACATAGACTTCGCCGTGCTGATAAGGACTCATGGTGCCGGGATCGACGTTGATGTACGGATCGAATTTCTGCAGTCGCACTCGTAAGCCGCGATGTTCGAGCAACATGCCGATCGAGGCGCAGGTCAGCCCCTTGCCCAGTGAACTGACGACCCCACCGGTGACGAAGATATGTTTGGTGTGTCGGGATGCCTGACCTGTGTTGCTGGGCACGCCTGTCCCCTCCTGGAAGATCCGAACACTCATCGAGCCTGTGCAACCATACCCGATTGCTCCGTCCGCGCCAGCGCGGATCAAGCCGCTCGGGTACTAGGATGTAGTTGTTGGTACAGAGTCACGAACCGCTCGTAGTCCTCGGGCGTGTCCACTCCGATGGTCGGTTCGGCAATCAGGCCGACCTGGATACGCCAGCCGAGACTCAAGGCCCGGAGTTGCTCTAGTTTCTCCAGTTGTTCGAGCCGTCCTGGTGGGGTTGCGGCAAAGGCCAGCAAACTGTCGCGCCGGTAGGCATAAAGTCCGACGTGTTGCAGTGCCATGGGGGGATCAGCATTCAAATCGGGCTGGCCATCGCGAACATACGGAATGCAACTACGGCTGAAGTACAGAGCATTGCCGGAGTCATCAACGACCACCTTGACGCAAGCGGGATTATTCCAGGCCGCCAGAGAGCGAATCGGCGTTGCCAGCGTCGCCATGCGAGCCGTTGGCTCGTTGTGGAGCAGTTCGATCACGCGATCTAGAGCGGCCGGCTCGACGAGCGGCTCATCTCCCTGGAGGTTGACGACGATGTCGGCAGGGTATTTGCGCGCCACCTCGGCAACACGGTCGGTGCCACAGGGATGATCGGCACGAGTCAGAACCGCCTGGCCGCCGAAGCTGTTGACCGCAGCCACGATCTGCGGCGAGTCGGTGGCCACGATCACAGCACTGGCCTGTCGGCACTGGCAGGCTCGCTCGTAGACGTGCTGGATGAGGTACTTACCCGTCCTGGCCAGCAACGGTTTGTTGGGCAAACGCGTCGAGGCGAGTCGAGCGGGAATGACAATGATGGCGGCCATGCGAACCTCCTTGTCGAGTCGAGTTGCCTCGTATCAGAAATTAGACCGTTCCTTGCCCAGTTGCTCAAGGCGAACTTTTCGCTATCCTAATAATGACCTACTTGCTGGTCGGTTACACACCTGAAAGCGGTGAATACTCCTCTCGGTTGTCTCGTCCAGCAGAAATGGGGCATGGGCGTACCCGTGCTGCTCCTGTCATCGTGTCCGTCACGAGGAAACTGTCGATGAAGCGTTTTCTAGGTGGCCTGTGTGCCCTGGTACTGGTGTTTCCCCTGGTCGTCCGTGGTGACGACAGCAAGGAGGAGAACAAGAAAACCCCCGAGCAAGCCTTTCAGGCTTTGATGGGCGAGATCGTCAAGGAATTCCGCGCCGCTGAGGGAGGGGAGAAACTCAAGGTGCTGTCTGAGGGAGCCGACAAGCTCTTCAAGTTCGCGGAACAAAACCCCAAATCGCCAGCGGCACTACAAGCCCTGGGTGTCATCTTGAGCATGCCGTTGCCGACTGCCAAAGACGGCGTGAAAGCCAAAGCGGTGGAGCGGCTTAAGAAGGATCACGTTACCAGCAAGGCTATTGGCCAACTCATGCGGCAACTGTCGGGCAGCGATCCAGCTACACTCGATCTGCTGCAAGCCATTCTCGACAAGAACCCGGAAAAGAAGATCAAGGCCGAGGCCCTCAAGGGACTCATCAAGGCACGGGAGTCGGCTCTGGTCGATGCCAAGGGCGACAAGGCTGACGAGATCCGCAAGGAAATAGACTCGCTGCGTGTTCGTATCAAAAATGAATTCGACGGCCTGATCAAGGATCTGTTCATCGGCGCGAAGATGCCGGAACTGGAAAGCAAGGATCTCGACGACAAGAAGGTCAAGTTGAGCGATCTCAAGGGTAAGGTGGTGGTGCTGGACTGCTGGGCTACTTGGTGCCCCCCCTGCCGGGCCATGATTCCTCACTCGCGCAAGCTAGTCGAGCGTCTCAAGGACAAGCCTTTCGTACTAGTCAGCGTAAGCTTCGATGACAACAAGGAAACGCTTACCAAGTTCATGGAAGAAAACAAGATGCCCTGGACGCACTGGTTCAATGGTGCCGACGGCGGTATCGCCGAGGTGCTGGATATCACCTACTTCCCGACGATCTATATCCTCGATCACAAGGGCATCATCCGCTACAAGGACGTTCGCGACAAGGCGATGGACAAGGCTGTCGATAAACTCCTTGAAGAGATGGAAAAGGAAACCAAGGGCAAGTAACGGCGTGTTCACAGCCGACCGCTGATGTGGAATCAGTTCGCCACAGCGAGCCGACTCCGCATCAGCGGTCGGAGTCTTTTTGGAGCGAGCTACCTCGCCTTAGCGGGTGGAGTCTTCAGGCACACGCGCTTTCTCTTAACGCTACTCCCCTTCAACAGCGATCTCATACCACAAGGTGCGATGCGCTGCACCGATGCGGAATCGTACCTTGCCGTCACGAATCTCCGAGGCCACCTTACCGGCCCGTTTGCCCGTCACATCGAGGGCATACACTGCTGCTGATCTGGCACGGATCGGTACGGCCAGATTAGCCTCGATCCCCTGCACCAGTACCGGGCCTGTGCCCCAATTCCGGCCGACGGAGGTGCGATCGGCGTTCCAACGCATGCCCGTGTTCTCGGCACGACCGACTGCCGTCACTAGCAGCGAGCGGGCTGCCTCGATGGGTTGGTTCTCGGGACTGGATAGAGCCAGCACGGCAAAATTGGGGCCGTCCAACGGCACCTCCACGTCCCACGATCCCACCTGGAGTTTGCGACCTCCCAGATAGCCAATGAGCAGTTTGGAACGCGGGGAATCGACCTGGAACAACGCCTCGTTGGTTCCGCGACCTTCCCAGCGGAGGGCGTTGGAAGGTGGAGCCAGTTGCCGCACTGCGGTAAGGGAGCCGGCATCAGTCAAGGTGATGCTGAGCCGACTGCTGTGGACATCCTTGATGATGTTCGAGCCTGCCGCATTCCAGATGTGCCAGAGGTTGTTGTTGTGCCGGCGCATCAACGACGGCAATTGCTCGCGCGGCACCTGCAAGTCCACGCTCGAAGGGGCCGGCGACAGGTCGCCGCGGCGAAACAGCAGGGCCGCAGCGGGAAGCAGAGCCATCTTGGTCGGGTTGGAATCGATGCTGAAGTAGTTGCGGATGCGATCGGCTCCCGGTTTGTCGTGTTCGTTGCCGTAGTCGAAGTAGTAGATGCCGTCCCAGTCCTGCCAGCAGGCCAGAGCGGCGAGCAGGGGGACGCACTCGGCCTGATAGTCGTTGGGGGCCGGATGGTTGTACTCGCTGACGGTCAGGGGCCGACCGCTTAGGCGGACGCAGGCCAGAGTGGACAGCGGGCCAGCGTTGCTATCACGAATCATGGGCGTGTTGGGGATGTGCCAGTCGCCCGGATCCCAATCGCGGCGAGGAAAACGCGGATGCTCCCAGTAAGCGTGGGTGTCTGTTAGATCGGCCAGCGACTCACGGGCCACGCCGCCTAGTCCGCCCCAGTTGGCCTGCGAGCAGACCACCAGTGCCCTCATTTTCAGATCCTGTTTGAGCAGTTTCTGATAGTCGCGGACGAATTTGGCCTCGATGTCCATGAGAAACCGCAGCCAGTCTTCAAAGCCGGGATGGGACGGCTTGCCCAGAGGAACTCGCCCCTCTTCCAAACAGCGTTCGCCGACCAGCACATCGGCTGCGCCAGCACGCAAAGATAGTCCGGCAAGTTCAATGCGGCCTAGTTTGTTTCCGAGGACGAATTGCAAACGACTGTGCCCCTGTTGCACTTGCGAGGCGGTGAAACTGAATTCATAGGGCTTCCAGTCGGCCTCCAGTCGCATCTGTTCGTTCAGTCCGATGCTTCTCCAGTCGCTGCGATCGAGACTGGTCGCCACACGGATGTCTCGGGGCTTGTCGGCTCGAGCATGGAAACGAACTGTGTACACCTCGCCCTCTTGCAAGTCGAGAGCGGATTGGGTCAGTTGGACGTGCCAGTCAGCAGAACCTGCTGCCAACACCTCGATGCGTAGGGATCGCCCGGCTACGCCGGTCGGTGCATCGCCACCGCCGGTGAGAGTGGCCTTCGCGCCCTGGTGCTGTTCGAGAACCCAGTCCTTCGTTCCATCGTGCAATGCGCCATTGCGGAGCAGTTCCGGCGAGTCGGCAGCAGAACGAATCTTCCAGGCGGTTCGCAGGGCGGCTGTGCTGCGGTAGCGTTGGGCCAGCCAGGCGTTCCACTGACGAGACAGTTCCTGGTGATAGCCGGGTGCCAGTCGGTGCAGGCTGCCGTGCCACGCCTGAGCCAATAGGGAGTTTTCGTTGACCAGTTCGACCACCGCTAGAGCCGGTTCGTCGCGATAGTGCGTTTTGGTGTAGGGGTTGACGCGATCGAGCAGTTCGCGAGCGTACTGGTGTTGCAGGGCAATCCGCTTTGGATCGAAGTAGAGCAGGCACTTGGCGTGATCGGGAAGGCCGGTTTGCTCCTCGAAGCCTTCCTCACGGGTGAAACTGCGTGAGACGTGCAGATTGAGATTCGTGTAGATGCCGTTATCCTTGAGTCGAGCAATGAAGTAATCGAGGCGATCGAGTTGCTCGCGATCGAGGTTGCGACGGAGGGACGACTTGCGATCCCAGATGCCCTGTGGAGCCGGGTAGGAATCCATGTGATGAAAGCGAGCGATGTTGACTCCGAACTTCCTGAGCCGAGCCGCGATCTGCACTGCGTCTTTCTTCTCGGGGAAGTTGCCCGAAAAAGTGAAGTTGACTCCCAGCAGCCGAACACGCTGCCCAGTGCCATCGACGAGATGCCCGTTCAAGGCGCGGAGAAAGCCGTTGGCTCCGGCAGGCCTGGAATTGAGATGCCCGACATGCAGAATGGAGGCCGAGGCATCGTCGTACGGCATCACGAAGGGAAACCAGCCAGCGGGTTGCGCCGACGCGATCACAGGCATCAGCAGTAGCAGTACGAATGCAATTCGTGACATGAGAGTGTCCTTTCCTCGGCGAAGCGATCCCGCAACGCACCGGCGATTGTAACGCATCGAATCGCCGAGATAAAGTTGGGCAGACTCACAGAGCCTGAAGGGACTGCCAAGATAATCTGCTCAACTGATGGCCAGATCGCTACAGGTCTGCTCATAGCTGCGTTCCAGTTCGAGCGGAACAGCCAGATCGGCCTGCAACCACAGTGGCAGTGTCGGCAGAGGCTGGCCCAGCACCAGTGAGTACGACCAGCTTTGCAGCCGAGTTCGATGGCCCTGCTCCAGCCAGCGGCAGGTGACGGCGTAGAGGTTGGGCGGTTCCGCACCCAGACTCGGGTCGGCCTGACCGACGAACTCTAGAAGTTCCGCGTAGAGGTTGAACTGTCGCACCGTTACCACATCGACCAGGCTGACGCATACCCCCTTCTGGAGCAACGCGGCGCACTTGCTGACGAAGACTCTTCGGCTTTCGGGGCGATCCTTGTTGGCTGGGCTGACGATCTCGACCGCAGCCACCAATCGTCGCCCTCGGCGGACATCGTACACCTGGACGGCGTACTCATCGAAGTCCGGCAGAGCGGTTTCGACATCGATGTTGGGTCGGGGAGGTGCCCAGGTGGCGACGGCGACTCCGCCATCGCTGCCGCTCAGTGTGGCCGATGGCGGAGGGGTGGTTCTCTCGAAGGCAGTGATGTCGACCTCGATTTGTGAACCGAGATGGACACGCGGTTCGGCGAGATAGCCGGGCGGCAGTTGCTTCCGCAGATGCTGAACGATGACCATAGGCCAGCCCCCGTGGAAGCCCTCCCACGAATGGACGTTATCCAAAGGCGGGCGGAAGTGATCGCGTAGCGGCATGATGAAGCCCTCCCCTGCCCTAGTGTAGCCAACCAGGGCCGCTCTGGGAAAATTTTTTGCTACCAACCTACCACTCGCCCTGCTGTGTGTGGTAAAACCCGTCTCCACACAACCCACTCGGAGGAAGTGATGGACATTGAAACCTGGATCGCCACCACAGCGGTGCAACCTCGTCCCTACCAAAGACGGATCGTGGCCAAGGCTGTCGATTTGTTCGCCAGGCAGGGTTTGCGAAGCGTGTTGATCGATAGTCCGACCGGCTCGGGCAAGACGGTGATGGCTCTGCTGACCGCTCGGATTCTCCAACAGCAACTCGGACTGCGTGTCGGCTGGGTGGCCATGCGTCGCTATCTGCTCGATCAGGCTCGCGACGAGAATGCCCGGCATCGCATCGGTCTAGAGGCCGATTACGTTTCGATGTTCGATCGCGATCCGCCCACACAACTGGACATGCTAGTCGTCGATGAGGCCCAGCACGATGCCGCCCGAAGCATGGCCGAACTGCACCAGAAGATTCGCCCGCGCTTCATTCTCGGGCTGTCGGCCACGCCCTTCCGCGCGGATCGCATCAAACTGTGCTTCGATACGGTCATCAAGGATGCCGGCATTCAAGCTCTCATTCAAGACGGTTACCTCAGTCCTTACGATCACTACACTTTGCCGCGCTACGATCCCCAGACAGTGACGCGGTTCTATCTGGCCGAGCCGGAGCGGTGGGGCCGCTCGCTGTTCTCGTTCCACAATCTGGCCCAGTGCTATGAGGCCGCTGAACGATTGCGTCAGGGCGGCATCAGCGTGGAAGTGGTGACCGGCAGTAGTGACCGCGAGGCTCAGCTCGAGGCGTTTCGGGCCGGTCAGGTGCAGGTTCTGGTCAACTGCCTACTACTGTCCGAGGGGTTCAACTGCCCGGAACTCAAGACAGTGTTCTGTCGGCCGTCTGGCAAAAGCGTGACAGTGCAACTGGCCGGCCGAGTGCTGCGACAGCATCCCGATTTGCCCGTCAAGCAGATCGTCCAGTGCCCGAAATCACGCTGGCCGTTCGCACGAACCGCTCGGCCAGCGGTGCAGTATGTGTGGTCGGGCAGCGAGTGGCGATCCCTGGAGATCAACTCGCGCATCCATCAGGTCGGCCTCAAGGCTCTGCATGCCCTGGCTCAAATCCCGGTTCAGTTGCCCGAGTTCGTCACCAGACGCAATGGCTGGCTCACCAAGCGGCAGGCTCTGGAAAATCATCAGGACGAGTGAAAGCGGCTGGCCCGCTTTACATATCTACTTGTGCGGACTCTTTCCTGTCCCAGTCGAGGAGCGTTTCACCCATGACCCAGACTTTTGAGTATGGTACGGCTCGCATCAAGGATCTGCGTGTGATCTCACACGTCAACGATGTGGGCAAGACCGTTGTCGATTCCATTCTGCTCAACGAGGAGCCGGTCAGCCCCACTCCCCGGTTCTGGAACAGCCTGCATGTGCGGTTCGGCTTCACCAGCAACATCTTCCGCTACTTCAGCCATGCCGAGGTTTTCGAGCGCATCAGCTCGGTCTCGCCCTGCGACGAGATTCGCTGGTGTCTGCAACGCGACGAGAACCGTCGCGGCTCGTTGCTGGCCGTCACCAATCCCTCGGCCGCCATCATCCGCCACGATGAACTACTCGAACTGCTTCAGGAAAACGACACTAAGGCGATCCGCTACGACAAGGGAGTCGTCACCAGCGAACACGAGCCACGCCTCAATCCCACCTTCCAGATCGGTGGCGATGGGTTCCGCAACAAGTTCATCATCGACACGCCGATTGACGGCTATGGCCGACCGGCGGTGTATCTGTCCATGCTGCGTTTGATCTGCTCCAACGGTCTGGTCGGCTACAGCCCGACTTTCCGCAGCGAGTTGGCGGTCGGTCGTGGCGACGGCGGTGTCCGGTTCTCGCTCCAGCGTGTGCTGGACGGCTTCAACAACGAGGACGGCTACGCCGCTCTGCGACAACGGTTCGAGGCCGCTACTCGTAGCTGGGCCTCCGTCAACGAGGCGCAGAAGCTCTACAAAGTGTTAGTTCGTCTGCACGGTCGGGGCGACATCAGCAACAGCGTCAGCCGAGTCACTCTGGGCGGTGATGGAGCTAGCGAGTTCGAGTCGTCGCCGCTGTTTTCGTCGTTCCACCGCATGACGGGCGACCTGTCGCAGATCTACGGACTGGCCAGCCTGGACACTCTGTCGGTCAAACGGCAACGGACGTTGCCCTCAGCCTGCAAGGTCTACGACCTGCTCAACTTCGCCTCGGAGGCCGCCACCCATCACGCCACTGAGGCCGGCAACAAGACGTTGCAAGCCTACATCGGCGAGTTGATCTCCGGCGAATACGACCTGGAAGGCACCGTCGATCAGTTCACCGACTGGCGCGATTTCTTCATCGGAAACGAGCAGACCGCTAGCACCTTGGCCGACCTGCATCGCCGGAGTGTGTGAGCCTTGTCGAACACCTGGCCGGGCAAGCAAGGGGCCGCCCTCCCCTTGCTTGCCCGGCGGGCGTTTGGTCGTATTGATTCGTTGTCTGCGAGGTGGGGAAGAATGAAGCAAGCCACCTGGCGTCAGCGGGTGGAGTCAGTTCCGCCGGCCGCTGACGCGGGCCGGCTCGCTAGGGGTTCACAACAGCCTCACTCCTCGTGAGCGTCCTTGCCGCGAGCCGGTTTCTCGTCGCGGATGTTGTACTTGTCGAGCAGCCTGTAGAGGGCTCGTCGGCTGATGCCCAGAGCGCGTGCGGCATGCACCTTGTTACCGTGCGTCTCGCGAAGGACGTTGAGGACGTGTCGCCGCTGTGTCTGGTAGAGATTGGCCGTCACTTCGGCATCGTCCTCAAAGTGGGTGTGGAAACCGACGAGGTTTTCCGGCAGATCGTCGATGGTGATGATGTTGTCCTCGGCGAGGATCTGAGCGCGTTCCAAGACGTTGGCCAGTTCGCGGACGTTGCCGGGCCAGTCGTAGCGGTTCAGAGCCTCCAACGCTTCGGGAGTGATATGATAGCGTGATCCCCCCAGAGGACGAGTGGTGAGGAAGTATTCGACCAGTTCGGGGATGTCCTGCCGTCGTTCGGCCAACGGCGGCAGGAAGATGCTGATGACGTTGAGCCGATAGTACAGATCCTCACGGAACCGGCCGGCTTTGATCTCGTCCTCCAGTCGTCGATTGGTTGCTGCCACTACCCGCACGTCGGCGTGCAGTTCGCTGGTTGCGCCGACGCGACGGTAGTGGCCATCTTCCAGAACGCGTAGGAGCTTGGCTTGCAGGCCAATGGCCATTTCACCGATCTCGTCGATGAACAGGGTTCCTCCCTCGGCCACCTCGACCAAGCCGGGCTTAGCATGTACTGCACCGGTGAAGGCACCCTTTTCGTGGCCAAACAACTCACTCTCCAGGAGGCTCTCCTGCAAGGCGGCGCAGTTGATGGTGACCATCGGTCGGTCGCGGCGACTGCTGTTGGCGTGGATGGCCCGAGCAACGACTTCTTTGCCGGTTCCCGAAGGGCCGCAAATCAGAACCGTGGCATCCGTGGCAGAAACCTTGTCGATGAGCGATTGCACTCGACGTATCGCTGGACTGCTGCCCACTAGACGATGACGTGGCGACTCCTTCTGCACCTGATGCACCCACTGTTTCTCGCGGCGAGCCAGTTGCACCTTCTCGAAGGCCTTCTGAATGTGGACTTCAAGTTCCTGCAAGCGGAACGGCTTGGTCAGGTAGTCGTAGGCACCGCGCTTCATGGCCAGCACGGCCGTTTCGACGCTGGAGTTGGCGGTTAGGAGAATGACCTCCATCTCCGGCTGGATTTCCTTGAGCCGGGCCAGTAGATCCAGCCCACTGATGCCCGGCAAGTGCAGATCCAGCAGGGCGACATCGCAACGCACATGAGCGACCTTGGCGAGGGCTTCCTCGCCGCTGGAAGCTACCGTGACCGGCATGCCGAGCCGATCGAAACGGGCGCGTAACAATCCTTGGAGTTCCTGATCGTCATCGACGATCAGCAACCGCGGTAAAGAGCGTGAGGCAGTTGTCATCTTTACAACCTCCCGCAGGTGAGCCGACCGCACTCAACTCCTGGCGGTCACTGGCTGAAGCTTGCGGACGATGTCCATCGCAGTGATCACACCGATCAGCACGCCCGCCTCATCCACCACAAAGAGCCGATGGACGTTCAGTTCGCGCATCTGCTCGATCACTCCCCAAGCGGAGGTATCGCGCGAGACACAGAAGACCGCTGGGGTCATCAGATCGCGAACCGGGGTGGTGTCCACTCGTTCGATCTGGAACTCGTCCCACCAAGAGCGTGGCAGTGGCGAGCCGTAGTCCACTTCGGGTGCCGTGATGTGCTGCACCTCCTCGCGATCGTGGATGAGGATGTCAGTCTGGGTCAATACGCCAACCGGCCGGCCGGCTTCGTCGATAACCGGGGCACCGGAAATGTTGCGATCGACCAGGAACGCCACCGCTTCGCGTAAGGTGGCATCCTCACGCAGAGACAACGGGTTGGGGGTCATCAAGTCGCCCGCAGTTTGAGCTTGTAGTTGCACAGTGGATGTCTGCATTTGCAGGGTGGTCATGGGCTTATCCTCCAGGAGAGTGAGGGCACTTCTCTGGATGCAAACTGGGTGCCGGACATCCCAAGAAGCCAATCCACTAGCGACAGCTAAGAAGACTTCATGAAGAAACCCGGCAAATCGAGGCAATCCAGCTTCAGCGACCGCAACTGCTCTGGTAGATCGGTTCGCTGTCAGTGGGCCTTTTCGCCAAGTGGCTTGACCGGCTCCGCACACAATTGTATCGAAACCGCACACCAGGAGGAAAGTCGTCTCATCGACCTTTTTCGATGTGTCGCTCCAAAGTGGTGAAGAATGAGGTGAGCCGGGAGCGTCAGCGACTGGAGAGGGCGGAATACTCCGGTCGCTGACGCTGCCGACTCGCTGAGGGATTGATAAGCTCTCAGCGGGTGAACACGCTCAGGATGTTGGAGTAGTCATCCGTCCAGACACCGACTCGGCGGGCCATCGCCTGTTTGGAGGGCAGATCGTTCACGATGTTCTGCGCCCGTTTGAGGCGGCTTTGCAGAGCGGTATCGAGCCGTTCCAGCCACTCGTAGGGGCCTCTTACCTCCTCCAGACGCGGACTGAGTTTTTGCTCGCGTTCGAGTTGTTCGTTGAGGCGTTTTTTCAGTTCGTCGATGCGTTTGAGAGTGGCTTCCTTGTTGCCGCCAATCCCTTCGGTCAACAGAGCCGTCGGATTATCCAGCTGCTCGCGCATCTCGCGAAGTTGCTTGCGGATGTCAAGCAACGGGGTCTCCACTTCCTTGTAACGCTGGCGGGCCATTTCCAGGGCCGGCTTGAGTCCAGCGATTTGAGTTTCCAGTTCCTCGATTTCCTTCTCGGCCTCGGCCGCCTGGGCCTCGAGTAGATCGGGCTGATCGAGCGGCACCCAATCGCCGCGCATCCAGCGCGGATCGTCTGGAAGGTTTGCCGTCCCAGATCGATCGATTCTGCTGTCGGTGAAGGCCTCAGTCGCTGCGTTGGAGAAGGTTCGGCTCCACCATTCCTTGCGCGGGGTGCGCAACCGCTGTTCGAGAAACGCCAGTTCCGTCTGCTGTTCGGCGAGTTTCTGGAAGGCCAGACTCAATCCGCTGTTGGCCATCAGCCCCGCACTGGTAGCCGGCATCAGGGCGACCCCCAGAAGACCCAGTTGCCCACTGTCGTGCTGCCAACGGGGTACATAGAACACCTTATCAAGATCCTTCTTGTCGCGAACCAGAGCTACCCAACTCGATCGACTCTTGCCGGGTGCCTCCTCGTCGTTGTCGCTCATGATGTATCCCACCACGCCCAGATCGGCCGCGATGTTGGCCAGCACCGGTTGCAGATCTAGGTGGCGGTTGGAGATGTGCATCATCAGCACGCCGCCCTCCAGCAGTCGGTCGAAGTACATCTTGACCGCTTGTCGGGTGATCAGGTGAACCGGGATGGCATCGGAACTGAAGGCATCGACGACGATCAGCCCATAGCGGAAGTCCTCGGTCACCGGCGCACCGAATTGCCGTTCGGGGAGAGGCTGGCCCTTGCGACGATGCAACGGTCGCAAACGCACCTTTTCGCCCTTGGGCGCGAAGGTCAGTCGGGCATCGCCGAGGATCAGCGAGATGTCCACCCCGCGGGCAGCGGCATCTTCGACGAAGGTGAAGTATTCATTCGTGTCGAAGGCGATATCCACGACTACCGGATCAATGTCGTAGAAGTCGAGTGTCTGCCCCGGCAGGCCATAGCAGGCCATCGTCCCAGTGCCCAACCCGATGACGGCGATAGGACGCTTCGGATCGGTGTTATAGGCCTTGAAGATCGAGCCGACTGGCCCGGAGCGGTGGTAGTAGGTCAACGGCAGTTCGCGGAGCATCTGCACATCGTCGGCTTCGGAGAGGATGTAGCGATCGAGCAATTCGCGCATCTTACCGGTGAACTGCTTGCCGTGCAGCGTTGTGCCGTGTACCAGGCGATTGACCGGCAGACTGAGGAAGAGATTGCGTTCGCGGCCCTCCTGATCGGTGACCGTGCGCTCGTTGACGCGAACACGGCTGGACTCGACACGCAGTACACCGAAGAAGCTGCGTTCCTGATACAGGGGCGGATCGTCGATCAACGCCGAGAAGCCGAACACCAACAGAATCGCTCCAACACCCAGGCCAAAACGCACCGACCGCTCGACGAAGGTGTAGCACAGAACCGCCGGTAGGCCGAAGCGGAGAATAGCGTAGACCTGCTCGGCAGGCACTCCCCACATGTCGGCGAACCCGCGAATCCGTCGCACAACGGGATCGGCCCCCAGTCCCCAGAACAGACCCAGCACCAGCACCATCAACGTCGCGGGCAATACGAGGTCAAGAACGCGATCTGTCTTGGTGTCGGCCGGAACTCGGGGATCGTCCGGGGGCGGAGTTCCCCAGCCCTTCCAGGTCGCATAGCCACCGATCAGTCCACCTAGGACGATGGCTGCAACGCCCCACATCCAGGCCGATCCTTGCAACGGTTCGAGGCTGGGCATGTCGCCATCCTGGTAACGCAGCCATAGCAGTAACCCGCCGACCAGAACGAAGACAACCGCCAGCGAGATGTCCGCGACCCTGGCCCACAAGGCATGACTGGTGGAGGTTCCCAGTGGCGGCACCAGCAGACAGCACACCGCCATCATCAACGGGTACTCGGCCAGCGAGTTGAAGGCCACTGGAGCAAACAACGCGTTGAACAGACCGCCGACTACGCCGCCGAACGACATCATCAGGAAGAACTCGGTCAGGTGCGAAGGGGCCGGCCGATCTCGCGCCAGTTCGCCGTGACAGACCATGCTGGCTACGAACAGCATGGCACAGTGCAGGGCAATGCTGTACTCGATGCGCGGCAACTTGGTGCCCGACTGCATGACGAAGATGAGCAGCAGCATCAGCAGCGGCAAGATCATCACCATCGCGCGATGGATCAACTGATAATCGCGCAGCCACAACAGCCGCAGACTGGCGAGAATGATACCGGCACCTGCGATCTGTGCGAACAGCAGCAAGTTCTCGTTGTTGGTGATAACCGCCGGCAAACCATACCAGCACAACAGACCGGTCAGTCCGCCTAGGCCGGTCACGACCGCGATGCTCTGGTAGAGCGGATCGATCTTGGCAAAGACCAGAATGAAGCTGATCAGATACAGCGTGAGCGGCAGCACCCACAGCAGCGGGATGGCGGCGATGTCGGTGGTGATGTAGGTGGTGACACCGAGCATGAGGCTCGAGGGCACCAGCGACAGCGCGAGCCAGCGGAGGCGGCGCGGCCAGTCCACAGGGCGGTCACTGGTCTCGCTGTGGCTACTAGTAGTGGTGGCCAGTTGGAACGCTTTGCCCTTGCGAATGGCGTAGGGATCGGTCTGGATGGCCTCTGAGAACTCCCGATTCGACACCGGAGCCTGACTCGGAGCCGGTTGCTTGCCTGTCTCGCCGGCGGATTCGGAGTCCCACATCAGTACCGCACAGAGGGTCACTAGGCCGGCCAACAACGTGAACAGGCTGACGCAGAGAACCTGCTGGCCCCACAGGGTCAGATTCGGCTCGATTACCAGTGGGTAGCCGATCAGAGCCAGCATACTGCCGAGATTGCTGGCTCCATAGAGGAAGTAGGGATCGCGGGCGGCGGGATGGTTCGTACTGCTGAACCAGCGTTGCAATAGCGGGGCACTGGTGCAAACTACGAACATCGGCAACCCGATCGACAGGGTCAACACCAGCAACAGGGCCGGGATGGGATTGCTTTCGTTGCCCAGGATCAGGTTTTCGTTGGGAGCGAGCATTCCGGAATAGAACAGCCCGTTGACGATGATGCTGGCAAAGGGCAGCAGCAGGATGGCCAGTTGCAAGCGCGCCTGACTTCGTGGCCCGAGCCAAAGAATAGTCCAGTGGGCATAGGCATAGCCGATCAGCAGAACAGCTTG
>Ga0308411_10000779_pt1 | contig 21512 bp, 22 predicted proteins | sample HotsprottomLayer_2_FD_203530 | JGI IMG/M metagenome (GOLD analysis project Ga0308411, IMG submission 203530) | Hot spring phototrophic mat microbial communities from Octopus Spring, Yellowstone National Park, Wyoming, United States -... | ecosystem: Environmental > Aquatic > Thermal springs >...
GCCCGAGGCGTCCGGCAACGTCGTGGGCGCCATCCGGATCGAGGCATTCCTCCCGCGGGAGGCCTACGGGCACGCGCTCGGCGAGCTGGTCGCCCGGGTGAAGCGCGGGCCCACGCGGCCCGGGGTGGACGAGATCCTGCTGCCGGGCGAGGGGAGCGCGCGGCGCGCCGCGGCGAGCGCTTCGCGCGGCGTCACCGTGGCCGAGGAGGTGTGGGCCGACATCCGCGGGCTGGCGCGCGAGCTCGGCGTCCGCGATCCGCTGCTCGAGGCCGCGCCCGGGCCCGCGCGCTCGTGACCGTCCGCTGGGGGCTGTCGGTCCCCAACCGCGGTGTCGTCATCGGCGCCGGCGATCCCCACGATCTGCTCGAGATGTGCGTGACCGCCGAGCGCTCGGGGACGTTCGATGCCGTGTTCACCGGCGACAGCCTGATCGCCAAGCCCCGCCTCGACGCGATCGTCTTCCTTTCGTGGGTGGCCGCGCGCACGCGCACGGTGACCTTGGGCGTCGGGTGCATGGCGAGCTTCATCTTCCGGCATCCGATCGTCCTCGCCAATCAGTGGGCGGCGCTGGACCGGCTGAGCGGCGGCCGCACGCTGCTGGTGGCCTGCATCGGCGGCGGTCCGGACACCCGCCGCGGCCACCGCTCGCCGAGCGGCGCGCGCTGGGAGACGGAGTTTCGGGCGATGGGGATGACCACCGCGGAGCGCGTGGGCCGCCTGGTGGAGGGGATCGCGATCCTCCGGGGCCTGTGGACCGGCGAGCCGTTCAGCTACGCCGGTCGTTACTACCGCTTCGAGGACGTCCAGATCTCCGTGACGCCCCTCCAGCGCCCGTGCCCCATCGCCATCGCCAGCAACCCGCAGCCGCCGTACGCCGACGAGGCCGCGATCGACCGCGCGCTGCGCCGCGTGGGGCGGTTGGGCGACGGGTGGATGGTCGAGATGAGCACGCCCGACGAGTTCGGCCGCCGCTGGCGGCGCGTGCAGGACGCGGCGCGCGAGGCCGGGCGCGACTCGCTGCCCGCAGGGTCGATGATCCACTTCTACGTCAACATCCAGGACCGCAGCGGGGCCGCCTTCGACGAGGCGCGACGGTTCTACGAGGCCTACCACGCGGGGCGGTTCCCCGACGAGTACTTGCGCTGGCGGCTCGTGACCGGCACGCCCGAGGAGGTCGCGGCGCGCCTGCGGCCCTTCATCGACGCGGGCTGCACCCTGCCGATCGTTCGTTTCGCGAGCTACGATCCGGTGGGCCAGATGCGGCGGGCGGTCGAGCAGGTGCTGCCCGGGCTCCGCGCGTACGCCGACACGGTGCGTCCCGCGGACGGCGGGTCCGCGGCGGCTCCCTGAGGAGGAGGAGAAGAGCATGGCAAAGGTCGCGTTCTTCGGTCTGGGGCTCATGGGGGAACCCATGGCCGGTCACCTGCTCGCCGGGGGGCACGAGGTCGTGGTGGTGCCCCACCGGCGGCGCGATCCTGTGGATCGGCTCGTCGCGCGGGGGGCGCGCGAGGCGGCGACGCCGCAGGCGGCTGCGGCCCAGACCGAGGTCGCCATCACGGTCCTGCCCACCGCGGCCGAGGTCGAGGAGACGATCTTCGGCCCCTCGGGCCTCGCGGCGGCAATGCGGCCCGGCTACATCGTGGTGGATATGGGGACGAGCTACCCGCCGGACACGCGCCGCATCGGCGCGCGCGTGGAGGCTCTGGGCGGGCGGATGGTGGACGCCCCGATCACGGGCGGGCCGAGCGGGGCGCGCGCCGCCACGCTCACGATCATGGTGGGCGGCGATCCGGCCGCGGTCGAGGCCGTGCGACCGCTGCTGACCCTGATGGGGAAGACCATCGTGTACTTCGGCGAGCTCGGCGCCGGGCACACGGCCAAGCTGGTGCAGAACCTCATCGGCATCGTGACGAGCGCGGCCATCTGCGAGGGGTTCGCGCTCGCGGCCCGGGCCGGACTGGACCTGAGTGCCCTCTTCCAGATGCTGAGCGCCTCCACGTCGAACAGCCCGCAGCTCCAGCACGTGGTCTCGAAGGTGTTCGCGCGCGACTTCGACCAGGTGGGCTTTCGGCTCGACCTGTCGTTCAAGGACATCAAGCAGGCGACCGCGCTCGGGCGCGAGCTCGGCGTGCCGCTCCTGGCGTCCAACGGCGCGGTGGAGCTGATGCAGCTCGCGCGCGCGGCCGGCTACGGGCACCAGGACACCACCGCGATGGTGCGCGGGCTCGAGCACGTGCTCGGTCTCGAGATCCGCGGGAGCACGGCAGGACGCTGAACGCCGGGGGCCGCGCATCCCACCCGGGCCGCGAGGTCGTCTTTCCCAGCGGCGGGCTGACCCTGCGAGCCCACCTCTACGCGCCCGACGGATCGGGGCCGCATCCGGCGGTGGTGGTCAACCACGGCAGCGGTCTCGAGCAGGACAGCAAGCCGGGCGTGGCCGGCGTGCTGACCGCCGCCGGGTACCTGGTCTTCGTCCCGTACCGACGCGGCTACGGCGGGTCGCCCGGCCCGTCGCGCCTCGACGAGGTGACCGCCGCGCCCGGCGAGCGGGGCTACGGCGAACAGGTCGCGCGGCGCCTGCTCGCGGAGAGCGACGACGTGCTCGCCGCGCTCGCCTTCGTGCGGGCGCGGCCGGACGTGGACGCGGGGCGCACCGCGGTGCTGGGGTCGTCCTACGGCGGGATCAACACGATCCTGGCCGCGGGCCGCGATCCGGCGCTGCGCGCGGCCGTCGCGTTCGCGGCCGCGGCGATGACATGGCGCCACGCGCCCGAGGTGGCCGACCTGCTGTTGCGCCACGTGGATGCCGGGCGCTGCCCCCTGCTGTTGCTCCAGGCCGCCAACGACTTCGACCTGACGCCGTCGGCGGCGCTGGCCGCCCGGTGCGCGGCGCGCGGCCGCCCGCACGTCCGGCACGTCTTCCCGCCGTTCGGCGCCACCGCGATGGAGGCGCACCAAGTCTGGGTCCACGCGCCGCACCTCTGGGCGCCGGTCGTGGTGCCGTTCCTCGACCGGCACCTGCGCGGCTAGCGCGGGCCGGCCGCCTCCCGCCCCTCAGCCCGCGCGGTCGGGCACCGGGGCCTTCGCCAGTTCCTCGATGAGATAGACGACGTCGCGGATCATCGCGTCCAGCAGCCCGCGGCCCTTGTCGGCGCTCGCCAGCGTGGCCTGGCCGTGGATGCCGCTCGCGGTGGACATGGCGCGGCCGAGCAGCACCTTGCGCACGCCGCCCGTGCCGGTCTGGAAGGCCGGGCCGCCGCGGTCGTCGATCTCGTCGATGATGCGGTCGGTGCGGACCAGATCGGGGCGCACGTGGAGCATGAACGACGTCTCTTTCTCCTCGGCGTGCGTCCCCGCACGCTGGGCGCTGACCCCGCGCCAGTACTCCGCGCCCAGCCCCTCGATCAGCAGCACCGCGACCAGGACGCCGAGCTCGCGGTGGAGCTCGCGGGAGACGATGTCCAGCGGCCCGGTGGTGGAGACGCCGGTGTTGAGGATCGCGAAGCGCCGCACGCCGTGGCGCGCGATGGAGCGGACGATGTCCGCCACGGCGCCCATGAACACGTCGGGCCGCAGCGAGACGGACCCCGGCCAGTCCACGAACGCCGGGTAGTAGCCATAGGCGAGCGTCGGCAGCAGGATGCACGCGGTGCGCTCGACCGCGGCGGCGCCCAGGGTCTCGGCCCAGATCAGGTCGGTGCCGAGCGGCAGGTGCGGCCCGTGCTCCTTCGCCGCGGCGCCGACCGGCAGCACCGCCACCGGCAGCCGGCGGAGCGCCTCGCGGGCCTCGGGCCAGGTCAGGTCCTTCAGGACGACGCCCCGCATGGTGGGCCTCCTCGCGCCGCGCTACTCGATCGGGACCAGGCGGTAGTGCTCGCGCGCCCAGCGCTGGAGCTGCGTGCCCTGGTGCGTGCGGATCGCATGGAACGCCGGATCGGCCTCCTGCCGCGCCCGGATGGCCTCGCGGGTCTCGAGATCCGGGTAGGTGCACTCCCAGATCGCGTCGGGGAGCCCGTCGGGGTCGATGCCGGCCGCCCCGCGCACGGGCACCCAGATGTGGCCCGCGGGCACGCCGAGCTCGGCGAGCCGCCGGGATGCCTCGATCCGGGTGTGCAGCACGCGGTCGGCGAGACCGGGTTTGGCGAAGTAGCGCTGGTGCACGAGAATCATGAGGGCTCCTCCCGGGTTCAGCAGTACGTCGCGGCGATGCCGCAGGAGCGTGCGAGGAAGATCGCCAGCACCTCGATCGCGCGCCGCAGGTCGTCCACCGGCAGCGCTTCGTGGGGGCTGTGGGCGCGGTGCACCAGGCCGGGCCCGAAGTTCACCGCCGGGATGCCGCCGGCGTTCGTCAGGTGCCGGCCGTCGGTCGCGGCGGAGAACGCCTGGGGCGGGGACGGGGCGAGCCCGGCCGCGGTCGCGGCGTCGAGCAGGGCCCCGACCGCGGGGTGCGTCGGGTCGGTGACCGCCGGCTCGAACCCCCCGGGCCTCCAGGTGATCTCCGGCGGGTGGGTGGCGAGCCACGGGTCGGCCCGCGTGACCGCGGCCAGCGCCGCCTCGACGATCGGGCGCATGGTCTCGGGGCGCTCGTCGCCGATGAGGCCGACGCCGTAGTGGACCTCGCAGGAGTCGGGCACGGACCGGGCGGGCGCGCCGCCGGCCGCCCCGTCCGCCGCCGGCCCGGCGTGGATGGCCAGCAGGTTCCACACGTGGCCGGCGGGCAGCGGCGCCCACAGCGGGTGCATCCGGGTGCGGTCCAGCTCGTCGCGGAGCCGATCGAGCGCCTCGACGTACTGCCACGCCTTGCGGATCGCGTTCACCCCGCGCCAGCCCTCGCCCGGATGCGCCCCCCGCCCGACCACGCGCAGCCGCAGGTGCGCGGCGCCGCGCGAGGCCGGGCACACCCGCAGCCCGGTCGGCTCGCCCACCACCGCGGCGGCGGCGGTGTAGCCCCGCCGCAGGCAGTCGAGCGTGCCGGCGCCGCTCGACTCCTCGTCCACCACCGCCTGGAGCATCACGGGTCGCCGCAGCCGGATCTGCGCGTGCCGCAGCGCGGCCGCCGCGCCGATGAACGCGAACAGGCAGCCCTTGGCGTCCACGGCACCGAGCCCGACCACGTGGCCGTCGTCCATCGCGGCGTCGAACGGCGGCCGGGGCCACGCGGCGGCGTCGCCGGGGCCCACCGTGTCCACGTGCGTGTTCAGGATCAGGTGGGCGCGGCCGTCGCGCGCCGGCTCGACCGCGGGCAGCCAGCCGACCACGTTGGGGCGGCCCGCGAACCCGGCCGGCGGCAGCGAGCCCTCCAGGAACGGGAATCGCCCGGCCAGGGCCGCGGGGTCGGGTTCCCACGTCTCGACGCGACAGCCCAGCCGGCGCAGCGCGTCCGCGACCAGCGCCTGGCAGGCGCCCTCGCCCGGGCCCCCGCACGCCGGGTTGGTGCTGTCGATGCGGATCGCGGCCCGCAGGCCCTCGACCGTCTCGTCCAGCACGGCCGAGGCGGCCTCGCGCACGACGCCGACCAACTCGTCGTCCACGGACCGCGCCTAGTGGGCCGCGCGCAGCCGCGGGTCGAGCACGTCCCGCAGGCCGTCGCCGAGCAGGTTGAACGCCAGCACGGTGATGAAGATCGCCAGCCCGGGGTAGAGGGTCACGTGCGGCGCGATGTACAGGTTGACGCGCCCGGTGGCCAGCATCGCGCCCCACTCGGGCGTCGGCGGCTGGGCGCCCAACCCGATGAACGACAGCGAGGCGGCGGTGAGGATCGAGGTCGCGATGCGGAACGTGGCCTGCACGAGCAGCGGGGCCACGCAGTTGGGGAGCATGTGCCGGACCAGGATGCGGCCGTCCCGGGCGCCGGCCGCCCGCGCGGCCTGGACGTACTCGAGCTCGCGGACGCTGAGGATCGAGGCGCGGGTGATCCGCACGAAGACCGGCACCGAGAAGATGCCGACGGCGAGCATCGCGTTGCCGAGCCCGGGTCCCAGCACCGCGATGATGACCAGCGCGAGCAGGATGCCCGGGAACGACAGCATGAGGTCCACCGTCCGCATGATCACGCCGTCGTAGCGCGGGTGGTAGCCCGCGAGCGCCCCCGCGGGCACCCCGATGCCCACCGCGACCGCCACCACGATGATCCCGATGACCAGCGAGATGCGCGCGCCGTAGAGCAGCCGGCTGAGGATGTCGCGGCCCAGCTCGTCGGTGCCCAGCGGGTGCCCGGGCGTCCCGGGCGGCGCGAGCCGGCCCGGGAGGTTCTGCACGTCGGGTGGGTGCGGCGCCAGCCACGGCGCCAGCGCGGCGACGACCACCAGGGCCGCGATCACCGCGAGGCCCGCAGCGGCCGACCGGTGGCGCAGGAACCGGCGCCAGAGCCCGCCGCGCCTACGCATAGCGGATGCGCGGGTCGATCACCGCGTAGAGCAGGTCGGTGAGGAGGTTGATGACCGCGAAGTTGAGGGCCAGCACCAGGATGCCGGCCTGGACGATCGGGTAGTCGCGGTCGAGGATCGAGGCGACCAAGAGCGTGCCCATGCCGCGCATCGAGAAGATGGACTCCGTGATCACCGTGCCGCCCAGGATGTAGCCGAAGTTCAGGCCGATCACCGTGAGGACCGGGACCAGCGCGTTCTGCAGCGCGTGGCGGTAGTGGACCGCCCGCACGGCCAGTCCCTTCGCCCGCGCCGTGCGGATGTAATCCTGCGTGAGGACCTCGAGCATGCTGGAGCGCGTCTGGCGCGCGATCAGGGCGAGCGAGAACATCGCCAGCGTCACCGACGGCAGGATGTAGTCCGCCGGCGCCCCGCCCCAGATGGAGCGGAGCCACCCCAGCCTCACGGAGAAGAGCAGGATCAGGTTGAGCCCCAGCCAGAAGCTGGGGATGGACAGGCCCGCCATGGCGATCACCATCGTCGCCAGGTCGGCGAACGTGCCACGCCGCACGGCCGCCACCACGCCGAGCGGCACGCCCACGACGGTCGCCAGCGCCAGCGAGTACACCGCGAGCTGCGCGGAGATCGGGTAGGAGAGGCCGAGCTCCCGGGTGACCGGCACGTTGCTCCGGAACGACGCGCCCAGATCGCCGCGTACCAGGCGGCCCACGTACCGCGCGAACTGGACCGGCAGGGGCTGGTCCAGGCCGAGCCGCCGGCGGACCCCCTCGATGCTCTCCTGCGTGGCGAAGTCCCCGGCGATCACGTGGGCCGGATCGCCGGGGATCAGGTGGAGCATCGAGAACGTCACGACCACCACGCCGGCGGCGACCAGGGCCAGGTGAGCCACCCGCCGGAGCACGTACGGGAACACGGGCGCGACCCGGGGCTGCGGGCGCCTACGGCCGGCCGGCGCGCCGCCCTAGCGTCCGATCGACACGTCGCGCACGTACCACTTCTGCGGGTGCACCCGGTACCCGACCACGTCCTTGTTGATCGCCATGACCGCGCGGCGCCACCGGAGCGCGAACTCGGGCGCCGCCTCGCGGATCTTGGCCGCGGCCTGCCGGACCAGCGCCAGGCGCTTCTGGGGGTCGAGCTCCTGCCGCTGAGCCAGGATCAGCCGGTCCACTTCCGGGTCGGCCCAGAAGTTGCGGTTGCGGACGTTGAAGTTCGCCGACTCGAACTCGGGGAGCACCCGGTCCGGATCGCCCACGCCGTAGGTGCCGATGATGTACATGTCGTGCTCGCCCTGCCGGGTCGACTGCGAGACGCTGGCGAAGTCGAGCGCCCGGAGCGCCACCTCCACGCCGATCTGCTTCAGGTCGGCCTGGATGACCTCGCCGATCTGCCGGTGGTCCGGGCGGTTGATGATGGTGAACGTCGTCCGGAACCCCTGGGGGAACCCGGCCTCGGCCAGCAGCGCGCGGGCCTTGTTCGGATCGTAGGGGTAGCTGAGCCGTCCCATCGTCTGCGGGTCGTACCCCCAGATGCCCGGCGCGAGCGGCGGGTCGTAGGCCACGCCGACGCCCCCGAAGATCGTCGCGATCATCTGCATCCGGTTGACGCCGTGGATCAGCGCGCGCCGCACGCGCACGTCGTCGAACGGCCGCTTCCGCGCGTTGAAGCCCACACGGTCGACGAGGTCGTCCGGGCCGCGGAGGACGGCGAACTGGGGACGGGTCGCCAACGCCTGCATGATCGCTGGCTCGATGATGGTCAGGATGTCGAGCTCGCCCGACAGCAGCGCCGCCAGCCGCGCGTTCTCCTCGACGACGATGATCCACTCGACGCGCGAGACCTTCGCCTTGGGGCCCCAGTAGTCGTCGTTGCGCACCATGATCGTGCGCTGACGCGGCACGTGGCTCTCGTACTTGAACGGCCCGGTGCCCACCGGCTTCTGGCCGAACTGGGTGCCCATCTGCTGGACGGCGGCGGGGCTCACGATGTACGGCTGGTAGAACGCCAGCGCGCTCAGCATCGGAGCGTAGGGGAACTTGCTGCGGATGCGGACGGTGAGCGGGTCGACGACCTCGACGGACTGCAGCCACGCGAAGTCGCCGCGGTGCACCGACTCCGCGTCGGCCATCCGCTCCAGGCTGAACTTCACCGCCTGCGCGCCAAACGGCGTCCCGTCGTGGAACCGGACGTTGGGCCGCAGCTTGAACACCCAGCTCGACCCGCTCTCGGCGCGCCACTCGGTGGCGAGCTGCGGCTGGATGGTCTTGCCGTCGAAGTCCGTGGTCACGAGAGACTCGAGCACGTTCGAGTTGATGAAGCCGACCGTGCTCGCCGTCTCGAACTTCGGGTCGAGCCCGACGACCGTCGTGCGGACCGAGAGCCGGAGCACATCGCGCCCCGGCGCCCCCGCCGCCGGCGGCGGTCCGGCCGCGCCCGCGGCCACCGCGACGGCTACCGCGCACACCACGCCTGCCCACCAGCGCCTGCCTCGCGTCATCGCCATTCCTCCTTGCGCGCCCGGACGGGCGCCTCCCTCGGCCTGCTACTGTTCGCCGTCCGCGGTCGGTTCCTTTCTCAGGTGGTGGCCTGCTCCCAGGTCCTGACGAAGGCGGCGAGCGCGGCGACGAACGCGTCGAACAGCTCCTTCCCGCGCTCCGCCGATGCGCGCGCGGGGTCACCGTAGGTGATGCAGCCGTTGGACGAACACTCGTGCACCGGCGGCAGCCCCAGCGTGGCGTACCGCAGCAGGGACGGATCCTCCCGCACCCGCGCCAGCAGCCGCTCGCGCCAGGGCTCGAGCCGCATCGCGGGGCGCTCGATGGCCTCGCGCCGTACCAGCGCCGGCTGCTGGTAGAGCATGGACGACGTCTCGCCGATGCCGGCGTGGATGTCGAGGTTGTCGATCTCGGCGGTCAGGTAGATCTTGCGGAGCTCGGCGATGCCGAACAGCATCGCCGCCGCCGGCGTCTCCCGCGTGATGCGGTAGGCCAGGTAGCCGAGTGTCGCCTCGTTGCCGCCGTGGCCGTTGCTGAGCACGAGCCGTCGGAACCCGTGCTGCGCGAGCGACGCCGCGACGTCCATGACGACCCGCATGAAGGTCTCCTCGCCGAGCGTGACCGTGCCGGGGAAGCCCATGTGGTGCGCCGAGAGACCGGGAAACAGCACCGGCACCACCAGGGCGCCCGTCTCCCGCGCCGCCGCGCGCGCGACCGCCACGACGCCGAGCGTGTCGGTGCCGAGCGGCAGTGCCGGGCCGTGCTGCTCGAGCGCCCCGAACGGCAGGATCGCGGTCGTGGACCGCCGGAGGTGCGCGGCCACCTCCGGCCAGGTGAGGTGGGGCAGGTAGTACGGGTCCTTCGGCTCGCCGGGCGTGACCATGGTCGGCCTCCGGGGTGATCGCGCGTCGGTCGGGGAATACCCGATCGGGGAGAGTGGTATGCCCGAGGGCTTCACGTTCCTGCTCGCCGCTATGCTCGTGCTGGCCGTCGCGGCGATCGTGGTCAGCGCCTTTGTCGCCTACGCCGCGCTCTTGCGGATCCTCCGCGAGCGGCGGCGCCGGCGGCCGTAGCCGCTAGGCCCGCGTCGCGATCTTCCGCTCGGCGAGCCCGTCCCGGATCGTCCGGTACGTCGCGGCCGCCGCGCCCGCCAACATCCGCGTGTCGCTCCCGGCGGAGACGAAGCGGAACCCCTCGTCGATCCGCTGCAGCACCTCGTCCGCGCTGCTCGCCATGTAGCCGGCGGCGATCCCGTGGCGCGCGGTCGCCGCCAGGACGCGGTCGAGCGCGCGGCGGAACGTCGGGTGGTCGAACTGGCGGAACACGCCCAGGCTGGCCGAGAGGTCGTTGGGGCCGACGAACAGGACATCGACGCCGGGCGTGGCGGCGATCGCGTCCACGTGCTCCAGCGCCTCGGGCGTCTCGACCTGCAGGGCCACGAGCACGATCTGGTTCCACTGCGCGAAGTACTCGGGCAGATCGAGCCCGTAGCGGTTGACCCGGCTGCCCGCCACCCCGCGGATGCCCTCGGGCGGGTACTTCGACCACGCCACCGCGGCGCGCGCCTGCTCCGGGGTGCTGACCATCGGCACCACCACGCCGAACGCGCCGCGGTCGAACGCCTGCTTGAACAGTCCGGGGTCGCTGTGGGCGATGCGCACCATCGGGACGATCCCGGTGCCCCGGACCGCGCGCGCCAGGTCCTCCACCAGCTCCCAGCCCGCCGGGCCGTGCTCGGTGTCGAAGACGAGCCAGTCGGGCTGGTGCGCCGAGATGACCTCGACGACCGACGCCGAGGGGAGGCTGATCCAGTTGCCGACCGACGGAAGCCCCTGCCGGAGACGATCCTTCACCGGGTTGGAGAACATGCTGGAAGGGTTCGACCCTCGTCGGCCGCGCCCTCCGCAGCCGCGACTAGTCCCGACGGGAATCGGCCATAGACAACGTGGTATGATCGACACCGACGCGCCCATGAGCGCCCGCATCACCGCGGTCTCCGCGTTCTTCCTCAAGGCCCCGGTCACCCGGTCGTTCTCGGCGTCCGCGGTGCGCGGCAGCCACACGCACCGGACCGCCGTGCTGGTGCGCGTGGACGCCGGTGGGGTGAGCGGGTGGGGCGAGACGTTCCCGGCCCTGGGCAGTCCGCCCGAGCCGATCCTCGAGCATGTGCGCACGGTGCTGGCTCCCGCGCTGCTGGGCGGCGACCCGCTCGCCGTGCGCGACCTCAACCTGGCGATGCGCCGCGCCAGCCGGGGGATGGGCACCGGCGCGGTCCGGGGCATCAGCGCGGTCGACGTCGCCCTGTGGGACCTGCGCGGCCGGCTGCTCGGGCAGTCGGTCTGCGGGCTGCTCGGCTCCCGACCGGGCGTCTCCTTCCCGGCGGTGGCGACCGCCGTGTTCTACCCGGCCGACACCGACGACCCGGCCCCGCGCGTGGACGAGGCGCGGCGCCACGCGGAGGCCGGCTTTCGCGGGGTGAAGGTCAAGGTCGGCGGGCTCGGCCCCGAGCGCGATCTGGCGCACGTGGAAGCGATCCGGCGCGCGCTGCCCGACGGCGTGATGTTGTGCACCGATGCCAACTCCGGGTATCCGCTGCGCACCGCGCTGCACATGGCGCGCGGGCTCGCGGCGCTGGGCACCTACTGGTTCGAGGAGCCCATCCCCATCGACGACGTCGAGGGCTACCGCGCGCTGGCCGCGGCCACGGGGATGTGGACTGCGGGCGGCCAGGACCTGCCCTCCAGCCAGGCGTTTCTGCCGCTGCTGGAGGCCCGGGCGCTGCACATCGTCCAGCCGAGCGTGGCCGCCGTCGGCGGCATCAGCGAGGCCGTGGCGGCCGCCGATCAGGCTGCGCGCTTCGGGTTCCGCTACTGCCCCACGGGCTGGGGCACCGGGCTGCTCGTGGCGGCGTCGCTGCACGTGCGCGCGGCCACGGCCTCGGCGGTCAGCCTGCCCCCGCCCGACCTCGACTGGATCGAGTTCGATGTCAGCGACAACCCGCTGCGCGACGCCGTGTTGCGCGAGCCCCTGCTGCCGGCGCGCGGCCTGTTCACCGTGCCAGGCGGTCCTGGGCTCGGGGTCGAGGTGGATACCGAGCGCATCGGCCCGCTCACCGAGGCCGCGTTCACGGTTCGTCCCTGATGGCCGGCGCACCCGGCGGGCTCGACCGGTTCTTCGCGCCCGCGGCCATCGCGGTCGTCGGCGCCTCGGAGGCGCCCGGCCTGGCGCGCGACCTGCTGGTCACGCTGCGCGAGCGTGGGTACGCGGGCGCGGTGTATCCCGTCAACCCGCATCGCACCGAGGTGCTCGGCGAGCGCTGCTACCCTTCGCTGGCGGCGCTGCCCGCGCGCGCCGACCTGGCGATGGTGCTCACGCCGCCGGAGACCGTGCCGGCGGTCCTGGCCGAGTGCGGCCGCGCGGGCGTGGGCGGCGCCGTGGTCGTCACCGCGGGGTTCGCGGAGATGGGCCCCGAGGGCCGCGCGCTGCAGTCGCGGGCCGGCGAGACCGCGCGCGCCGGCGGCGTGCGCCTGCTCGGGCCCAATGCGATCGGGTTCCTCAACGTGCGCGCGCGCGTGCCGGCCATCGCGATCCCGCCGGGCAGCGTGCCCGAGGACCTGCGGGGGGGGCCGGTCGCCGTGATCTCGCAGAGCGCGGGGATCTTGATCTCCACCCTGGAGTACGGCGCGCAGATCGGCCTGGGATTCGGCCTGCTCGTGTCCACCGGCAACGAGGAGGGGCTGGGCGCCGAGGCCTGCCTCGACCACCTGGCCGACGACCCCGAGACGCGGGTGATCGGGCTGGTGCTCGAGACGGTTCGCGACGGCCGGCGGCTGCTGGCGGCCGCCGCGCGCGCGCGCGGGGCGGGCAAACACCTGGTCGCCCTCAAGCTCGGTCGGTCGGCGCGCGGCGCGGATGCGGTGCGCACCCACACCGCCGGGCTCGCCGGCTCCGCCGAGGTCTTCGACGCAGTCTGCCGCGACGTCGGCATCGATCTCGTCTCGACGATCTCCGGCTTCGTCGACCATCTGAGCTTCCACGGCCGTCGCCGCCCCGGGGCGCAGGGCGGCCTGGTCGCGATCACGATCTCTGGCGGGATCAAGGTGCTGGTGGCCGACCTGGCCGAGCGCGCGGGCGTGCGCCTGGCCGATCTCTCCGCGGCGACGCGCGAGCGCCTGTCGCGGGCGATCCCGAGCATCAGCGTTGCCGACAACCCGCTGGACGTGACCGCCGCGGCCATCGAGGACGAGGCCCTGTTCGCCCGCGTGGTGGACGCGCTCGACGCCGATCCCGACGTCGGTGTCATCGCGCTGGTCATCCACCTCAAGAAGAAGGGCGGGAGCCCGGCGCACCAGCGCCTGATCCGCCGCTTCGTCGCGCGCCACGCGCATGTCGCCAGCCAGCTCGTGGTCGTCTCCAGCATCCCCGAGGGGCTGTCCGGCTACTGGAAGGACGAGGTCGCGACGAGCCCGGTGCCGTTCCTCAACGACCTGTCCGCGCTCGCGGCGCTGCGACGCGTGACCGCGCCCGCCTCGGCGGGCGGCGCGGACGCCGGGCGGCCGGACGACGTGGCCGTGCGCGTGCCGGCCGAGGTGCGGGCGCTGGCGCGCGGGGCCCGCGCGGCCCTCGCCGAGCCCGACGCCTACCGGCTGCTCGAGGCGGCCGGGATCGCGGTGGCGCGCCACGCCGTCGTCGTCTCGCGGGATGCGGCGGTGGAGGCCGCGGCGGCGATCGGCTACCCGCTCGCGCTCAAGGTCTCGGCCGAAGGCCTGGCGCACAAGGCCGCGATCGGGCTCGTGCGGCTGAATCTTTGCACCCCGGACGAGGTTGCCCGGGCCTACGACGCGCTGGCCGCGGCGCCGTTGCCCGCGGGCGCGCGGCGCCGCGGCATCATGGTGCAGGCCATGGCGCGTGGTGTCGAGCTCCTCGTCGGCACGCGCGTCGACCCCCAGTTCGGGCCCGTGCTGGTGGTCGGGCTGGGCGGCACCTGGGCCGAGGCCCTGCGGGATGTGGCGGTGGCGCTCGCCCCGGTCGGCCCGGCGCGCGCGCGCGCGCTGGTGGAGGGCCTGCGTGCCGGCCGCGCCCTGCAGGAGGCCGCCGCGCGCGGCGCGGTCGATCTCGACGCGGCCGCGCTGGCCGCGAGCCGGCTGTCCCATCTGGCGGCGGAGATGGCCGGCGACCTGGCGTCGATCGAGATCAACCCGTTGATCGTGCACGAGCGGGGCTGCGTCGCCGTGGATGCCCTCGCGCAGCCCGGCGCGCCCGCCGTGCCGCCCGCGCGCGTCGTCTAGGCGCCGTCGTCGCCCGGGACCGTCACGCCCAGCAGCCGGGCGGCGTTGCCCGCGAAGATCAGCCGCAGGTCGGCCTCGGGCACGCCGATCTCCTGACACGCGCGGAACTGCACCTCGAGGTACTGGTGCGCGAACCCGCGCGGGAACCACGACGAGTCGGTGCCGAACAGCACGCGCCGCGGTCCGGCCGTGTCCAGGAACTTGCGGAACAGGCTCGTCAGCGTGAGCTCGTAGGGCATCCAGCGGATCCACTCGTTGCTGCCCGAGGTGTCCACGTAGACGTTCCCGCACACCCACATCAGGTGCAGCAGCTCGCGCGGGTAGCCGCATCCGAAGTGGGGCACGATGAAGGGCACCCCCGGGAACGCGCGCGCGACGTCCTGCAGCACCAGCGGGCTGATGTTGGGGCCCGCCACGACACCCTCGTAGCGCAGCGGCCCGAAGTGCACGAGCACGGGGACGCCCAGCCGCTCGGCGGTCTCCCACAGGGGATAGAGGCGCTCGTCGTCCAGCCGCTCGCGGTGGTGGGGCGCGACGATCTTGTAGCCGGCCAGCCCCAGCGCCGTGACCGCGCGATCGAGCTCCGCGGCCGCGCCCGGGGCGAACGGGTCGTGATGGGCGAACCCGACGAACTTGCCCGGGTGCGCGCGCACCGCGGCGGCCAGGCGGTCGTTGCCGCCGCCGGTGAGGAAGACCACGCGGACCAGGCCGTGGCGCTCGACCTCCTGCGCCCAGCGCGCGGCCGTCTCCGCGTCGTCGCCGGGCGGCTCGGGCGTCGGAAAACCCCACGCGCGACGCCAGGTCTCCTGGTCGGCGGCCAGGTGGCGCTGGATCAGCTCCCACTTCTGTCGGCCGAAGCGGGCGACGTAGGCCGCACGCGTCGGGTCGTCGCCGTCGGCGGCCCGGCGCACCGGGAAGTGCGCGTGCATGTCGAGGACCGGCACGGGCAGGCGGGTCATCAGTTCTTCAGCCCCGTCAGCACGATGCCCTCGATGATCTGGCGCTGGAGCACCGCGAAGACCAGCAGCACGGGCACGACCGCCAGGGCCGACGATGCCATGATGAGGTGCCACAGCGACCCGGCCTCGCCGGAGAACAGCGCGATGCCCACCGGCAGCGTGCGCATGTTGGCGGACTGGATCACGATCATCGGCCAGAGGAAGGCGTTCCAGTTGCCCAGGAAGGTGAAGATGCACAGCGCCGCCATGGCCGGCTTGATCTGCGGCAACGCGATGCGCCAGTAGAGTCCGAACTCGCTCACCCCGTCGATGCGGCCCGCGTCGAGCAGCTCGTCCGGGACGCCCGACATGAACTGCCGCACCAGGAAGATGCCGAAGGCCGTGATCAGGCCGGGGAACATGATGCCCCAGTAGGTGTTGATCCACCCCTGGCTGCTGGAGAGGATGTACCAGGGGATGACCAGCATCTCGGTCGGGATCATCAGCGTCGCCAGGATCGTCACGAAGATGATCTCGCGCCCCCAGAACCGCAGCTTCGCCAGCGCGTAGCCGACCAGCGAGTCGAAGAAGGCCACGCTGAGCGTGGTGACGGTGGCGACGACGAAGCTGTTCCAGAACCAGCGGGGGAACTGCGTCCGCGTGAGCACCACCCGGACGTTGTCGAGGGTGGGCTGCTGTGGGAGGAAGCGCAGGTCGAAGATCTCCATGGGCGGCTTGAGCGCGCTCGAGAGCATCCAGACGAAGGGGAAGGCCACGACGACCGTGCCGGCGGTCAGCACCGCGTAGATCAGGGCGGTCGTCGGGTCGATGCGCGTGCGGGGCGCCATCAATACTCCACCGGCTTCGAGAGCACCTTCATCTGGAGGAGCGTGATCGCCAGGATCACCGCGAACAGCACCGCGGTGGCCGCGGCGGCCTCGCCCATGCGGAATCGCTGGAACCCGAGCTGGTAGACGTAGAGCACCAACGTCAGCGTGCTCGCCAGCGGGCCGCCCTGGTCCTGGAACGTCATGTTCAGGACCTGGGTGAACAACTGCAGGTAGACGATGGTGCTGTAGACGATCGAGAAGACCAGCGTCGGATTCAGCAGCGGGATCGTGACGTGGCGGAACAGCCGCCATCCCGACGCGCCGTCCACTTCGGCCGCCTCGTAGTAGACGCGCGGGATGGCCTCCAGCCCGGCCAGGAAGATGACGATCTGGAAGCCCAGGTACTGCCAGACGACCATCGCGGTGATCGCGTAGAGCGCCTGCCCCGGGGAGCGGAGGAACTGCAGGGTGGGCAGACCCAGGGCGACCAGGATCGAATTGAGCGGGCCGAACTGCTCCGAGTACATCCACTGCCACACCCACGCCGCGGCGACCACCGGCGTGACGAACGGCATGAAGTACAGGGCCCGGAACAGTCCGCGCAGGCGGGTGACGCGGCGCAGCGCCATCGCGAGCAGCAGGCCGAGGACGATTTGCGTCGGGATGCCCACGGCGACATAGCGGACCGTGTTGGCCGCCGCGCGGGCGAACCTCGGGTCGGCGAGCAGGGTCTGGAAGTTGCGCAGCCCGACGAACGGCTTGTCGGGCGAGATGATGTTCCACTCGTGGAGGCTGATGTAGAGCGACGACGCGGCCGGCGCCAGCCGGATGGCCAGGAAGAACGCGAGCGGCACCAGCAGGAAGGCGTACGCCCACAGCGCCCGGCGGGTGCCGAGGCCCAGGCGGGGCCAGGGGGCAGGCGCGGCCTGTGCCCGGGTGGCCATGGCGGGGTGCGTGTCCCGCGCCGCCAGCGGCGACCGGCGGGGCGTAGCGCTACTGCTTCTTCGCCCGCTTCGTCCAGAAGTCGTCCAGAATCTTCTGCTCCCTGGCCGCGGCCTCCTGGAGGGCCTGCATCGGGCTCTTGTTGTTCACGACCACCTCGTTGACCGCGTCCATCAACACCTGCCGCTGCGCGGTCTCGTCCACGAAGAAGGTCGCGCGCGAGTACGACAGGCCCTGGATGAACGGCCCGAAGACCGCGTCGTTGGCCAGGCGCGCGTCGTTGACCAGGCTGCGGCTGGCGGGCAGCTCGCCCACGCGCTCGAGCCAGACGCGCTGCACCTCGGGCGAGACGAGGAACTTCAGGAACTTGATCGCCGCGTCCCGCTTGGGGCCGGTCGCGCGCACGGTGAGCCCGTGCACCCAGTACGACCCGAAGTTCGACGCCTCGCCGCCGACCGAGCGCCGCGGTAGCGGGGCCACGCCCCACTTCGCGCGCGTCCCGCCGCGGATGGCGCCGATGGCGAACGACCCGTCGAAGATCATCGCCGCGCGGCCGGCCATGAACGCGTTGCGGTAGCCGTTCGCGCCCGGGAAGAAGTCGATCGCGCCGACCTTGTGGCGCGTGATCAGGTCCGTGTACCACTTGAGCGCCTCGGCGCCCTGCGGCGTCGCGTAGGTCACGCGGCGACCGTCGGGGCTGTAGGGCGCCGCGCCCCACTGGCGGAAGAGGACCTCGCGGATCAGGTGGTGGTCCTGGCCGCCCGGGGCGATGCCGAAGCCCTCGACCTGGATGCGGCCGGCCGCGTCGCGCACCGTGGTTCGCTCCGCGGCTGCGAGGAACTCGTCCCACGTGACCGGCGCCCGCGCCACGCCGGCGCGCGCGAGCAGGTCGTCGTTGTAGAACATCGCCAGGCTGCGCACCGCGGTCGGCAGCGCCCAGTAGCGGCCGTCGAACCGCGAGTTGCGGAGCATCGGCACGAACTCGCGCTCGAGCTCCTGCGTCGGGAACGCGTCGGTCGGCAGCGGCTGGAGGTAGCCCGAGTCCACGTAGAGCGGCACCCAACCGTAGAACAGGTTGATGACGTCCGGCCCCTGGCCCGCGGGCACCGCGCTCGCCACCTTCTGATTGTAGGTGTCGTAGGGGAAGTTCTCGTGGACGACGCGGATGCCGGGGTTCTGCGCCTGGAACTGCGGGATGAGCTGGTCGATGAGCCGGACCTTGGACTCGAAGAAGTACTGCCAGTACGTGATGGTGACCTGCGGCTGCGTGGCTCCGACGGACGCGACGCCGAGCAGCAGGCCGACGGCCGCGAGCAAGGCGAGCACGTGCTTCACGCGCGCCACCTCCCCCGGGGTGGTGGATTCGGCGGGGTCGGAGCGTCGAACGGACCCCGCGCCAGCATGGAGCACTTCGGGCGGCGCGGCGCCGACCCCTGCGGTGGCGGCCTCCCTGGCACGTGAGCCCACCGGCCGATCGAGGCCGGCCAGGGGCGATCCAGTCGATCGGGGTGGGCGATCGGATGGCAAGCCGCGCGTTCGCGCGGTGGGCTACGGGCCCGGGCCGCGGCGTTCCAGGAGCCGCCGCGCGAGCTCGAGCAGCAGCTGCACGTCCCTCTCGGGGAGCGCCCGGGCCATGCGGGTGAGCGCCCGCAGCGATCGGTCGCGAGGACTGGAGGCCTCCGCCGCCTCCGGCGCTACTGCCTCGCGCGCTGCCGGCTCGGGCTGGTAGGACACGGCGCTCTCAAGCAGTCGACGAGGCGGCACGCGCGATGCACGCGCCGGGATCCTGAGCCGCGCGACGTCGTCGCTCGCGACCACATCCGGGCCCTGCCCCGACACCTCCACGTACGCCATCAACTCGCTCGGGGCCATCCCCAGTGCCTCGGCCAGCCGCGCCAGGACGTCCGTTCCCGGCCGCTTGTAGCCTCGCTCCACCTCGGACAGATACGACGCCGAGATGCCGGCCCGCGCCGCCAGGGCATTGAGGCCCAGGCCACGTTCCACCCGGAGCCGGCGCAGCGCCGCCCCGTAGTCCAACCCGGTCCTGCGCTCCCTATCCGACATCGCGTCCCAGCCGAACCCGAGGATACCCCAGCGTGTGCGCCGGAGGCTTGACAGAATTCGCTATAGAGACTACCATGCTCTGTAGCGAATCGCCGCCGGGAGGTGGCCAAATGGCCGATTCAAAGCCGGTTGCCAGCACCATCGAGCGTCTCATCGCCGGAGGGGGCATTCGCTATGGCGATCCCATCTCCTGGTCGGGTCTCACCCTGGTGCCGGTCTTCACACTCTACCCCGCGCCCTTCCCGTACGTCCTGCTGGCGGACGCCATCGCTGCCGGCACCGCGGGCATCCAGGAGGTGGGCGGCGGCCACGTTCCGACCCTCCGTGTCGTCAACAAGGGGAGCCTTCCGGTGCTGTTGGTCGATGGCGAGCACCTGGTCGGCGTCAAGCAGAACCGCATCCTGAACACGACGATCCTGGTGCCGGAGCGCTCGACGCTCGACGTGCCGGTGTCGTGCGTCGAGGCCGGCCGGTGGAGCGGCTCGCTGCGCGAGGCGCGGCCAGAGAGCCCGACGCTGTTCGCGACCGCGCGGGCGCGGAAGGCCGAGGCCGTCACGGCATCGGTGCGGGCGACCGGCGCGTACGCCGCAGACCAGCACGAGATCTGGAGCGACGTGGCCGTGGTGCTCGACGCGCTCGATGCGCACTCGCCCACCGCGGCGATGCACGAGGCATACGAGAGGCGCGGCGCCGAGCTCGGCGACTACCTCAAGCACCTGCCCCGCCGGCCCGGCCAGACCGGGGTCGTGGCCGCCGTGGGCGACCGCATCGCGTGCGCGGACGTCTTCGACCGCCCGCAGACCCTGGCTGGGCTGTGGAATCGGCTCGTGCCCTCGTACGCGGTGGAGGCGCTGGCGAGGCCCGGCGACGCCGGCGGCGTGAGCGCGGCCGATGCCGCGGCGTTCCTCGGCGAAGCGCGGCGCGCGACGGTCACGGCGCACCCGGCCGTGGGGCGGGGGACCGACCTGCGCCTGTCGGGGGACGGTCTGACGGGCGCGGCGCTGGAGGTGGAGGGGACGGTGGTGCATCTGGCGATGTTCAGGGTGGAGGGGCCGAAGAGAAGCCGGCCGCTCGTCTACTGAGGCCGCAAGGGGGAACGCATGGACCAAGAGTCCAATGTTTAGCGAGACTTCATCGGATCGTGGGGCCGACCAACGTGCGTGATGTCCGCCGCGCCATGCTGGAACGGGGCGCCATTCTCGAAGGGCCTGTGCTGCCTGAGCCGGTCCGAGTGCTTCATGACCGGGTGGCGCGACTGCGCGGCGCATAGGGAACGAACGTTCGCTGTGTCAGCGCGAGCAATTGCACTACAATTTGTATGCGAATTCGTCTCGACTCGCTGCTCTGGGACGACGCCACGATCGACAAGTTGTGGCGGAAGCACCGCGTCGAGTGGTGGGAAGTCGAGGAGCGATCTTCGACGATGAAGAGACCAGGTTTCGGTGGCACGAGGACCGGCGCCACGGCCGCCGCCTGCTCGTCCGAGGACGGACCAGCGGCGGACGACGGCTCCTCGTGGTTCTTCATCCGGTCGAGGCCGAAGGCGGGGTGTGGCGTTGTCGAACCGCCTGGGAGGAGAAGCCGAAGTGAGCGGTCGTGAGCTCAGTCGCCGACACGCGGAAGCCCTCTGGGAAGAGGCGACGCCGGTGCGTGTTGTCAGGCGCCGAGGGGACCTGACGACGGTCCTCTCCGTGCGGCTGCCCCGCGACATCCTCCGCGCGCTGACGCTCGCGGCGCGCCGCGAGGGCAAGGGCCCGGGTACGCTCGCGCGCGAGCTGATCGAACGCGGGCTGGCCGAAGGAGGCAGCGCGTCGCCGGCCCGCATCGCCCGCGTGCTCGCGCGCCTCCTCACCGCGCCGCCGGTTTCGGAACCGACAGGGCACTGGACGCCACTGCGGGAGCCACGGCTCGCGGGCCCCCCCGGACAGCCAAGCCAGTCCGGCGCGAACACGGCGCCTGCCGCGAAGCCGATCAGGCCGGTCGTGCTCGCGCGGAACGGCAGGTGACACGGGTGGCCGACCAGCGCAAACCCGCGAAGACACTCTCACAAGACTGGGAGATCACCGCGCTCCTCTGCGACGCCGCCCAGGTGGCCGGCGGTAAGCTGTACGTGCTGGGCGGCGGCTGGAGCCTGTGCGGCCCGGGCCCGTTCCAGCATGCGTTGGCCATCAAAGTCGAGGTGCCGTGGAACGAGGCCAACCGGTCCCACACCCTGCAGGCGACGCTGCTGGACGAGGACTCTCGTCCGGTCCGCGCTGGCGACCCGCCTGCCGAAGTTCGCTTCCAGGGCACGTTCGAGGTCGGCCGGCCTCCCGGTCTGCCGGCCGGGACTCCGCTCGATCTCCCGCTGGCCGTCACCCTGGGCCCGTTGGAACTCCCGTCAGGGTCGGGGTTCTTCTGGTCGGTGAGCATCGACGGGCACGAGGTCCGCCGCGTGCGCTTCAGGACCCGGCCGTCCGCATGATGGTGCGGTAGTGCCGGGGCCGCGCCGCCTGATCATCGAGACCCTGAAGCGGCATCTGTCGCCGTTCGAGTTCGGCATCCTCATGCTGTGGCTGGAGGGCCGCTC
>Ga0308411_10000780_pt1 | contig 21495 bp, 17 predicted proteins | sample HotsprottomLayer_2_FD_203530 | JGI IMG/M metagenome (GOLD analysis project Ga0308411, IMG submission 203530) | Hot spring phototrophic mat microbial communities from Octopus Spring, Yellowstone National Park, Wyoming, United States -... | ecosystem: Environmental > Aquatic > Thermal springs >...
GCCAGCAGGACCGCCGACGGCGCCTGCTCGGCCAGGCGGATGCAGTCGCCCAGCGTGAGCGGGGCCGCGCCGCCCGGCGCCTGACCGCTTGCGGCACAGCAGAGGCAAGCGAGCAGCAACAGGCTGTGTGCCGCCTTCGGCATTCCTTTGCCGGGCGTTCCGTTGAGGGGCGGCTTTGCGGCAGGAGATGTCCCGCTCCGGCTATCGGAGAGCGGCGCCGGACGTGTCGAGACCATCGGCTTATTTGACTTCCACTATAGCCAACGGGGGACGTTACCCTGTTAGCGTGCACGAGTTTCTCGCCGGTACGGAGGATGCCGGACAGAGGCTGGACCATTTTCTCGCCGCGAGGATGCCCGAGTTCAGCCGTTCGCGCATTCAGGCGTGGATCGGGGAAGGCCGCGTGCGCGTCAACGGCGCGGTGAAGAAGGCGTCCTGGAAGCTGCGCGCCGGCGAGCGCATCGAGGTCGAGCCGGCCGAGCCGCCGCCCCTGCGCGCCTTTCCCGAGGACATCCCCCTGGAAGTCCTGTATGAAGACGACGCCGTCGCGGCCATCAACAAGCCTGCCGGGCTGGTGGTGCACGCCGGGGCCGGCCGCTCCTCCGGCACGCTGGTCAACGCGTTGCTGCACCGCTACGGCGAGCTTTCGCGCGGCGGCGACGCGCTGCGCCCCGGCATTGTGCACCGGCTGGACAAGGGCACCAGCGGGGTCATTCTGGTAGCGCGCAACGATGCGGCCCACCGTCATCTTGCCGCGCAATTTGCGTCGCGGAGCGTGGAGAAGATCTATCTGGCGCTGGTCGAAGGCCGCGTGGCGGCCTCGCGCGGCCGGATAGACCGCCCGATCGAGCGCGACCCCGTGCGCCGCACGCGCATGACCGCACGCACCGGCCGCGGCCGCGCCGCGCTGACCGAATACCGTGTGCTGGAGCGCTTCGAGAGCTTCACGTTGCTTGAGGTCCGCATCCATACCGGCCGTACGCACCAGATCCGCGCGCATCTGGCTTCCATCGGCCACCCGGTGGCGGGAGACGCGCTCTACGGCGCCGCCGCGCGGCCGGCGGGGCTCGAGCCGCTGGGCCGGCCCTGGCTCCACGCCTGGCGGCTCGGCTTCGTCTCGCCCGCAACGGGGCAGCGGGTCGTGGTCGAGGCGCCGGTGCCCGAAGAGCTGGAACAGTGGAAACGGCAGCTCGCGTCTGCCCATAATGGAGGCAGAAAATGAAGCGTCGCCAATTCCTGCCGGCCCTTGCCTTCGGCGCCTCTGCATCGCGCGCGGCCCTTTGGCAGCCGCCGCAGCAGATGGACGAGACCATCAAGCTGGAGGTCACGCGCGTCAACCTCCTGTTCACCGTGACCGACCGGCGCGGCCGCTTCGTCAACAATCTCACGCGGGACGACATCGACGTCATCGAAAACAAGCGCCGGCAGAACATCATCGAGTTCACGGCCGAATCGAACCTGCCGTTGCGCATCGCCATGCTGATCGATGTCAGCAATTCGATCCGCGACCGCTTCCGTTTCGAGCTGGAAGCGGCGGGCGAATTCCTGCACCGCGTCATCCGCCCCGGCGTAGACAAAGCGCTGATCTACGCTTTCCACACCGAGCCTGAGCTGGTGCAGCCGCTCACCGATGACACCGAGCTGCTGGCGAGGAAGCTGCGCGAACTGCGCCCCGGCGGCGGCACCGCCATGTACGAGGCGCTCTATCTGGCCTGCCGCGACCATTTGATGCTCGACCAGCCGCGCTACAAGTTCCGCCGCGCCGTCGTCATCATCGGCGACGGCGAGGACAACTCTTCGCGCTTCACCCGCGACCAGGCGCTCGAGATGGCCTACCGCGCCGAAGCCGTCATTTACGCGATCTCGACCAACATGACGCGCGTCGAAACCGACGGCGACAAGGTGCTGAAATACTACGCCCGGGAGACCGGCGGGCAGGCGTTCTTTCCGTTCAAGGCCGAGGACCTGGCGCAGGATTTCGAGAACATCGCCAACGAGCTGCGCTCGCAGTACAGCATCCTGTACCGCCCTGAACCGCTCATCACCGACGGCCGCTTCCACCCGGTCGAGCTGCGCGTGCGGGGCCGCAAGGACCTGTTCGTGCGCGCCCGCCGCGGCTACTACGCGCCGAAGCTGTAAACGCCGGAGCGCACCGCTGCGCTGTCAGAGCCGCGAGCGGAGCGGGCCGAAGGCCCGCGGGAGCGAGCGGTCCAGCGTCAACAAGCATTGTCCAGCTTTGCCGCACCATGCGCGGGATCTGGGCGGTGTTTTCGCCGATCGGAAGATGGAATCCGTCCGCATGGACCGCTCACTCCGGCCGCCGTTCTGCCGAACGATGGCGCCCCGTTCGCGGCTCTGAATCCGCTTCGAAACGCACCGCTGCGCTTTCAGCGCCGCCAGCACAGCGGCATCTCATGCGCGGCAATCCCGGTGAGCAGCAGGTGTCGCAGCGGCGCCTGCTCCGGCCGATGGGGCGGCCGGCCGGCGGGGGGCTCGCGGCGGATCAACCGGCCTGCTGGCGCGTCCAGCGCACGCGCGGCTTGCGCGCGGCCGCGACTTCGTCGACGCGGGACACGCGGGTCGAGTGCGGCGCCGCCTTGACGAGTTCGGGGTTCTCCTCGACCTCCTTCGCGATGGCGATGAGCGCGTCGCAGAAGGCGTCGAGCTCGGCCTTGGGTTCGGTCTCGGTCGGCTCGATCATCATCGCGCCGTGCACGATCAGGGGGAAGCTGACCGTGTAGGGGTGGAAGCCGTAGTCGAGCAGCCGCTTGGCGATGTCGCCCGTGCGCACGCCCTTCTTCTCCTGGCGCGAGTCGCTGAAGACGCACTCGTGCATCGAGCGCGACGGGTAGGCGATCTGGTAGTACGGCTCGAGCCGCGCGCGGACGTAATTGGCGTTCAGCAGCGCGTCGAGCGTGGCCTGGCGCAGGCCCGCGCCGCCGTGGGCGAGGATGTAGGCGAGCGCGCGGATCATCACGCCGAAGTTGCCGTAGAAGGCGCGGACGCGGCCGATCGATTGCGGGCGGTCGTAGTCCCACCGCCAGAGGTCCCCGTCGCGCTTCAGCCGCGGCAGCGGCAGGAAGGGCTCGAGGTGCGCTTTCACGCCGACAGCGCCCGCGCCCGGGCCGCCGCCGCCGTGCGGCGTCGAGAAGGTCTTGTGAAGGTTGGCGTGGAGCACGTCGACGCCGAAGTCGCCGGGCCGGGCGACGCCGACCAGCGCGTTCAGGTTGGCGCCGTCCATGTAGAGCTGTGCGCCCTTGGCGTGGAGGATGCCGGCGATCTGTTCGATGTGCTCCTCGAAGACGCCCAGCGTGTTCGGGTTGGTGATCATCAGCGCGGCGACGTCCTCGTCGGCCGCCGCGGCGACCGCGGCCGGGTCGACCATGCCGCGGTCGTTCGATTTCAGCGTCACCACCTCATAGCCCGCGATCACGGCCGTCGCCGGGTTGGTGCCGTGGGCCGAGTCCGGCACGAGCACCTTCCTGCGCGGGTTGCCCTGCGAGGCCAGCCACGCGCGCACCAGCATGATGCCGGTATATTCGCCGTGAGCTCCCGCGGCGGGCTGCAACGTCACCGCGTCGAGGCCGAAGATTTCCGCCAGGTACTGCTCGAGCGTGGCGATGATTTCCATCGCGCCCTGGCTGAGCTCCTCGGGCTGGTAGGGGTGCGCCCAGGCGAGCGCCTCGGTCCGCGCCACGGCCTCGTTGATGCGCGGATTGTATTTCATCGTGCAGGAGCCGAGCGGAAACATGCCGAGATCGATGGCGTAATTCCAGCTGGAAAGCCGCGTGAAATGGCGCAGCACTTCAACTTCGCTCAGCTCGGGAAAATCCTCGATTTCCTGCCGGATATTTTCCGCGCCCAGGGCGTCTTCGGGCCGGGTTTCCGGCACGTCGAGCGGCGGCAGCTGATAGCCGCGCTTGCCCGGCCGCGAAAGCTCGAACAGGAGCGGCTCGTTCTGCGTGGGGTGGGGACGGACCTTGCCCAGCGTCTTCGGCATCAGGCGAGCACCTCCTTCAGCGCGTCGATGTCTTCGCGCCGGCTCATTTCGGTGGCGCATACGAGCAGGCAGCCGGCCAGCTCCGGGCAGAATCGCGCCAGCGCCAGCCCGCCGAGAATTTTCTTTTCGAGCAGCAATTGCAGGGCCTCCTGCGGCGTGCGCCGGCGGGGCCGGATCACCACCTCGTTGAAGAAGCGGCCGCTGAATCTCCGCTCGAGCCCTTCGGCAAGATAATGCGCCTTGGCGAGGTTCTGCACGGCGAGCTCGCGCAGCCCCTCCTTGCCGTAAAGGCTCATGAACACGGTGGCCATCAGCGCGACCAGCGCCTGGTTGGTGCAGATGTTCGACGTCGCCTTCTCGCGGCGGATGTGCTGCTCGCGCGTGGACAGCGTGAGGCAGAAGGCGCGGTTGCCGTCGCGGTCCGTCGTTTCCCCGGCGAGGCGGCCGGGGATCTGGCGGATGAATTTCTCCTTTGTGGCGATGACGCCGGCGAACGGGCCGCCGTAACTCGGGCTGATGGCGAAGGACTGCAACTCGCCGGCGACGATGTCGGCCTCGCGGGGCGGCGCGAGCAGCCCGAGCGAGACAGCCTCGGTGAAAGCGGCCACCAGCAGCGCCCCGCGGCGGTGCGCGATGTCCGCAGCAGCGCGCATGTCTTCCACGACGCCGAAAAAGTTGGGCGACTGCACGATGACGCACGCCGTGTCGTCGTCCAGCGCCTGTTCGAGCGCGGCGAGGTCCGCCTGCCCGGTTTCGGCGTCATAAGGGAAGGCGGCCACGCTCATGCGAGCATTGTGCGCCGCCGTGTCCAGCACCTGGCGGTATTCGGGATGGAGGTTGGCCGGCGCGAGGATGCGCGACCGGCCGGTGATGCGGCAGGCCATCATCGCCGCCTCGGCGACGGCCGTCGAGCCGTCGTACATGGAGGCGTTGGCCACCTCCATGCCGGTGAGCTGGCAGATCATGGTCTGGAACTCAAAGATCGACTGCAACGTGCCCTGCGCGTACTCGGCCTGGTAGGGCGTGTAGGAGGTGAGGAACTCGCCGCGCTGCGCAATGACGTCGCACAGCACGGGGCGGTAATGGGCGTAGGCGCCGGCGCCGAGAAACGACGCATATCCGTGCGCCATTTTCTCCGCCCGGGCGCGGAAATACGCCGCGATTTCGAATTCCGACATGCCGGGCGGGATGTTGAGCGGCTCGCGGATGAGCGCGTTTTCCGGGACGTGCCGGTACAGGTCTTCCAACGAGGAAAGGCCGCAGGCGGCGAGCATGGCCTGCCGGTCGGCGTCGGAGTTTGGCAAGTATCTCAAGGATCAGGCCCCCGGAATCCACCATTCTATCTGGCGGGGCAGTGCCACGGGTGCGCTGCCCCGTTCATGCGGATGCCGGCGCCGGCCGCCCGGGTGAAAAAAGCGCATCGGACAAGTGCGACGGCCGGCAGGGCACAAGCCCCGGGGAGCGCGCCGGCGCGGGCGCGGAAGCCAGGTCCGTGCGTTGCGGCCCTTGGGGCAAGCTGCGGACCAGTGCTACCATTCCGGAGATGGACTGGCCGCGACTGCCGCACCCGATCGGCTTGCTGTTCCGAAGGCGCAGCAGGAAGGCGCCAAATGACCTCTGTGCGGCATTCGACGCGCTGGCCGGATGCAACCTCGAGCAGTTGCGGGCCTGGTATGAGCCTCTCCTCGAGGGCGAGGCCGCCGGGGCCGTGGCCGAGGTGTTGCGGTTGCGCCCGGACCAGGCGCCTGCGGCTCTGCTGCACGGCGGCGAGCGCGGCCTGCCTTCCGAAGACCGGTTCCTGGAGTCGGGCTATTGGCGAATGATGGCGGGCCGGTACGTGCTGGCAGGCGCCTGGCTTTGCCGCGGGCGCGACGTGCTGGATGCATGCTGCGGGCTGGGCTGGGGAGCTTATCTTGTATCGCAGTATGCCCGAACGGTGACGGCGTTTGACTCCGACAGCGGCTCGGTCAAGTTCGCTGCGGCGTCATGGCCGGCCTCCAACATTCGATGGCTGTGTGGCGACGCACTGGACAGCGGCTGGCTCGCCGCGGAATCGTTCGATGTGGTTCTCGCCATGGAGGCGGTCGAGCACTTTACGGCGGCCGACGGCGAGCGCTTCGTGGCGCAGATGGCGGCGAGGCTCCGAAAAGGCGGCGTCTTTGCAGGAACCTCCGCATTTCCGGCCAGCGCCGGGGAGGCCGAGCGCCTTGCAGCGCAAAATCCACATCACCCGCACATCTTCACGGAACAGGAATTCCTCGCCTTGCTGCGCCGGCACTTCCGCCGCGCCGCCGTCGCCGGCAACTGGATGTTCCTCGCGCTCCGCTGAAGGCGCGGCTCAGCCGCCGAGGTAGGCTTCGTATTCGGCGGCGCTCATCAGCCCGTCCAGCTCGGCGGGGTTGCTCAGGCGGATCCTGACCAGCCAGGCGGCGCCGTGCGGGTCCTCGTTCAGCTTCTCCGGCGCGGCGGCCAGCAGCTCGTTCACCTCGATCACCTCGCCGGTGACGGGCGAGTAGATGTCGCTGACCGCCTTGACGCTCTCCACCGAGCCGAGCGGCTTGCCGGCCTCGACCGCCGCGCCCGGCCTGGGCAGGTCGATGAAGACGATGTCGCCGAGCTCTTTCTGGGCGTGGTCGGTGATGCCCACCGTGCCGGTGCCGCCCTCGACGAGGATCCATTCATGCTCTTTCGTGTAACGGAAGTTTTCTGGGTAGCTCATTTCGGCCGCCGATAAAAGGGGATGGGAACGGTTACCGCCTCGACGGGCTGCTCGCGCACCATGATCTCGATGGCCGTGCCCGGCTGCGCCAGCTCCGCCGGCAGGTAACACATTCCGATGTTCTTGTTCAGCGTTGGCGAAGGGCCGCCGGAGGTGACCCAGCCGGCGTGTTTTCCGCCCACGCGCACTTCGTAGCCGTCGCGGCCGATGCCGCGGCCGCGCATCTCAAACCCGGTGAGTTTTCTGCGGACGCCCTCGGCCTTCTGTTTCTCGAGCCGCGCCCGGCCGCAGAAATCGCCCTTGTCCCATTTGACGATCCACTCGAGCCCCGCCTCGAGCGGCGTGATCGAGGCGTCGATCTCGTGCCCGTAGAGCGCCATGCCCGCCTCCATGCGCAGCGTGTTGCGCGCCCCGAGCCCGCACGGGCGGATGCCGAAATCGCGGCCGGCATCGAGCAGCGCATTCCACACCGTGGCGGCGTCGGCCGGGGCGAGATAGACCTCGAAGCCGTCCTCGCCCGTGTAGCCGGTGCGGGAGATCCGCGCCGGACGGCCGCACACCTCGTGATCGACGAACCGGTAATAGCGGATCGAAGCCAGGTCCGCCGTGGTGAGCCTTGCGAGAATTTCCTGGGCCCGCGGCCCCTGGATGGCGAGCTGCGCATAGCGCGGGCCGGCGTTCTCCACCGTGCAGTCCCACCGGTTCTGCGACACGATGTATTCGTAGTCCTTGTCCTGGTTGGAGGCGTTCACGCACAGGAAGTAATGCCCGGCCGAGACGCGGTGCACCAGGATGTCGTCGACGAAGCCGCCGTGCTCGTAAAGCAGCCCGGAGTACTGGATCTGCCCGTCGGCGAGCCGCGCGGCGTTGTTCGAGGTCACGCGCTGCACCAGGTCGAGCGCCTGCGGACCGCGGATTTCGATCTCGCCCATGTGGCTGACATCGAACAGGCCAGCCGCGGCGCGCACCGCCCGGTGTTCGTCGATGATGCCAGTGTATTGCAGCGGCATCTCCCAGCCGCCGAAATCCACCATCTTCGCGCCCAGCGCGCGGTGTACGTCCGCCAGCGGGATCTGCTTGAGCATGGCCACCTTAGCCTAACATACCGCCGCGACGGGCGCGGAGAAAAGCAACGGACGGGGCGGGAGCCGCCTGTTGCAAGCGAGTTGCCTGCAAGTAATTGTATTTAAAGACGTTGTTGTCCGGACGGCATTCCCGCTACAATGCAAGTGTCGTTTCCCGGCTGTAGCAGTGCGACATTTCCGAAGGAGGCACGATGAAAGGCGACCCGAAAGTTCTCGAGTACTTGCAGGAAGTCCTCACCGCCGAGCTGACGGCCATCAACCAGTATTTTCTCCACGCCGAAATGCTGGAGAACTGGGGTTATGAGCGGCTGGCGAAAATCACGAAAAAGGAATCGATCGAAGAAATGCGGCACGCCGAGGCGCTGCTGCACCGCATGCTGTACCTGGACGGCGCGCCCAACATGGCGAAGCTGTTCCCGCTGCGGATCGGGCAGAACGTGAAGCAGATGATCGAAAACGACCTGGCGCTGGAATACGAAGCGGTGCCGCGGCTGAACAAGGCGATCCACGCCGCCGTCGAGGCGGGCGACAATGGCTCGCGCGACCTGTTCGAGTCCATTCTCAAGGACGAGGAGCACCACGTGGACTTCCTCGAAGCCCAGCTCCATCTGATCCAGGAGATGGGCTACGAAAACTACCTCGCGGAGCAGATCAAGGAAGACAAGTAGGCTTCGCCCGGTCATTGCCGGCCTGCGCCCGCCTGCCACGGCGGGAGCAGGCCGTTTTCTGTTGTTCGCCCCCGAGGCGGAGCATTCCACATACAATGAGAAAACCGGATCCAGATGACGACGCGGCGGCTTGTTCTGAGTCTCGGGTTGGGTTTGCTGATCGGCGGGCCGGCGGCGCGGCCCGCCTGGCGCGCGCCGGCGGGCGCGGCCGCGGTGAAGCAGCGGCTGGAACGGCTGCGGGTGGTGGGCAGCGTGTTGATGATCGCCGCGCACCCGGATGACGAGAACACGGCGTTCCTGGCCTGGTGCGCGCAGCACCGCAAGCTCCGCACGGCCTACCTGTCGCTGACGCGGGGCGAGGGCGGGCAGAACCTGATCGGCAACGAGCAGGGCGACCTGCTCGGCGTGATCCGCACGCAGGAGCTGCTGGCGGCGCGGCGCGTGGACGGCGCGGAACAGTTTTTCACGCGCGCGATCGATTTCGGGTTTTCGAAGACCGCCGACGAGGCGCTGGCGAAGTGGGGCAGGCAGGAAGTGCTGTCCGACGTCGTCTGGGTGATCCGCAATTTCCGCCCCGACGTCATCGTGCTGCGCTTTTCCGGGACGCCGCGCGACGGGCACGGCCATCACCAGGCGTCGGCGATCCTCGGCCGCGAGGCGTTCCGGCTGGCGGGCGACCGGAAGGCGTTTCCCGAACAGCTGAAGCACGTGCAGCCATGGCAGCCGCGGCGGCTGTTCTGGAACACGTTCTCCTTCACGCGGCAGCAGGAACAGGAAGAAGCGAAGATTCCGCAGCGGCTGATGATCGACACGGGCGAATACAACCCGCTGCTCGGCATGAGCTATGGCGAGCTGGCGGGCCTGAGCCGCAGCCAGCACCGCAGCCAGGGCATGGGCTCGCCCGAGCGGCGCGGCCCGGCGCCGAACTACCTGGTGCTTTACGATGGCGAGCCGGCGCAGAAAGACTTTTTCGAGGGCATCGACACGAGCTGGAACCGCTTGCCGGGCGGAGCGGCAGTGGCGGAAAAGCTGGATGCCGCGTTGGCGGCCTTTGACGCGGACGCCCCGGAGAAGGTGATCCCGCACCTGATGCAGGCGCGGCGCAGGATGGCAGGGATCGATCATCCGGACGCGCGGCGCAAGATCGAAGAGCTGGACGAGACCGTGGCGCTGGCCGCGGGCCTGTGGCTCGACGCCAACGCGGAGCGGCCCTCGGCGGCGCCGGGCGGCGCGGTGGATGTCAGCATCACGGCGTTGAACCGCTCGCGCGTGCCGGCGCGGCTGGTGGCGGCGGAACTCGTGGGCATTGCGGGAGCGCCCTCCTTTGGCGCGGCGGAGCTCGAATATAACCGCCCGCACACGGCGCGCGCGGCGGTGCGCGTGCCGCCGGACCAGCCGTTGACGCAGCCGCTGCAATTGCGCTACCCGCCGAAGGGCAACCTCTACGACATCCGCGAGCCGACGGCGATCGGGCCGGCGGAGGCCGGGCCCGTTCTCGCCGCCGTGTTCCGCATCGCCATCGGCGGCGGGGAAATCCTCGTGCGCCGGCCGGTGGAGCACCGCTATGTGGACCGTGTGCGCGGCGAGCTGACGCGGCCCTTCGTCATCGCGCCGGCCGTGTCGGTGCGGCTGCCTGAGACGCCGCTGCTGTTCCGCACAACCGGGCCGCGCGCAGCGGCCGTCGAGGTGCGCTCCATGGCCGGCCGTGTCTCCGGCGAGCTGCGCCTCGAGGCGCCGGAAGGCTGGCGGGTGGAGCCGGCTTCGCAGCCGTTTGAAATCGCCGACGCCGGCCAGTCGGCGACGCTTGTCTTCCGCGTGATCCCGCCCGGGCAGGCCGGCCGGGGCCTGTTGCGCGCTGTAGCGCGCACGGACGGGTCCGAGTGGCGCCACCTGGTGACGAGCATCGAATACGAGCACATCCCGCCGCAGACGGTGCTGCGTGCGGCCGAAACGCGCCTGTTGCGCGAGGACATCGGCGTGCTGGCGCGCCGCGTCGGCTACGTGATGGGAGCGGGCGACCTCGTGCCGGAGGCGTTGCGCGAGATGGGCTGCGAGGTGGCGCTGCTCGGCGAGGCCGAGCTGGCGCACGGCGACCTGTCCGCCTACGACGCCATCGTGACGGGCATCCGCGCCTGGAACGTGCGCGCCGACCTGCGCGCCGCCCATGCGCGGCTCCGCGAGTACATGGAGCGCGGCGGGACGCTGGTGGTGCAGTACAACACGCTCGAAGGCTTCTTCGGCGAAGGCGAGTCGCCCGCTCTGCGCCACATCGGGCCGTTCCCGATCCGCATCGGCCGGAGCCGCGTCACCGTGGAAGAGGCGCCGGTGAGGATTCTCGCGCCGGAGCATCCGCTGCTGAACCGCCCCAACCGCATCACCGCCGCCGACTTCGAAGGCTGGGTGCAGGAGCGCGCGCTGTATCTGCCCGCCGAGTGGGACCCGCGCTACGAGGCGCTGCTCGAAACGGCCGACCCCGGCGAGCCGCCGCAGCGCGGCGGGCTGCTGTTTGCGCGGGTCGGCAAAGGGGCGTACGTGTTCACGTCCTTCGCATGGTGGCGGCAGCTGCCGGCGGGCGTCACGGGCGCCTGGCGCATCTTCGCCAACCTGGTGAGCGCGGGGCGATGAATCCGCTGGACGAAAGGCCGCCATTCTGGGGCTCGTGGGGCCGCATCTACGCCGCCATGGTGTTGTACCTTGTGCTGCTGATCGCCCTGTTTGACTGGTTCACCAGGAGCTGGAACCGGTGAGGCCGCTGGACTGGGCCGTGCTGGCCGCGTCGCTGGCGGGCATCGTGCTGTATGGCGTCTGGCGCAGCCGCGGCAGCCGCACGACGGCGCAATACCTGCTGGCCGGCAAGACGATGCCGTGGTATGCGATGGCGCTGTCGATCATGGCCACGCAGGCCAGCGCCATCACGTTCATCTCCACCACGGGGCAGAGCTATGTCGACGGCATGCGGTTCGTCCAGATGTACTTCGGGCTGCCGCTGGCGATGATCCTGATTTCGGCGTTCGCCGTGCCGCGCTTCCACGGGGCGGGCGTCTTCACCGCCTACGAGTATCTGGAGAAGCGCTTCGACGGCAAGACGCGCGCGCTGGCAAGCGCCATTTTCCTGCTGTCGCGCGGGCTGGCGGTGGGCGTGGCGCTGTCGGCGCCGGCGGTGGTGCTCACCGTGATGCTCGGCTGGCCGAGCCACTGGACGACGCTCGTGATGGGCGTGCTCGTGGCCGCCTACACCGTGAGCGGGGGCATCGCCGCAGTGACGTGGACCGAATTCGTGCAGATGCTGGTGATGCTGGCCGGGCTGTTCGCGGCGCTTCTCGCCGTGGTGTTTCTGCTGCCCGCCGACGTCCGGTTCACTGACGCGCTGGCGGTGGCGGGCGCGGCGGGAAAGCTGAACGCGGTGGTCTGGCGCTTCAATCCCAACGACCAGTACAACATCTGGAGCGGCGTCATCGGGGGCATGTTTCTCGCGCTCTCTTATTTCGGCTGCGACCAGAGCCAGGTGCAGCGCTATCTGACCGGGCGCAGCGTGGCGCAAAGCCGCCTGGGGCTGCTGTTCAACGGCGTGGCCAAGATCCCGATGCAGTTTTTCATCCTGTTCACCGGGGCGATGGTTTTCGTCTTTTACGTCTACACGCAGCCGCCGCTGATTTTCCAGCCGCAGGCGATGCGCGCGCTCGAACGGCAGCCGCAATACGGGCAAATCCGCGCCGAATACGAGCGCGCCTTCGATCTGCGGCGCGACGCGGCGCGGCGGCTCGACCTTGACGGCTTCCGCGCGGCGCAGCGGCAGCTCGACGGCGTGCGGGCCCGCGCGCTGGCTGCGGCGGGCGAAGCCACGGGACAGGGGCGGATCAACGACACCAATTACGTTTTCCTGTGGTTCGTGATTCACCAGATCCCCGCCGGGCTGGTGGGGCTGATTCTGGCGGCGATTTTCGCGGCCGCGATGTCGACCATTTCGGCCGAAATCAACTCGCTCGCCACCGTCAGCATGGTGGACATTTACCGCCGCTTCGTGCGGCGGGACGCCGGCGACCGCCATTATCTGGCGGCTTCGCGCTGGCTGACGGTGTTCTGGGCCGCCTATGCGATCGTCACGGCGCTGTATGCACAGAACCTGGGCTCGCTGGTGGAGGCGGTGAACCGGCTGGGGTCGCTGTTCTACGGGACGCTGCTGGGCGTGTTTGTGCTCGCGTTTTTCCTGCCGCGCGTGCACGGAACCGCGGCCTTCCGGGCGATGGTGTTCGGCGAGGCGGCCGTGTTCGCCGCGTGGCATTTCACCGGCGTGGCGTTTCTCTGGCTCAACGTGCTGGGCTGCCTGTGCGTCGTGCTGTACGGCTGGGCGGCAAGCCTCCGGTCCGGCAGGGGCGAAACCGGCTGAGACCGGGGGCGCTACAATCGGCTTGGAAGCTCCACCGGGCCGGTGCCTGGCCTGGTCTTCAAAACCAGCGGGCGGCGCTCGCGCGCCGCTGGTGGGTTCGACTCCCACGAGCTTCCGCCACCTCCTTTCATTCCCTGCCCCGCTTTCCGGAAAAATGTCGGGAAATTCATGTTCACGCAGGCCGCCGAAAAGCGCAAATTTCGGTTAGAATGTCTGCGATTCGGCTTTGCCGGGTCAAGGGGGTCCCCGTGAGCCAGACCGAAAGAATCTACAAAATTCACCGCCTTCTGGAAAACAACCGGATGCCGTCGCTGGCCAGAATCATGGAGGAGCTGGAAGTCAGCCGCGCCAGCGTCAAGCGCGACATCGAGTATATGCGCGACCGCCTGAACGCGCCGATCAGATACGACCGGGAGAAGGGCGGCTATTACTACGACGCCGCGCCGGACGGCGAGCCTTACCAGTTGCCGGGCATCTGGCTGACGAGCGACGAGCTGCACGCGCTGCTGATGATCGAGGAGTTGCTCGGGCAGCTCGACTCGCGGCTGCTGGCCGAGTCGCTGAAGCCGCTCGGGAGAAGAATCGAATCGTTGCTGACCGCCGGAAAGCTCAGGAAGAAGGAACTGCACAAGCGTTTCAAAATCATTGGCGCGCGCCACCGGCCGGTGGAGGAGAATTATTTCCGCATCGTGAGCACAGCGGTGTTGCGGAGAAAGCAGCTCGAGATCGTCTATTTCAGCCGCTCCCGCGGCGAAATTCGCAGCCGCACGGTCAGCCCGCAGCGGCTCATCTGGTACAGCTCGAACTGGTATCTGGACGCGTGGTGCCATATGCGCAAGGATTTCCGCAGCTTTGCGCTCGACGCGTTGCGCGGAGCGAAGATCCTGCCCGAGCCGGCGAAGGAGTTTCCGGCCGAGCAGCTCGACGCCCGCCTGGGGGCCGGCTATGGCATCTTCGCCGGGGCGCCGGACAAGACGGCGGTGCTGCGGTTCCGCGTGCCGGCCTCGCGGTGGGCCGAGCGCGAGGAGTGGCACCCGAAGCAGAAGGTGACGCAGCTGGAGGGGGGGCGAGGTCCGCCTGGAAGTGCCGTATTCGGATCCGCGCGAACTCGTGCAGGACATCCTCCGCTTCGTGCCTCACGTCGTGGTCGAGGCCCCGGAGTCGCTCCGCCAGCTTGTGCTCGAGCATCTGGAACACGGCCTGGCGGCCTTGCGCGCCGAACAGCGCAAGCCGGCCGCGGGCGAGGCGCGCTTCTCCGCCGGCTGAAATTTTTCGCGCAGGCTCGGCGGGTGAGCCTTCGCCGCCTGCATTCTGGAATCACGGAGGGGATCGGAGGAGTAGCTGGCCGGGGCCGGCGGCGCGGCGGGTGGCTCCCTGCCCGCCGCGTCCGCCGACGCCCCGCCGGAAACCGCTGCGGCGGCGGAAGGAGAATCGGAAGATGGCGGTCAGGTTTTTGCACACGGCCGACTGGCAGATCGGGATGAACGCCCGCCACACGGGCGCGGCCTCGCCCCGGGTGCGCGAAGCGCGCTTTCGCACGGCGGAGCGTCTGGCGGAGATCGCCCGCCAACAGCAGGTGGATTTCGCGGTCCTGGCCGGCGACACCTTCGAGCACCACGCCGTGGCGCTGGCCGAAGTGGAGCGGACGGCGGACATTCTGGGCCGGTTCCCTTGCCCGGTCTTGGTCCTGCCCGGCAATCATGACCCGCTCGAGGCGGGCTCGGTGTGGGAACGCCCGGTCTGGAAGGCGTTCAACAACATCCGCATCCTTGGGGAAGCCTGCCCCCTGGAGATGGGCGAAGCCGTGCTTTTCCCGTGCCCGCTGCGCAGCCGCTGGTCGGCCGACGACCCGACCGCGTGGATCCCCGCCGGATCCGGCGCCGGCCGCATCCGCATCGGCATCGCGCACGGGACGGTGGAGGGCGTGCCTGCGGCGGACCGGGCGCACCCGGTTCCCGCCGACGCGGCGTGGGCGCGGCGGCTGGATTACCTGGCTCTTGGCGACTGGCACTCGTTGCAGGTGTTCGGCGACGCCCAGCGAGGCTTTCGCATGGCATACAGCGGCACGCCCGAGCCGACGAGCTTCGGCGAAAAGGCCAGCGGGCGGGCGCTGATCGTGGAGATCGACGGGCCCGGCGCGCCGCCCCGGCTGCACGAGGTCGAAACGGCCCAGCTCGTCTGGAGGCGGATCGAGCGCGAGATCCGGCAGCCGGGCGAGCTGCGAGCCGTCAGGGAGGAAACGGAAAGGCTGGCCGGCCCGAACGTCCTGCTCGAAGTGAAACTGAAGGGGGCGCTGGCGCCCGAGGACGAGGCGGTGCTGGATTCGCTGGGCGGACTGGCCGGGCAGTTCCTGCTGTTCCGGATCGAGCACTCGGAGCTGTTGCCCTGCCTCCGGCTGGAAGATCTGCCGGAAGGGCCGCTGAAGGAGGCGGCACAGCGGCTGGAGCAGAAAACGAAGGAGGCTGAGACAGCGTCCGCGGCGCGGCTGGCGCTGCGAACCCTGCTGCGGCTGGCCAGGGGGGCGGGGGCATGATTCTGCATTCGATTGAGCTTGAGAACTTCGGCCGGTTCATCGAGCCGGCCCGGTTTGAATTCGCACCGGGCAGGGTGAACCTCCTCAGCGGGCCGAACGGGAGCGGCAAGTCGACCGTGCTGGCTGCGCTCTCGGCGGCCTTTGTCGTTCCGCACCGCTCCACGGGCGACGACATCCGGCGCTGGCAGCCGTGGGGCAGAGGCCTGGCGCCGCGCGTGACAGTGGAGTTCACCAGCGGGGGCGTCCGCTACCGGCTGAGCAAAACGTTCGCATTTTCGAATCGCGCCCGGGCGGAGCTCGAACAGCTCGAGGGAGACGAGTTCCGGCGCGTGTGCGAAGGCGACGCCGTCGAGCAGCAGATCCCGCAATTTCTCGGGGGGCAACTCCGTTCCGGCGTGGACGCGCGCACGCGGGAGTGGCTGATTGCCGGCGTGCTGTGGGCGCGGCAGAACGGGCTGGCGGAGTTGCGTCTGGAAGCGCCGGTCCAGGAGGCGGTGCGAAAGTCTCTGGGCGCGCAGGTCCGCAGCGGATTGCCGAACACGCTGATGGATGAGGTGCAGCGCCTGTACGACGAAGACTGGACCCCCACGGGCCGGCTCGCGAGAGCCTCGAGGGTCACGGCCCTCAGCGCCGAGGTGGCCGCACTGGAGGCCCGCGTGGACGATTTGCGTAGAGGGCTGGACGAGCTGGATCGCCTGGGCACCGAACTGGAGCGCCTTGCCGCGGAAGAGGCATCGCTCGCCGCGCAGCTCGACACCCGGAAGACGGAAGCGGCCCGGCTTCGGCAGCAGTATGAGCAGTGGAAGCAGATTTCCGGCGAGCACGGCCGTTGCGAGAGTCAGAGATCTGCCCTGAAGGCGGAGTACGGGCGGCTGGAACTCGTGCTGAACGCGCGCAGCAGCCTCGCCAGCCGCACGCGGGCCGCTGCGGAGAAGAAGCAGCAGGCCGATGCCGCCCTGCGCGCGGCGCGGGAGAATCTCGAAAGAGCAGAGGCGGCAAGCCGGGCCGCGCGCGAACAACTGGCCGCGGAGATGGCCGGGCTGGAGGCAAGGATCCGCAATCTCAACGCGCCCCCTCAGGAGACGCTGCGCCGGCTGGAATCTCTGGCCGCGCAGCAGCGCGAACTGGAGGCGCGGCTGGAGAGCGCGCTGCTGCACGCGGAAATCGTCCCGGAAAGGGATCTCCGGCTCGAAGTGGTGCAGGGCGAGCCGCAGGGGCCGCTCGAAGCGAAGGCGGGACAAGCTGTGCGGATCTCCGGCTCGCCGGTGATCGAGTTGCGCGTGCCGGGCACGGGGTCGTTCCGGCTTTCGGGGCCGGCGCAGTCCGCCGGTGAGATCCACGTGAAGCTCGCCGATGTGCAAACGCAGTGGCAGCGGACAACGGCGCCCTACGGCACGGACTCGCTGGAGGAGCTGAAGCGCCGCCGGGCCGAGGCGGATCAAATGGAGTTGGAGCTGGACCGGCTGAAAGAGCAGGCCAGGCAACATAACGCCGGGCGGTCGGAGACAGCGCAAGCCGTCAGGGAGGCGCGCGCCGAGGTCTCGCGGCGGGAGGGGGCGCTGCGCGAAGCGGAAGCCGAACTGCGGGCGCTCGGGGAGGAGCGCCAACGGCTGCAAGCCGAGCCGATGGAGGACGCCCAAATCCGGGCGCGGCTCGACGAGCTGGCCCTTCAGATCCACGGCCTCGAGCAGCAACTCGAGCAGCTGGCGCGGCAGCTCGCGGCTTTTCCTGCGGATCTTGAACAGCGTATGCAACAGCTCGACCAGGCTGCCGCAGACCTCTTGAACCGGCTGGAGCTGACACGGCAACGGCGCCGGCAGGCGGAGAACCAGCTTGCCGAGAAACGCGGCGCGGCGTCCTGGACGGCGCTGGCGGAGCTGGAAGCCGAACTCGAGGAGAAGCGCCGTCTGCTGGCGGCGGCGCAGTTACGGGCGAATGCCAACAAGCTGCTGCATGGCGTCTTGCAGGACGTGCTCCGGGAGGCCGAGCGGCGGATCCTGCCGCTCGTGGAAGAGAGCGCCGCGAACCTGTTCAACATGATCTCCGGCGGTTTCGCCAACAGAGTCTCGCTCGAGAGCGACTCCTGGCTTCCCGAAGCCGTCCAGCCCGCGGGGCTGGAGGGCGCGGTCGCGCCGGAGCGGGTCTCCGGCGGCGAGCAGGAGCAGTTGCATCTCGCCGTCCGTCTGGCGCTGGCCGACATCCTGACCGAGCGCGAGCCGTTCCCGGTAGTGCTGGACGACGTGCTGCTGGCCACCGACGAAGCGCGGCTCGGGCGCATTCTGGAGATGCTGGAAGAGCGGAAACAAAAAATGCAGTTCCTGATTTTGACCTGCCACCCCGAGCGGTTCCTGGCCTTGCAGGACGTGCAGGAAATCGCCTTGCGGCCGGCTGCACGGGCGGCGCGCTGAGCACGGCGCGGGCCGCGAACCGGTCTTTCGCTCCGGCAGTGGAGGGGACGCTGCGCAGGCCGGACTCACACGGACGCGCTCGCGGCTGGCGGCGGCTCAATGCGTTGCAGGTGGGCCAGCGAGCCGAAGGCGTGCCGCCGGTAGTAATAAGGCAGCCTCCACAGGAAGGGCCACCCGGCGAACCGGTCCAGAAGTTGCGCCCGTCTGGACCGCTTCAGGCTGAGGTCGATCTGGCGGACGATGTCGAGCCTCCCCTTGCGCAGCGCCAGCTCGCGCGTTTCGTCGTGAAACGAGCGGTTCACGGGATGGGTGACATCCATGCATCCTGCGAGTTCGACACGGTAACCGGACGGATCGAACGTCTTGCAATCCTGAAGCTTGCCGAGGATGTCCAACACCAGCATGGTCCGGATGCACTTGCCGCAGCGGCTGCAATTGGCGTCATCTTGCCCGTGCGTGTCCTGGCCCACGAAGCAAACGTGCAAGTTTTCTCGCACAATCCGGTTTTCCACAATGTTTTCCAGCTTCTGCGCGCGCGTGTGGCCTGCCCCATCGTAGACGATTCTCGTTGAGGAAGTGGAAAACATCGGGCAACTCAGCGGATGAAGCCCCCACGCCTCCAGCACCTCGATTGCGCAGGAAGACGGGATCAATCCGGCGCCGCAAAGCCGCTCGAGGTGCAGGTGAGCGGCGCTGATGGCGGCGCCGCTGGCGTAATTCTCCCACGGGAGCTTTCCCCACCGCGTTTCCCTGACGTTGGTGGCCATGCGGATGAGTCTTGCCCCAAGCTGATGCGCCGCTGCCTCCAGGCGGGCCGTGAGGCGGTCATGGGCATCGCTCTTCCACAGAGGCATGTCGAGCCCCAGCACATTGATGTAATGGCGGCTCTCGGGGTGGCGCAAAACGGTAAAAAAGGAGTCGACCCCCGCCGTGAAGGAACAGGAGACGCCTGGCTGCGGGACCGACGGCGGCAAGGCCTCTGCGAACAGCCGCACAGGCTTCGCGAGCTCCGGATACCAGAATGTCCACAGGCGGACGAGCGTCTCCGCATTCTGAAGCAGCCAGGCGTCCACAGGAAGATCCACCCGCAGGTCTTCCCCGCTCGCTGCCGCCAAAGGCAGCATCAGGGCCAGCCACGGGTTGCCGGTCCGGCTCGGCGGGATGTCCTCCGGCAGAGCGCACCAGACCTGTTCCCGCGAGCCGTCCCCGTATTCCACGTCGACCGTCAACCGCTGGAACCCGGTGCGGTGAGGCTCGTTGCGCAGGTTGGTGATTCTCATCGCGTCTGAACCTCCGCTTGCTTTTCTGAGCGAAAATTGCACGCACAGGGGCGCCTCGGGATGGCGGCGGATCCCCCGTTCCGCGGCTCACGCGGGAACAGGCTGCGAGATCCGGTGCAGCTTGGCCAGCCCCCGAAATGCGTATTTCCTGTAATAATACGGCAACCGCCACAGGAACGGCGTGGCGAGCAAGCGGTCGAGCAGCGCCGCGCGCCTCGAGCGCCGGAGGCTCAGGTCGAGCTGGCGGACGATGTCCTGCCGGCCATAGCGCTCCGCCAGCTGCCGGACATCCTGGACATAGTAGCGCGTGGTGGGGCGCACGCACTCCATCCTGCCGGCGAGTTCCACCGAGTAGCCGGACAGGTCGAACATGGGACACTCGCGGAGCTTTCCGAGGGCGTCCAGCACGAGCATGGTGCGGAGGCACTTGCCGCAGCGGCTGCAATTGGCGTCGTCCTGCCCGTGCGTGTCCTGTCCCACAAAGCAGACGTGGAGATTGTCGAGCACGATGCGCTCCCCGGCCAGGGCCTCGATCTTTTCGGCCCTCGAATGGCTGGAGCCGTCGTAAAAGATTCGCATGGTGGAGGCGGAATACAGCGGGGTTGTCAGCGGATGCGTGGCAGAGGGGTAGGGGACACGAATGTCGATTGCCGACGGAATCAGGCCGGCGCCGAAGCGGGTCTCCAGCAGCAGCATGGAGGCGCTGAGCACGCCGCCGGCGGCGTAGCTCTCCCAGGGCAGCCTGCCCCAGCGGGTTTCGCGCACATTGGTCGCCATGCGGATCAGCCGGGCGCCGAGCTGACCGGCGATCCGCTCCAGCCGGGCCGTGAGACGCTCGTAAGCGTCCCGCTTGAACAGGGGCATGTCCAGGCCCAGCACATTGATGTAGTGCCTGCATTCGGGATGGCGCAGGACGGTGAAGAACGAGTCGATGCCTGCTGTGAAGGTGGAGAGAACGTCCGGCTGTGGCGCTGCCGGCGGCGTGGTCTCCGCCAGAATGCGGATGTTCCGGCAGGTCTCCGGGTGCCATGCCGTCCATAGTTTGACCAGCGCCTCGGCGTTCAGTTTCAGCCAGGAGTCCACCGGCAGGTCCAGCCTCAGGTCCTCCCCGCTGGCGGCAGCCAGGGGGAGCATCAGAGCCAGCCACGGGTTGCCGGTGCGGCTTGCGGGTAATTCTTCGGGCAGGTCGAACCAGATCTCCTCGCGCGAGCCATCGCCATAGACCACATCCACGGCGGCCCGCTGCCGGTTCGCCGCAGCGGGCTCCAGGCGGAAATTGGTGATGGTCAAGTCTCCTCCAGGCGCCCTCTAGTATAGCCGGGGAACGCCGTTTGCGCGAGCGGCGAAGCGCACGCACGCAGCGGCGGCCGGAGCTGAATGCCCCCCGGCCGCCGCTGTCGTGAATTTGGGTCCGTCTGTTGGGTGCCGCCCAAGGTTGGCCGCGGCAGCTCTATGCCCGCCAGCGGCGCATCAGGCCGAGCGCGGCGAGGCCCGCGCCGATCATGACGTACGTCGACGGCTCAGGCACATAGTGCGCCGAGAGCACCACGTCGTTCATGTCCCAGTCCCCCTGCGGCCGGTCCTCAAAGCCGAAGTAGAAGGTCAGCGGCATTTGGGTGTTGTGGAAGGCTGCCACGCCGAGATCGCTGCCATACGACCGGAAGAAGTACGGTCCGTCCATCAGGTACAGCGCAATCGGCTGGGAGCTTGCCACCGTAACGGTGTCTCCTTTCCAGTCGCTCTCGTTAAACAGGGGAATGAGAACCGGAGTGGGGCCGAACGGGTAATAATAGCCAACCTGAAAAGTGGATGATCCGGCGATGCGGCCTTCGAGGGTGAAAGTCCACTCTCCGGGCGCCAGGTAGAATCCGGTGATGGCGTTGTTGTTGGAGTAAAACTCCAGGTTCTCACCGCCAATTTCGAGGCCTGAGGCAGGCGTTCCGTTCTTGAGATTGCTGCATGGTCCAAAGCTGCCTGCCAGGAAGTAGCCGACATTGCAAGCGGCGCCGTCGCTGGAAACTCTGTCCCAGAACGGCACGTTGTCGTTGTTGACGACGGGCCAGGAAGCCCACGTTCCACCGCCGATGATCGGGGATCCAACAACCAGCGCTGGCGCGGCCGCCAGCGCCATCAGGATTGGAATCACTCTCACTCGCATACGACATTCCTCCTGCGCGGCGCGGGTTGCCCGCCGGCGCGCCAGTCTGCCGACGGACAGACTCCCCCGCGCGCCCTTAAAAGCACAGTGAGGCACGGATCTGTAGCCAACAAGATCCAACCGGGCACGGTTCGTACTGGAACCGCGCGGTCGGGAGCGGCTCTTCACGCGTATCCGCAGACAGGACCAAGAGACGGCCTCCAGCGGATTCCGCCTGCTGACAGGCATTTGCGGGCAAGCGCGCAGGGGCCGCCCCG
>Ga0308411_10000783_pt1 | contig 21450 bp, 17 predicted proteins | sample HotsprottomLayer_2_FD_203530 | JGI IMG/M metagenome (GOLD analysis project Ga0308411, IMG submission 203530) | Hot spring phototrophic mat microbial communities from Octopus Spring, Yellowstone National Park, Wyoming, United States -... | ecosystem: Environmental > Aquatic > Thermal springs >...
CGCCAGCAGAAGCGAGCTAGCCGACGTCACCATCGCGACTTTCAGCTTCAGGCCCAGAACCGCCCCCAGCAAGGCGGCGCCCAGCATCATGGTGGCCAGTTTGCCGGGAGTCCAGTCCAGTCCGGCCTGCTGAATTTGAGCCTGGATGGTCTTTGTGAGGTCGAGTTTCTCGAGCAAGGAGTCCACCAAGCTCTTGCGAAGCTCGGAGTCGTCTTTGAGAATGGTGGTCTCCGCGGCAGCCGCTTTGCCCGCCACGGTATCAAGCATGCCGACCACTTTCTTCTTGCGGTGCGCTTCCACGAGTCCCCAGCCCACGCTAAAGGCGACCAGCATGAGGGCGAAGAAGCCGGCGAAGACGAGAACGAGCAGAGTCGTATTGTCCATCAGCGTATCTCCACCACGGTCTGGAAAATGGACGCCGGCAGTTGAATGCCGGAAGCCGCCAGACGCTCATAGAATTTGGGCCGGATGCCTGTGGCCCGGAACCGCCCGCGGACCTTGCCCCCTTCGCCGAGGCCGGTCCGCTCGAAGACGAAAATGTCCTGGGTGGTGACCTGGTCGCCTTCCATGCCCACGCATTCTGTGAGATAGGTCACGCGGCGGCTGCCGTCGCTGAGCCGCGCGATCTGAACGAACAAGTCGATGGCCGAGGCCACCTGCTGGCGGATGGCGCGGATGCCCATATTGGCGTTGGCCATGCCCACCATCACCTCCAGGCGGCCGATGGCGTCGCGGGGGCTGTTGGCGTGGATGGTGGTCAACGAGCCGTCGTGGCCGGTGTTCATGGCCTGCAACATGTCCAAGGCCTCTTCGCCGCGGACCTCGCCGACGATGATGCGGTCCGGGCGCATTCGCAGGGCGTTGATCACCAAGTTGCGGATCTTGATGGCGCCCTGGCCTTCGATGTTGGGAGGCCGGGTCTCCATGCGGGCCACGTGAACCTGGCGCAACTGAAGTTCGGCCGCGTCCTCGATGGTCACGATGCGCTCGTCTTCGGGGATGAAGCTGGAGAGCACGTTCAACAGCGTGGTCTTGCCGGCGCCGGTTCCACCAGTGATGATCAAGTTCAGCCGGGCTTTGACGCAAGCCTGGAGCAACTGCATCATGCCCTCGGTCAGGGTGAGGTTCCGCACCAGGTCTTCGGCTTGCAGCGGGTCGCGGCTGAAGCGGCGGATCGAGAGCAGCGGCCCGTCCACCGCCACCGGCGGGATGACGGCATTGACGCGGGAGCCATCCGGCAGGCGGGCGTCGACCATCGGCGAGGCTTCGTCAATGCGCCTTCCGACGCGCGAGACGATTCTTTCGAGGATGCGCATCAGGTGCGCGTTGTCCTTGAACTCGACCGAGGTCTTGTACAGCTTTCCGGCCCGCTCGACGTAGACCAGGCGGGGCGTCGTCACGAGGATGTCGTTGACGGTCGGGTCGTTGAGCAGAGGCTCCAACGGGCCGAGGCCGAAGACCTCGTGCAAGACCTCGTCGATGACCTGGTCTTTTTCCACCAGGCTGAGCGGGGTCTTCTCCTCGTCGATGAGCTTGGAGAGCGCGCCCCGGATCTCGGTGCGCACCCGCTCGCCGGCCATGGTGGAGAGGGTCTCCAAATTGATCCGGTCGAGCAGCTTGCGGTGCAGAGAGAATTTCAGCTCCTGGTATTCCGGACTGTAGGAATGCCGGACGGGAGGCTTCAGGAAGGCCCCGCCATCGCGTCCGGCTCGATTGGTCAAACTGGGTTGCGTCGCCATCTTGCTCCTGTTCCGTTAATCGCCAAAGAGTGAAAACCGTTTCTTCGCGCCCCGCTCCTCAACGCCCGCGATCTTGGCCGCCATGCGGGCCATCTGCCTGCCGAGGGCGGTGTTGGCGGGCACCAACTGGCCCTCGGCGTAGGCTTCGTAAATGGCGGCGTAGTCGTCGGGAAGCATGGAATAGACCGAGACGCCCAAAAGACCCTCCAGCTCCTCGGGCATCACGTCGGGATTCTTGGGAACCCGGTTGAGGATCAGGTGGAGGCGGTCATTGGGATAGCCGTTGTCGACCAGGGACCGCACGATCTCTTTGACCTGATGCAGCGCGGGCACGTCCAGCGTGGTCACCAAGAACGCGTCGTCCACTTCTTCCAGTCCGCTGACCACCAGAGGGTTCATGCCCCGGCCGAGATCCAGCACGATCCAGTCGTACTGATAGCGGACGAAACGCAGCACGGTGCGGACGTCGTTCTGGCGCGGTTCGGGCCGGTGCGGCTGCGCGCCCGGCGCACGGACGATCTGAAGACGGGGAATCCCGTTGGAGATGATCGCCCGCCAGTAGCTGAGATCCAGACGGTCGGTATTGGTGAGGGCGTCCAGGACGCTGAAGCGCGACTTGGACTTCATTAGAAAGCCCACGAGCCCGGCGTCCAGATCCAGGTCGGCGAGCAGAACTTCTTTAGTGCCAAGCCGAGCCAGCTCGACCGCAAGGTGGCAGGCGACGGTGGTTGCGCCGCAGCCGCCCTTGGCAGACAGAAATCCCAGGGTGCGGCCGCCGGCGCCGTTGGACGCGTGGCGCTGCCGCTCAACCCCCGCGGCCACGCGCTCGAGCGCTTTGGGAATGTTGGCGGGCAGGGGAGGGTACACGAAGGCGTCCGCGCCGGCGTGCATCACGGCCAGAATCGTCTCCGGATCGGCCGAGCTGTGCATGGCGACCAGCAAAGGAGAAGCAGCGGTTTCTTTGACCGGCGCGATGAAGTTCTCGTAGGGTTCCTTGAGATTGCGGAAGTCCACCATCAACACTTCCGGCCGGACCCGGTTGATCTTTCCAAGCAATCCTTCCAGATCGGCAGGATTTTCGTGCTCGAACAGAACACGTACGGGCTGGGATTGAAGACAGGCCCGGGCCTCCTGGGCGAAATCCTTGCCCTCGGTCACCAGCCCAATCGTGATCGGCTCGGTCAACGGCATCCTCGATTCTTCCCCACAGGGGCCACTGTGTTGCTCACCACGGAACAGCTCATGAGCGGCAGCGCACAACAGGGGATGAAAAAGGCCAAGCGTCCAACCGCCGGCATGACTGCCGGCGTGGCAAGCCTGGCGGCTTGCTCCACGGCGGCCCAGGCGGCGGTCTCGACGGCGGGCGGAGGCACAGGTCTGGAGGCATGCGCTACCGCTCGGTCGGCCCTGCTGTTCATCCCGTGTTGTGCGTGCCTGGCCACGAGCAACTCCTTAACGCTTACTTGCTGCCCGGCGCGGCGCTGGTTTGTGTTGCCGCCGGTTGAGCCGGAGGCGGATTGGGGATCGCAGGCGTTGGGGCAAACGCCGGCGCCGTGGACGACCCAGTAGCCGGCCGCGTCATCTCGATCATCTTTTCAATAGGGACGGTCATGCGCACGGGGGGCGCTTGGGCGGGTCCGGTGACGTCCGCTCCGGGAGTCCGGGGCATCACCGTGGAGCCCCATTCGAACTGCATCGGCGGCATGTTGACTTGCGGCAGGGGCTGGCCTGCCGGAATGGGCCGGACGATCTCCGGGGTCACCACCACCAGAAGCTCATTGTTGTTCTTCGTTTTGCTCTGGCTCTGGAACAACTTGCCCAGAACCGGGATGTCGCCGATTCCCGGGATCTTGCTGTAGATCTCCACCATGCGGTTATCGAGCAGGCCGGCGATGGCGAAACTCTGCTGGCTTTCCAGCTCAATCTCGGTCTGGACGCGGCGGGTGGAGATAGCGGGAATGGTGAAGCCCTGGAACAGCAGCCCGTTGGCGAAGTCGAGCGAGCTGACCTCAGGGGTCACCTGCAAGCGGATGGTTCCGCGCGGCGTCACCTTGGGCAGGAAGTTGATGCGCACGCCGAACTCGCGGAACTGAATGGTCACCGCGCCGGCGTTCGCTCCGCCCTGCACCACGGGGAAGGGAAACTCGCCGCCCGCCAGGAAGCTGGCCGGCTTGCCATCAATGGCCAGCACGTTCGGTTCGGCCAGAATCTCCAGCATGCGTTTGCTCTGGAGGGCGCGGATGGTGGCGCCGATGTCCAGGTCCGGGCGGAACAGGAACAGGTTCAGAGCGTCGGTAAGGGTAAACGTGCCGTTGGCGTTGATTTCTTCCGCTCTGGGCGGACTGAATTGTCCGGTTGTGATGCGCCCCGGCGTACGGTTGATGCCGCCGGTGCTGACGAAATTCGCGCCCAGCTCGCGCGCGGCGGCGCGGTCCACGTTGGCGAAGCGCACCTTCAGCAGGACCTGCGTGTCGATGGGCGGCACCTCCACCTGCAACAGGTTGATGACTTTGCCGAGGGTGGAGGCGATGGCCTCGGCGCGTTCGGCGCTGATCAGGTCCTTCACCGTGCCGCGCAAGAAGACGTTTTTGTTCTCAACCGTGATTTGGATATCATCGCCGGGAAACTCCTTGGCCAGTTCGCGGCGGACAGACTCGATCGTAGCCTCGTTGGCGCGGACGTTGAGGTCGAACATGAGGCGGTTGCCGCCCTGCTGCCAGATGATCAGGCTGGTTTCGCCGGGAGCGCGGCCGTTGATTAGCACTTCGCGGGGCGTTACGGCCACCGCTTCGGCCAGCTCCGGATCGGCTACGGCCACGCGCTGGATCACCACCGGGCTGTCGACCACCAGCGACTTGCCCGCGGTGACGAATAGATCGCGCGAGGCTTGCTGCGCCTGAGCGGGTTGCGCGAGAGCGAAGCCGACAAGCCCGGCGGCCGCCCACAATACGCCACGTGTTGTGATGAATGAGTACAGATGGAACGGCAATCGCGGTCTCATTTGCTTTCCTCCGAATCGTTGGCGGCTTTCTCCTCAAACTTGGCCGAACTGCGTTTCGTCCCCTGAATGACCTCCACGGTGATGGGAATCACGACTGGCTGCGTCTGTCTGGCGACGGGCGGAGGGCTGGCCGGCCTGGGCCGCGCCGGAGCCGGCTTGGGAGGGTCCGGCGGTGCGATGGCTGCGCCGGTAAAGACGCTGGCCTGCGCGACGCCCGCGGTGGTAACTTCCTTAGTGTCCAGAGGGTTGCGCAGAACAAGCTGAATGCGCATTTCGTTGCTGATCAGACTTAGCACCTCGGCCTGCTCGGGCGTCACCAGCAGGTTCACCACCTGGGCCTGGATGGGTTTGCCTTCGGCGTCCCGCTGAATGTTCTGCCCTGCGGAGAGAACCTCAATATTCTGCAAGACGGTCTTGGTGAAGCTGCCCGTCGTGGAGGAAGCGCCTGGCGGCACGCCGGTGACGAGGACATCCACGCGCTGGCCCGGTGAAACGAAGCCCGCCACGCCGACGACTTCATTGACCCGCACCGCAACGGCGCGCATGCCGGGCGGGATGGTGGCGGCCAGTCCTGCGCCGCCCCCCTTGGGGGCCAGCCGTGATTCGACCAGCGGCTCGCCCTCATAGATGGCGGCGACCACGCCGCGGCCGATGGCGTCTTCCTTCTTGGTGACGGCGCCGGCAGGCAGTGCGCCCGCCCATGCGCCGAGCTTCAGGTCGCCTTCGGTTAACAGTGCCCCGACGGGAAGGTTCTTGGCCGCCAACACGATTTGGACCGTGGGCTGCTTGGCCTCGGCCGTGACGCGGGACGCGACCAGCCGGTAGACGAGCACCGTTGCTCCGGCGGAGACGATGAAGGCGAAAATCAGAACCGAGATGAGTCGTTTGCTCATAAATCATGCCTTTCGCGGGCGGCTCCCCGCCGCCACGCGGAACATCATCCAACCATGCCGCCTCCAGAGGCAGGCGGCAAAACAGGCACTCAGCCGGTCAGCCCACGCCGGCAGGGGCAGGCGAGACTGCCGGCTGAGTGCTCTCGATTAGGCACGCAGCCAGGACTGGCTCTCCTTCAGCGTGTCCCACTGCGCCTGGCAGGCAAACTAGCTTCCGCTCTGCCCCTGAGCCAGGGAGTCGCTGGCGCTGGTCCAAATCTGGCTGATGGTGGCCCGCATGCCTCCGAACAACGCGGCCACAGCCAACGCCACAAACGCCAGAAGCAGGGTGTACTCGATCAGGTCCTGGCCTTCTTCTTCTCTCAGAAAGTTCCACAACATGTTGATTCGCTCCTTCGGTTGAGATTCGTGATCCTCGGATCACGGTTAGAAGAGTTGATACGGGCGGCCGCGCGGCCGCCATGGTCTTCTCTGTCCTCCGAGTGAGAGGAAACAGAAACTTGTTCACCCCGTGGCGCAGGCGGCCGGCACTCCTGCCGGCCTGATTCCGGCCCCGCCGCGTTGCTGGATTGCAAAGGCCCAGCCGTGGCGGTCTTGTAAGCCAGACCGTTCTCCAGTTGAAATCCATTCCGCCGGAACACAATTGCCGTGCCGTCGTCGTAGGCGACGCGCCAGACGGTACTCTCCTTCAGGGCTCCGGTGAGAGGGGAATCCACGGGCAGCAAAACCGTGTCCACATGGTGCCGGGCGAGAGTCTCGCCCCAGCCTGGTTTGACATTCATCACGTTCAGGAACTGCCGGTTGAAAGCCTCGCCGTACATGTCGCTCCGGCCATCGACGAAGACTCTGAGGCGCGGGTAGAGCTTGTAGATCAAGTAATCGCCCCACTCGTCGTGCGTGAAGATCCGGCCCGCTTGCGCCGGCTCGCCGAGTGCGGTCAAAGCCTTTTCCGGGTAGCGCTTGGGATCGTAACGCGCGATGAACTTTTCCGGTGGGGCGGGCAGGAAGTGCAAGAAGGCGGCGGCCAGGAAAGCCACGGCGCTCGCCAGGTGCAGCCTCCAGGGACGGTCTAGGGCGGCGAATTCCGCCGACAGTTCCTGGAATGCCGCGGCGGCGCGGTTCCACCAATCCGCCAGTTGCGCCTGTTTCAGCCAGCTCAGCCAGGAGTCCAGCATCCGGGCCACGGCCGGGGCGCATACCAGCATGGCGATGGGGACATTCCGCACCGCGTAAAGCCCCAGCCATATCCAGGCGCTCAACAGGAGCGTTTGCTCGAAACGGCGCTCCCGGGCGCTCCAGGCAGCCGCAAGCACCCCAAGCAGAAGCACGGGCCCGTAGTAGTAAGCGCCCGGATGCTGGAAGCTGGTGGGCTGAAACTCCTGGACATGCTTAAACAGGAACGGGTCCCGGAGGTAGTTCCAAATATGCAAGTGCAGGTGGTAGGAGTACGGATTTAGGAAGCTGGCCGCAAGGCAGCCCGAAGCGGCGTATACGTAAGGCCGGGCGTCCCGCAGTGCATGCTGGGCCGCGGCGCGGTCTGGGTCAACCAGCCAGGCGAAGATCCGGCCGCCGGCGTAGCAGCCCAAGAGGAAAATCCCCACGAAGAACCCGCCGTGCAGATTGACCCAAAGGACCGTCAAAGCGGGCAACAGCCAGAGCAGCCGCGTGCGGCCTTCTTGCACCCGTTCCAGAATGTGTAAGAAAAGCACGACGAACAGCAGCGTAAACAGGTGAGGCCGGGCCAGCCAGTGCGGGCTGGAACCCGCCGCAGCCATAGCCGTGATGACAAACGCCAGCAGGTCGTTGGAGCAATGCCGGCGGACTAGCCGGTACAAGAGCGCGGAGGCGAAGCAGAGCACCAGGAGACTGCCCAACACCACCGCCGCCAAGCCGCCCCATTGGTGCAGCCGGGCGAAAAGGACATCCCAAAGCCATTCCCAAGCGAACCAGGGGGCGCCTTCCTTGGTGTAGGAGAAGATGTCGTGCTGGGGCACGCGGCCGTTGGCGAGGATCCACTCGCCGGTGCGGATGTGCCAGCCCGTGTCTCCGTCCCCGAGAAGCAGTTTTGCGCCTTGCAGGCGGCCGTAGATGATGATGACCGGCAGCAAGAAGGCCGCGTCGGTGAGCGACGGCAGCAGGCGGAGAAGCGGACTGTGGTTCGCGTTGGCCATAGCGCTCCTCACATCACGACTCCTTCGGGCGTGGCGCGGCCCGGGCTCAGCTCCAGGCCGGCCCCGGCGCTGTTTTGGAAGCGCATCTTGTGGATGCGCAGCGCCACGTGCAGCCGCCCGCTGGGGCCCTTGCTCAGGCGCGCCACCGTGGTCTGGCACTGCATGCACTTGCGGCCGAAGGCGTGGTTGGCGGGCAGATCGATCTCCACCAGCAGCGGGTCGCCGACGGCCGGCGCGGGGCCGCTGAGCTGATCCGCGCCCAGCGAAACCAGCAGGTCGCCGCGGCTCATGTTCTCGGTGACGCCGATCCAGCGTTCGCCTCCGCGGCAGGCGGTGATGCGGCACTGGAGGCTGAGTTGAACCCGTGCGTCGCGGCGTCTTTCCATCGGAAGTCACAAATTTATGCCTAAAAAGGGCGAAAAAAAAGCCCGTAAATGGGTAGTAATGTTGGGTTGACGAAGGTTAGCAGTAGGATGGGCTTTTAGAATGAGGGGGATTGGGGAGAGGGGTTAATAAGGGCGCGTTCCTGGTACTGCGAGCGCCGCAGTACTAAGAGAATTTTCGGAAAATTCTCCGATTTGTTCGCAAAAGATCTAGAATTTTTTCCCAGCCTGTGTTATCTTAAAACTCCCATGGAGCGCGCGGGCTGTTGTGTCGGCGCGCTCGGCGGAAAGCGGCCGCGCCGGGCGCGGGCCGCAGGAGGCGCATATGGTACGCGTGGTGCTTTATACGGATGAGGCGGTGCTGGCGCGGGGTCTGGAAAGCGTGCTGGCTTCGGCGGAGGGAGTCGAGCTGTGCGCGGTGGCGCGGCTGGCCGACGAGCTGGCGGCCGAGGTGCAGCGGGCGCAGCCGGAGATCGTGCTGGTGGATTTCACGCCGGACCTGAGTTTCAGCCTGCTGGTGGAGCTTCAGAAGCTGGTTCCCGGAACGCGCATCGTGCTTTGGGTGCGGAGCATCTCGACCGAACTGGCCTATCAGGCGATGGAGCACGGAGTGAAGGGCGTGCTGAAGCGGACGCAGCCGATTGAGACGCTGCTGAAGTGCCTGCGGGTGGTGGCTGAAGGCGGGATGTGGTTCGACGAGACGCTGAAGACCAGCTTCAACAGCATGCGCGCGGTGTCGCTGACGCGCCGGGAAAGCCAGTTGGTGAGCCTGCTGGCGCAGGGTCTCAAGAACAAGGAGATCGCCACCACGCTGTTCATTAGCGAGGGCACGGTGAAGGTGTATCTGTCGCGGCTGTTCCACAAGCTGGGCGTGAAGGACCGCTTTGAGCTGGCGCTGTTCGGGCTGAAGAACATGCCGGCGGGCGGCGGCCCGGTGGAGATTTTCCAACCGCAGACGCCCCGGCGCAACGCGCCGCGCAAGGAGGAGAAGCAGCCGGGCTGGCTGCGCTCGTTGGTGGTGGAGCGGCCGCCGGTGAAGGTGCCGGGCGCGGCCGACGATCTGTTCGACTAGCGTTGCCGGCGTCCGGGACTGCGGACGGAGAGGCAGGATGCAGGGGGTATCGGTACTGGAGATTGTGGCGCGGGGGGTGGCCGCGGCCAAGCCGGCGCGAGCGCCGGAGCGGCCGCTGTTTGAGCACGCCGTGCTGCCGCGCTACAACCCGTTCAGCCGGGGACTCGCGCTCTCGATCGTGTTCCATTGCCTGCTGGTGGTGGGCGTGCCGCCACTGTTGGATCTGCTGCCCGAAAGCGACGCGCAGGCCACGCGGCGGTATCTGCGTGCGATGAGGCCCCTGGAGCTGCGCATTCCGGAGCGGTTATACCTGCCGCCTCTGCCTGCGGCGCCCTCCAAGCCGCCGGCGGCGAAGCCGAAGCCCAAAGAAGCGCCGGCGCCGGTCGAGCTGACGCGCCAGCAGATTCAAGCGCCCGCGCCGGCAGGGGCCGCCGCCAAGCCTCTGCCCAAGGAGTTCCGGCCTCCCGCTGCGGTGAAGCGCTCCGATGACCCGCAGACTTTGATCCAGGCGCACCTGCCGCCGGATCTGGCGCTGGAGCAACGCGTCCGGCTGCCGGAGATGGTGCTCCTGGATGGTCCGGTGCTGCCGCGCCCGGCGCCGCGCCGTTTTGTGGAGCCGGGGCGGAGCGCCGCGCCGGCGGTTGTGCCCAGAATTGACGCGCCGCCCCCGCTGGCCGGCGCGACGCTGGCCCCGCAGGAGGTGCGCATCCCGCCGATGTTGGCCGGGCCCGAGGAGGCGCTGCTGCATTTGCCGCGGCCCACGCAGGCGGCGCGGCCATTCCAAGCGCCCGCCCCGGTGCCCACGGGCCGCGGGGCGTCGGTGAGCCCGACGGTTGGCGAGCCGATCAATATCCTGGCCATTTCGCCCGATCCGGCGCCTATTCAGGACCGGGTGACGATCCCGGCCGGCAATCAGATCGGGCGGATCCCGGAGCTGCCTGCCTACCGCGAGACGGGCGTGCAGATAGCGGCGGGCAAGGGCGACGGACTGGGGCCGGGGTCCGGCGCGGGCAGCGAACCGGCAACGGGCGGCCGGGCGCTGTTAGGGGAGCTGGCCAAGGCGCTGGCGGCGCTGCCTTCGCGTTACGCCACGCCGGTGCGCGTCGAGCATCCGGTGAACGCCGCGCCGGACATTGTGGTGGAGGGGGCCGCGGGCGAAGCCGTCCCCGAAAGCGTGGGCGTGCTCAGAGGCCACCCGGTCTACACGGTCTATCTGGACGTGGGAGCGCCGAAGGCCTGGCTGCTTCAGTATTGCATCCCCAAAGAGAACGCCGATGCGCCGCAGGCGGCCGAAGGCGTTGTGAATATCGGGAACCCCGCGCCGCTGAAAGCGCCCTTTCCGCTGGTGAGCTACCTGCCTCCGGTAACCATGATCCCGCGGAACAGTTACATCATTGTCCACGCGATGGTGGACGCCTCAGGACAGTTCCGCGATGCGGTGGTGCTGCGGGCCCCGAGCGAGGCCTACAAGCAGCCGATCCTGGACGAACTGGCAAGGTGGCAGATGCGGCCGGCGGTGCGGAACGGAGCGCCGGTGGCGGTAGAAGTTCTGCTGGCGATCCCGCCGCAGCGGCTATAACGGCTACTTCGCAGGTGCGCCTTCGCTGATCTCGGAGACCGCTCCATCCACCTCGGCGATCCGGATATGGAAAGCCCGGCGCGATTGAAGCTGGGCCTCGGGGATATCGAAGCGGGCGGCGATCATCCAGTCGCCGCTCTGGCGGGGGCCGATCTTGGTGCGCGCCGTGAGCGAGTCGTTGAACTTCTGACCCAACAGGGGGAAGTACTCGAACAGGCGCGCCGCGTCGGCGTCGGCGACGGTGAGGCCCGGGACCGCGGCCCCCTGGGCGTCGGTCATGTAGACTTCGACGCTGCGCACCATCCAGACGTAGTCCGCCAGGTTGGTGACGCGGAAGTCGATGACGGCGACCGAGCTGTTCTCGTCGGTGGCCAGGGTTCGGACTTTCTGGATCGCGCCCTCCAGCTGCATGTGCGCGCCGCGCTGGATCTGGAAGACAAACGCGACGGCCGCGGCCACGACCGCCGCTCCGATGAGCACGTACAGGACAAACCGCAGCTTCATGTGGACCTCTCAATCTCCCAGCAGCCGGCCGTAAGGCTGCAAGCCGCTGACGTTGTCACAGACCGCTTTGATGGCGGCGGTCAAGGGGATGGCCAAAATCAGGCCCATGGGCCCCCACAGGACGCTCCAGAACATCAAAGCGATGGTGACCACGAGCGGGTTCAGGTGCACGCGCGCGCCCACGATTTTCGGATAAAGAAGGTTGAGCGCCAGAAGGTGGAGCACGGCAACCGTGCTGCCGACCAGTAAGTACGGCGTGAGCGTGCTGTAAACGGGCAGGGCGGCCACGAGCGGGGGGATCAGCGAGAGCGGCAGCCCGGCGTAAGGGATCAGGCTCAGGAATCCGCTCAGAGGGCCGGTCAGCCAAGGGTAGGGAAGCCGGAAGATCATAAACAGCACAGAGCTGACCACGGCGAGCAACAGGCCAAGGGCGAAATTGCCGACGACAAAGCCGCGCACCATGGCGGCGATCCCCTCGGCGCTGTTGCCGGCGACCAGGCGGGCGTGTCCTTCGAACAGCATGAGGAAACCGCGGTAGAGGTGGTCTCTCCAACTCAACATGAAATAGACTAGGAAGGGCACAAACGAAGCCATGAGCGCGACGTCGTAGAGGGAGCTCAGCCGCGAATACAAGTACGCGAGAACCGGGCTGCGCTCCTGCAAGATGCGGACCTCCTGGACCTGGGGCGGAGGCGGCAACTCGGGCGGCTCGGCGGAGCGGCGCTTGGGGGCCGCCTTGGGGGCCGCGGGGGGAGGGGCGGCCTTTTCCTGCGCGCGCCTGGGGACCAGCAGCCGGTAGGTGGAGCGTTCCATGTCTTCTACTTTCGATGTTACTATCTCGACTAATTCAGCGATCCGGTTGCTGTAAGTGGGGAGGTCGCGGTAGAGGCTGGCGAGCTGGGCGTATACGCCCAAGCCGACCAGATAGAGCGCCATCAAGGCGGCCACGCAGACCAGGAAGCTGGCCAGGGGCCGGGGCAGGCGCAAGCGCATCAGCGCGGCCACAAAGGGCTCCAGAATGAAGGCGATGCTGATGGCGATGATGAGGGTGATCAGGGGCAGGCGGCCGAAGTAGAGCAGCGCGGCGGCGGCGGCCAGGGCCAGCACGGCCGAAGAGAGGCTGCGTGGCTTGAGGGTGCGTGCTGGTTCGGCGGCGCGCGAGTCGAGAGAAGCCACGGGATTATCCCACCAACCGCTAATGTAACATAGGCGGTTCTATAATAAAATGGCAGCCTGTGGAAAACAGAGAGGCAGCGAAGCCGGGGCGCATCCTGGCGGTGGATTTGGGCGAGCGGCGCATTGGGCTCGCCGTGAGCGACGAACTGGGGTTGACCGCTCAAGGCCTGCCCACGCTCGTGCGCACCAGCCTGCGGGAGGACTTGGCGCGCCTGGCGGAGATCGCGCGCCGGCACGGGGCCCGGCTGGTCCTGTTCGGCAATCCGGTCAACATGAATGGATCCGAGGGGAAGCGGACGGCCTGGGTGAAGGAGTTCGCCCAAAAGTTGCAGGACCGCCACGGGTGCGAAGTGCGCCTTTGGGACGAGCGGCTCACGACGCGGCAAGCCGGCCGCGTGTTGCGCGAAAGCGGCATTAGCCGCCAGAAGCGGGGACAGGCGGTGGACCGGCTGGCGGCGGTTCTGCTGTTGCAGAGCTATCTTGAGGCGGTCGGCGCAAGCGGAGCTGGGAGCGGGGAGGCGCTATGAAGCATCTCCGTCTGGCGCTGATTTTGGCGGCGGTCCTGTTGATTGCCGCAGCCGGCCTGGTGCATCTGCCGTATCAAGGTTTTCGCGAACAGGTTTACGTTGAAATACCCCGCGGGGCATCTTCTCCTGCGATCGCGCGGCAACTGGCCGACGCCGGGGTGATCCGGCTGCCGTTCAGCTTTCTGCTGGTGCGGGGGCTGCGCCCCAAAGCGGTGCTCCAGGCGGGAGAGTATCTGTTCCGGGAGCCGGCCAGTCCTTGGGAGGTCTACCGCAGGCTTTCCATCGGGGACGTGCACTATTACGAACTTACGGTGCGCGAGGGGGATAACCTGTTCGACATTGCGGCGTCGCTCGACCGGTTGGGCGTCGTGAAGGGCGAGGAGTTTCTGGCGGCGGCGCGGTCGCCCGCGCTGATCCGCGATCTGGCCCCGGAAGCGCCCACTTTGGAGGGCTATTTGTTTCCGGCGGTTTACCGCCTGAACCGGCGCACCACGGCGCAGGAGCTGTGCCGCCAGATGACGGACAAGTTCCGCAGCGTGTGGGCCGGATTGAAAGCCGGGCAGCCGGCGCACCCGGTGGTCACGCTGGCTTCGCTGGTGGAGAAGGAAACGGCGCTGGCCGAGGAGCGGCCGCTGGTGGCCTCGGTGTTCCGCAACCGGCTCCAGCGGGGGATGCCGCTGGCCTGCGATCCGACGGCGATCTACGCGGCGCTGCTGGAAGGGCGGTACCGGGGCGTCCTTTCTCAATCTGACTTACTAAGTCAGAACCGCTATAATACTTACCAGAACCCGGGGCTTCCGCCCGGTCCCATAGCCAATCCGGGCTTGGCCGCCTTGAAGGCCGCCTTAGAGCCGGCTCAGACTCCGTATCTATACTTTGTCGCCAAGGCGGACGGGTCCGGCGCTCACGTCTTTTCGGCCGACTTGGAGAACCACGCCCAAGCCGTCGCCCGTTACCGCCGCGCCAATGCCAAAAACCACCAAACGCGGCCTGCTGAGCGAATATCTCGCCCGGCGGCGCCCGGCGCGAATCGCTGAGGCCGAGTGGGAAGAGCTGCGGCGCCTGCTCGCGCCCGTGTCCGACTCTTACCTGCGGCGGCTGGTTCGGGAATGCGGCTGGCCCTTGGATCCGGTGGTGGAAGGAGTCCGGCAGGATTCGTTCGAGGAGCTGGAGCGGACGCTGCTGGCGCTTCAGCGGGAATACCTGCTGGCCGCGGAAGCCGGACAACGGGAGCGCGCGCGGCTCTGCCGGCAAGCGGTGATACAGGGAAAGGACCATGCCCGCTTGGCGGCGAAGCGCGCTGGGGCATCGCCGGAGCAACGCGCCATCAAGGAGGAAATGGCTTCCTGGATGCTGCTGTGGCTGGAGAACCCAGCCGTGTTCGACACTTGGCTTTCGCTGCGCAAAAAGGCTGGGGCCCTGCCGGGCGCCGCAATAGCCGATCCGAGTCGTGAGTAAAACGCGTCGGCGGAGCAATCGTCCTGATCAGAGCAGGATATGGCCTTCCAGGTACAACACGCAGCGTCCTTTGATGGTGACGCGGGCGCCGTGATCCTCGCACCACAGCTCGCCGCCCCGCCTTGAGACTTGCAGAGCATGCAGCTCAGACTTCGCCAGGCGTCCGGCCCAGTAAGGAACGAGAGTGCAATGCGCCGAGCCCGTGACCGGGTCTTCGTCGACTCCCGCACGCGGGGCGAAGAAGCGCGAAACGAAGTCCACTTGTTCGCCGGGAGCGGTCACGATGACCGCGAAGGTGTCCAGGCGGCGCAATAGGTCAAACTTAGGAGCGAGCTCGCGGACGGCGGCCTCAGAGTCGAACACGGCCAGAAGGTCCCGGCTTCTCCAAACTTCGCGGGGCGAGGCGCCGAGTGCCTCGGCCAACCCCGGCGGCTCCGCGCAGGGCGAAGGCGGGCGCGCCGGGAAATCCATGGCCAACAGTTCGCCCTGGCGGCGCACGCGGAGTTCGCCCGAACGCGTGTCAAAGACGGCCTCTTCCGCGTCCGGCTCCTGTCGCTGAAAGATCACGAATGCACTCGCGAGCGTGGCGTGACCGCACAGGTCGACTTCGACCGCAGGCGTGAACCAGCGCAGCTCGTAACGGCTGCCGCGGCGGACGAAGAAGGCCGTTTCGGAAAGATTGTTCTCCGCGGCGATCGATTGCAGCAGCGGGTCCGGGAGCCACTCCGGCAGAGGACAGACGGCCGCGGGGTTGCCCTTGAAAAGTTCGGCCGTAAATGCATCGACCTGAAATAATGGGATTTTCATGTGACCGATGTAAATCGAATTATTGTGTACAATGATGTCTGAATTAGGCGTTGCTCTAGACAACAATGGATATGTCTCAAGATGAATCTTCTCGGCCTCTTTTCACACGCCGGTTCTCGCTTTCGCCTCTTTCCATCTTCCATGATTTGCAGGGCAGCGGCGCTGCCCTAGCTTTCCACCTCAGCCTGGCGGCGTTCGCGCTCGCCTTGATTCTAGCGGCGCCGGCCGGCGCCGCGGACCATCCCGGCAAGGCCATCTATCAGAGCGCTTGCGCGGCGTGTCACGGTCTGGACGGACGCGGCGCGCCGAAAAGCAGCGTGGGCTTTGATCGCCCGCTGCCGGACTTCACCAATTGCGCCTTTTACAACAAAGAGCCCGACGTGGACTGGTTCGCGGTGATCCACGAAGGCGGACCCGCGCGCGGCTGGTCGACGATCATGCCCGCTTTTGGGGACGCGCTGACGAGCGAACAAATCGATCAGGTGATCGAGTACGTGCGCGGCTTCTGCAAAAACAAGTCCTGGCCGCGGGGCGATCTGAACATCCCGCGAGCGCTGTTCACGGAAAAGGCCTTTCCGGAAGGAGAAGTGGTGACCACCACCTCGATCAACGCGCGCAACGGCGGGTCGGTGGGCACGGTGACCATCTATGAGAAACGCTTCGGTCCGTTGAATCAGCTCGAAATCAAGACGCCGGTTGGATTCAACAAGCGGGACACCGGCACGTGGGTGGGCGGCATCGGCGATGTGGGGATCGGCTGGAAGCGGGTGCTGTTGCACAGCTTGAACAAGGGTTCCATCCTCAGCGCGGGCGGGGAGATGGTGCTGCCGGCGGGCGACCGGAGCAAGGGACTGGGGAAGGGCACGAAACTGTTCGAGCCTTTCGCCACCTACGGGCAGCTATTGCCTGCCGACAGCCACTTGCAGTTCCAGATCGGCGGCGAGTTCCCCGCGGACACATCCAAAGCGCCGCGGGCCATGTTTTGGCGCACGGTTGTCGGCAAGACCATCAGTCAAGACCGCGGCTTTGGGCGCGCCTGGACGCCGATGGTGGAATTCCTCGCGGACCGGGAGTTTGAAACCGGCGCCAAGGTGAACTGGGACGTCGTTCCCCAATTCCAGGTGACCTTGAGCAAGCGCCAGCACATCATGGCGAACTTCGGCGTGAAGATTCCCGCCAACGATACGGCCGGCCGCCCCATTCAGCTTGTCTTCTATCTGTTGTGGGATTACTTGGACGGCGGGCTCAGGGAGGGCTGGTAAGGGGGAAGCCATGAGAAAGATCGGCACATTCGCACTCATCGCCGCGGCGGGACTCGCTGCCTTCGCCGCCTCATCCCAGAACGCGCCGCCCAAAGGCAAGGCCGCGCAGAAGCCCGCAACACCTGTGCACTTTCAAAGCTCGGACCGCTGTGTCGCTTGCCACAATGGCATTACGACCCGCGCGGGCGAAGACGTCTCGTTCGGATTCAGTTGGGCGCCGACCATGATGGCCAATTCCGGCCGGGATCCTTATTGGCAGGGCAGCGTCCGCCGCGAGATTATGGACCACCCATCCGCGCAAGCGGCGATCGAAGAAGAATGTTCCACCTGCCATATGCCCATGGCGCACTATGAAGCGGCGCTGGCGGGGCGCGAAGCCAGGATCTTCGAACACCTGCCGGTGAATCCGCAGGACGCCATGAGCCGGCTGGCGGCCGACGGCGTCTCCTGCTCGGTTTGCCACCGCATCGAGCCGACGAACTTCGGCAAACGCGAGAGTTTCGTCGGGCGGTTTGTGATCAACACGAATCTGCGGGATGGCGACCGGTTGGCTTACGGACCCTTCCAAATCGACGCGGGACGCACCACGGTGATGCGCTCCTCCGGTCTATTGAAACCGGCTGAGGGAAAACACATCCGGCAGTCGGAGCTCTGCGCCACCTGCCACACTTTGTACACGAAGGCGCTTGTCGCGGGGGCGGACAAGTTTGAAGAGTTCCCGGAGCAAGTTCCCTACCAGGAGTGGCTCCACAGCCGCTACCGGGATCAGCAGAGCTGCCAGTCGTGCCACATGCCGGTGGTGAAAGAGGAAGTCCCGATTACCAGCGTGTTGAGCCAGCCGCACCCGGACGTCTCCCGGCACACTTTCCTCGGCGGCAACTTCTTCATGCAGCGCTTGTTCGCGCGCTACGGCCCGGAGCTGGGCGCGGCGGCGCTGCCGCAGGAGTTCGAAAACGCCGCCATGAAGACCATCGAGCACCTGCAAAGCGAATCGGCCAGGGTTTCCGTAGAAGCGCTGGAAATCGCCTCGGGGCGCCTGAACGCCGTCGTGGCGGTGGAGAATCTCACGGGCCATAAACTGCCGACCGCCTATCCTTCGCGCCGCGCCTGGCTGCATGTGGTGGTGCGGGACCGCGAAGGGAAGATCCTTTTCGAATCGGGCGCGTTGAGGCCGGATGGCTCGATTGAAGGCAACGACAACGACGCCGCTCCGGACCGTTACGAGCCGCACTACGCCGAAATCCGCACGCCGGACCAGGTCCAGATCTACGAGCCGGTCTTGGGCGATCCGGCGGGCAAGGTCACCACCGGCCTGCTCACCGCGGTCCAGTACGTGAAGGACAACCGGCTGCTGCCGCACGGCTTCGACAAGCGCACGGCGCACCGGGATGTGGCGGTTCACGGCGAAGCCTTGAATGATGCGGATTTCACGGCCGGCGGCGACCGCATCCGCTATTCCATTGCGGTGGGACAGGCGCAAGGGCCGTTCCAGGTGGACGTGGAGCTGCTCTATCAGCCCATCGGCTTCCGCTGGGCCATGAACCTGCGCGGTTACAGCGCCATGGAGCCCCAGCGGTTCGTGCGCTACTACGAGAGCATGGCCTCCGGCTCCGCCGTATCCTTGGCCAAAGCCACAGCGCGGCGCTGAGCCGGCAGCCGCTTGCCTGAGGGAACATAGCTACCCGCCCTTGTTCGACGCAACGGGCGGAGTAGCGTCGTAGGCCGCCATTACCGGCTTTCGGCTGCCGGGGAGTCTTTGCCTGCCGCCGGGGTCAAATGCAGCTCGCGATGGAGCCGGTAGCGGATTTCCACTGGGACCATGGCGCGGAAGCGGGCGTGTACGACCGCCTGGAAAAATTCAGGAAGCTTGCCGGACCCGCCGGAAACGCGGCCCACAAGTTCGGAGACGAACTTCGGATCGGTTACGTATAGGGCGGCCGCGGCAGTGCCTTCGGTCGAGCTGGCCGAAAGAATGAGATAACGCCCACGGCCATGCAGTCCAGGGATGCGGCTAATGAGGGCATAATCCTCGGTTACGTAGGGAGAGTCATTCGGCCAGCTCCCTTGAAAGCTTGCCGGCTCGCCGGGCTTGGGCCTCAGGTTGCGGATTTCGCGGCGGTCCATGACAAAGTCCATTTGGACCGGGATCTCGTTGATTCGGGGGGTGTACTTCGGGGGGCCCAAAAAGACGATGTTGGCGTTAACCAGTTCATCCCAGCTGAGGGCCGCACTCCTCCGGACAACGAAACTGCCCCCTGCGGCGGAGACCAACCGGGCGATCTCAAGAGCCGCCAGCGCATCGCCAAAACCCGTGTAGATGTGGACCCCCATGGCTTTGCCGGAAGCCAAATCAGCTTTTAGCCAGTCCAACGGGGCCGATTCGTCCGCTTCCTCCCATCGGTTGATCTGGGGGCTTCGGAAAAACCCGCGTTCGGTCTTTATAAATAAAGGAGTCCCCAAGCATAAGACCAACGGTTGGTCCTCGTCGAGCAAAGGCGACCAAACCGCCCTCTGTTCCGGGGTGAGCGGGCCCGGCCCGAAGGTGCGCGGCAGGAGGAAGGCCCCCAAGGTGATGGCCCAGCCGGCGGCGAGAACCAGCGCAACCGTCTTCCATTTCCAACGGGGCGCGGCTGCCGGAGCCTCTCTTGTGCGCCGGTGGAACTGGAGCTGGAAGTGGCCTTTGGGAAACTCGATGAAAACCGGGTCGTTTTGTCCTTCTTTCAGATAGTATTCTTCAAGTTTTTGACGCAGCTTCCCGGCCTGAATCCGGACGGATGGATCCCTCTGCGGGTCGTAGTCCTCAGGTTTTCCGAAAACGTCCACCCCGACGGAGTATTCCTTCAGCTGTGTTGCCGCTCCGGTCAAACTCTTTTCGGCCAGATAGGCGAACAGACGGCGAAGGCCCTCGGCGTTGCGCAAGCCCTCCGACCGCAGGATCCGGTCGACTTGCTCCCTGGCGAGGTCATCCGAGACCGGCTCGACGAGCATTGCAAGTTCCCCCCGCAGTATTTTACCAGCAAACAACTGGCAGGATGCAGCGAGGAAACTGTCAAGCCATTGACCGGTCGGGCGAGCCGCTTTACACTCACATCAAGCCGCGGTTCCAACACTCTTCCAAAGAATGAATGTTGCGTGACACGCGGAACTTCAGGAGGTTTAAGGATTATGAGGATAAGCTACCGATGGATGGCGCTGGCCACGGTGCTGGCGCTATTGCCCTTATGGGCGCAGGATTACCGCGCATCGGTCATGGGGCGCCTGACGGATCCCACAGGCGCGGCTGTGCCCGGGGCGCAAGTGAGGCTGACCAATGAGGCGACGCGCGGCGTCTATCAGACGGTCAGCAATGACGAAGGCCACTACTTAATCCCGATGGTCGAGCCAGGCAACTACACCCTAGTGATCGAGGCCGCGGGCTTCAAAAGGGTAGAGTCCAAGCAACTGCAAGTGCAGACGGGAGCGAAGCTCACTCTGGACTATCGCCTGGAATTGGGGGGAGTCACCGAGTCGGTTACGGTTGTGGGTGAGGCGCCCCTGTTGCAGACAGCTTCGGCGGACGTCTCAGTAGTAATCGACCGGCGTTTTGTCGACATGCTCTTTGTGGCGAACCGCAACCCTCTGGCCCTGGTTTCGCTGGTGCCGGGGGTCCGCGGCGGCGGCGGCCGGTTCAGCGACAGCGGCCAGCACTACCTCAGCATGCTGGGTGGCGCCGGCCAAGAAGGACGAAACGAGATCGTCGTCGACGGGGCCTCGGTGACGATGCCGCGGCAAGGCGGCGCCATTGCCGTCTCGCCGTCGGGCGACTCCGTCGAAGAGCTGCTGGTGCAAACGACGATGTTCGATGCCTCCTATGGGCGTTCCAACGGAGGCGTGATCAGCTATGCCACCCGGTCCGGAACCAACGATTTGCATGGTTCGTTCGAGATCTTCTATCGCAACAAGGTTCTCAATGCCAACAGTTGGCTCAATAACCGCAAGGGTTTGCCCCGGCCGGACGACCCGCGCCGGCTCTGGTCCGGAACTCTTGGTGGACCGCTGGTCCTTCCCAAGCTCTACGATGGCCGCAACCGGACCTTTTTCTTTGCCAGTGTGCAGTACGACGCACGCTGGAGCAATCCCACCTATGGGGGCCGAGTGCCGAGTGATTTGGAACGGCAGGGCGACTTTTCTCAGACCTTGAGTTCGAGAGGCGCCCCCCTGGTCATCTACAACGTATTCACCTCGCAAGTCCAAGGCACGAAGGTCGTTCGCCAGCCCTGGCCGGGGAACCGGATTCCCGCTGCGTACTTCAACGAGACCGGGGCCACGATCATGAATGTGTATCCGAAAGCGACGGATCCAGGGCAACCCCAGATCGGAAAGCACAACTGGTTTGAACAGAGCCGGGCTTCGAACCCCGCCAAGCAGATCAACATGCGCTTCGACCATCTCATCAGTCCTAAGCATCGTGTTTTTGGGCGCTTTGCTTACATGGACTGGAGCGTGGAGTTCACCAAGTTGCCCCCAGGTTTGCGGAATGCGCCGGTGGGCGGAGATCCCGGCGGAGACCTGCGGCATTTCTATAACGCAACCTTTAACGACGACTACACCTTCTCGCCCACCTGGATCGGTTCGCTCCGATTTTCCTTTAACCGCTACTGGAGCGACACCTGGTTTTCGGGCAACGAGCAAGATCCGAAGAAGCTGAAGTTGCATCCCGATATTCTCGCCAACCAGATGAGGCCGTCCTGGCCGGGCATCGACATGTCGGAAGGTTTCATCCGCCTGGGCCACCGCTTCAAGATCCGCGCCAACGACACCTACGTGTTGACTCCGACGGTCACCACGCTTCGCCGCAGCCACAATTTGCGTTTTGGGGCCGACGTCCGGCGTTTGCTC
>Ga0308411_10000785_pt1 | contig 21403 bp, 9 predicted proteins | sample HotsprottomLayer_2_FD_203530 | JGI IMG/M metagenome (GOLD analysis project Ga0308411, IMG submission 203530) | Hot spring phototrophic mat microbial communities from Octopus Spring, Yellowstone National Park, Wyoming, United States -... | ecosystem: Environmental > Aquatic > Thermal springs >...
TGTTAATTATTTAAGTCATGCAGCATTTAGCGGAACTTATATTCATTCAGCAGCTCCTGATGATCTCTATGTTATTTTAAGAGCAGATGTAAAATATGAAGATTCCGGTGGATTATTAAGATGTACTAAAAGTACAGTTACTCAGTTAAGAGAACAATGGTATACCTGTGGTTATGTACAAGAACTGTTTGCATACACAACCGAATAAATAAAGTACTATGAGCTGCAATTGTGGAAGATGTAAAAAATGCAAGGAATGCGAACCGATAAACCATCAGTTTGCATGTCTTAAACCTTGTCCTGAAATATGCAGCGAAACTTTTGATTCCCGTTGTGTAGAAGTACATTGTGATACCGATAGTTATAAAATTGTATATGGAAATCCACCGCAAACAATCAACATTCCGGGATGTATTTCACAATATGAGTTTAACCAATATTTGCTTATTTTACAAACAAATTCATCTTGTTTATCTACAGGAAACAACTCAAGGTCAGTAACATATTTTTATGTTCAGAAAATCAATTCAAACAATATTAAAATACATTTTAACGGGATAGATATAAATTACATAAATCCAATCTATCAGGTAAATAAATATCAGATAGTTATAAAAAATGTTCAAAACAGCACTATTTATACGATTGATATTAGTCCGGATCCTACAAATGTTTATGAAACAAACATAGGCAATCCTGTAATTTTACCAGGGTATACTTATGAAATTAAGATAAATACTATAACCAACGATATAAACAATATAAATAATACTTCAACCTGTAGTTCAGTAACACACGTAATACAAATGTAATATGGCAACAACTATAAATTTATCTATACGATTTACAAGTGACAACACCAGATTTAATGCATGTCATATTGTTGCGTTGTGGTTTGTAAGAAACAATGGTACTTTATGGACACCAAATAATAATCAGTATCCTTATTTATGGTTAGTAGCTTCTGCAGAAACTGTTTTGGGTCAACGTAAAACATTTGATAGAGTTCTAAATGATGTATCTATAAATTGTAACAGCCTATGTTTTTTGTTACAGAACTGTGATATCAAAAAAGCAAGAGTAATGGTAATACCGTGTTGTAGGCTAAATTTACCTCAGGATAATACTTTAAGTGCATTTATAAATTCCTTAAATTCATCTGGTAATGAAGGTCATTTTTACATAAATACTTCAAATACTTCTTGGTCTAATCTTGCTAGTCAAATTCATACTATTGCAACCATGTCTTCATCTCCTCCGCATGGTATAGGAGAAGCATACATGGATGTTAACATAGTAAATCAGCAGTTTTACAGGTGTAAAAGCATATTGTACCGTATCGTTGGAACCGGCAGTATAAATAATGGAAATACATCAAATCTTACTTTTAGATCGTGTTTTAAAACGTGTGACGATACTTTACCCACGTATGATAAGGTTCTTTTTCCGGTACCTAACGATTTGAGTTCCAACCCTATAAACTTTACTTTAAATCCTATAACACCTATTGATAGCAAGCTTTGTGCTTTTGATAACTATCCTTTTACATTTTCCAACAGTTTATCAGGAGATATTAGTATAAATCAGATAATAAATCCTGAAGGTAGTGTCTGTTGTAACGAAGTTGCAGAATATGTTTCAATAAGTTTTAATGGTTCCGGAAAATTATACTTATGGTATCAGAATGGGGATGTAACGTCTGCAAATTTTGGTCAGGTAGAAGGATTAGTTCTTTATAGTCTTCAAAGTATAAATAGTCTTATTGTTATGAAAAATACACTACTTGTTTTTCATGACAGTGATAACAATAACGTTATTAATTCATCAGATTTGGTTTATTTTAATTCAGTTTTAGGGTATAACAATCCAGAATTAGGAATAAACATATCACAACCTTTAATTAAAAATATAAACTGTCAACCATAAAATAAAGTACTATGAAAACTATAAATTTTGATTTAAATATAACAATCAATCAGCCAAATCCTCCTGTAGATGGTTGTTTTGGTATTTATTACCGACTAATATCATCAAAAAGATGTATTGAAGATCCGTATGTTGAAAATTCATCTGGTAATGCCCCTGAATGGGGGGATAACGCAAACGACGTAATTGTTATGCAGGAAGGCTTTCTTACATGTCTTACGTTTACTACAAACGACACTACTCTTGTTTACAGCGGAAACATACAATACAACGACAACAATCCTTTAAGTTTAATGAGTTGCAGGACAACCATTAAATTTTATGTCTTACCTTGCTGTGTAAATAACTATGATTGTAATACCTTACCAACATCTATAGATCATGATGTGTTGGTAAACAGTACACATTATTTTCAGGATATTAGTTCTATAACTAACAAAACAACCTGTCGCAGATATATTGTTTGTATTCCGCAAGATAATGTTCCTGTTCTTAATTTTCCGTTAAACATTAACTATAACAGCTGTGGCGGAACTAATTATGCTTTGTGTCCTAACGTTCCCGGGGGTTCGGAAAATACAAATGTATTGGTTCCTTTAAATTTTAATTTTCAGATATCTACTTTAAATGGAGTTTGCAATAGTCCTTTAATAGGATCAGATTTTATAAATTTTGGAACAGAATTTTGTGCGACACAAACACCTGTTATAACAGATGCTTTTGCAAGTGTAGTAAATAATTTAGTTTATCTTATTGAAGATATCAACGAACAAAAAGAACCAATAACAGGTGATTGTTGTTCAAAATGTATTTTGTATAGAGTATCATACAGTCAACCAAACAATTTTTATCCTCAATTTACAATTGTTTCTTTCCAGGATTGTTATGGTGAAGTAAAGTTTATAACAATTAGTCATAACGAAACATTTTGTTTAAGAGCTGTACAAGGAACTGTAAGAGTTTCCTTTATACTTACCGTTGGAAATCTGACTCTTCAGGATTTCGGAAAACCTGACACAGAAAGCTTAAATAATAACTGCGGTGGCATTATAACATATTAATCAATGACTATAGGAGATGTTGTATCCAGAATCAGAAACATCATAAAGGCGACCGATATAGATGATTTCATAACTGATCGCTTTATATGGTCATTGGTTACAAAACACGCTTCGTCAGTTATCACTAAAAACGCTCAGGTACTTTCTTTATCTGACTCTCAGGAACTATACATGGAAATTCCTCATGTTAAGTTAGAAAACGCCATTAAGATAGAAGATTGCGGAATATTTAAAGATTTATCTGATCTGTGCGGGGAACTTATAGTAAAAAAAAGCACTGAAAAATTACCAAAAGTTAGAACAGTAAACGGAAGGTTAATGATGAATGTTTATTCGCTGGATAAAAGTGTTAAGTTTCAGCAAACTACTTTTTCTAAGTTTTCCAATGTAGTAAAAACAAGATATTATAAATTATATCATGATGTTTATTACATCTTATCTTCTGATTACTATTTATACATACTTAATGAAGACATAGATGCGGTTTCTGTAGAAGCTTCGTTTATAGATGCTTTTGACAGCTATAATCTTTTACAAAAGTCCTGTGATGATGATCAGCTGATTACGGCTCAGTCGTTACCTTCCTGTATACCGCAGAGTCAGATGTCAGAAATAGAAAGCATGGTCTTACAGGATTTATTTAATAGGTTAAAAGTACAGGATGTTAATGATCTTGGACATGATAACAAGTCCATACATTCTTCTTAAATAGTGTAACATGTCGCATTTTAAGCATTCGTTGGGTTACAGACCGGTATCTGAACTGATATCAGAGGTAAAGTACGACCTTTCCAATTATGACAATTTCGGATATATTGACAGTTACCAGATAGCAAGATTAGTTCTTTACAAGATGTATGAAATAGGATTACGTGTTTTTCAGCATAAAGAAATGATAACCGAAGTTAAAAATCATTACTTTAACCTTCCTATGTTTTTTGTAACATACAACTTCGGATTTGTATGTTTTAAAAAAGAAGAATGTATAGATAACAGCTTATGTATCCATCAGACAACCTGTGATATTGATGAACAAAATCTTCCTGCTAATAACGAGTTTGTATGTTCGGAAGGAGATCAGCGTATATTCTTTAATAACTGTGGCGGAGCTTTTCAGATGGTGTGCAAAAAAAATAATGTTATAAGAATATTTAAAGATATAAAACCGCTGGTGTTATCTAACAGGTATTATGATTCAGGACCTTTATCAAGGATATGCAGAAACTGTAATTTCAACATAAATCCTTTAGATGTAGGTTATGCTTTTAATGATAAGATTTATTTAGAGATTTACGATAAAAAGATGGGATTTTTACCACAAGTTAAAGAAGCAACGGTCTATATCAATTTTGTTTCGGTTCCTTATGATTATGAAAATAAGGAGTTATTGGTACCTGACAATCCTATTATTTCTCAGTATCTGGAATATGCTATTAAAAAGAAAATCATGGAAAATGTAATTCTCAACAATAATGATACAGGAGCTGCTCAGAAGTTACAGTTAATAGAACAGGGATACAGAGAGTATAGCAACAAAGCCCATGCTTTGGTTAATACTCCCAACTTTAAAGAGATGGCTGACGTATGGAAAATGAACCGACTTGCATTAGAACGTAAATACTATCATATATTTGGTTAATAATGGCTTCGTTGGATAACAATATTTCATCTTTTGGAGGATTTCTCGACAGAGATAGGGGGAATCTTTTTAACCAGAATAATGAATTGAAATATGCAAGGAATGCCATTTACAAATCCGAAACGGGTGATTTGGGATATATTGCCAACGAACCTTCCAATTTCCTGTGTGCTACTATTGATTACGGTGACAGCAAACCGGTAAGTATTGTAGGAGCTATATTTCTTTATGATGATTATTGGGCTATATTCAGTACTCAAAATGATCAACCTACGGACGGAAAACCATGTGAAATAGGTATTTTTGATTATTCAAGATGTGTTTATATTCCTGTAGTCAGGGATTCTTGTCTTGGTTTTTCACCGTTATTTCCTGTAAAAGGTATTCGTAGTTTTACACCGGATAATGTATCCATAGTATGGGCTGATGGTTATAACTTTGATAAAATGATGGACTTAGGTCCTGCCATAGCGTGGTATAAAGATCCTGTATCCAGAGGTGATGTTACTACCGACCCTTGGCTTCCGGAATTCAGATGTATTCCTTATCTTTTTTACGACGGAAATCCCAACGATGACTGTGTTCAGATAGAATATTGTCAACCTTTAAAACTGAACTGTGAAGCCTTAAAACTTAATCCTAGATTAAATCCTATTATACCTATAGCCAAACAATCTGATAAAGGCGGAACCTTACCGAATGGTCTGTATTATGCTGCTGTTGCTTATTCTGTTAACGGAAAAAGATACGGTAACTATTACATTTCACCGTTAGCACACGTATTTACTACTAACAATACAGGTAGTTTATCTGTTACTATACAGAATATAGACAACCGTATTTTTAACGAATTTGAACTGGTTATTATAAGTCAGGTTAATAATAGTCTTACCGCTAAGATATTAGGATATTACAGTGCAGAAACAAAGAATGTTGATATTTCGTTTATAGAACCTACCTTACCTGTTGCAGATCCTACCGATATATTCCGTAATGTACCGATATACGATGTTAGTGAAGGTATATTTGAGATTTCCGATATGGCTGTCAGGGTGGCTCCAAAGCCAAAGTATGATTTTAACTATCAGCCGTTAGCCAATCTTATCCGTGTAGAATGGGGAGCTGTAGAATATCCTGCTGATTATTACCATAAAACATCAAAAAACACATCGACATCTATATACGATGTAGCGGCAGATGCTGTTAGTTTTATGCGGGATGAAGTTTATACTTTTTACATACGTTGGGTTTTTGATACGGGAGACAGAAGTCCGTTGTTTCATATACCTGCTCCGCCGATAAAACAGATGAAAGTCTGTGAAGATACAGGGGATTATCTGTATACTTCTATAAGTAATAGTGTCAGTAACGGGCTTAATGAAAAAGTTCAGGATGGCGGTTCACTGATAGCTTATGGTTATCCGGGCACTTTTTTAAGTACTGAAAAATATGACTGTAACAACCAGTTCAGATGGAATTATACATGGTTTAAACAGAATGTACTTGATGTTTCCAAATACTGTAAAAATATTGAATTGCCTTTACCGTATCCTGGCACAAAACCGGAAGATTATGACTTGTGCTGTAAAAATATAAGATTAGTACATTTTCCTGCGGAAGATATATTTCCAAATCATTTAAAACTTTACAATCCTGTTAACAATAAAATAAGGTATTTGGGAGTAAGGTTTTCAAATATTATACATCCTTTTGACAATCAGGGGAAACCAATAAGTAATATTGTAGGTTATGAGATTTTAAGAGCTTCCAGGGAAGGAAATAAAACTATAATAGCAAAAGGTATTTTGGAATATACCTGTGCTTATGATGCAAAAGATGAACTAAACCAGTTAAACAGAAACCATTTCTTTGCTAATTTTCCTTATGATCCTTTACCGATCACCGGATTATTTTATCATCCTTTTTTAGCCAAAAGAAGACTTAATTTAAGGTACTCTACATTAAATGGTATTCCGTATGTAGATACAAGTCCTCTTTGCGGTAATGCTGTTTCTAAGTTATTTTCTTATGACAGTATATTTTATAATCCTGCTTTATTATACAGTTTAAATTTTTATGATGCTTTTTATCCAAGATTGTATGCTTTCCGTTCTCCTGAAACCAACTTTGGAAAGCCTTATGCTAACTGGTCAAGAGTAAAATTATATGGGGAGTATAAAGGTAAGATGAAACCTTTCTATTTTACTCCTGACAAATTTCCGAGGTATAAGTTATTATCCCCCCATGCTTACTGGATGATAAACATGAGGACTTTGGTTAACACGCTGACAACATTAAACGGAACAGTACAGATAACATTTGGTAATAATGCTATTTCTGCAAATAATTTAAATATCAGTTCTGATGCTTTTGGTGTAGGATCAGCTGTAAATATAACATTACTCATAGCAATGTTAATTGGTGCATTTAATCAATTAAATCTTTTATCGTTATCGTTTCGTATTGTATCTAATCCTGTTGTTTTATATGGTTTAAATACTTATGGTTTTACGCCTCTTTCTATTTACACGATGTATGAAGAACAACAGGCATCGCTTGCGTTTTTAACTTCTGTATTAGGTGGAGGTACTTTTCAACCTCCAAAAGTACAAATAACACCTGGAGTATTAGATCAGTTTCCTCCTGCAGCAAGGTTTTTAATGTATATTCCTTTATTTTTATCTACTTTTTCATCTTCTCTTAATGATCTGGAAAATCTGTTTAAACTATCAGTTCCCTTTCATGATTATGCTTTACAGATAGCAACATACGGATTTTATAATGATTTCAGTAATCCAAGGTACGGATGTAATACGACTAAGATAAAGGATTCGGTATATATAGGAAGACACATTCATAACTATTATGACAAGGTTATAAACAATTTGTATCGAACGCCTTATGTATTGATAGAGACATATAATAAAATACATGATAAACAGATATTAGATCATTCTCTTGATATAAGAGTAAGATGTAACTGTTGTGATTCAAAAAATCCTGCTTCCGGTTTACCTAAGGAAGTACAGTATGATCAGTTAAGACGTTGTTCAGAAAGCTTTGAAAGAGATATAAGTGCAAGGTATGTAGCGTTAAAGATTGAAAACAAAAGACCGTATGGTCAGTTATATGAAACGAAAAACATACAAATGGGATTTACTATTCCTGTATCTTTCAATGATTGTGATATTAAAGACCAGGGCTGCAGATGTGATCCTAAAACCTACGAATTTAAACCAGCCAAATGTATATCCAGATATACCAGTCCGTGGATGTTATATGGTGATGTTTATGTAACCAGATATACTGAGAAAGATACTTTTTTGTTTTTTTATGATTTTCCTGCACAGGATCAGCCGGATGGTTTTGATTATGATTTTCTGAAACGTCGTAACATTTTATATCCGAGGTTCTGGATAAGCACGCAAACGGTAGATTTTCTTTCTTCAATATATGAAAGTGACGAATTTGCAAACAAGCTTTGTTTTACGTGCAGCCCTAATGTTCAAGGTGGTACTTTAATGCAGTATCCTCCTTGTGTAGGTGGAAAATGCCCTGAAGCAATAAACGACGTAATGTCAACTATTTTTGGTCTAAGTATAAACACATCGGGCGGTGTTGGAGCTTTAGCAGGTGTTATATGTGGTATAAGTAATTTCTTTCAGAATATTAGTAACTGGATATCAAACTTTAACATGTCTTTGATAAATAGTGTGGTATCTTTATTTAATGTTTCTTTAAGTGCTGCTTCAACAGATTGTGATAGCATAATAAATTGTATTAAGAAGATTATAGGAATTATTGGTTTGATTTTTTCAGTTTATATTATGGTTACTGTTATAGTTATAACATTTGTGACTACTATTATATCCTTATTAATATCTGTTGTTGGTAATGCGTTAGTTGCTATAACCAATTTAGTGAATTTATTTATTAACCTTATTACCGCTGTTACTTACGATATGAATGCAGGATTTCTGAAAAATATGCTTATTCCTTATAATCTTGACGGGTGTATCAGCAGTAAATGTAAGGATAATAATGGTCGTGAGCGGTTTATCTTATACGGTATGTTTGGAATGTGGTTTTATTTAGCTATATCCTCTGTAAGAGATTTTTATGTAGAAAGCGAATACAATATGGCATTTCGTTTATCAGGCAATGAAATGTATGAAGTTCCGTACTCACAGTTTGGTCATTCAAATCTATATGAACATTTCAGAACAAAGTTTATAAAATCAGGAGATAGTTTCCTATACGATAACACTTTAATGGCTTCAAGACAGTTTTTATCTTTTGCAGGTATGGGTTTTATGCAACCAAGAGATTATAATCCGCTTACCATAGATTTTATAAACAAAAACAATAAATTCCGTTTGATATATTCTTTACCTGAACGTTTTAACATTTATTTACCAAACAACTACAGAGATTTTGATGACGATATAACAGGGCTTAAAAACATTTATGACTCTGGTGCTATAGTATTATTCAAGCACCGTAGTCCTTTATATTTTGCCGGGGTTGATACATTGAAAACAAGTCTGTCTGTTAAGGTTAATATAGGTGATGGAATAGTATTTCAGCAGGCACAGCGGAATGCTTCCAATGCAGATCCGTTCTATCAGTTTGGAAGCTGTCAGTCCGCTTATGCTATAGTAAACAGTCCTTATGGTGTTTACTATATGTCGAACAGTAACGGAAAGATATTCTTATATTCTGATGGGCTTCAGGATATATCTTTAAGTGATATGTCAAGATGGTTTAATTATTACTTGCCATATAAAATAAACAAATATTTCCCTGATTTTCCGATAGAGGATGGTATCATAGACGGAACAGGAAGTTTAGTTATCTACGATGGTAAATATGATTTGGTGTATTTCTGTAAAAGAGATTATATACTTCGTCCTGATGTTGCAGAGAAAATAGAAAACGGTCAGATTAAAATAAAGTATTTTGAAAACTATAAACCGTTTAGTAATCAAAATTTAGTTTATTACAGGGTATTTGTAGTTTATGACTCATCAGATAATGTTATTGAGTTTTTCAGTTTAGGTTCTGACAGGATGCAGTATTATTTTCAGGATGTTAGTTTTACGGTAAGTTATAGTCCATTGCTTAAAAAGTTTATATCGTTTCACGATTGGCATCCTGATTTTGGTGCTGGTAGCAATAATGGATTTTTTACAGTAAACGAAAATAAAATATGGAAACACAATACATCCTGTGATTCTTTCTGTAACTTTTACGGAGTTCAGTATCCTTTTGAGGTGGAGTTTGAAACTGATTTGGGCAACAACGTAACTACTATACGATCATTAGAATTTAATGTAGAAGTTCGTAAATATGCTGATGACTGTAATTCTTATTTTCATGATTTAGATGCTTTCTTTGACCGTATGGTGATATACAACAGCGAACAGTGTTCAGGTTATTTAGATTTGGTATTGAAGCCAAAAAACAACCCGATATTAGCTTTACAATATCCAAAAGCTACTCTGCTTCCATCTATACAGGTATTATATGAGAAAGTAGAACAGAAATACAGAGTTAATCAGTTTTGGGATATAGTAAAAGATAGGGGAGAATATTCGGGAGCAGAAAATATATTCATAAAATACGAACTTGATGGTTACAGGAGATTTTTAGATAACTCAGCATTGGATTATAATAAACCTGTAACGCAACATAAACGTATAAGACATTTTTCAAATCTTGTATGGTTAATAAAAAACTATCAAAAAAATGATAATAATAAAAAAATAATAGTATATTTGTCTAATACTAAAAACCAGATATCAAACCGTTAAATTTTGTTAATATGAAAAAGTGGATTCAAAAGGCAACAGCCAGAATGAAAAAGAAAGGGACAGAAGGTTCTTTTCGCAAGTATTGTGGTGGTAAGGTCACTATGGAGTGTATTCAGCGTGGTCTTAACAGTTCTGATCCTAAGATAAGAGCAAAAGCAAGATTTGCTAAAGCAATGATGAAAATAAGAAAAGAAGAAGGGGGAGAAATTCATGAATCAGCATGGGATGCCATAGACAACCTAAAGGCTCAGTATATTGATTCCCTTACAAATGCATCTCTGGAAGAACTTGCTACCGGAATTGTAAAAGCTTTTGGTAAAAATAAGGGTTACGAGCAAATAAAAAATATAGCCGGAGAATTACTTACAAGGTCAGGTACTCCAAGAATGCAGGAAGGAGGCACACCGCCACAAATGATACAGCAACAACAGATAGTACCTGAGCAACAGGAAATGCCACAAGGTGCTGCAGCTCCGCAACAACCACCACAGATTTCCTATGAAGAATATGTTGCTTTTGTAATGTCTTATCCTGAATATTTCAAACAGCTGCTTAATGATATAGAAGCAGCAAAACAACAAATTCAACAGCAGGAACAAGAACCAATGCAGCAGGAAAGTCAGGAAATGATAGAACAAGATCAAAGCGTTCCTGAAGAACAATAAGTAAAAAATACAAAATAAAAAATATGAGTCAAAGAACCGTCGAAAAGATAAGAAACATAATAAAGGAAGTTGACTATAACAATGCTAACGTCGAAGCCGAAAAAGGTGAGACGATAGTTACTACTTTATTTGGTATTACTATCCCAGAACATTACAGGATAGAAGGGAAAAAACATAAAGACGGTGGTACTCCTTTAAGAGTTCCGGAGGGTTCTTTTATTTTCAGCGATAGTCCCAAAATGTTAATAAAAGACGAAAATGTTCTTAAATTATTTAATGAAAAGAAACCAAAAACACCCGCTCAGATTGCTGAAAAATACGATTTAAACAAATATAAAGCAATGCTTATCGATAAAGAAACGAGTTCTATTGATAAGGTTACGGCAGCTTTAATGCTTAAAAATAACTACGAAAAGCTTGCAATGCTTGCTTTATATCAAGAAAGCATGAAAGGATTCAGGGATGGAATACCTGAATTTGCAAGACCGTTTATGCAGCAATTTTATATTGACGAAAATGTTATTGAAAAGATAAAGGAAAAACATCAGAAAGAAAGGATGGATGTTGGTGGTACATACGGAGACGATAAAAAGAAAAGATTAGATGCTATTATTGAAAGAATAAAACGTGAATCCGAAGCAAATATTAAACCTAATGATGTTAACAGCGTTTTTAGTCTTTCCAGGGTTGGTGAAAATATCACTGAAGAGGATATAAATTACATAAGAGAAGAATTAAGAAAATCAGGATTGGATTTGATTGATTATAAAACGATGACTCCAAGAGTAGGCGATACTTCGCATACAATACAGGTTAAAAGATTACAACCTTCAAATAATGTAAAATCCAATTTATTAGAAAGTGCAAAATCTTTGATGTCCGCTTCTGTTATACCTGGTGTTGCAACAATTGCTGACGTGTATGATTTTGTTAATTTAACAGGAATTATAAATAACAAAAAAAATAATAATTTTAATAAGATTAAGGCTGACGTGTTACAACCTAAAACACAAGATGAACCAGAACTACGAAAATCCACATTAGATACAGTAAATCTACCTGATGTGAATACAGGTTTACTTAATAAACAACAACAATCTTTTCAAAATGCCAACAATAATCAACAAAACACACAACAACCAACAAGACATCAGGATAATATTGATGAAGAATTAAAAAAAGAAGAAGAAGAACAAAAACAAAAAAAGGAAAAAATAAACAGCATTTTACAAAAGTTCTTTGGTAATAAAAGCTTTACCATTGGAGGTCCTGATGAGCTTGTAAGATTAAAATCTTCATCTTTATGGGCATCCAAGATTAATCAGGATCTGGCTAACATTTCAAATCAAAGACTTTTAAATGCTGATAATGTATTTTTGCCTGTAAAAGGTATTGACAGGGGGGATTATTCGGTTGCCGGATCTACATACGGTCAGTTTAGACCAGGAGAACAAACCATAAAATATACTGATGCTATGCCACCACTAATAAGTAATCAAGGAGGAAATACAGGAAGCAAAATTTATAATTGGCTTAAATACGGAGGCGGGGTTAAGAAATATCCTGATGGTGGAAATATTAGTATACAAAATAATGAAAAAAATAAAAAAGGTTATGATAGGTTTTATAATTTAGTGCCTGATATAGAAAAATCAGAAGCTTTTCAAAGACAGTTACCTAAAATTGATTTTTTCAAAAAAAAACCAGAAGATTTAAACACAAATATAGGTGTAGATCTAGATGAATCATTTAAAGAAGCCATAAGATATTGGATTGAACAAAGATATAAAAATAACGAAAATAAGAAACAAAACAACGAACAAAAGAAGATCAAAGAAGAAACAAATAAGAAAGAAACTGATACACAATTCAAAGAAAAAGCACCTTATGCCTTTTCATCACAGGATGTAAGAAACATTGCCGGTGCTATAGCCCAGATGTCAGGTATCAAAAAATACCTGCCTTGGTCTCCACCGGTAGACTATTATATTCCAAGAACAGTGTATTACGATCCCACCAGAGAAATACAGGGTGCTGCTACTACCGCCGCTACCATTGCCAAAGGATTGGGAACTTATACTTCACCACAAATAGCTGCTGCCAATATGGCAGAAAGACAGGCAATGCTTGCTGATCAGGTAGCAAATATCATCAGTAATGCTAACCGTACAAATATAGGTTTAGCCAATCAGGCAGAACAACAAAAAGCTGGTATTTATAATCAGGCAGCTGCTACCGAAAGAGCAAGACAACAGGATTTATACGATAGAACCGTTATAGCAAATCAGCAATATGATGATGCTACCAGAAAGGCATTGGCTGGTTATATAGCTGCTATCAACAAAGCGGAAGAAAATGCGGCTACATTGTATAATATTAGTAACTTTGTTCTATCAAACTCTCCATATTATTATGATCCTGTTACTGGAGTCATAAAATATGATCCTGAAAGAGGCAGGTTTGATAAAAGTAAAAACCCAGAACCTGATGCTGTTGAAAGATTCAGAGAAGTATATAATAGGTTTAAAGAAATGAATTTACCAGATGATGTTGCACAGGATTATGCTGCAAGGATATCAGGTATTGTTACTTCAAGTAGTGCTTCTTCAAGAAAAAGTAAAAAAGATAAAAGCAGCAGCAACAGTGTAAACACTACTAAAGTAGGTGATAAAGATGTTATTTTACCACCAGGTGAAAATCAATCAACAAACGAAGCACAAGACAACAACGAAGAAGAAAACGAAAATACAAACAATACAACCGGCGGAGCAACAACACAAAGTAAAAGTTTAGGTGGTCAGGTTTACGATTTACTTTTTAACAAATATTTTAGAAAGTAAACTATGGCTACATATTTAGCAGGACTTACAGATCAGGTTTTACCTCCGGTTCTATATACTCCGAACTGGAACATGATGCTTTCTGAGATTTCTCAGGCAACAAGCAACTGGCAACAGAACAAACAAGCATTAGAAAATCTATGGGCTGAATATTTTAATACTCCTGTTACCAATCCTATTTCTGACTATCATAGAAAACAATTTAAGGATTCTATAGACAAAAAGATCAAAGAGTTAGAAAATTACAATCTTGGTGATATATCTGTATTAAACAGTCTTAGTGATACTATAGGTGAGATAAGTAGTCTTCCTCATGTAATAAATGATATAAAACAGACCAAAGCACTTAACGAGTATGCTAAAAACCTTGAAGTTGCCAAGTTTGCTATTCCTGACAAAGACAACGGGTATTTATCATATAATCCTAAACAACTGGAAAATATAGAAAGACAAAAGTTTATATTAAGCAGAATAGAAGATCCTAAAGAAATAACAAATTTTAAAGCATATTTTCCTGTTCATAAGGATATGGATATGATTATTAATGACTTTGCTAAGGAGTATAACGCTGAGATAGTACATTCTGATTTTCTTTTCGGTGATGAAAAATATAAAAACTTACTTGGTGAAACAGTTACACCAAAATATATTGTTAAAACAAAGAACGGTATTATGACTATTCCAGAGTGGCATCAGTTTGTTCACAGGTATCTGGAAGAAAATCATAATTATTCTGAGCAGGAAGTATGGATGGAAGAAGCCAGCATCCATCAAAGAATAAAAGAAACCGATCCGGTAAAATTTAAGACACTAAATTTGGAAAATTATAATAGTCTTGCTAAAGTGTTTCTCTTTAAAGATATACAAAAAGAACGTGAAAAGCTTGGTGAAATAGAGAAAACAGAAAGAGACATATTGGAAGTTTTACGTCAGAAGAAAGATAAACTATATGTAGAATTGCAGGAAGAATCAGATAAAATAAAAAATGGTGGTTCTTTTAAGGGAACAGATTTTGTCAGATTAAAAGAAATGACAGAAGAAATGAAAAGAATAGATGAAATGATTGGTCGGTTAGAGACTGAAAAAGCAAAGCAATTAAATGAATCTATCAGTAAAAAGTTTGATGAGTTTTATAAAGAGTATTTAGAAAAAAGAAAAGAAAGTAAATATAAAAAGAAGGATGAAGAATTTAAACTTACAGAAAAACAAAAAAAAGAAATAGAAAATTTAAGACAAGAAAGAGAAAATGAACTAATAAACCATATTAAAAACGACAATACTGTAACATTTCAGGATTTGTTAAATATTTACAGGAACATAAGAAGTTATACAGGTACTTACGACATAGCTAAGGATTATGCTATGACTCATTTCAGACAAGGTGTTACAGCTGATCCGTTTGCTTTGGCACAGTTAAGAAAAAGACCTGTTGGCGGAAGTGGAACTAAAGAACCAACACCAACAGAATTAGAAACATTAAATGTTGATTTTCAGCATAAAGCTACAGTTGATACAACTAACGCTATATCAGACCTTGATGTAGAACCTATCCAAAATAGAAATAAGTCTGTGCCAAAAGGTACAACTGAATCTATATTAAAAGAAGTAGGTATAGATAAATCTAAAATGGAAAAATCTGTGATTATAAAATCTTTTGAAGGTACATCAGAAGCTGTAGCCAAATATCTTTTAAGCATAGGACCAACAACAAGTGGCGATTCTCCAGCTAGTGCTAATGCTACACAAGCAAATAAAGGAGCTGTTAATACTATTACCGGAAGAATTGTATCAAGTGAAAGACATCCTGTTTTTAAATTAAATAATCAAAATAAACTAGTTATATCTTTTGCTAATGATGATGTTGGAGCATCTTATACATTTGTTACTGCAAGAGATTCATATATAGATAACAGCTTGACAAAAAAAGGTAGCGAATCTGTTTATGCTGTTGGCTATGCTACTAAAAGTAATGATGTGTTTTTAAAATGTAAAGTTGAAAAAGATGATGGAAAAGGAAATAAAAATATTATATATTATTCTATAGTTCAACCAAATGTAGCAAAAAAAAGATATTATGTTTATAAAACAGTTTATGATAGTAGTGGATCGTTTAAACAAAAAATAAAACTCAATACTATAGAATTTTTAGAAGAAGTTCAAAATGGAATAACTGTACCAAAAGGTTATTTTGATGGTTCTGGTAATAAAATTGAAAAAAATATTTTATCAGTAACGGATGGTACAGAAACCATAGAAATAACAAAATAAAAAAAAAATTAAAAACTATAGCAGTATGTTATTAAATAGCGATAAAATAAATCTGGAACAAACAACAGAAGTTCAGCAACCTGTACAAACACAGGAACCTGAACAATCTAAACAACCAGATAAATCAAATCAACCTGAACAAAAAGAACTTTCAGGTTTTGGTACAGGTACTATATATGCCCAAAAAAGTCTTGAAGACCTGTACAGTAGTTTTAAAAAGTCACTGAATAGTTCATTAGCAGTAAGCATCAAATCTAAATATCCTGAAATCAGTGACGAAACGATAGAAGATTTGATTTCTGATAAAAGTATTACGGATATCAGAGATATACAGAATTTCTTTAAAATAAAAGATGCAGGTAAGGTTGTGGAGGGAGTACATACTATGTCACATTGGGTACCGATGTCTGTTGAAGATATATTTAATCCCTTAAAATCAGAGAAGTTTAATCAGTTTAATACGTTTCTTAACACTGATTTTGACGAAGATACCAGGCAACTACTTGAATATCAGACGATTCACAATCAGGAGACTTTTGCTGATACAGGTAAAATTCCAAGACCTGTAGATTTTAATTCTGCAACGCAAACTAAAAGAGTTATAGATACAAAAGGTATTGAAAAAGTCAATGCGAATTTAGATGAAAGTACAAGTGATCTTATAAAATACAAAAATAATTTAAATTTTGAAATTCAAAAACAAACCGATGAGTTAAAAAAACAAAATATTTTATCAGATAAAGATTTAGAAAAGATAAATACGAAAAAAGAGGAATTAAATAAAGAGCTAGATAAAGCTTTAGATTTACATGAACAGATAAAAATTAAACACGATGAACTGTTAACAAAAAGACAGAATGTGACTGATAAAGATTTAGATGAAATTGAAAATCTTTACAAACAACGAGAAGAAATATTTCGTAATATAAACGAAAAGTCAAATGAGTTTAATGAAACATATAATAATGCAATTATATCATATAACGAAACGGCTAAAAGTAATTTTAATAAGTCTTTAAAAGAAACCAAAAAGAAAACCAATGAAATTAAAAGTGCAATAAACAAAATTTATACACTAAAAAATGAAGATAAAAAGAATTACAATCAAAAGTTAAAAAATATAGAAGAAAAACTTAATAAAGCTGAAGCAAATGTTAATACAGATATGAAAGGATCTTTTGATCTTTATAATGAAGCTATTACTGATATTAATAATCTTATAAACGATTTAAATAAAAAAACGCCAAAATATGTAACAATTAAAAAGCCATTAGATGTAGATTCTTATCTTATTGACGAAAAGTTTATTGGTATGGTGGCTAAAAGCCTTAAGCTTTTGAATATTGATCCTGATTTTTACAGAAATGTAGCAGAAAGTATTACACCAAGATTAGACAATTACAAAGATGTGGTAAAAAGTACATATATCAGGTTAGGATCTATGGCTTTTAGAATGTCGGAATACGATTATCTTTTGTTCCCTAAAGGAAAAAAAACATACGAATCAACTGTAAAACCGCATCAGATTTTATCTGTATCCACTCCATTAGCATCTCCTGTACAAGATAAAAGCTTAGATGTAAATGTTAGTGCAAAATCAAAATCTTCAGGTAAAGATGTTTACTATCCGTATGACTATCACAGCGAAATAGATAAATATGATAATGTATTCATTAATGCTGTAAAAGAAGTAATGTTAGATAAAAAATATAGAATCGTATTTGCACCATTTATTCCGAAAAAAGTTAAAGATTTAAGACAACTTAAAACAATATTTCTTGGTCTATTATCATCCGTAGAAAATGATTTAAATGATCTGTATGCAAGACTTGAATCAAGCCAGGATGAAGGATATTCAAAAACATTAATAGAATCGTATGAAAAAGAGCCAATAATGATTGAAATTCCTGGTAACAAGTATCCGTATAATTTTGTAAACGAGAAACACAAAAAACACTTTTTATTAAACTTTTTTGAAGCTGTTAATAAAGTATATGAAAAAGTTAATAAATTTTATGTTACAGACAATTTAAAAGATTTTGTTAAGTTTTCATATAACATTTACAGATCAATAAATTACGGTAAAGAAATATTTGAAGATTATGTTTTAGGAAAAATAAATGTAAATACAAATGATTATTATGATATTTTGAAAGAAGCATACGACCAATATTTGTCCTCTTCAAAAAAAGACAAAAATGTATTTATAAATATAGCAAGAGATTTTGTTCATTACTTAAATGAACGAATAATAAAAGAAAGGGACAAAAAATCTTTTATCAAGATTGAAGCCGACGAAGTTTTTGATGATAGATTACCTGATTATATATCTGAATATTATTACAACAAATATATAGAAGAAGTCCGTAATAAAACCGGAAATAAAGACTATGAAATAAAAGACTGGAACACGAAAGAAAGACTAAAAAAAGCATACAAACAAGCGGCAAAAAGTAATATAAAAGATGTAGAAAGATATTTAAACGATAGTTCTGTTTTAACACAAGTTGTAGCCAAAGCTATTGAAGATACATTTTATGATTTACAAAAGAAAAGACAACATGGATTTGAAGATTTTTATGTTAAGTTAAGAGATAATATATATAAATATCTGAAAGTAAGATTTAACTACGAACCTATAGAATTTACTCATAGCGTTTTATCAGATTTTGGTCAGTATATGACTAATGTGTTTTTCCCGCAAATTGGTCACATGACGTTGTCAAATATAACTTTTACATCAAATTATTATAAAGATCGTTATGAATCATTACTTATGGAATCTCAGATTTACAGAGATGTTAATAGTCCAAATTATAATTTGTTGTTAGAAGCTTTTGATAGTGCGGGTTCGCTTATGGGGGGATTGCTTGGTGCTGTTGCTGAAACAGCAGCTTTATCTGTTGGCACTTGGGGTGTTGGTCAGGTAGTAAGGTTACCGGCTGTTGCTTTTAAAGCTTTAGAAGGTTATAGAAACTTTAATAGAATAAAAAACGTCGTAAATTCTATATCAAAAATAAACGCTATATCCAAACCTATTGGTTTTGTAGGAAAAGGTATTAAAGAATTTGAACGTTTTGCTTTTGGAAGCAGATTAGGAACTGAAAAGATAATAGATATTTCTTCTGCTAACATAAAAAATACTAATAACTTTTGGACTTATGCACGTGGTCTTGCCAATAAAGCTTTAAATCCGTTATATGCAACAACAAGTCAAATTTCAAAATTCAGACAAGGAATAGAAACATATTCAAGAAAGTCCTTGTTTTCAGCTATAATAGAAGATATTGCTTATAATCTTTTGGTATTTTCTGAAGCTCATTTGGAATCATATCTTACTTCAAAACAAATAAAAGAGAACATACAGGAGTGGTTAAGTGATAACAGGTTTTTAGCAATACAATTACAGAATAGAAAAACAAATGGAGAAAAGTTAACACCTTTTGAAGAGAACTTTTTAAGCAATTATAATAATTACAGCAACTACGATAATTTAAGAGATTATGTTAATAATGTAGGCTATAAATCTTTATTAGGGAACATGGCTACTATTTATCTTTTTAGTGGTCTTTTTGACAGATATTTGTTAAGTAGACTAAACAAATTCAAAGGCTCAAGTTCTGCTATTGAAATAAAACTAAAAAAAGGTGAAGAGTTTGCTGTAAAAAAGAATCCTTATTCCCTCTTATCCCGTAACATGCACAAATATCTTAAAACAGAGTTTAAGAACTTTTTTAGAGATAGAAATAAATTAATAGGAGCTTCAGAATTAATATTGTCTAACACAATGGAAAGTGTTCAGGAAGTTATTCAGGATTTAATGAATAATGTCGCAGATTATACTGATCTTGAAAGAAAGCTTGGTTATAGTGAAACATTGTGGACTGAAATTAAAGACATGGATATGAATCAGGCAAAGAAAACGTTTATAGGAACATTGATGGGTGGGTTTATAACAGCTGGTGTTCTTGGACCTGTAAGATATACCTTAAATTATCATAATATACAAAGAGCGAAAATGAAAGATTATGCAATGTTAAATATTCTTAAACGTTTTATAGATGAGGGCGTGGGGCGTTCTATTGATAAGAATTTGCATGATCTATATTACAAAATTAGTTCAAAAGATGAAACAGAAAAACTTATAGAAGTACAGTTAAAACCTGCTTTTAAACCTGTTTTGGATGTTATATCTGGTTCAATTAAAGGTTTAGTACATAATGGTTTGTCTAAGGCTTTTGATAAAAATGCTTTTGTCAGTGGTTTTGATATCAGAAACGTTGTAAACTTTGTTGGAGAAATTATTTATTTATCTAAAAACGGACTTGCACCTTTTCTTAAAACAAGTCTCAGAGCATCATTAAAAGCTGTTGAGTTAATGGATGAAGAAAGTATAGTTCATTTTCTACATAATCATGGTTTTATAAAAGACGAAGAAATCAATTCTCTTTTAGAGATTCTTAAAAGATCTGACAATGATACAGAAAAAAAGAATCTTGTTGAAAATTTAAATCAGATAAAAAATCTATTTAAAGAAACAAATGAGAAAGCTCTTAATGCAATAGAAAAATCTGAAGAGGTTTATTTTAGCAGTAAAAAGAAAGTATATGAAATGTTTATGGATGGAAAGTTTGGAGAAGAACTGAAAAAATATGTTGAAAGATACGGTAATATGACTTATGATCAGTTTGATCAATTTGTTTTAAAACATCTTGACAACGAAAAAATACTTTCTAAACTTTTCCTCGCTGATCACATTTTTGATGTAATAAATGATTATATTAAAGATTCAGAAGAATTAAAAATTGTAACAGAAAAAGTTGAAATACAAAAAAAAGACAGTGATGTTAAAGAAAAAGACGAAAAAGAACAGATTGATAAGCATTATATAATTTATACCAAAACTATCACAGACCAAAACGGAAATAAAGTTAAGAAATACTATAAGATAGATGCGGACAGTGTTAAAGAAAGATTATCAGATGATATAAAAAAATATGATATCGGATTAAACGAAACTGAAATAACTAAAAAAGAGTATGATAGACTTTCTTCAAAAAATAATATTTCTAAAAGTAATTTTGTTGATTCGGTATTAAGTAAAATCTACGAACACGCTAAAGAGGTTTTACATAAAAAAAGAAACGACGAAATACAAAATTTTGTAGAAAGAGTATTTTATAAATACACA
>Ga0308411_10000792_pt1 | contig 21290 bp, 23 predicted proteins | sample HotsprottomLayer_2_FD_203530 | JGI IMG/M metagenome (GOLD analysis project Ga0308411, IMG submission 203530) | Hot spring phototrophic mat microbial communities from Octopus Spring, Yellowstone National Park, Wyoming, United States -... | ecosystem: Environmental > Aquatic > Thermal springs >...
AGCGTGGACGTGGTCGACCTGCGTGATCTGCGTTCGGTGGTCGTCGCCGCCGATGCCGCAGCGCGCGACCCCGACAGCCGGGCGCTGGCCGACGAGCTGCGCGAGGCGCTCGCCCGCCGGGTCGAGACCGAGCACCGGGCGTGGTTGGCCGAGATCGACCAGACCCTGGAAGAGGGGCGGGTCGTGCGGGCGCTTCGCCTCAGCTCCCGGCCGCCCAAGGCCGGCACGCCGTTCCCCGCGGAGCTGGCGAGCCGGCTTGCCGCTGCCGCCGCGGCCAGCCTCACAGCCGACACCCCGCCGGATCGCTACGCCACCGTCCTCGACGCGCTGGCCTACTCGCCCGTGCGGACCACGGTCGTTCCGGATGGGATCCCGACCAAGCCCGGCCCGGAGCTGCTCGCCGCCGTCACCAGGCTCGCGGCCCGGCTCCCCCAGGTGGCCGAGCGGTTCGGCGTGCAGGCAGCGGCGTCGCCGACCCGCAGCAGCGCCGCGCCGGTCGCGCACCCCCCGGCGGCCACTCCCCCACCGGCTCTCGCGACGCCGGCTCCGTCCACCGCGGCGGCGCTCGTCACCGTCGAGTCCGCATCCGTCGCGGACCGCGCCTCCGACGCGAGCTGAGCACTGCTCAGCAGGCCAGCAGCGCCACCACCTCCGCAGGGCGTCGCAGCACGACGTCACCCTCGACGGGCTCGGCGCGGGGGTTCCAGGCGGCGAGTCCGAAGCACACACCGGCGGCACGGGCCGCCGCCCGGTCGTGGGCGGTGTCACCGACGTAGACGACCTCGTCGGCGGCGACACCGAGGGCCGCCAGCACCGGCTCGAGGCGCTTCGGGCCGTCGAAGGCGTCGGTGAACAGCGCCACCGTGGGACGCCACCCCAGGCGGGCCAGCTCGGCGTGGCCGGAGCGGGGGTGCTTGTTGGAACACAGCGCCCACCGGTCCAACGAGGCCAACAGGTCCTCGACCCCGGGGAACGGTTGCGCCTCGCCGGGGTCGTAGAGCGCCACGTAGCGGTCGAGGTCCACGCCCAGCCGCTCGCACTCCTCGCCGACCACGGCCCCGAAGCGCACCTGCTCGGGCCGGACGCCGAGGGCGACGAAGGGCCGCAGCAGTGCAGCGTCGGAGTCGAGCAGGGTCCCGTCGAGGTCGAAGATCGGGATGCGGACGCTCACCGCACGCTCAGGCGTCGGCCGCGGTGGACAGCGTCCTGCCGGGCCTGCTCCGGTAGACGCCGGTCCCCAGCTCCTCGTCCCAGCGGGCGCCGCAGGCCCGGCACTCGCAGGAGTCGAGCCGCAGCGAGGCGAGGTAGAGGCGGCTGACCTCGTAGGCGCCGCAGAACGGGCAGCCCAACCGGGTGGTCTCCGAGGTCATCGAGGCGACAGGCTACCGGTGCGGCGCCTCCCCGTGGTGGAACGGGCCGCTTCGCTCCCGGGTGGTCGCGCTGACTAGGGTGCGGCGCCATGGTGGACTACGAGGTGCGCGGCCGCGTCGCCGTGCTGACGATCAATCGCCCGGACAAGAAGAACGCGGTCAACGGTGAGGTGGCCCGCGGCATGGAGGCCGCCCTCGACCGGCTGGAGGACGACCCGGAGGTCTGGGTCGGGATCCTCACCGGCGCCGGCTCGGTGTTCTGCGCCGGTGCCGACCTCAAGGCGATCAACGAGGGCAGGGCCGGTGAGCTGCAGACCGAACGTGGCGGGTTCGGGGGCCTGGTGGCCCGGGCGCGCACCAAGCCGCTCATCGCAGCGGTGGACGGCCCCGCCCTCGCGGGAGGCACCGAGCTGGTGCTGGCCTGTGATCTCGTCGTCGCCTCCTCGGCGGCCACCTTCGGCATCCCCGAGGTGAAGCGCTCGCTGGTCGCCGCCGCCGGCGGTCTGTTCCGCCTTCCGCGCCTGCTGCCCCGCAACATCGCCTTCGAGCTCGGCCTCACCGGCGACCCGATCAGCGCGGAGCGCGCCCACCACTTCGGCATGGTCAACGTGTTGAGCGAACCGGGTGAGGCGCTCGAGACGGCCATGGACCTTGCCGAGCGCATCGCCAAGAACGCTCCACTGGCGGTGCGGGAGACGCTCCGGCTCATGCGTGAGCTCGCCGGCGCCGACGACGAGACGGGCTTCCGTGAGTCGGGTGCGGCCATGATCAACCTGGCCTCGACGGAGGACTTCTGGGAGGGGCCGGCGGCGTTCCTCGAGAAGCGCGAGCCCCAGTGGAAGGGGCGCTGAGCACGGGACCCGCTCCACCCCCCTCCGCCGGTGCCCGCCGGCGTCAGGTGAAGGCGTCCAGGATGCCGTGGTCGTGCAGGAACTCGGCCAAGCCGTCGACGAGCCGCAGGTCGAGCACCTCCTCGAGGGGGACCCACCGTGCCTCGACGGCGTCGTCGCCCGCACGGGGCGTGTCGGCGGTGAGGGGGGTCACCTCGAAGTCGAGGATCACGAAGTGGTGCTCGTCGGAGATGCGCTCCACCCAGCCGAGCAGGTCACCGCAGACGCACTCCAGGCCGGTCTCCTCCCGCACCTCCCGCACCACCGCCTCCGCCAGCAGCTCCCCGGCCTCGAGCCGGCCACCCGGCACGGACCACGCACCTGCGGCCGGACCGTGTCCCCGCCGGACCAGCAGCAGGTTGCCGTCGAGCACGCACACCGCCCCCACGCACAGCTCGGGGCGGGGCGTCACGGCCGGGGCTCCAGGTCGCGGTGGACGATGATGGCCCGGGCCGTGAGGCCGAAGCGCTCGAAGAAGTTCTTCGTCGCGCGGTCTCCCGGCAGGGCGACGGCGTCGATGCCCGCACAGCCCCGGTCACGGGCGAAGGTCACCAGCTCGTCCATGATCGCCTCGCCCACACCCACGCCCCTGGCCTCGGGCTCCACGAACAGCTCGTCGACGACCGCCAGGCGCCCGCCGTCGCGCAGCGTCTCGGCGCGGGCGTAGCCGTAGCCGACGACGACGCCGTCGATGGTGCCCACGATCAGTGCCGTGTCGGGGTCGTCGGAGGCGGGCAGGCGCATCGGGCCCTCCGGTCGGGCCTCCCGTCGCAGCAGCAGCGGACCTCCACGCTGTCCGGCGAGCTGGGCGCGGGCCAGGTCGGCCAGCCGGTCGATCTCAGCGAGGTCGTCGCAGGTGGCGCGACGCGCGGCTTCCACGGCTAGGCCGACTGGAGCTGGGCGATCTTGTTCAGGATCGTCTTGCGGCCCCGGGTGCCCGCCTCGTACGCCCGCACCTGCTCGAGCTCGTCGGCCGTGAGCCCTTCGAGCCGGGGAACGACCTGGGACGCCGAGAGGCTGTCGTAGTCGGGGATGGCGAGCGAGGCCGGGTCCACCGGTGGCGGTTCCGGGGGGGCCTGCGCGGACCCCTGGGTCCCGTCAGCTGGTGGGGGGTGCCCGTCGCCCTCCGTGCCGGTGGCCGGGGCCGTCTCCGGGCCCGGAGTCGGCGCGAGCCCGACCAGCCGCAGCAGCGCCAGGCCCTGCTCCTGTGCCCGCAGCGCCGCTGCCTCGGCGGCGGCGGTGCCCTGGCGCACCGCGTACTTGCCGATCACACGCGCCAGCAGGATCTGGCTCCGGCCCCGGTCGATGAAGCGCGGCAGCAGGCTGCGGGCCTCGAGCGCGAAGCCCAGGGGCGCGTAGACGGTGTAGGACAGCGCCTGCTCGATCGCCCCGTTGCGTCTCCCGGCCGGTTCGGTCATCACCGTCGATGATGGCCCAGCGCTCGACGCAGGCGCACATCGTCCGGCCGTCCGCTGCGCTGCGCCCCCACCGCTACTTCCGGGATCGCCGCTGTTCGCGCACGATGTCGATCCCCGGGCAGACCTCCTCACCGACCGGGCACTCGAGGTTGCCGGGGGGGCCGAACTGCGCCGGGCTCACGAGCAGGAAGCACCCGGGACACATGAACTCGTTGGCCTTCCTGGGCTGCACACCGTCGGCCAGCTCGCTGGCGGACCGGGTGTCGACCTCGTCGAGCTCGTCCTCGTCCTCGTCATCGTCGCTGGCGGCGATGCGGTCCTTGAGGATCGTGTCCAGGTCGGCCTCGACATCATCGGGGTCGAGCTCCTCTTCGTCTTCGTCCTCGTCGTCGCGCTTCTTGCGGACACGGGTCCCGGTCTCGGCGGCGACGACGGCCTCGGTCTCGTCCTCGACGTCAGCGACGGCCTCGTCCTCGAAGTCGACCACCGCCTCGTCGTCGACGACCGCGTCCTCGATGTCAGCGTCGAGCTCGTCCTCGTCGAGGTCGTCGACGTCGAGGTCCTCGTCGAACCCGGGTTCCTCGTCGAGCACGTCGTCGTCAGCCATGGTGTCCTTCGGGCCGTGGGGGGACAGGTTGCGGGCGGGATGATAGGCACAGCCGTGCCAGATCGTGCGCCCCGCGGTCGATGGTCACCGCTGCCGGCGGCGCGATCAGCCCCGCAGGCGGCGGGCCTCGGCGCGACGCTCGGCCTCGAGGCGCTCCAGCGCCGGCTCGGGCGACAGGTCCACGTGCCGGAGCGCTTCGGCGACGGCGCGATGTCCGGCCTGCTCGGCGATGAGGCGGTACATCTCCTGGGCGACGTGGCGGTAGGCGGGGTGCCCCTGGGGGGTGGTGCGCAGCTCGATGAGGTGCATGGCCTCCCGGGCGTTCATCTGCATGACGAAGCGCACCCGGTAGGCGAGGGCGACGGCGTACGAGGCCTGCTCGGGGAAGCGGTCCCGGAGCGCGGCGAACAGCTCGGCCGAGCGGTCCATGGCCGCCGCGAAGGCGCCCGCCTCCCCGGCGGCCTCCACCGCCTCGGGCAGGGTGTAGCCGTGTTCGGGGGTGAGCCGCTGCCACTCGATGGTGAGCATCCGGTGCCGCTGCAGGTCCCGGAAGGCGCCGTAGTCGGCCAGCACGTCGAACCGGTAGGCGGTGCGCTCGAACCCACGCCCCGGCTTGTGCCGGCGGTTGGCCCGGTCCCCGGTGTAGGCCCGGATGACCTCGAGGCGCTCCTGGGCTGTCATCCGCCGGACACGGTCTTCGATCTGGTGCTCGGGCAGGCTCGTGTAGGGATACAGCGCAGCCGCCACCAGCTTGATCTCGCCGTCGGGATCCCAGTCGACGAGCCGGACGGCGGGCGCGTCCTCGCAGGTCGTCTCCCCCCCGGGGAACAGACGTGCCGCCACCTCCTCCATCCGCTCCCGCGTCTCGGCCAGGTAGCGGCTCCAGGCCACCCCCCGGTCCTCGAGGTCGACGCGCTTGAGGAACGAGGGGATGACCTTGCGAAGCTCGGTGAGCATGCGGTCGGCGTACTCGCGGGCCTCGGGCAACGGGTGGGCGCGCATGCGCAACAGGAGCGCCTCGTAGGCCTGGCCGGTGCCGTAGATCCCGACGTTGGACAGCGACGCCGCCGGCAGGATGCCCCGCAGGGAGTCGAAGGCCTTGGCCCGGATGGCCTGGCGGTAGACGAAGTCCGAGTCCGCCTCGGCACGCGGGGTGCGGGCCCGGAAGAACTCCTGCAGGCGCGGGAGCAGCTCGGCGTAGGTGTCGAACAGCCGGTCCATGTCCCCCACGTACCGGGTCCCGAGTCCCGACATCAGGATCTCGGGTGGTCGGTAGAAGCGGTAGCGTCCGCCGATCCGGGCGTCGTAGGCGATGTAGCGGGTCGACTGCTCGAGGTAGGCCATCAGGCGTCCCCACTCGAGCACCTTGGTCAACAGGTTGGAGGCCTGCTCGCAGGCGAGGTGGACCCCGCCGAGCTGGGCCACCGAGTCGTCGCCGTACTCCACGAAGACCCGGTCGTAGAGCTCCTCGGCCCGACGCATCCCGACGGTGGCGTCCACGGTGGCGTCCCCGGAGATGTCGAGCTCGTTGACGAACTCGTCGAGGAACAGACGCCGGAGGCTCTTCGGTGACCGGGAGTAGCGGGCGAACAGGGCCCCCTTGACCACCTCCGGCAGGTTGACGAGGGCGAAGACCGGGCCGTCGAGGTTCGTGAAGTACCGCCGGAGGATGTCGGCTTCCTCGACGGTGAACTCCTCGGCGACGTAGACGGTCACGGCCCGGCAGCGTAGGGCATGGGCGCGATCGGACCGCGCACCCTCCCGGCCGGTTCCGGCACGGTTGGCCGGTTCCGCTCAGGCCGGTCGGGGGTCACCCTCGGGGGTCCGCAGCCGGGCCCGTAGGCCGGGGTCGAGCCACACATCGGCGACGGTGGCGGCCATCGCCCGGGCGCCGTCGAGCACGGCCCGGTCCCCGGCCGGCCCGCCGGCGTGGCGGGTGAACTCGGGGGTGTGGATGCTCACGCCCGGTGGGGCCACGGCCAGCATCGGGTGGATGCTCGGCACCACCTGGCTGACGTTGCCCATGTCCGTGCTGCCGACCACCTCGTCACCCGGGCGGGGTTCGCGCAGCGCCCGGCCGAGCCCGGCGACGTTGGCGGCGAAGGCGTCGAGCAGGGCGGGGTCGTCGGCCATCTCGGCGTAGCGGGGCCCGACCCACTCGCCGGTCATGCGGCACCCGGTGGCGTCGGCCCCGGCCTGCAGGCACGCCCACAGGCGCTCGCCCAGAACGTCGAGCTCCGTCAGCGAGGCGGCGCGGGCGTACCAGTGCATGGCGCTGTGCGCGGGCACGATGTTGGGTCGCTCACCCCCGTCGGTGATGATGCCGTGGACCCGCTCACGCGGCCCGAGGTGTTGGCGCAGCGCGGCCACGTTGACGTAGCCCAGCACGGCGGCATCCAGGGCGTTACGGCCCTGCTCGGGGGCGGCCGCCGCATGCGACGCCCGCCCCTCGTAGGACACCCGGAGCTGGTCGACGGCCAGGCTGGTGATCGAGCGCAGGTCGGCGTCGGCGGGGTGCACCATCATGGCGGCGTCGACGCCGTCGAGCAGACCCGCGTCGATGAGCGCCAGCTTGCCCCCACCCCCCTCCTCGGCCGGCGTGCCCAGCACGAGGACCCGGCCGCCGAGCTCGTCGGCCAACGCCGCGGCCGCGAGCCCGGCACCGAGCCCGGCCGCCGCGATCACGTTGTGCCCGCAGGCGTGGCCGATGCCGGGAAGCGCGTCGTACTCGCAGATCACGGCGACCGTGGGACCGGACCGCCCGGCGCGGGCCACGAAGGCGGTCTCGAGCCCGGCGGCGTGGCGCTCGACGGCGAGGCCCTCCGTCTCGAGCACCCGGGTGAGCAGGTCGTGGGCGACGTGCTCCTCGAATGCCAGCTCGGGGTGGGCGTGGATCTCCCTCGACACCGACACGAGCGTGTCGGCCCGACGGAGCACCTCGGTCGCGAGGTGCTCCTTGGCCTCCACCAGCTCCATGCTGCAAGCGTAGAGGGACCGGCGGGACCGGGCTCAGACGACGACCGTCAGCGCGTCGGGCTCCACGCGGACCGACAGGTTCCGGGCCCGACCGATCCGGGTGCCGTCCAGCCAGACGTCGAGCGCAGGGTCGAGCTCGGTCTGCCAGGCCGAGACCCGCCGGGTGCGGATCCCGGGATGGGGCACGTGGGTGCCCGTGGGCAGCCGGGAGCGGGCCTTGAGCCGGTCCCGGATGGACAGCTCGCCGTCGCTCACGTCGAGCAGTCCGTCACCGGGATGCGCCCGCGGGCCCAGGTCCCAGTCGCCGAGCCACTGGGCGTTCATCACGGCCACCACGCGACCCCACCACCATGAGCGCCGGGCGACCAGGTGGGCCACGAACCAGTGGTGGCGGCCGTCGACGAGCACCGAGCCGAGATCGACGGTGAAGGTCACCGCCTGCTCGGAGCGCAGCCGGGCCACGTCACCCCGCCCACCCAGGGTGCGGCACAGGTCCCCGCCGGTCAGGCCGAGCGGGGGCGGCGGCTCCCCCGACCGCCGTGCCGCCTCGACCACGGCTCGGGCCTCGGCATCGTCGGCGACCACGATCCCGTCCTCGGGCAGCGGCCCGCGTCGACCCCAGTCGACGCCCTTCTCGACGGTCACGGTAGGTCCTCGGGGAGTCCGTCGTCGATGCCCTCGCCCACGTTGCCGGTCGCAGACACGGCGGCAGAGGCGGCCACGACCCCGTGGTTGAGCGCGTCGGCGGCGGCGCGGGCCGCGGACGCGGTGGCGGGTACCGGGGCGGCCTCCGCGAGCTGGCGGAGCAGGTCGAGGAGCTGGCGGACGTTGCGGACGAAGTCACCCCCGGAGAGGTCCTCGTCCTCGAGCACCCGATCCAGTGGCTCGCCCGCCGCCCACGCGTGGGCCAGGGCGACGAAGCCGGGGTCGGGAGCGCGGGTGAGCGGGAGCCGGGCGGCGCGCTCCGCGTCGTTGAGCCGGGTCGCGAGCTGTTCGATCCGGGCGAAGCGCTGGCGGACCCGCCGACCCGGGAACCAGGGCTCGGGCGCCGGCCCACCGGATCGGTGCTCGTAGGTGAAGCACGAGACCAGCCCGGCGAGCGACGCCGGGTCGAGGTCGTCGAGCAGGCCGGTCTCGAGGGCCTCGGCGATGAGCAGGTCGCACTCGTGGTAGATCCGCACGAGCTGCTCCCCTCGACGTGTCAGTGCCCAGCCGTCGAGGTAGTCCCACGCCTCGAGCAGCTCGAGGACCCGGTCGAAGCGCCGGGCGAGTGATCCGGTGTGGGCGGTGATGTCGCGGCGCAGCCGGGCCAGCTCGGCCTCCACCCGCTCGGCCCGTCGGGCGGCCCGCAGGTGCTGCTCACGGTCCGGACAGGCGGCCACCGGATGCCGGGCTGCGGCCGACCGCCGGGCGCGCCCGCCGCCGCGGGTGGCAGGTCGCGGCCGGGGCCGGTCCCCCAGCTGGTGGAGGGCACGGGCGACGGCGCGCTGGAAGGCGGGGTTCTTCGGGGTGAACGGCGTCGGGAGCTCGACGGAGCCGATCACCTCGGGGGGTTCGTCGAAGTCGGCCGCACCGAGCTGCAGCACCCGCCGCGAGGGGGTGATGGCCCGCACCCGCACCGCTCCCCCTCTGCGGTGCGAGACCGACAGCACCGCCACCCGCCCTGCGGAGGGCCCCCCGCGGAGCCACACCACGTCGCCCGGTCTGAGCGTACGCAGCGCCGCCTCGACGGCCGATGCCGTTCCCGGGCTGGCGGCTGTGCCGTCGTGCACGAGGCGTCGGTACTCCTCGACGTCGCCGAGGGCACAGCTGGCGCTGGCGCGCAGGTCGGCCAGCGTGGTCTCGAGGCGGGCCAGCCGGGTCTCGAGCCGGACGACGGCCTCGTCGGCCTGGTACTGGGCGAACGACAGGTTCAGCAGGTGGTGGGCCTCCTCCGGCGGGTAGCGGCGCACGAGGTTGGCGGCCATGTTGTAGGTGGGTCGGAACGCCGAGGTGAGCCGGAAGCTGCGGCTGGCGGCCAGCTCGGCGACCTGCGTGAAGGGCACGAAGGGCGACCACAGCACCAGCGCCGAGCCGTGGTCGTCGATCCCCCGCCGGCCCGCCCGTCCGGTGAGCTGGGTGTACTGGGCCGGCGTGAGCAGCTCGTGGTGCTCCCCGGTGAACTTGGTGAGCTTCTCGATCACCACCGCCCGGGCCGGCATGTTGATCCCGAGCGCCAGGGTCTCGGTGGCGAACACCACCTTGACCAGGCCCTCCACGAAGCAGGCCTCCACCGCCTCCTTGAACGGCGGCACCATGCCGGCGTGGTGCGCGGCGATGCCGGCCTCGAGACCGGCCAGCCAGCTCGTGAACCCGAGGACGACGAGGTCGTCGTCACCCAGTGGTGCCACGTGCTGCTCGACGATCTCGACGATCCGGTGGCGTTCGGCATCGGTGGTGAACCGCATCCCCGCGTCCCGGCAGACCCGTGCCGCGTCGTCGCACGCGGCACGGCTGAAGATGAAGTAGATCGCCGGCAGCAGCCGCTCGCGCTCGAGCAGCTCGACCACGTCCACCCGGGACGGGATGGCCCAGCGCCGGTGCCGCCGGTCCCGCCATGCCGTGCGGGGATCCACGTCGAAGCGGGATCCCTCCGGGTTCGGCCGCCCGTCGACCAGCGTCGGTATCACACGGAGCTGGTCGGTGACCCGGTCGTCGACGACGTAGAGGTTCTCGAGCTGCACCGGTCGGGTGTGCTCGACGACGACCTCGGTCGGCCCCCGCACGGTGGTCATCCAGGCTGCCAGCTGGTCGGCGTTGGACACCGTGGCCGACAGGCACACCAGCCGCACCGACGGCGGGAGGTGCACGATGATCTCCTCCCACACCGGGCCGCGGTACTCGTCCTGGAGGTAGTGGACCTCGTCGAGCACCACGAACTGCAGGCCCCTCAGCGCACCCGATCGGGCGTAGATCATGTTGCGCAGCACCTCGGTGGTCATGACCACCGCCGGGGCGTCGCCGTTGATGCTGTTGTCGCCGGTCAGCAGGCCGACCCGGGCCGGCCCGTGCAGGCGGACGAGGTCGTGGTACTTCTGGTTCGACAGCGCCTTGATCGGTGTCGTGTAGAAGGCCTTCCCGCCGGTGGCCAGCGCCCGGTGCACGGCGTGCTCGGCCACCACCGTCTTGCCCGAGCCCGTGGGTGCGGCCACCAGCACTGAGCGGCCGGCGTCGATGGCGTCGATGGCACGACGCTGGAAGGGGTCGAGCTCGAAGTCGTGGGCCGGGGCCGACACGGCGGTCAGGTGCCGGCGCCGGCGGCCGCCTTCTTGCGCTTCCGCCACGCGAACAGGGCGCCGATGCCGATGGCGAGGAAGAACAGCAGCACCATGGGCGCCGCCAGGGCGGCGAGGCTGATGGGGTCCCCGCTCGGGGTGATGACCGCGGCGATCACGACGATGAGCACGATCGACCAGCGCCACCAGCCGAGCAGCTGACGGGGGGTGAGCACCCCCACCAGCTGCAGGGCGACGAGCAGCACCGGGAACTCGAAGCCGGCGCCGAAGGCCAGCATCATGTACACGATCAGGGTGAGGTACCGGTCCGGGCTGTAGATCTCCTGGATGTCGGCGCCGCCGATCGTCGTGAGGAAGCCCAGCGCCGCCGGCAGCGTGTAGTAGGCGATGCCCGCGCCGAACACGAACAGCACCAGGGAGCTGACCACGAACGGGACGGCGTAGCGCTTCTCGTGGGGGTACAGGCCGGGGGTCACGAACCGCCACACCTGCCAGAGGATGACCGGCATCGCCAGCATGATCCCGAGGTACCCCGACACCCGGATGCGGGTCATGAACGGCTCGAGGGGGTCGGTCACGAACAGCGCGGCGTCGGCGTTGACGTTGCGGTAGGGCTCGAGCAGCAACGACAGCACCCAGGGGTAGATGATCCAGCCCACCACCGCGCCGAGCGCCACCGCCACGAGTGCCTTGATCAGCCGGGAGCGCAGCTCGGCGAGGTGCTCCCAGATGGTCATCCGCCCCTCGTCGGGCAGATGCGCCTCGGCCGGCGCCGCGCTCATGGGCTCACGCGGCGCTCGAACCCCCGGCGGCGTCCCCGTCGGCGCGGTCGTGGCCCGTTCGGGCCCCGTCCGCGGGTGCCGTGTCGGTGGCGGCCGGTGGACCGACGAGGTAGGGCCCGCTGGGGGCGCCCGTGGTGGATTCCTCCCCCTGGAAGTCGATGACTTCGCGCAGCTCCTGTTTGAAGCCCTGGGACATCCGTCGCAGCTCACCCATGACCGCGCCGACCTTCCGGGCCGCCTCCGGCAGCTTGTCGGGCCCGAGCACGATCAGGGCCAGCAGGGCGATGACGAGCACCTCACCGCCGCCGACGTTGAACATGACGGCAGTCTACTGCTGGGCCGGCTGGTGCACCTGGTCGGTTCTCCCCGGCCGCTCACCGAGGGTCCGGAGACGGGCGGCCTCCGCTGCGAGGGACCGGTGGGCCCGGGTGAGGGTGGACACAGCCCGCAGGCTGGCCGCCAGGCGGGTCTGTTCGGCTCGCACGGTGACCGCCGCCCGGACCGAGACGGCTGCACCCGCGGCCAGCACGAGCACCGCGATCGGCCACAGCCACGACACCCCCACAGCCTAGGTCGTGGGGCGCCGCCCGGCGGGGTGCGCCGGTGCTCAGCGCGAGGCGAGGGCGTTCCAGAACCGCTCGTCGTCCTCGAGCAGGGCGTGGAAGTCGATGAGGTCGTCGTGGGTGATCGGCCCGCCGTCGCCCCGGGGCTCGGTCAGCTCCGCCGGCGGGTTCCAGGTCTCGTAGGAGACCCCTGAGGCCACGAGCAGGTCGATGGTGCGGGGCTCGGCCGCCCGGACCACCACCATGCCGCAGATCGGGCACCGGAACAGGTAGGAACCCTGGTTGTCGAGCGTGCACACCCGCACGTGCACGTCGGCCGTGGTCAGCTCCACATCCCCACAGTCGCCGCAGCTGGCCCGGATCGTGGCCATCGGAGCCCCTCCTTGGTTCCGTTCCGGGGGTGGCATCGGCAACCGGGGCGACGCCCTTGAGCCGTGGTGCTGGTCCGTTCGGCCCATTTCCCGGCGGAGGTCACCGCGCGTGGTGAGTTGTCCGCGCCGGCCGTGGCGACGAGGATGCGCTGGTGCCCACCCGGCTGCCGTCGCTGCGCCGTCCCCCGATCGGCTTCGCCCACCGGGGTGCCCGGGCGCACGCCCCCGAGAACACCCTGGAGGCGTTCCGCCTGGCGCTTCGCCTCGGTGCCACCGGACTCGAGAGCGACGTGTGGTTGACCGCGGACGGCGAGGCGGTGCTGGACCACGACGGGGTCGTCGGCGGTCGGTTCCGGCGGAGCCCCATCGCATCGGTCCGACGCCGGGACCTGCCGAGCCACATCCCCACCCTCGACGAGCTCTACGAGGCCTGCGGGACGGACTTCGAGCTGTCCCTCGACCTCAAGGACGACCGGGCCGTGGACCGGGTGGTGGCCACCGCCCGGCGCCGGGGCGAGGAGGCCGAGGCCCGCCTGTGGCTCTGCCATCCGGACTGGCGGACCGTGGCGTCCTGGCGCGAGCGGTCCGCGGTGGCGCACCTGGTGGACTCGACGCGGCTGCGGCGGATGCAGGAGGGCGCCGAGCGGCACGTCGCCGCCGTGGCCGCAGCCGGGATCGACGCCATCAACCTGCACCACAGCGACTACAGCGGCGGGCTCGTCACGCTCTTCCACCGCTTCGGGGTGCTCGCGTTCGCGTGGGACTGCCAGCACGAGCGGGTGCTGCGTGAGATGCTCGACGCCGGTGTCGACGCGGTCTACAGCGACCACGTGGACCGGATGGTGACCGCTCTCGATCAGGCCGGGTGATCACCCGGATCCCGACCCGTCGCGGACCTCGGCGCCGGCGCGACGGCGGGGTTCACAGGAAGCCGAGGCGGTCGAGTGGCCAGATCCGCACGAACGCCCGGCCGACGATGTCGTCCTCGTCGATCGGTCCGAAGTAGCGGCTGTCCCGGGAGTTCGGGCGGTTGTCACCCATCACCCAGACCTGCCCTTCGGGGACGACGCAGGGTTCCTCATCGGTGCACCGCCAGGGGGACGACGGGCCGTTGACGGTGGTGGTGCCGGGGTCGAGGTAGGGCTCCTCAAGCCGTCGGCCGTCGATGTAGATCGTGTCGTCCCGGATGACCAGACGCTCCCCGGGCAGGGCGATGACCCGCTTGATGAGGTCCTTGATGTCGTCGGTGGACTCGGCCTCGGGGCGTTCGAACACGACGATGTCGCCGCGGTTGACGTCGTGGAGCCGGTAGCTGAGCTTGTTGACGAGCACCCGGTCGCCCACGTCGAGGGTCGACTCCATCGACTGGGACGGGATGTAGAACGCCTGGATCAGGAAGGTCTTGATGACCATCGCCACGACGACGGCCCCGACGATCACGACGACCCACTCGACCACGCCCCGCAGGCGGCTGGGGCCCGGAGACACCGGCGCGGCCGGCTCGGGGAACTCGAAGTTCGGCGTCGCCACCGGTGGCGGGCCAGAGGGGTCGTTCACGTGGTCTCCATCACGGTGGCGGGGACGGCGGGCAGGCTACCCGACGGCGGAGCCGGCGACGCGGTCGCGCTCCGCTGCACGTCGTGCGGCGTCCGACGGTGCCGGGTCAGCGTCGTCGGTACCGGGCCAGGATGCGGGTCGCCGCCTCCCGGGCGGTCCCTTCGAGCTCTGCCGGGCAGGACACCACCGTGGCCTCGGGCCCGAGCACCAGCAGGAGCCGCTCGAGCCAGGCCCGGGCCGCGACCGCGAGCGTCACCACCAGGGTGCCGTCGGGCCGCTCCTCCACGTGCTCACACGGGTACTGCTCGACCACCCACCGGGCGGCGGCTGACAGCTCGAGCACCACCCTGGGGGCGTCAGCCGCAGGATGGAACAGCCTCCCGTCACCCCCGCGGCGGCTGGTGAGGTGTTCGTCGAGCACGTCGGCCGACTCGATGCGGTCCACGCGGAAGATCCGCTCGGCGTCGCTGGAGCGGCACCACGCCTCCAGGTACCAGTGACCCTGCTCGTGGCGGAGCCGGACCGGTTCCACCACCCGGGTGGAGCGCTCGTCCCGACCGTAGCTGTAGTAGTCGATCCGGACCGCCCGGGCGTCGTCGAGCGCTCGGCGCAGCTCAACGAGCAGGTCGGGATCGGCACCACCGAGCTCGATGTCGATGTCGGCCGGGCGGACCCCGAGCGCGTCGGCCAGCTTGTCCAGTGCCCGGGCCAGGGGCCCGTCGGGATCCGCGCCGGGCACGGCGAGCAGGCTCTGTCCGGCCGCCACCAGCGCGAGGGCGTCGGCCGGGGTGATGCGCAGCGGCCGCGAGAACGCCTGGGGCAGGTCGATGCGCACCCGGTCATCGTCGAGGTGGACCTCGACGAGCAGGTCGGGGGTGAACGGGGCGATCCCGACGAAGGACACGGTCTGCAGGTCCGACACCAGCCGGGCGCGGCTCACGGCGAACCGCTCGCACACCTCGTCCAACGGCACGCCCTCGGGATGCGCGGCGATCCAGGGGACGATGGCCAGCAGCCGCCGGGCCCGGTCGGTGGCGGCGATCCGGCTCACGAGGCGAGCTCCTCCAGCCAGCCGGTGAGCTCGGCCACCAGCTCGGGTGGTGCGAGCACCTCCGCGTGGTCCAGGAAGCCGAGCACGAACGAGCGGAACCCGCCACGGTGGCGTACCTCCAGCTCGAAGGTGATCGAGCCGTCCGGGTGGCGCTCGGCGACGGCCGCCTCGCCGAGCTGCTGGGTGGCCCAGGCCGCGAGCGCGGCGTCGACCAGCACCCGGGCAACGACGGGTTCGTCCTCGGGCAGCTCCCAGCCGGCGACGGCCCCGCCCGGTGGCGGGCTCGACGGCCGGGGGAACGCCCCGGGGTCGCCGAGGGTGACCGTTCCCTCGATGCGGTCCAGGCGGAAGTTGCGCACCTCGCCCCGGTCGTGGTCGAAACCGGTGAGGTACCACCAGCCCCGCCGGAAGCCCAGCCGGTAGGGGTCGACCGTCCGCGACCGGCCGCGGTAGGAGAACCGGGCGGTGCGACGCTCGGCCACCGCCGAGAACAGCGGCGCCAGGTTGGGGTCGTCCCGCAGATCGACCAGCGGCTGGTCGGGGGCGTCGCCGACCGGAGGGAGCCCACCGAGGGTCCGCAGCGCGTCGATGCCCTGCTGGTCGCCCACCCGCACGAGCAGGGTGGCCAGGCGCAGGGCGGCCAGCTCGTCGGGGGCCAGCCCGGGATCGGCGAGGTAGTAGTCGCGCTTGTGGACGCGGTAGCCGACCGTGCCCGGCTCGGCGCCGGGGATGGGCTCCACCGACACCGGCACGCCCAGCTCGCGCAGGTCGTCCTTGTCCCGCTCGAACTGCCGGTGGAACGACTCATCGCTGTCCGGGTAGCCGGGCACCCGCGCCCGCAGCTCCTCGACCCGCAGCGGCCGCTCGGTCTCGAGCAGGGTCATGAGCAGATCGAGGAGCCGCTCGAGCTTGTCCACGGTCGGGATCGTAGGGCTGCTCAGAGCGACGCGATCAGCTTCTCGACCCGCTCGTCGTGACTTCGGAAGGGGTCCTTGCACAGCACGGTGCGCTGCGCCTGGTCGTTCAGCTTGAGGTGCACCCAGTCCACCGTGTAGTCACGCTTGCGCTCCTTGGCGCGGCGGATGAACTCGCCCCGCAGGCGCGCTCTGGTGGTCTGGGGCGGGGTCTCCACGGCGGTTGCGATGTCGGCGTCGGTCACCACCCGTTCCACCAGGCCCCGCTGCTGCAGCTTGTAGAAGACCCCCCGCTGGCGGTCGACGTCGTGGTACTGCAGGTCCAGCAGCGACACCCGGGGGTGGTTCAGCGGCAGGTCGTGGCGGGCCCGGTAGGCCTCCACCAGCTTGTACTTGATCACCCAGTCGACCTCCCGGTCGAGCCCGAGGGGGTCACGCTCGAGCTGGGTGAGGCAGTGCTCCCACATCATGAGCGCCTGCTTCTCCTGCGGACTGAGGTCCCGGCGCTCGGCGTACTTGAGGGCCCGGGTGAGGTACTCGCTCTGGATGTCCAGCGCGGAGGCCTCACGCCCGTTGGCGAGCCGCACCCGGCGCCGGCAGGTCAGGTCGTGGCTGATCTCGCGGATGGCGCGGATCGGGTTCTCGAGGGTCATGTCGCGCAGCACCACCGAGGGCTCCTCGAGCATGCGCAGCAGGATCGAGCAGGCGCCCACCTTGAGGAAGGTGGCGTACTCGCTCATGTTCGAGTCCCCCACGATCACGTGGAGCCGCCGGTAGCGCTCGGCGTCCGCGTGGGGCTCGTCCCGGGTGTTGATGATCGGCCGCGACCGCGTGGTCGCGCTCGAGACACCCTCCCAGATGTGCTCGGCGCGCTGGCTGAGGCAGAACATCGCCCCCCGGGCGGTCTGGAGCACCTTGCCGGCACCGGCGTAGATCTGGCGGGAGACGAGGAACGGGATGAGCACCTCGGCGTAGTGGGCGAAGTCGTCGCGGCGGCTGGTCAGGTAGTTCTCGTGGCAGCCGTAGGAGTTGCCCGCGGAGTCGGTGTTGTTCTTGAACAGGTAGACGACGCCACGGATGCCCTCCTCCCGGAGCCGCTGCTCGGCGCTGGCGAGGAGCTGCTCGAGGATCCACTCGCCCGCCTTGTCGTGGACCACGAGGTCGTAGACGGAGTCGCACTCGGGCGTCGCGTACTCGGGATGCGAGCCCACGTCGAGGTACAGGCGGGCGCCGTTGGCGAGGAACACGTTGCTGCTCCGGCCCCAGGACACGACCCGGCGGAACAGGTAGCGGGCCACCTCGTCGGGGCTGAGCCGCCGCTGCCCGCGCAGCGTGCAGGTCACCCCGTACTCGTTCTCGAGGCCGAAGATCCGGCGGTCCATCCCGTCCGTCACGCTACCGGAGCGGACCGGCGGTACCGTTGTGCCGTGCGCATGGTTCCGCTCGTGTCCTCACGCACGGCCTTCGAAGCGAAGGTGATCGCCGCCAGGCTCGGCGCTGAGGGCATCCTGTGGGGCCTGCGTGGCGGCGTCGACAGCATCTACCCGGTGGGCACCGTCGAGGTCCTCGTCGCCGAGCAGGACGCCGAGCGGGCCCGTCAGCTGCTCGCCGTCGACGAGCGTGATCGGAACGACGAGTCGGTCCACCACGGCGACCGTCGGGTCGAGTGGCTGCTCGGGGCCGGCCTCGTCGTGTTCGTTCTGCTGTTCGTGACGGCACGCATCCTCGCCATCTGAACCACCGGCACGCCGACCGCGCGCCGAGCCGTCGGCGCCGTCGGGGCGTCAGCCGGCGAGCGCCGCCCGCACCTGGTGGGCGATCTCGAGCTCCTCACGGGCGTGCACCACCAGCACCGACACCGGCGCCCCCGGCGCGGTGATGTCGGTGTCGTGCTCGTGCACGGCCGGTGCACGGTTGCGCTCCCGGTCCACGCCGATGCCGAGGTAGCCCAGCCCGTCGCAGGCGGCCTGGCGGATCTCGGGTGCGTGCTCCCCCACCCCGGCGGTGAACACCACCGCGTCCACCCCGCTCATCGCCGCGGTCATCCCCGCGATCTCCCTGCGCAGGCGGTGGACGTAGACCGCCATCGCCAGCTCGGCACGGGTGTCGCCACCGGCGGCGGCCTCGACCACCTCGTGCACGTCGGCCGACACCCCGCTGATGCCGAGCAGGCCGCTGCGGTGGTGCAGCGCGTCGGCCACCTCGGACGGGTCGAGGCCCACGTCGGTGATGAGCCACAGGAGCACCCCCGGGTCCACCGATCCCGAGCGGGTGGCCATCACCAGCCCCTCGAGGGGGGTGAAGCCCATGGTGGTGTCGATCGATCGTCCCGACGCCACCGCCGCCAGGGACGCACCCCCGCCCAGGTGGCAGGTCACGAGCCGGAGGTCCTCGAGCGGACGGCCGAGCATGGCCGCGGCCCGCCGCGACGCCCAGGCGTGGCTGAGCCCATGGAAGCCGAACCGCCGGATGCCGTGGGTCGCGGTCCACTCCCAGGGCAGGGCGTAGACGGCGGCGGCGTCGGGCAGGTAAGCGTGGAACGCGGTGTCGAAGCAGGCGTACTGGCGGATGGCCGGGTAGCGCTCGAGCAGTCGACGGGCCAGGCGCAGCGCCGGCGGGTTGTGCAGCGGTGCCAGGGTCGACAGCGCATCGAGCTCGGCGAGCACCTCGTCATCGAGCCGTGCGGGCAGGTGGTGGCGGGCCCCGCCGTGGACCACCCGGTGTCCGATGGCGTCGAGTGGGGGCGCGGCGGCCACGAAGGCGTCGACGGCGGCGTCGTCGGGTTCGGCGCCGAGGTCCTCGGACGCGACCACCCGGTCGTCGGGGCCGACCACCCGCAGCTTCACCGTGCGGGAGCCGACGTTGACGACGAGGACGCTCACGCCGTCATCATGGCACCCGACCTGCCGGCGGCTCCGCCGCCGGGTCGGTGCGGGCTCAGACCGGGCTCCAGGTCCAGTCGTGGACCTCGGGCAGGTCCTCGAAGTGGCTCGTCACGTGGACCTCGTGGCGGGCCAGCATCGCCCGGCAGTGCTCGACCAGGGCCTCGGCACCCGCCGGGCGCACCCGGGCACGCCGGAGCGCGTCCAGGGTGAGGTGGTAGCGGCTCACCCGGTTGCGCACCACCATGTCGAACGGGGTGGTGGTGGTGCCCTCCTCCTCGTAGCCACGCACGTGGAACCGGTCGGTGTCGCCCTGGCCGTGGATGAGGGCGTGCACGTTGCGGGGGTAGCCGTGGAAGGCGAACACCACGTGGCGCTCCGCGGTGAACAGGTCGTTGAAGCTCAGCTGGTCCATCCCGTGGGGGTGGTCGTTGGCGGGCATGAGCCGCATGAGGTCCACGACGTTGACGACCCGCACCCGCAGGTCGGGTACGTGGCGGCGCAGCAGCCACGCGGCCGCCACCGTCTCCTGGGTCGGGATGTCCCCGGCGCAGGCGAGCACGACGTCGGGGTCCCGGCCGCCGTCGGTGCTGGCCCAGGTCCAGATCGACGCCCCGCGCGAGCAGTGCTCCACCGCGCCGCGCAGGTCGAGGTACTGCAGGTGGGGCTGCTTGTCGATGACGATCACGTTCACCTCGTCGCGGCTGCGCAGGCAGTGGTCCGCCACCGGCAGCAGGCAGTTGGCGTCAGGTGGCAGGTAGACCCGGGCCACCTCGGGATCCCGGGAGATGGCCACCTCGATCAGCCCGGGCCCCTGATGGCTGAACCCGTTGTGGTCGTTGCGCCAGCAGGTCGAGGTCAACAGGATGTTGAGCGACGCCACCGGACGGCGCCAGCCGAGGTCCCGGGCGTGGTCCAGCCACTTCGCGTGCTGCACCAGCATGGAGGCCGAGACCATGGCGAAGGCCTCGTAGGTGACGAACAGGCCGTGCCGGCCGGTGAGCAGGTAGCCCTCGAGCCAGCCCTGGCACAGGTGCTCGGAGAGCACCTCCATGACCCTGCCGTCGGGGGCGAGATGGTCGTCGTCGACTCCGACCGGCTCCAGCCAGGTCCGGTGCTCCACCTCGAAGACGTGGTCGAGGCGGTTGGATCGGGCCTCGTCGGGACAGAACAGCCGGACGTTCGCCTCCGGGCCGTTCTTGACGAAGACGTCCCGCAGGTAGGCGCCGAGGCGACGGGTGGCCTCGGCGCGCACCGTCGCCGGCTCGGGGACCTCGACGGCGTAGTCGGTGAAGTCCGGTAGTTCGAGGGCCACCAGCAGCCGCCCGCCGTTGGCCGCGGGGTTCGCGCCCATCCGGCGGTCCCCGACGGGCGCCAGCGCCCGCAGCTCCGGGACCAGCCGCCCCCGGTCGTCGAAGAGCTCCTCCGGCCGGTACGAGCGCATCCACGCCTCGAGCGCGGCCAGGTGGTCGGGATCGGTGCGGGCCCTGGCGAGCGGGACCTGATGGGAGCGGAAGGTGCCCTCCACCCGCACGCCGTCGACCTCGACGGGCCCCGTCCAGCCCTTCGGGGTGCGCACCACCAGCGCCGGCCACACGGCCCGCGCCGCCGTGGCCGCACCCCCGGCGCGGGCGGCTCGCTCCCGGATCTCCTCGAGGCGGTCGAAGCAGGTGTCGAAGGCGCCGGCCAGGGCACGGTGCACCTCGGCCGGCTCGTCGCCCTCGACGAAGACGGCTTCGTAGCCGTGGCCGCCGAGCAGGCTCGCCACCTCCTCGTCGGAGGATCGTGCGAGCACGGTCGGGTTGCCGATCTTGTAGCCGTTCAGGTGCAGGATGGGCAGCACCGCCCCGTCGCGGGCCGGGTTGAGGAACCGGCCGCCCTTCCAGGAGCCCTCGAGCGGCGCGGTCTCGGCCTCGCCGTCACCGATGACGCAGGCGGCGACCCGGCCCGGGGCGTCGAAGACCGCGCCGGTGGCGTGCATGAGGGCGTAGCCGAGCTCGCCTCCCTCGTGGATCGAACCCGGCACCGGGACGCTGACGTGGCTGGGGATGCCGCCCGGGGTGGAGAACTGGCGGAACAGCAGCCGCAGGCCCTCCTCGTCCTCGGTGACCTTGTCGTAGATCTCAGTCCAGGTGCCCTCGAGGTACACGTTGGCCACGACCGCGGGGCCGCCGTGGCCGGGACCGCAGACGAAGATCACGTCGGCGTCACGGTCCCGGATGATGCGGTTGAGGTGGGCGTAGAGGAGGTTGAGCCCCGGTGAGGTCCCCCAGTGGCCGAGCAGCCGCGGCTTGATGTCGGCGGGCTCGAGGGGCCGGCGAAGCAGCGGGTTGTCCTGGAGGTAGATCTGGCCGACGGTGAGGTAGTTGGCGGCCCGCCAGTAGGCGTCGAGGCGGCGGAGGTCGTCGTCGGACGGCGGCGTGGGCACGAGCGCTCCCTTCGGTGCGCGACGCACCGTACCCACCGGGCCGCGGGCTGTGCAGGCGGTCACCCGATGTTCGCGCGCCGTTCACCGGCGGGCGGCGGGTCAGGGCGCGGGCAGCTCCACGGCACCGGCCGGGGGTCCGCTGGAGGCGGGGAGCCGGTCGAGGTGGGCCTGCCGCTCAGGAGGCGGCGGGGCCTGCGAGTGCTCGG
>Ga0308411_10000793_pt1 | contig 21289 bp, 20 predicted proteins | sample HotsprottomLayer_2_FD_203530 | JGI IMG/M metagenome (GOLD analysis project Ga0308411, IMG submission 203530) | Hot spring phototrophic mat microbial communities from Octopus Spring, Yellowstone National Park, Wyoming, United States -... | ecosystem: Environmental > Aquatic > Thermal springs >...
CATCCACGTCCACTACGTCGTCGAGCCCGGCGCGCGCGGCCTCAAATTGAACGCCCCCTTGTTCCAGGCCGTCGCCGACACCAATAGCCTCGTGCGCCATACCTGGGGGGCCGCCCCGCTGGAAGGGTTGGAACCCCAACCCGGAGAATTCATCGTCGAGAAGATGCGCATGAACGCTTTCTGCGGCACGCGGCTGGAGACCTTGCTCGAAGGCTGCGGCGTCCAGACCATTGTGTTGTGCGGCGGCTGGACCAACTTCTCGGTCGAGCACACCGCCCGGCACGCGGCCGACGCCGGCTACGAGGTCGTCGTCGCCACCGACGGCACCGCCACCATCGACGAAGAGTGGCAGAACGCCGCGCTCAACTACGCGCTGCAAAACATCGCCGCACGGCTGAGCTGCGACGAAATCATCCAGGCCCTGTCCTGAGCCTGCGAGGACGGCCTTCTGTCCGCTAGGCGCAGAGAAGGCAACCCGCCTTCAGCCCTGGCCGTAGATCTTTACGCCCACCTTGGCCGCCACCTTGCGGATGTAGGCGTACGCCTCCGGATACTGGTCGTTGGGGATGTGCTCGGGCAGCAGCGACCGCGGCCACTTCATCCGGCTCAGCCGCACCAGATACGTCTCGTAGTCCAGGCTCCCGCGCCCCGGACAAACCTCCTGAATGTACACCGTCTGCGTGTGCGGCTGCACATAGCTGTCCTTGGCGTGACAGCCGTAGATGTCTTCGCCCAGCAGGTCGAAGCACTGCTCGATCAGCCTGGTGGTGTGGAAGTGGTTGTAGAGGTGAACCATGTTGGTGGGATCCAGATTCACCTTGCAGCGCGGATCGCCTACATCCTCGATCAGATTGCGGTGCGCCACCGGCCCGTCCAGGTTCGTGGTCACCTGCGCCTCCATGCCCAGCACCGCCTTCAGGCCCGCCGTGTCCTTGAGAATCTGCCGGATCCCGCTGACCGTCAGCTTCCAGGTCTCCAGAGTCCAGTTGTCCGGATGCACGGCGTAGTTGTCACTCCACTGGTTGCCGGCCGGATTGCGGCTTCCGGTGATGGTGCCCACCATCCGGCAGCCGATCCGCTCGGCCGTCTCCAGGCACCGCGCCAGATACTTCAGGTTCTCCTGCCGGGCCTTCTCGTCGGTGTGCAGAATGTTGCGGTAGCCGCCCACCTCGAAGATCTCAACGTCGTACTCCTTCATCGCCGCGCGCAGCTCGCTGATCATGGCCTCGCTGGCCTTCTCCCAGGGCTCCATCCGCGTGATGCCGCTGGTGAGCCCCTGCTCGCGCAGCGATCGCACCGCATCCCCAATGCTCGCCGGACCTTTGTCCGCCGCTCCTGCCCGCGGGATGGGAAGATTCCCGGCCAGCCGGATCGGAGTCGGCCCCGGCTTCAGGTCCTTTGCCACTTTTGGATCCGGTCCCGGCATCCAGTACGGGGCCCGCCCCGGCTCCGCAGCTCTCCCTGCCCTTGCCTGTCCGGCTGCACCAGAGCCCCGCCCCGCCGCGGCAGCCAGCGCCCCGAACGCCACCATCGCCCGCCGTGTCCATCGAGTGCCCATACTCTCCTCCTTTGCCAACAACCAGCAAGAAGAATATTCGCATCGCCGCCGCCGGCGCAAGCGCCCACGGCGCAGCTTCCCGCGCCCGCGTCTTCGCCTCCGGCCTAAGAACCCTTCACCAGCTCCAAAAACGCCCGAGCCGCGTGGCTCAAGGCCCGCCGGGCCGGATAGACCAGGCGTATCGTCCGCTCCACGTGCAGCTCCTCCACCCGCACCTCGCGCAATAGACCCTGTTCGATCTCCTGCTCCACGCACATCTTGGGCAGGAACGCCACGCCCTCGTTGCGCTGCACCATCTTGCGGATGGTCTCCACCGTCGGCATCTCCACGTCCATGTTCAAAGGGACCTTGTGCCGCTGGAACTCCCGCAGCACGGTTTCCCGGTACGGCGAGACCACGTTGTGCGCAATGAAGGTCTCCATGCCCAGCTCGCGGATCGAAACCGATTCCCGCGAGGCCAGCCGGTGCTCCGGCGACACCACGAAGGCCAAATGATCCACGTAGATCTCGGTCGAGGCCAGACGCGAATCCCCCGGCTCAAAACTGATCGCTCCCAGCTCCAGGTCCCCGTCAATCAACTGCCCTGGGATCTGGCTCGAAAGCGACCGGCGCACCTGCACCTTGATTTTCGGGTACCGCCGCCGGTATTGCTGTATGTGCTGCAACAAATACAGCGCCGTCGACTCGTTGGCCCCCACCACCAGGCGCCCCGCCGCCCGGTCCCTCAACTCCGCCAGGCTCACGCGCAGCTCGCGGTCGATGTTCTGGAACCGCTTGGCGTACTCGAGCACCACGCGCCCGGCATCGGTCAGCAGAACCTCCCGCCCGGTGCGGTCCAGGAGCTTTTCGCCTAGCTCCGACTCCAGACGCTGCACCGATAAAGAGATGGCCGGTTGGGTCCGGTTCAGCTTGTCCGCCGCGCGCGAGAAGCTCTTCTCGGTCGCCACGGTGTAGAAAACTTGTAGAGCGGAAAGCTCCATATCGCCTTATGCCTCGAAGGAAAAGTATAAATCTGCTTTATTTTATCAGCAAAATCTATTGAAATCAAGAAAACTATAAATTTGCCAAATTCGAGCGCCTCTTGCATAATGGGGTTGTTAGCCGCTTGGGAGCAACAGGCCCCGGCGGCGGACTCCAGAGCACGGGTGGCAAGGTGAACAATCGCGTTTACATCTTCGACACGACGCTCCGGGACGGCGAACAGTCGCCCGGGTGCAGTATGACGGTTGCGGAAAAACTCCGCATGGCAAGAAAGCTGGTCGAACTCGGCGTCGATATCCTCGAGGCCGGATTCCCCATTGCTTCCGAGGGCGACTTCGAAGCAGTGGACGCGATCAGCCGGGAGTTCCCCGAGGCGCGGGTGGCCGCACTGGCCAGAGCCTGCAACCTCGACGTGGAACGCGCCGCCCGCGCTCTGGAGAAAGCCAAGCAGCCCCGGCTGCACACCTTCATCGCAACCAGCGATATCCATTTGAAGTACAAGCTGCGCAAGTCCCGCCAACAGGTGCTGGACGAGGCTGTGGCGGCCGTAGAGTTGTCCCGGCGTTATGTCGATGACGTGGAGTTTTCCGCCGAGGACGCCACGCGCACCGATCCGGATTATCTGGAACAGGTCTGCCAGGCCGTAGTGGACGCCGGCGCGAAAACGGTCAACCTGCCCGACACGGTCGGCTACTCCACGCCGGATGAGCACGCCGAGCTGATCGGCCGCATGGTGCGGGCTATCGGCGACCGGGCCGTCGTCAGTGTTCACTGCCACGACGATCTCGGCCTGGCGGTGGCCAACTCGCTGGCCGCGGTCCAGGCGGGCGCGCGCCAAGTGGAGTGCACCATCAACGGCATCGGCGAGCGGGCCGGCAACTGTTCTCTGGAAGAGGTCGTCATGGCCATCCGGGTCCGGCAGGACCGCCTGCCGTTCTATGTGGCGATCCACACCGAGCAGTTGTATCCGGCCAGCCAGCTTCTCACCGAGCTGATCACCTTCGGCCCGCAGCCCAACAAGGCCATTGTCGGGCGCAACGCCTTCGCCCACGAGGCCGGCATCCATCAGGACGGAATGCTGAAGGAGCGGAGCACTTACGAGATCATGGACCCACGCACCGTCGGGGTTCCGGAGAGCCGCCTGGTGCTCGGCAAACACAGCGGCCGCCACGCGCTGCGCGACCGCTGCCAGCATCTCGGCTTCGAGCTGAGCCGCGAGGAGCTGGACCAGGTCTACCAAGCGTTCATCGCCTTGGCCGACCGCAAGAAGGGCGTGCTGGACGAAGAGATCATCACGCTGGTGCAGCGCGTGTTGAACCACCGCGCCAGCGCCGCCGTCGAGTCCTGATGCGCCGCGGGCTCAGGCTCCCGCGCTACAATCGGAGTTTTCCGCGGTGAACTCTCATGAACCTTAATGTCCTCATCCTCCCAGGCGACGGCATCGGGCCGGAAGTGACGGCCGAAGCGGTCCGCGTGCTGCGCGCGGTCGCTGCAAAGTTCGGCCACTCGTTGACCCTCCACGAAGGGCTGCTCGGCGGCATCGCCATACACCGCACCGGTTCGCCTCTGCCGGAAGAAACGCTCCAAATGGCGCTCAGCGCCGACGCCACGCTGATGGGCGCGGTCGGCCTGCCCGAGTTCGACAACGCGCCGCCGGACCAGCGCCCGGAAAAGGGCCTCCTCGGCGTGCGCAAAGCGCTGGGCGTATTCGCCAATCTGCGCCCGGTGAAGGCCTTTGCGGCCCTGCTCGACTCCTCGCCTTTGAAGAACCACCTGGTCGAGGGCACGGACATGATCATCGTGCGCGAGCTGACCGGCGGCATCTACTACGGAACGCCGCGCGGCATCAGCGGCCAAGGGGCCGAGGAGCGAGCCGTCAACACCATGGTTTACACGCGGCCCGAGATCGAGCGCATCGCCCGCATGGCCTTTCATTTGGCCCGCGGCCGCCGCCGCAAGGTGACCAGCGTGGACAAGTCCAATGTGCTGGAGAACTCGCAGCTCTGGCGCAAAGTGGTCACGGAAGCGGCCCGCGAGTTCCCGGACGTCGAGCTGGACCACCTGCTGGTCGACAACTGCGCCATGCAGTTGATCCTGAACCCGCGCCGCTTCGACGTGGTGCTCACCGAGAACATGTTCGGCGACATCCTCAGCGACGAAGGCGCGGTGCTGGCCGGCTCGATCGGCATGCTGCCCTCGGCCTCCATCGGCGACCGCCGTCCGTCGGGCGCTTGGGTGGGCCTTTACGAGCCGGTACACGGCTCGGCTCCCGACATCGCCGGCCAGAACAAAGCCAACCCGCTGGGCGCTATCGGCAGCGTGGCCGCCATGCTCGAATACAGCTTCGGCCTCAAGGAGGAAGCGGCCGCGGTGAACCGCGCCATCGAGGCCGTGCTGGCCTCCGGCAAGGTGACCGCCGATTTGAGACCTCCCGGCCCGCCCGCCACGACTTCGGAAGTGGGCCGGGCCGTTTGCGACGCTCTATGAGGCTCAGCCGCTCAGGTGAATGCTTATGAGTAAGCCCCGCACCATCATCGAGAAGATCTGGGACGCCCACGTTGTGACCCAGCAGCCGGGCGCTCCCGCACTCCTCTATATCGATCTCCAATTGATCCACGAAGTGACCTCCCCGCAGGCCTTCGACGGCCTCCGGGCCCGCGGCCTGAAAGTGCGCCGCCCGGACCGCACCCTGGCCGTGGCCGACCACAATGTGCCCACGACGGACCGCACGCTGCCCATCGCCGACCCGGTCTCCGCACGCCAGCTTGAGCAGCTGGAGCGCAACTGCGCCGAGTTCGGCATCCCCTGTCACAGCCTTTCGAGCGACTGCCAGGGCATCGTGCACGTGATCGGGCCCGAGCTCGGCCTCACCCAGCCCGGCATGACCATCGTCTGCGGCGACAGCCACACCGCCACGCATGGCGCCTTTGGCGCGCTGGCCTTTGGCATCGGCACCAGCGAGGTCATGAATGTGCTCGCCACCCAGTGCCTGCTTCAGAACAAGCCGAAGACCTACCAGGTCGTCGTCCACGGCAGTCTGCGGCGCGGAGTCACCGCCAAAGACATCATCCTGGCGCTCATCGCCAAGATCGGCACCGGCGGCGGCACCGGCTGCGTGTTCGAGTACTGCGGCCCGGCCATCCGCGCTCTGTCCATGGACGAGCGCATGACGGTCTGCAATATGTCCATCGAAGCCGGAGCCCGGGCCGGGCTCATTGCGCCCGACGACACCACCTATGAATACGTCTACGGCCGTCCTTATGCCCCTAAAGGCAAGGACTGGGACGAAGCCCTGGCCCGCTGGAAGCAACTGCCGACCGACGAGGGCGCTGTCTACGACCGCTCGGTGACCCTGGACGCCTCCGAGCTTGAACCTATGATCACTTTCGGCACCAGTCCGGGCATGGGCATCCCGATCCGCGCTCCGATTCCAGACCCCAGCAACGTGGGCGATCCGGTCGAGCGGGAATCGCTGGCCAAGGCCCTGCGCTACATGGACCTCCAGCCGGGCAAGCCCTTGCTGGGCCATCCGGTGCAGGTGGTCTTCATCGGAAGCTGCACCAACGGGCGGCTGACGGACTTGCGCGAAGCCGCCAGCGTGTTGAAGGGGCGCAAGGTGCACCCCTCGGTGCGCGTTTTGGTGGTGCCCGGTTCTCAGAACGTCAAGCGCCAGGCCGAAGCCGAGGGCCTCGACCGCATCTTCCGCGAGGCCGGCGCAGAGTGGCGCGAGTCGGGCTGCTCGATGTGCATCGCCATGAACGGCGACCAGCTCCGCCCCGGCGAGTACAGCGTCTCGACCAGCAACCGGAATTTCGAGGGAAGGCAGGGCCCCGGCGGCCGCACCTTCCTGGCCAGCCCGTTGACGGCCGCGGCCGCCGCCGTCACCGGCGCCGTCACCGACGTGAGGACATTGCTATGACCAAGTTCACCACTCTTAAGAGCCGCGCCGTTCCTCTTCCGGTGGACAATATCGACACCGACCAGATCATTCCGGCGCGCTTCCTGAAGACCATCTCCAAGGAAGGCCTCGGCGACCAGCTCTTCTACGACTGGCGCTACGACGCCAGCGGCGCGCCCAAGCCCGATTTCGTCCTCAACCAGCCTTGGGCGAAACAGTGCCAGATTCTGCTGGCCGGCGACAACTTCGGCTGCGGCAGCTCCCGCGAGCACGCGCCCTGGGCGCTCACCCAGTACGGCTTCCGGGCCATCATCAGCACCTCGTTTGCGGACATCTTCCGGCAAAACGCCCTTAAGAACTCGCTGCTGCCGGTAATCGTTCCGCCCGAGATCCACAAAGAGCTGCTGAGCCTCGTGGCGGCGAATCCCGCAGCGGAGCTGGTGATCGATTTGGCCTCGCAGACCCTGACGCTGCCGGATGGCCGCAAAATCGAGTTTCCGGTGGACCCCTTCGCCAAACACTGCCTGCTCGAAGGCGTCGACGAGCTAGGCTACATCCTCAGCCAGGAGGAAGCCATCGCGGCTTACGAAGCCCGGAACCCGGGGAGGGTCAATACCCTCGCGCCGCATTAGCCGCCGGGCCGTAGTCCTTCGGCATCGCGATCCAGGCCACCAGGTAGGCGATGAAGCCCACGCCCCAGATCAGGGCGAAGGTGAGCCACAGAATCCGCATCAGCGTGACATCCATTTCGAAGTAGTTGGCGAAGCCGGCGCAGACCCCGGCGATCTTCTTCTCTTTCATCGGCCGCACCAGCTTCTTGACCGGCGCTTCCGGGCGCGGCGGAACGCCCTCGCGCGCCGCTTTGCCGCATTTGGCGCAATACAGGTCCGTGTCCTCAAGCTGGAATCCGCACTGGGTGCAATACATGGTTCACCTCCGGCCTCACCTCAAGATACGCCGGCGGCCCCGCCCGTGTTCCCGGCTTCGTAGGGGAGCGGGCCCACCTGCCGGACGGTCTGGCCGCGGATCTCCGCCAGCAGCTCAAGGATGGTCCGGCCCGAGACCGGGTGGCGCAGCTCCGGGGCCAGATCCGCCAGGGGTTGCAGGACGAACCGCCGTTCGCTCATCCGCGGGTGCGGCACCGTCAGCTCCGGCATCCGGAGGACCATGGATCCGTAGAGCAGAACGTCGATGTCGATTTCCCGCGGACCCTTCGGCCGGCTCCGCCGCCGGCCCATCTTCCACTCGATCGACTGGATCCTGGCCAGCATCTGCCGCGGAAAGAGCTCCGTCTCCACCTCCGCCACCAGGTTCAGAAACCACGGTTGATCTCGAAGATCCTGCGGCTCGGTCTCGTACACCGGCGAGATCCGCCGCACTCGCAGACCGCCCTGCTCCAGCAATCGCAGCGCCTCCCGCAGCCTCTCGGCGCGGTCCCCGAGATTCGAGCCTAACGAAAGGTAGACCGTCTTCATGTCCGAATCAGGCTCCGTGGGGCAGTCGTCTGGCCCGCGCCTGAGCCGCCTTGCTTCATCTCCCTCGTGCGGCGCCGCCATGAGCTGCCCTGTGGCCAGTCCCGTCCCCACGTCCTCGGCGCTGGCCGCCGGCCGCCGCGAATCCCTAAAACAGGCTTTGCTGCGGGCCGCGCATCCGAGGCGCAATCCCAAAATGCTCAAAGGCCCGCTCGGTGGCGACGCGGCCCCGCGGCGTCCTGGCGATGAATCCAAGCTGGATCAGATACGGCTCGTAGACCTCTTCGATGGTGTCCGGCTCCTCGTCGATCGAGGCGGCAATGGTGTTCAAGCCCACCGGTCCGCCGGAGTACTTTTCGAGGATCGTCAACATGATCTTCTGGTCGATCTCGTCCAGTCCGAAGCGGTCCACCTCGAGCAGGTCGAGCGCCGTGCGCGCCACCTCCTCGTTGATGCGTCCACCCGCGCGGACCTGGGCGTAGTCCCGCACGCGCCGCAGCAGCCGGTTGGCGATGCGCGGCGTGCCCCGGCTCCGGCGCGCAATCTCGGCCGCTCCGGCCTCATCGATCTCCACGCCCAGCAACCCCGCCGATCGCATCACGATCTGTTTCAGCTCGCTGACGTCGTAATGATTGAGCCTCAACACCAGCCCGAAGCGCCCGCGCAAGGGCGCGCTGACCAAGCCCTGGCGCGTGGTGGCGCCGATGGCGGTGAAGGCCGGGATCGGCAGCGAGTGGGTCCGCGCGCCCGGCCCCGAGCCGATCAGAATGTCCACGCGGAAATCCTCCAGCGCGGCGTACAGCATCTCCTCCACGTCCGGCAGCAGGCGGTGGATCTCGTCAATGAAGAAAACCTGGCGGCTGCGGATGTTGCTCAACACTCCGGTCAGGTCCAGCTTCTTTTGGAGGATCGGCCCGGCGGTCTGCTCGAAGCCTACGCCCAGCTCGTTGGAGATGATGTTGGCCAGCGTAGTCTTGCCCAATCCGGGAGGGCCGTAGAGCAGCACGTGATCCATCGCCTCCCCGCGCTGCCGCGCCGCCTCGATCGCAATGGAGAGGTTTTCCTTGAGCTTGGTCTGGCCGGTAAAATCCGCCAGGCGCGTGGGGCGCAAACTGGCCTCAAACTGGCGCTCCTCCTCGCGGGCCGACGGCGAAACGATTCCTTTCTCGCGCATGTAGGACCGATTTTCAGCTTAGCGTATCAGTTCCAGCGCGCGCCGGAAGAACGGCTCGAACGCATCGGGCGGATCCTGCGCTTTCACCTTTCGCACCGCCGCCTCGGCCGCGGCGCGCGCGCAGCCCAGGTTCAGCAGCGCGGAAACGACGTCTTGCTCCAGCGCGCTGAGAGCCGCCGGCCGCAGCGCCGCCGTTTCGCCGGCTCCAAGGAAGTCGAGCTTGTCGCGCAGCTCCAGCACGATCCTCTCAGCGGTCTTCTTGCCCACCCCCGGAATCCGCACCAAATGATCCGGCTGTCCCTGACGGATCGCCGCGGCCAGCTCGCCGGCCGGCAGTCCCGAAAGCACCGTCACCGCGAGCTTGGGACCGATGCCGCTCACCCCGATCAGCTTTTCGAAGAGGGCCTTCTCTTCGGCGGTCAAGAAACCATACAGAGCCAGCGTGTCCTCCCGCACGTGGGTGTAGATTCGCAGGCGCACCTCCGAGCCCGCATCCGGCAAGGAGGTGTAGGTGGAGATCGGCACCGTCACGTCATAGCCGACTCCGCCCGATTCAATCACGACCCGGTTCGGCTGCTTCTCCAGTAGGACGCCCCGCAAATGCGCAATCATGGTGAGCGTAAATTATTGTACATGGCCCGGCGGAGGTTCTTCGTTCAGGAAGTGCGCGGCGGCGAGGCGGTGCTGCGCGGGGAGACGGCGGATCACCTGCGGCGCGTTTTGCGCGCCTCCGTCGGACAGCGCTTCGAGATTTCCGACAACCGTTCCGCCTGGCTGGCCGAAATCGAATCGTTCGGGAAGCAAGAGGTCCGGTTCCGGACGCTGGAGCCGCTCGCCGCCGTCACCATGCCGGTGCGCCTGGTTTTGCTCGCCGCTTTGTTCAAATTCGACCGCTTCGAATGGATGCTCGAGAAAGCCACCGAGCTGGGCGTGGAGGCCATCGTGCCGGTCGCGTGCGAACGCAGCGAGAAGGGCCTGGAACAAGCCGCCGCGCGGCGCGCCGCCCGCTGGCGCAAGATTCTTCTCGAAAGCAGCCAGCAGGCGCGCCGGACCGTGCTGCCGGCGCTGGAGGACGGCGTATCGTTTCAGGCAGCGTTGCGCCGGCCGGGCCGCTGCCGCCTGCTGCTGGACGAAGCGCCGGGCGGGACGCCGCTGCTGGCGGCCATCCCGGCAGCCGAAACAAGATCGCCTTCCGATGTTGCCTGTCTTCTGACCGGGCCGGAAGGCGGATGGACGGCGGCGGAACGCGCCGCCGCCATCGAAGCGGGCTGGGCGCCGGTATCTTTGGGGCCCTTGATTCTGCGCGCCGAAACCGCGGCGATCGCCGCGCTTGCTGCGCTGTCGATGGCTTGGCCTTGAGGAGTTCGTTATTTCCGGGGCCCGCTCGGTGATGCCATCTGTCCCATTCACCGCCGCGGCGTTGGTGTTGCCTCAACGCCGGCGGATCGGCGAAACTGGTCTTGTGCCGGAATTCTGCACTTGCGGCGCTCAATTGCCTCCCGACGCGCTCTTCTGCCACCGCTGCGGAAAACCGCAGCGGGAGCTTCCCTCCGCGCAGGAAGAGCCGGCGCCGCCCGCTCCGCCGCTTCAGGAGATCCCCATTCCGGCGCCGCCCCCGGGGATCGGGCTGCGCAACTCTCAAGCCGTGCGGGTCGCGTTGCTCACCGGCAGCTTGACGTTTCTAGCCAGCCTGATGCCCCTGCCCGTGGCGCTGCGCTTTCTGATTCTGGTGGCCGCCGGGGCGCTCTCGGTTTACCTGTACCGCCGCCGCAGCGGCGTGGCGCTGGAGGTCACAAGCGGCGCGCGGATGGGCTGGATCACCGGCTTATTCTGCTTTGTCATCTTCACGGTCCTGTTCACGGTGAGCGTCGCGGCGCTTACGGTGATCCTGCGCGACGCCAGCCTGGAAGCGGCCTACCGCCAGCAGATGAGTTCGATGGGCATGTCGCCGGAAAACATTCAGCAGGCTCTGGAAGCCTTGCAAAACCCGGCGCAGCTCATCGGGGCGCTTCTGACCGCCTTTGTGATTCTGACCCTCCTGCCGGCACTCGGCGGAGCTTTGGGCGCACGGCTGTTTCGAGGCCACTGATTCGCCCGCGCGTTGCGCGCAGGCAGGATTAACGCTTGGATCCGGAGCTTTCGACCCGCCCGGCCAGCGGCTTCAAAACCGGTCCTCCGCAGATGGCTACGCCGCTCTGCGTCAAGCCCATCAGCAGCGCCGCCAGCGCCGAATAGACCAACTGCTCGTTGACCTGCTGGCGTCCCGGCATCCGGAATTCGGTTGGAAGTTCCTTCAGGATTTGAAGCCGGAGCGCGGAGGGGAGGACCCGCCCGGAGCGGTCCCTCATGTTGGCCAGAACGAACGGCGTTTGCAGCACGGCGCCGGTCTTGCCGTCGGCGTAAAACTGGCAGCGGCTGAACCAGCCTAAGTTGGCCGGCTCGGCGGCATCGAACAGCAGAAGCGGGCCCCCGCGCGCCGGGGCGGACAGTTCCAGCACCATGGCCCGCGGGCCATCCAAGACTTCGCACTCGAAGCCCGCTTGTTCGGCGATCTTGGTGATGAGCTCCGGGTCCAGCTCCAGGTAGATGTAGCTGAACGCCCCCGCTTGCAGCACCTGCATTGGTCTCATTCTATCGCGTCTTCGCCGGTCACCGCTTCGAGGGCCTCGGCATAATGCTCGTAGTCCGCCTGGGAGAACAACACAAAGGTCACCACGCGCAGGCTGCCTCCGGGCTGTTCCAGATGGGCGCAGACCTCCGGCAGTGCGATCCGCGCCGCCTCCCGGACGGGATAGCCGTAAGCGCCGGTGCTGATCGACGGAAAGCTGATGCTCTCCAAGCCCCGCTCCTCCGCCATCCGCAGGGCGGTGCGGTAGCAAGAGGCGAGCAGCTCAGGCTCGCCGTGCTTCCCGTCCCGGTACACCGGTCCCACGGCGTGGAAAACATAGCGCGCGGGAAGCCTGCCGGCGCCCGTCGCCACAGCCGATCCGGTTGGGCAGCCGCCGGCGGTGCGCCGGATCTCATCCAGCTCCTGCATGATGGAGGGGCCTCCGGCGCGGTGAATCGCGCCGTCCACTCCGCCTCCGCCGGCCAGCGCGGAGTTGGCCGCGTTGACAATGGCGTCCGTCGGCATCTTGGTGATGTCTCCGGTCACCAGCCGGAGCCGTTTGCCATTCGAGAACTGTTTCTCCATGCCGCTATAGTAAAAGAGCATGGTCTTCGCAAAAAACAGGCCGGACGCGGTGGTCTTCTTTGACATTGACGGAACCCTGATCCGCCGCATCGGTTTGGCGCACCGTCACGCCTTGATCCATGCCGTCCGCCGGGTCACGGGCCTGGAAACCGGCGTAGACGGCATTCCCTTGCATGGCATGCTCGACACGGAGATTCTTAGCGCCATGCTGGCCAACGCCGGGGCCGGCCGGACGTTGATCCGCCGGTCTTTGCCCTTAATCCAAACGCACGCCCAGCGCTATTTCGCCCGGCACTGCCCCAACCTGGAGCGCAAAGTCTGCCCGGGCGTGCGCCCGTTGCTCAACCGCTTGGCGCGCGCCGGCGTGCCCATGGGCCTGGTGACCGGAAACTTCACCCGCATCGGCTGGAAGAAGGTGGAGCGGGCCGGACTGAAACATTACTTCCGCCTGGCCGCCTGCGCTGAGATGGGCCCAAACCGCGCGGCTCTGGTGCGGCTGGCGGTGCGGGAGGCGCGCGCCCGGGGCTGGGCCGGCAAGCGGACGCGGTTCACGCTGGTGGGCGACACGCCGCGAGACGTCGAGGCCGCCCGAGCCAACGGCGTTCGCGCCGTGGCCGTCGCCACCGGCTTGTGCTCACTGGAGGAGCTGCGGAGCTGCTCGCCGGACGTGCTGGTGGAGGATCTGCGCCAGCTCCCCTTCCAAGCGTTGATTGAGGAGTAGGCCTTTCGCATGAAGCTGGAACAGGCTCAGCCGCTGGCGGTCAAACGCGCCGAGGTGGAGTTTCACAAGTTCGCCTCATTGGGAGAGCCGGAGCGCGTATTGCGCACCTACGCCGAGGAGAACGAGCGCCGGGCCGGATTGATCGATAAACACCGGGATTTCATCGGCCCGATGTCTCCCTTTCTCGAAATCGGCGCCAACGCCGGCCACAGCAGCTACCTGCTGGCCAACCGCTACGGGGCCTCCGGCTTCGCTCTGGATCTTTCGGCCGATGCGTTGCGCTATGGCGCCGTGCTCAAAGACGCCTGGGGCCTGGAGCGCAGTCCCATCCGGATCGCCGGCGATGCGCTCAACCTGCCGTTTCAGGACGGCTCGCTGCGCTTCGTGATGGCCTTCCAGATGCTCAGCCAGTTTCTGGATATCGAGCGGGTCATCGTGGAAGTGAAGCGCGTGCTGGCCCCGGGCGGCGTTTTCTTTTTCTCCGAGGAGCCTCTGCGACGGATGCTCACGCTGCGCCTCTGGCGCTGTCCTTACTACGAGACGATGAAGCCCTGGGAGCGCCGCCTCCACGATTGGGGCCTGCTGAGCTTCCTGGTCCGGGACGTCATCGGCGCCGCCCAAGAGGAGAGCTTCGGCATCCGCCAGAACCACAGCATGAACCTCAAGCACTGGCACGAGCTAGTGCAGAAGCACTTTGTGGATTCGCGCTACGAGGTGTTCGTCCCGGAGCGCGGCTGGGCCGAACGCTGGGTCAAGCGCCTGGCGGTCCGCCTGGACCCGCACCGCTCGGTCTGGCGCGCCGGACGTCTGCTGGGCGGCACCTTTGCCGCCGTCTGCCGCAAAGAGGGCCAGCCGGCGGCGCCGCCGGAGGACTGGGAGCAGCGTTTCGAAATGCTGCTGCGCTGTCCCGATTGCCGCTCCCCGCTGTGCCGCACTGCCGACGAAACCCTGGTCTGCTCGTGCGGGTACCGTGCGGTGCGGGAAGAGGGCGTCTACAATTTGCTGCCTAGCGAGGAACGCCGGGAGCTTTACCCGGGCGACCGCGAGGACATCATCGACATGTCGCTTGCGGGCCACGAGAGCCGGTTGATCGAGGGGTGGCACGAGGTGGAAGGAATCTTTGGCAACCGCTACCGCTGGATCGGCGCGCAGGCCTCGGCCCGGCTCAAGCGCCTCAACAACGACCCCCAGCGGCTTCGCATCCGCGGCCACGCCGGCGCCGGGCTCTTCCAGCAGGGCGGCGCGCCGCGCATCGAAGTGCGCGTCAACGGCCGCAGCGCCGGGGTCTGGAGCCTGGAGCGCACCGGGCTGTTCGTCCTGGAAGCAGACTTGCCGGACGCACCGGAATACCTGGTGGAGATCCATGCCGCGCCGGTCTGGTACAATCCCCCCGACGCGCGTCCCCTGACCGTGAACCTCAGCCTGATCCGGCTGATCGGGCGGGATTGAGCCCGGCCGGACGGGCGGGGATCCCGCGGGCCGCAAATGGGCCGAACGATCCGGCTGCGTGCTGCGTATTGAGGGAGAGGAGATTCATATGCGCCAGCGAATCCTGTTCTGCGCTCTGGTTGCGGCCATGTTTTGGCTGAGCGGATGCGACCTGGAAGACTTTGGCGACGCCAACCGCTATCAGGCGGAGTTCCGGGAGACTCATCCCTTGCCCGCCGGGGGCCGCCTGTATCTGGAGAACTTCAACGGATCCATCGATATCAGCGGCTGGGACCAGCCGACCGCTGAAATCAGCGGGACCAAGTACGCCTCCAGCCAGTCTGCTTTGGACGCGCTCAAGATTGACGTCGTTGCCAGTGGCGATATGCTGCGGGTGCGGAGCGTGCGCCCCTCGGGCCACGGCGGCAACATGGGCGTCCGCTACGTCATCCGGCTGCCCAAGAGCGCCGGCCTGGAGCGCATCATCAGCTCCAACGGGGCGATCCGCGTGCGCGACATCGACGGCGCGGTGCGGCTGGAGACCTCCAACGGGGCCATCGAGCTGACCTCCACCGGCGGTCCGGCGGTTGTGCGCACTTCGAACGGCAGGATTGAAGCCTTGGGCGTGCGCCACGGCCTGGATGCTTCCACCTCCAATGGCCGCATCACGGCGGTGCTGACGGACGTGGAGCCAGGCCAGACCATACGATTGCAAACCTCCAACGGCAGCGTCGAGCTGAGCCTGGACCGCCTGGACGCCAGCAACGAGGTCTCCGTCAACACCAGCAACGCCTCGATCACGTTGCGGATGCCTCCGGGGCTTGGGGCCCGCATTACCGCCCGCACCTCAAACGGCCGGATCACCAACGAGTTTGATTCCGTTTTCCAGGGGCGATCGGAGAAGAACCGCCTGGAGGGGACGCTCGGCGACGGCGGAACCCGGATCAGCCTGGTCACCTCAAACGGATCGATCCGGCTGCTGAAGCGTTGAGGCGGCCCAGGCAGCGCGGCATCTATAATACGAGAATCAAAGCTCGTCCGCACAGGAGGGTGTTTTGCCGCTTAGAAGCGCAGTAAAGCAACTCTGCGCGGCCGCGCTTGTGCTGGCGGCTTCGCTGGCTGCGGCTCAACCTGCGGTCGCACCGGAAGTGGCCGCGGCGATCGACAGCATCTCCGCGAATGCCCTCCGCGCTCACGTTTCCTTTCTGGCCTCGGATCTGTTGGAAGGGCGCGCCACGCCGTCCCGCGGGGCCGAGATCGCCGCCGAGTATATCGCCGCGCAGTTCCGCCGGGCCGGCTTAGAGCCCGCCGCCGGAGGAAGCTACTTTCAGGATGGCCGGATCACGCCGCCGCGCCGCTCGCCCAACGCTCCCGCGCCTGAGCCCGTCGCTGTGCGTAATGTGATCGGCGCATTGCCAGGGTCCGATCCCGATCTAGCGGGGACGTGCGTCATCGTCTCCGCACACTACGATCACCTGGGCCAGCGGCAAGGCGCAGAAGGGGACACGATCTACAACGGGGCAAACGACGACGCCAGCGGCGTCTCGGCGGTCATCGAGATCGCCCAAGCGCTGGCGCCGCTGCGCTCCGCGCCGAAGCGCACCATCCTGTTTATCGCTTTCGCCGGAGAGGAACGGGGGCGGCTCGGTTCGCGTTTCTACGTCGAGCATCCTGTCTGCCCGATTGACAAGACGGCCGCCGGCATTAACCTCGAACAGCTCGGCCGCACCGACGACGTCAGCGGGCCGGTCACCGGCACGGCCTACGTCACCGGCTTCGACTACTCGGACGTGGGACCGCTGTTGCAGCAGGCAGGCGAACGGGCGGGCGTCCGCTTGCTCAAGCACGAGCCCAACAGCGACAAGTTTTTCACCGGGAGCGACAATCTCTCGCTGGCGCTGGCCGGCGTGCCCGCGCACACCATCTCGGTGGGATTCATCTTCCCCGATTACCACCGCCCCGGCGACCACTGGGACAAGCTCGACTACGACAACATGGCCCGCGTCGTGCGCGGCATCGCTCTCGGCGTTTATGAGCTGGCGAACCGTACGGCGCCGGTTCGTTGGAACGACGCGAACCCGCTGGCGGAACGCTACCGCAAAGCCCGGGCCGCCGCGCAAAGCGCGCCGTAAGCTGCGCCGCTAAGCTGGGAGCGCGGCTGCGACCGGCTCAGCGGGCGGCGGGGGCATGCCGTCCGGTTTCATCCGCACCGATACGATCTTGGAGACGCCCGGCTCCTGCATGGTCACCCCGTAGAGGACTTCGGCCGCCTCCATGGTGCGCTTGGCGTGGGTCATGATGATGAACTGGGTCTGCGCCGACATCTCCCGCACCAGCTTCATCAGCCGCGCGATGTTCGGCTCATCCAGCGGCGCGTCCACCTCATCGAGCACGCAGAACGGGCTGGGCTGGTACTTGAAAACCGCCATGAGCAAGGCCAGCGCCGCCAGCGCCTTCTCGCCGCCCGACAGCAGCAGGACGTTTTGGAGCCTCTTGCCGGGCGGCGAAGCCACGATGTCGATGCCGCTTTCGGCCACGTTGGTCTCGTCGGTCAGGCGCATCTCGGCCGAGCCGCCGCCGAACAGCGTCCGGAACATCTCCCGGAAATGCGCATTGATCGATTGGAACGCCTCGGTAAAGCGCCGCCGGGTCTCCACGTCGATCTCGTGGATGGCCTTCTCGGTGTCGCGGATCGAGTCCAGAAGATCCTGGCGCTGGGCGTTGAGGAAGTCGTAACGCTGCTGCGCTTCCTGGTATTCTTCCAAGGCCTGGGGATTGACCGGTCCCAAAGCCTCGATGCGCGACTTCAGCTCTTCGTAACGCCCTTCGAGCTCGGCCAGCTCCATCTCATCGGGCACGGTCTGCTGGCCCTGCGCCGCGGCCGCCAGCGGCTCGCCCAGCTCCTTGCGGCTGGTTTCGTCGAGGTACTTCATTTCGGCCTGACGCTTGACCAGCTCCACCTCGACCGCGGCCCGCTTCTGTTGCGCCTCCTGCAACTGGGCGCGCAGAGCCCGCAGGTCTTCCTCGGCCGCGGCCAGCCTTTCCCGCAGCGCGTTCTCTTGCGCCGACAATTCTTCGGCGCGCGCGGCCGCCCGCGCGATCGCGCCGCTGTATTCGGCCGCCTGCCGGTCCAGCTCGACGTTCTCGTTGAGCAGCCGCGCCCGCGTGACTCCCAGCGTCTCCTGCTCCTGGGCGAGCTCGCGCAAGCGCTGCTCCATCTCCTGAAGCTGCCGCCGCATCCGCTCTCCGGCGGCCTGCTGAGCGCGCGCGCGTTCCTCCATTCCCGCCAGCGCCGCGCGCAAAGCGGCATGTTCGTCGCCGGCTTGCGCGGCAGCGGCTTTCAGGCGGTCTAATTCGCGCCGGGCCGCCTCCAGGGCGTCTTCCTGTTCGGCCCGCGCCGCTTCCTTTTCCGCAATCAGCTTCTCGGCGCTCTCGGCCTGCTGGCGGGTGCGCTCCCGCTCGTTGGCCAAGCGGGCCAGATCCACACGGGCGGCCGCCAGCCGGGCCGAAGCTTTCTCCGATTCGTCCCGCCATTTGCGCAAGTCATGTTCGATGGCCAGCGTCTGGCGCTGCTGCTGCTCGCCGGCCGTGCGCAATTCTTCCAACTGCGCTTCCAGAGCCGCGGCCTCTTGTTCCAGAGCAGCCAACGCCCCGGTCATCTCGTTGATTTCCGCCTGGCGCGACTGCACCGCCGCCGCCAGCTCCCGCAGCTCCCGCTTCAGAGCGAGCGGCCCGCTGCCGGCCTTTTTGCCGCCGCTCACCGCGTATCCGGAGTAGCAAACTCCATCGGGGGCCAGGAAATAGAAGGCCGGGTATTGCAGGGCCAGCCGCTGCGCCGCCGCGCGGTCCTCGGCTAAGAAGCATCGCGCCAGGCGCGGCAACAGCCCGGCCGGCGCGCAGGCAAGGCCGTTGGTGAAGCGCACGGCGCCGCTCAAACGCGCCACGATGCCGGTCTCGGGGCCGATGGGCGGCTCCTCTGCCGCGCCGCTCAGATCCGCTCCCGGATCCGGATGGACCAGGAACGTGGCGCGCCCCTCCAGATCGCTGCGCAGCAGGCGGATTCCTTGCTCGGCTTGGTCCCAATCCTCGACGAGGATGTATTCGAGCTCGTCGTGAAGGAATTCCTCGACAGCCCGTTCGTGAGCCGGGTCGACTTCCACGAAGTCGGCGAGCACGCCGAGCAGGCGCAGCCCGCGGGCCTGCCCCTGCGAGGAGGCCGTGAACAGGCGCTTGACCGCTTCGGTGGTGTAGGCGCGGTGCGAAAGAATCTCTTCCAGCGAGTCCCGGCGCGCCTTGATCCGGGAGAACTCCGAGCGCAGCGAATCCAGCCGCCGGCGGGTTTCGGCGGCCCGGGAGCGGCGGTCGGCCAGCTCGGTTTCCGCCGCCGCCCGGCGGCTCTGCACGGCCTCCATCTCGCGCCGGCGCTCCTCCAGCAGGCGCGCCGCTTCCTCCTGCGAAGCCTTCAGCCACTCGAGTTCGCTCAGCGCGGACTGCTCTTCTTTGCGCGCTTTGCCCTCGTCGCGCTCGATCGAGGCGGCGTACTCGCGCACCTGGGCAAACTGGTTGCGGAGCGTTGAGGCCTCGCCGAGCAGCCGCAGCACGGCCTGCCGGTAGGCCTCGATTTGCTTTTCCACCTCGCGCAGCGCGTTCTGGAGCTGTTCCCGCTCGGCGGATTTGAGCGCCAGGCGCCGGCGTGCCTCGGCCGTCTCACGCTCCAGCTCCTCGGTGCGCTGATCATGCGCCTCGAGGTCCGCGCGCAGGGACGCGGCCCGGCGCTCCAGCTCCTGCGATTCGACCTCGCCCTGCGCCAGGCGCTGCTCGATCGAAGCGATCTGCTGGGACTGCGTCTCCAGGCGGCCGCGAGTCCGCTCGGCGGCCAGTTGCAGCTCGGAAAGCGCGCGCCGCGCCTCGGTCAACTCTTGCTCCAGACGGTAGCTCTCGCTTTGAAGCCGGGCTTGTTCCTGCTCCTGCGAGGAGACCTCGCCGGCCAGCTTCTGGACGGCGGAGGCGGTCAGGTTCAGCTCCAGGGCCACTTGGCTGGTGTCCCGGTCGAGGCGAAGGTAACGGCCGACCAGAAGCTGGCGGAGCTGGCCGATCATCTCCGCTCGCAGTTCCTCGTACCGCCGGGCCTTGGAGGCCTGCCGTTTCAGGGAGTTGGCCTGGCGGCCGACTTCTTCCAGGATGTCGAAAACGCGGTTCAGGTTCTGTTTGGCGCTTTCGAGCTTGGCCTCGGCCAGACGGCGTCTGGCTTTGAACTTGCTGACGCCGGCCGCCTCTTCGATCACCGCGCGGCGGTCCTGCGGCCGCGAGCTGAGAATTTGCCCGATGCGGCCCTGCTCGATGATGGCGTAGCTGTCGGGCCCCAGGCCCACGCTCATGAAGATGTCTTGGATGTCGCGGAGGCGGGCCGGGCGGCCGTCGATGAGATACTCGCTTTCCCCGGAGCGGAACAGCCGCCGTGTGATCACGATCTCGCTGGGGAGCTTGTTGGCCTCCGCCGCCGCGCCCGCCAGCGCCCCGGAGCCGTTCGTTCCGTTGGGGCCGCCGGCGCTGCCGTTCGATCCGCCGTTTGCCTTGGGGATGCTTTCGACCGTCTGGCGCTGGGCGTCGGGGTCCACCAGCGTGATGGACACCGAGGCCATGCCCAGAGGCTTGCGTTCGCCGGTGCCGGCGAAGATGACGTCCTCCATTCGCGTGCCACGGAGGGTCTTGGCCGATTGCTCGCCTAGAACCCAGTTGATGGCATCGCCGAGGTTGGACTTCCCACAGCCGTTTGGGCCGACGATGGCGATGATGCCGCTGCCCTCGAACCTGAGCTCGGTCCGGTCGCAGAACGACTTAAACCCTTGCAGTTCCAACCGCTTCAGTCTCAGCAAAGCGTCTACTCTCTTTCGTTTTCAGAGTTTCCGCGCGCCTCGGCCGCGGCTCGGGGGATACCACTATAGTAAGGCGAAACGACCGGAATGTAAAGCGGAATACGAAATTTAGGGGCCCGATTTCGCAGGACCCAATATGTTGGTGTGGGTGGGCAGTGCGGCCGGTTTGGCGGCGCTCTGGGCGGTTGCGGATCCAGCGGCACGATTCCCAGGCAAGCACGGTTCAATTGTACACATGGAGAATGGCACATGCAGGGCGGGCGTACGCCAATGGTGGCGGAGAGATAGGGTGTTGGGACAAGCCTGAGGAATCCACTGCGGAAGCAAGGGTTGGACTTGCTGCATATGAGCAACAGAAGGAGAAAGGGCGGATTGGCAAGTGATTGCAAAGGAAAGGAGAAAAGATTTATGGATGGTTTTGACTGGGGGTGGGAGGCACAGGAAAAACAAACCGCGGAGCACACGGAGACTGGAAGAGAGGGGGCGGGTCGAGGTGGAGCGCGCAGTCGTGCGGGCCGGATGGCGATGGGACTCCCGCACAGCTCGGGATTGTGTGGCTCTGCCGGCGTGACCGTCGGCATGGCAAGTCTGGCGGCTTGCTCCACGCGGAGAGCAGGCCGCACACTGGGCTGCGTTTGCAGAAGGCGCGAGTGGGTGGAATCGAGGGCGATGGGTAGAGGGCACCCAGGCCGGCTGGAAAGCCGGCCGCAGGCCTGGAGGCCTGCCCCACATCAGAGGCTGCCCCACAAGAGCGGCGTGCACCAGCGAAGGGCACGGGGAAGGGGGGAAGCCGACCACCGGCAGGACTGCCGGTGTGGCACGCAAGACTGCGCGCTCCACGGAGGGGCCGGTGTGGCGAGCCTGGCGGCTTGCTCCACGCGGAGAGCAGGCCGCACACTGGGCTGCGTTTGCAGAAGGCGCGAGTGGGTGGAATCGAGGGCGATGGGTAGAGGGCACCCAGGCCGGCTGGAAAGCCGGCCGCAGGCCT
>Ga0308411_10000794_pt1 | contig 21287 bp, 20 predicted proteins | sample HotsprottomLayer_2_FD_203530 | JGI IMG/M metagenome (GOLD analysis project Ga0308411, IMG submission 203530) | Hot spring phototrophic mat microbial communities from Octopus Spring, Yellowstone National Park, Wyoming, United States -... | ecosystem: Environmental > Aquatic > Thermal springs >...
TGCCAGCCGGACGGCGGTATCATCGTGAAGCCACGGCAGAAGATGGGACAGGGCGGCATAGAGCAGGTAGCCGTGATCCACCGGCAGGCGTTCGCCGGACAGGTAAAAACGCATTTCAACGATGGGGCTGTCGGTCATGACGTACTCCTTGGACAATGGTTCAGAGGCATCACCTCCAGGCCGGGACAGAAAACCTGTCTGACCTGAACTCAGGCATACAGTTTCAAAAGAGCTTCGGCTTCCGTACGCAGCATGGTGCGAAGCTGCTCCGGGGCAATGACGCGCACCCGTGCGCCATACTGCAAAACCCACTGCCGGACGCCTTCCAGCGCCCCGACCTGCATCGTCACCCGCAAGCCGCCATCGGGCAGGTCGGTGTAGTGCGCCGTTTTGTGAACCTTGCTTTGCTGACGAATCCAGCGCGCCTGATAGGCGTCAAACTCCACGACGACTTCGTAGGTCTGATCTTCTCCACGAATCATCCCGAAGCCACGGTTCAGATAGGTTTCGATGTCAAAGCCGGTCGGCGGCTCGAAGGTTTCATCAAGCAGTTCGGCCGCACGGACACGTCCCAGGTGAAAGTCGAGCACTTTTTGACGCAGGTGGTCGAAGGCGATGACATACCACTCAGCTTTGGCGCTGTGCAGGCGCAGGGGATTGACCGTGCGCGTTTTGGTCTCACCCGAAGACTGGGTGAAATAGACCATCCGTACCGGGTGACGGTGGGCAATGGCCTTGGCAAACAGTGCGAAGTGCGCTTGATCAATGGGGCTGGTAGGAAGTGCTTCGACCGACTGGAGGGCCATCAGATGGTTTAGGTCCACGGAGACCGTTTCGGTCAGCGTCTGTATGACCTTGGTGAGCGCTTCGGTGATGCCAGCGGCGGCCTGTCCGCCGTAGGCCTGGGCCAGCCGCTCAGCCATCAGGATGGCTGCAATTTCACCTTCGGTCAGCGTCATCCACGGGAGCGAGTGAACTGGCTCGGTGTAGTGAAATCCCCGCTGCTGCGCGCAGTACTCCAGTGGCAACTGGAAGCGGTCGCGCATAAAATCTATGGTTTCCTGGGCTGTCTTGCGCGAAACCCCGAAATGCTCGGCAATGCGCCTGGTGTTCGGAAACCGGCCCGCCTGGATTTCACGGTGAATCCAGGTCAGACGTTCGAGTTGGCGAAGGTGTGTGCGCTGCGTGGAGTTCATAGCGGTCAGTGGCACAGTGGTCAGTGTTACAGCGGGTAGTATATGAGCGGTGATCGCACGAATAACGTGTGACCACCGAGCAGCCGAAAAAAATTGTTTTGTGTCAGATGCTTCGTAGTTTGCCTGTCTCCAGTTGCCAGCCCGATGCCGGACCGCCGGGCAGGCTGGAGTCAACAGAAGAAGATGATGGATGAGACCCTGGCCAACCATCTGGCCGCGCTGCTTGCCGGCCGCCTGAGTGAAGCGGAAACCGATGCGCTGCTGGCATCGTTGACGCCCGACACCGCAACGTTTGAGCAATTCACCACGCTCATTGCAGCCGTCCGCGCCACGGCCTGCCCCCTGCCGGAGCTGGCTGAGCCGGTCTTTGACTGCTGCGGCACGGGCGGCAGCGGTCGGCCGCACTTCAATGTCTCAACCACGGTGGCTTTCGTTCTGGCAGCCGGGGGCGTGCGCGTGGTCAAGTTCGGCAACCGCGCTGCCACCAGTACGAGCGGGAGCTTTGACCTGCTCGAACAGCTCGGCGTCCCGGTCGAGTATCCGCCGGAGCGGCTCCCGCGCCTGCTCGCTGCCACCAACCTGGCGTTTCTCTACGCACCTCAGTGTTACCCGGCGCTCAAGGCTGTGGCGGCGGCGCGGCGGCGGTTCGGGCGTCCGACCCTTTTCAACTACATCGGCCCGCTGCTGCATCCCCTGCATCCCGGCCGGCGCGTCATGGGGGTGTCCCATCCGCGCATGCAGGCGTTCATCGCCCAGTGGCTGGCAAACAACCTGCAAACACGTCGGGCCATAGTCGTGCGCGGCTATGAAAACCGGGACGAACTGACGCCGGTCGGAACCTCCGTCCTGTATGAAGTGACGCCCCGGCGGATTGACAAACGCTCCTGGACACCGCCCGACCTGCCGTGCGATGTAGAAGCTCAGCCCTACACACCAGAGGCCAATCTGCGGCAGTTCCGGGACATCGTGACGGGACGGGATACCGTTTCGGCCGATTACCACAGCGTACGGCTCAATGCCGGCCTTGGGTTTGTGGCCGCCGGACGGACGGAAACGCTGGCTGACGGTGCCGCCTGCGCGGCCGAACTTCTCGCCAGCGGAGAGGTTCAGCGCCAGGTGGAAACCTTTTTGGCACACGTGCACAGGTGAAAGCGTTTGCTCTTGTGGGCGTGGGGCCGTAACCTTCACGCCTGTGATGGCCCCCGTCACGACCGTCCGTCACAAGGGAGGCACGTCGCTTATGTTGCGTCTGCCTACGCGCGAGGCTGTCCTGTCTGAGCTGGATGCGCTCATGCAACAGGGCGCTTTACTGTACCAGGCTACGGCCAATGGCAATGTTCGGGTACTGGCGGGGCTGCTCGGCCCGGCCTACCGTGGTCTGATTCAAAAACGCGGCAAACGGGAAGACACCACGGCGTTGCCGGTGGGGTATCCGGCCAACTTCGACTGGCGTTACGAACGCAATCAGCCCGAAATTCGTCGTCTGACCGAAGCCGCCAAAACCGCCCAGTGGAATGCCACCACCGATTTGGACTGGCAGCGTCCTGTCGATCCGTTTCATCCCGACACGGTGCTGCTGCCGGAGAAGTTTCACCCGGCCTACTGGCTTCCGCTCTGGTCAAAGCTGACCGAACACGAGCGCCGGGTGCAGCTCCACGCGCTGACAAGCTGGCTGCTCAGCCAGTTTCTGCACGGCGAACAGGGGGCGCTCTACGCGGCGGCGCTGACCACAACGGCCGTGCCGTGGCTCGATGCCAAGCTCTATGGCGGCACGCAGGTGATGGATGAAAGCCGTCACGTCGAGGCGTTTCACACCTATCTGACGACGAAGCTGGAAAAGCTCTACGACATCAACGACAACCTCTACGTCGTCATTGATGCCCTGATGACAGATTCGCGCTGGGACGTGAAGTTCCTGGGGATGCAAATCATGATCGAGGGGCTGGCCCTGGGGGCTTTCACCACGTTGCGCCAGTTGTCGGGCGAGCCGCTGCTGCGCGACCTGCTCAAAATGGTCATCACGGATGAAGCCCGCCACGTCCACTTCGGCGTACTCGCGCTGGGCGAGTTCTACCTTCGGGAGGTCAGTGAACGTGAGCGCCGGGACCGTGAAGACTGGGCGTTTGAAATGGCCGTGCTGCTGCGCAACCGGTTCCTTCTGCACGAAATCTACGATGAGCACTTTGCCCATCGCCTGCGCCGTGCGCAGTGGAACCGGCTGGTGCTCCACTCGGACATGATGGCCATGTTCCGGCGGACGATGTTTCGCCGCATCATTCCCAATCTCAAACGGATTGGGCTGCTCAGCGACCGCATTCGTCCGCACTACGCACAACTGGGACTGCTGGCCTTTGAGCACGAACGTCCGGCGACGGAACTCACGGCCGCCGACCTTCTGGAAGACACCGTGTGAACCTTCCACACCACAGTCTCAGCCACATCGGCCGTTGATGGGGTGGGGGCCGGGCTTACAGCGTGATGACCGGGCTTACAGCGTGATGACGTAGTCGGGTGGATTTCCGGCCAAAGCCGCATAGAGCTGCGGAAAACACCCGGCTACGACGCCTTCAACCAGCCCCTTGGCTTTGACCTGTCCCTTGCCGCACTGCTCGAAGTTGCCTTCAGCCAGATTGCGGCGCACCGCGCACTGGTCACACACCATCAGCAGGATGCCCTGTTCCTTGGCGAGGCGCGCCAGCCGCTCACCCACAGGGTCACCCTGCCGGAGGCAGAACAAGTTGTCATCAAAAAACATCATTCCGACGACCTGTGCGCCGTGTTCTCCGTCTTCGAGCTGCGGCAGGATCATCGTCGCCAGTTTGAAGGTGCTGGCCATGTTGGTGGCAAAGACGTAGGCAACTTTCATGAGCGTGCTCCAGAGTACGGGTGTGTTTTGTGTTCAGGAAAAATACGATTTTATACGCAGTCAGGCAAGAGGTCGCGCCGTCTGTGGCTGGCCGCGAACCGGGCAGCTAAAGGCGGGGTGTCTGGTAAACCAGTTCGCGCAGCCCGGTTTCAAAGTCCACCCGGGGTGAATACCCAAGAAGACGACTGGCTTTGGTGATGTCGGCGCAGGAGTGGGCGATGTCGCCGGGCCGCGGTGCAGCGTGGACAGGGTTGAGGTCGGTCCCAAACAGCGCATTGAGCTGCTGCACAAGCCTCTGAAGGGAAATCTGCCGTCCGCAGGCGATGTTGAACACTTCGCCCTGGAAGCGCCCCGGAGCGTTCATAGCCAGCAGGTTGGCCTGTACGACGTTGGCAACGGGGGTGAAGTCCCGGGTGGCCGTTCCGTCGCCGTAGATGGTCGGCCGCTCGCCGCGTGCCATCACCTGGACAAACCTGGCAATGACGCCGGCGTACTGATTGTTTGGGTCCTGGCGCGGCCCAAAGACGTTGAAGTACCGCAGGCACAGCGTATCCATGCCGCTCAAGGCTGCGTAGGCGGACATGTAGCCTTCTCCGGCCAGCTTGGTTGCCGCGTAGGGACTCAGCGGCCGTGGCGGCATGGTCTCCACCTTGGGAAGAGTTGGTGTGTCGCCGTAGATGCTCGATGAAGAGGCGTAAATGACGCGCCTGACGCTGCCGGCCCGGGCTGCGGCAGCGAGCAGCGTCAGGGTGGCGACTTCGCCGCAGCGTTGGGAGGTGAACGGGTCCTGGACGGAGCGGGGCACACTGGGCAGCGCTGCCTCGTGGAAAATGACTTCCACGCCGGCTACAGCCTGCTGCGCCGTTGCCGGGTCTTCCAGCGCGCCTTCGATGAACTCAACCTCGGCCGCGACAGCCGCCAGATTGTGCCGAAAGCCGGTGATGAGGTTGTCCACGACCCGGACGCGATGGCCGTCCCGGACGAGCCGTTCGACCAGATGGCTGCCGATGAAGCCGGCGCCGCCGGTGACGAGACAGCGGATGCTCATCGCCGCCTCCCGATGACAGCATAGAGGGGATCACCAGTGCCGGGGCTACGGTCAAGGGTGTGAATGTCGTCCCAGACGCCAGCCGCCCGAAAGAAATTCTCGACCAGCCGACAGCGCCCGGCATCGTCGAGCATCAGCCAGATGGCAATCGCCTTGGTGGGAAAACAGCGGTTGGAAAAGGTGACGACCAGCGGCCCGCCCGGACGCAGGACCCGCCCGATGTCGCGCAGTACGGCTACCGGATCGGTGAGATAGTCAATGGAAACGCACAGACCGGCGGCATCGAAACTGGCATCGGCGAGAGGCAGAACCGGCTTGGTATTCAGATCGTGAACGACCCAGTCCGTCAGCCGGGGATTGGCCGCCAGCTCGGCGGCATTCATCCCAATGCCAGTGACCTGCCGGTAGGTCACATCTTCCGGCAGGTGGCTGACCCAGCTTGAACAGACATCGAGGATGTCGCCGCCGGGAGGAAAATACTCACGGTAAAGCTGCGTGACAGCAGCGATGGCTCCGGCGTCAATGTGGGTGACGAAGCGCGGCAGGCTGTAGAACCGGGCATCCGGCGTTTCATCCCAACGTCGGAAGGCCTCGGGCGGCAGGTTGAGATGGCTCATAAGCTGAGGTTACAGCGAAAGGCTGATGATTTCGACGACCGGCCGCTCGAACGTACCGGTGACACGGACCGGAATCATCTGCCGCTCACTCAATGTTCCAAAGAAGGGGAGCCGGCTGGCGCTGCGTCCCGTAACGAAGTTCAGCGGGAAGCGCAGGTCGAAGTTAATCTGCGCCGGGCGCTCGGCCAGGGAAATCACACCTTGGCCAAAAATCTGGCGGTTTTCGGCGATGGTGCAGGTGAGTCCGTCAAGCCTGACGGTTGTGCCTTCCAAGGCAAAGCGGAAGACGAGTTCCCGGAAGGACAGCCCTTCGCTGGTTGAGGGCAGCCCGGATTCCGTTCCCAGCAGGCGTTCCTGCAGGGGGCCCAGGTCGAAATCGCCCAGACGCATGGGCAGCGCAGGGGGGGCGAGTGTCCGTCCAATGGCTCCCGGCCGGAGGCGGGGGAAGCACCCTTCACGCAGATCGCCATCGCCGGAGCCGGACAGTCCCTCGAAGTTTCGTGTCTCGTAGCGGTACTGTCCTGCGATGTCGAGCCGGAATGTCCCCTGACCGGTCACAGCCGCTGTTTCCGGGGGGGAAGCCAGCTTTTCAGTTGCAATGTTGGTCAGGCGGCCGGTGATGGCAAAGCCAAGGTGTTCCGGGGCAAAGGTCAGGCGTACGGCACTGGCTTCGAGTGTCCCGTTGAGCCAGTTGGCCGTGGTCTGGCGCAGGGTCACGTCACGTCCCTGCACACGTCCTTCGGTGTTCAGGCGCTCGAACTGGAAGGGCGTGTCGGGCCAGGACAGGCGGCTGTTCTGAACGGCCAACTGCTCAATGCTGAACGGTTCTGCATTGGTGTCAGTTGGAGTATCGGCGGCAGGGCGCAGCATCAGTTCCGGGTGATGAAAAGCCCGGCGTGACGGTGCGGACAGGCTTGCGGGCAGATGGGGTGCGGATGGTACGGGCAACAGCCGCCACTGGCCGGACGGCCCGGCAGCCGTACCGGTTGAAAGCTGCAAGTCCGCTTCGACCAGGTGCAGGTGGGTAAAGGTCGGGCGGCGACGGAACAGGTTGAGCCAGCCAATACCAAACTCACCCTGCCGGATGGTTCCTGTCAGCCGGGCCTCCGGGCGGTTCTGACCCAGAGTGACGTTTTCAACGACAATCGTCAGCGGCAGAAACGAGGTGGCCCTGGCGCTGGCTACCTGAACCGGTGTGCCGAGCGCCCGGCTCAGAAGTTGCTCCAGTTGGGGAATGAGCCAGCCAGACGGGATAAGGTGCGGTGCAACGAAAAGGAGTAGCAGGAGAACAGCCGCGGCTGCGGCCGCGGTCCCGAGCAGAAGTGGCCATCGGCGCCGCAGGGATGAAGCGGGGGCGTTTTCCCTGGCCGTGGTCATGACGTTTCAACCTCGGCTTTCAACTGCTGAAGCGCCATGGCCGCGGCTGCCTGCTCGGCGGCCTTGCGACTTGGCCCGCGCCCTTCGCCCAGACAGTGGCCCTCAATCGTGACGACGACGTGAAACGTCGGTTGGTGGGATTGACCTTCGACGGCAATGGTTTCGTAGCAGGGGAGCGGTCGGCGGTGCAGACGGAGCCAATCCTGAAGTGCCGTTTTGGCGTCGAGTGCGGCAATGTGGGCAAAGTCGAGCGCGGCAACCTCATCGGCGAAAATGCGCCGTACGGCATCGGTGGCGACGGCGATGCCGCCATCGAGGTACAGGGCGGCCACAACGGCCTCGAAGGCGTTTTCCAGGAGCGTCGTCTTGTGGCGTCCGCCCTGTTGTTCCTCGTTGCGGCCGAGGCGCAGGGCTTCACCCAACCCAATGCGCTCCGCCGCCTGGGCCAGTTGGGCGGAAGCCACGAGGTGCCCCTTGGCCTTGGCCAGATCACCTTCGCTGGCGGTGGGGAACTGCTCGACAAGCCAGGCACAGATGATGAAACCGAGCACGGCATCGCCAAGGAATTCGAGGCGCTCGTTGTGGGGCGTGGGTGGGTGCTCCAAGGCGTAGGAGCGGTGGGTCAGCGCCTCGGCAAGCCATTCGCGGCGGGCAAACCGGTGGCCCAGCCGGGTTTCAAGCTGGGCCATAAGGTGTTCAAAAGTCTGGTTGCCACGTTTTGGCATGCGGCGGATACGGGTTCAGGGTGGCACTCAGAAGCGCCCGTCGCTGAACGGGGCCTGCTGGTGCGTCCAGGCCAAAGCCTTTCACGGCTGGCAGGTGGATTTGAAGCCAGCCATGAACTCCTCCATTCCGTCCTTTTTGCCGTCGTTCCAAATCTCGTAAGCCTCTTCCATTTCCTTGCGGGCGTTGGCGACGATAGCCTTGTAGGTGTCTTTGTTCGGGGAAGCTTCGGCCACGAGAATGCCACGGGCGAAAAACTCGGCTGCCTTTTTGGATTCTTCCTTGGCTTCCTGCAGAAGCTTCTGTCCTTGTTCACCGCTTTGTACTTCGGCCGAGAGCTTGTTGAAGGCGTTGGCTTTGTCGTCATACCGCGCGTTGTGGATTTGGCCGAGCAGGAAATAGACATCGGGATAGGCGTCGCACTTGGCTTCGATGACCGCCAGCAGGGATTTTTCCGCTTGGTCATATTGCTTGGCAGTGAAGTGGGCAAAGGCTTCAATCCGGTGGAGATAGGCCACAAACCCCGGCTTGACCTTGTCCCAGGTTGTCGTCTTGGAGTCGTAGAGCAACGCTTCGCTCCGGTTGTCCTCAACGATGAGTTTGCGGGCTTTGGTGGCATATTTGGCGGCTTCCGCCCACGCCCCGGCGGCCTCCGGCTTCACGCCCTGTTTGAGGGCCCTGGTTTCAGCCAACGTCGTCAACTGAAAGGCAAAGAACAGATCGGTTTCGGGGACGGAAGCCACGTATTCATCGGCAATTTTGACGGCATTGGCCATGTCGCCGGCCTCTTTGTAGCGGGTAAACAGGGCATAGCGGGCGGCATTGACTTGTCCCTGAACGTACTTGACATACGTTGGAGTCGGGTCGGACTCAAAGAAGGCGCGCGCCAGTTCAAGTTTCTTGACCGGGTCCGGCTCCGCCTCAATTTTCTTGTAGTCGTCATATTCCTTGCGCTGCTTGGCAGCATTGTCCTGGGCAGACACCCCGGCAGCGGTGTAAGCCAGGGTGGTGGTACCCGTTGCCCCGGCGGCAAGTGCGAGGCTGAGGACGGCAATCGAAACGGTCTTCATGGCAAGTAGGCTCTCCTTGAAGTGGTTCGGTAAGTGTTTGGGATGGCAGCCCGAACGGGCAGGCACGGGCTGGTTCCGGCGATCAGACACGTTGCGTTTTTCTCGTCTCTGGGGTCAAACTCGTGGGTTGAACGAAACCGGTAATCCAGCCGAAGCAGTGATGCTGACAAGCCTGCTTGGGTTTGTCAAACGGGGACGAACGTGGGAAAGTGGTGACTGCTGACGGCCGTCCGTGCGTACTTCAGGGTTGACGCACCGAGGCGGTAAGGTATAACGCGCGCTAATCACGTATGCGCTCCCACACATCGAAATTCTTTCCGAAGGAGAATCCAGACTATGGCTTCTGTGCGCGTTCCGTACAGTAAAGAAGATGACTATGCCGATGAAATCATTCGGCAACGGCAGGAACTGGCCGAGCAGTACCTGGGTGAGCCGTTCCAGCATGTCAACCGCTATTCGTTCGACCCGCATGTTTGCCGTGGCAACATCGAAAGTTTCATCGGTGTGGCGCAGGTGCCGATTGGTCTGGCCGGGCCGATTCTCATCCACGGGGAGCATGCCCAGGGGGAGTTTTTGATCCCACTGGCTACGTCCGAAGGGACGCTCGTGGCAAGCTACAACCGGGGCATGAAGGCCCTGACCATGGCGGGGGGCGTCCTCTGTACGGTGACAGCCGACCAGATGCAGCGCGCACCGGTCTTCATTTTCCAGAATGCCCGCGATGCCCGTGATTTTGCCGACTGGCTGCGGGAACATTTCAGTCAGGTCAAGGCGGCCGCCGAATCCACGACCCGCGTCGGGAAGCTGCTCAATATCGAGTTTTACCAGGCGAACAAGTTTCTCTACACGCGCTTCAACTACTCGACCGGGGATGCCGCCGGGCAGAACATGGTCGGGCGGGCAACGTACGTTGCCTGTCAGTGGATTGTGCAGAACAACAGCAAAGTCGTGCGGTGGTTTCTGGAATCCAACTTTGCTACGGACAAGAAAGCTTCGCAGATCAACAGCATCATGACGCGCGGCAAGCGCGTCACGGCGGAAGCGACCATCCCCGGCGATCTGCTCCGGCAGGTGATGCGCACTTCTCCCGAAGCTCTCCACTACCATTTTCAGGTTCAGTCCATCGGCGGATTCCTGTCGGGCGTCAACAACAACGGCGCGCATTCGGCCAACGGCGTGACGGCGATGTTCATCGCCACCGGGCAGGATGTTGCCAATGTGGCCGAGTCCTCGGCGGGCATTCTCTACTGCGAGCGTACGCCGGATGATGCTCTTTATCTCTCCATCACGATTCCGTCGCTCATTGTCGCCACTTACGGCGGGGGAACGGGGCTGCCAACCCAGCGGGAGTGCCTGAAGTTGCTGGGCTGTGATGGGCCGGGTAAGGTCAACAAACTCGCCGAAATTGTGGCGGCGGTCGTCCTGGCCGGTGAGCTTTCGCTGGCCTCGGCCATCAGTTCGCACGACTGGGTATCGAGTCATGAACAGTATGGGCGCAACCGCTGAACCTTGCTAAGGTGCAGGTCCGGGCCGGTCGCCACGCGCTGTAGCGGCTGAATCTGTCTGGCACGGGTGGGCGCCGGCTCTGTGACCTGCCATTTTCCCTGAAACGACAGTCACCGCCTATGAGTGAATCACAACTGGCCGTGTTCCCGCCGGACGCCTCACCTGCTGCGCTGAGTTCGGCGCGGTTTGGATTGGCAGCGCACTTGGGAATTGAATTTGTGGAAGCCACACCAACCTACCTGCGGGCGCGCATGCCCGTGGATGAGCGGACGAAGCAGCCCTACGGCCTGCTGCACGGGGGTGCCTCTGTGGCGCTGGCCGAGACGATGGGCAGTGTCGCCTCGCATCTGGTGTCCCCGGAGCGGATGGTGGTTGGGCTGGAAATCAATGCCAATCACCTCCGTGCCGTGCGGGAAGGCTTTGTCTATGGGACGGTAACGGCCCTGCACATTGGGTCGAGTACCCATGTCTGGGACATCCGAATCCGGGATGAGGAAGGGCGGCTGGTGTGTGTCAGTCGCCTGACTGTCGCCGTGCTCAACCGTCCGTCCCCGCCGCCCGTGGTCTGAAATTACTGTCCCGAATCCCGTTGGTGACACGGTACACACCTTGCCGGGTGGCAGGGGTGGAGTGCCATGTCCCGGCCGGGCTTCGGTTGGGGTCTGACTGTATGCCCAAGAAAACCAAAGCTCAAAAACTGCGGGCGCAGCAGCGCCAAAGCAGTGGTGGACGCCAGGTGACGACTGGTGGCACAGGCACTTCCCCGGTGGGCCCCCGTATGGCCTGGGGACGTTATCTGGGGCTGCGTTTTTTGCTCCATGCCACGCCGGTTGAAGCCAATCACACCGGGGATGACGGCAACCAGGCCGGGGAGTCCTGTGCTGACGAACAACCGGCAGCGTCCGGGCTTCAGGACGTTGCCCTGCTGTGCATTGACGAACTCCGGGACGGCATCATCAAGGTGTTTTTTGAGCGTCTGCCGGTGGAAGAACTCGACCGGCGCATGCGCGAAGCCCCCTTCCCCTGGTTGCCGGCCGACCGGCTTCAGGCGGCGCGGGTGATTGCTTACGGGCAGCGCATCAATGACTACATTGGCAAAGCACCCCCGGACAACTTTGCCGACTTTCTGGCGCGGCTGGGTGAACTCCCGGAAGTGTCACTACCGCCGGGCGTCTTTTTCTGTCCGGTGTCCGATGATCCCCTGCCCGGTGTCTATGCTGAGCAGATCAAAAAAAATGCCCTGGGTGGAGTGGATGCCTACTACATTTCGGACCGCGCCCAGCGCAAGCAGCTTGGCGCGCGCCATCCGCGCTACGCGCTGCCGCAGCACGTCCGCTACCGGACGGCCATGTTGGAGTCAGAGCGTCTGACCTGGCGGCCCGAAGGGTGGGACACGCCGGTGCGCGCCATTCCGCTTGAAGGCATCGAGGATGCCGTCGGGCTGGCGCTGACCCAGGACCTTGTCCGTGGAACGGTGTTTTCCATCGAGCGGCACATTGCCGATGCGGCCGTGCCCAATCCCTTCATCACTGATGCCGATGTTGAACAGGCGCTGCTGATGGCCCAAACGGCTGCCGCAGCCGGAGAAGACCCGCCGCTGGAGCATCCTTCCGCTTCCGTGGCTTTCATCCTGCAGGCAATTGACGAGGGACTGGCGCTGTGCCGGCAGATTCACCGGGAGAACGTCGAGCGTGAAATGGAAGCCGCCGTTGTCGTGCGCGCCTTTGATGGTTGTCTTCAGAACCTGCGCCGTCCGCGCGGGGTGACGCCGGGGCCGCGGGCGTATATTGAATACCTGGCACTGACCCTGCGCTAGCGCCGGGTCAGGCGCTGAACCGGTGTGGCGCAGACGGCAGGCTGTCGTCAAAAGTCGTTGACTTTGTGCGGGGTGGGCGGCACAACTCACCTGTGACCCGAAGGGCAAAGGTCGGGAAGGGAAGCGGAGGATCAGTATGAAACGTGAATCATACCTGCTGTCAAACGGGCGGAGCATTGTCTTTACGGACCGGAAGCTGTGGCTGACCCGCAATGGCGAGCTGTCCGACGTACTGAAGTCGCTGCTGGCAGTTGGTTTTGCGGTCGTGTCATTTGTGACGACCATGGCCGCGGCTGCAGGGCTGGCGCAACAGGTTTCCCTGCTGGGTGTGCTGTGTCTCATCGCCGGCAGTGCCGGGTTGTACACCACGTGGCTGTTTTTCCGGCAGGCGATGGGTGCCATTGCCGGGTTGCCTGAACTTGTGCTGGAGCGGTCGGGAGACCGGCTGACGGTGTTCGGCACCGACTATGACCTGTCCACAGCACGGTTCTTTGGCGCGTGGGGGGTGTTGGGCATCCGCCAGGGGGAGGTGGACATCCCGCTTCTGAAGGGTCTCGATGCAGATGAGGCCGACTCGTTGGCGGCGCACCTCAACGCGACGTTGCTGGGGGATGTGACCGGGTTGGCTACAGAGTCTGCTCTGGCGGCTGAGCCGCGTCTGCCGGCCCAGGCCTGAGAAATTCCACGTTGTCACCAGTCCAGGCGCCAGGCTGGACCCCGCGTGACGAGGACGTTGCGGCTGTGCCGGGTGGAAGCCGCATTCTGAGCCGGCCGTTCGGGCCGGTTTTTTCAACGGTGGCATTGCCAAAAGTAAGGTTTCTCACATAGCATCCAGGGCAACAGTGGCCAGAAGGCGGTTGTTGCCCACGGCTTGTGACATCCCACTTTTGGAGCACGGCGCAGGCCGTGCATGGCGCCGCAGGTTGTCAGTATGTCTCTCGAACACATCATTCAGGACTGGAAAGTGCGGCATCTGGAGCCTTCGCGCCCGGTCATTGTCGCCCCGGATACGTCGTTGGCGGAAACCATCACGGCCATGATGGCCGAACGGGCGGGTTATGCTTTCGTCTGTGAAAACGGCTCCCTGCTTGGCATCGTGACCGAACGTGATTACCTGCTCAAGGTGATAGGACTGGGCGTTGAGTACACAGCACCAGTCAAAGACTTCATGACGCCCAATCCGACGACCATCCGGGAAGATGCCACCATCGTCGAAGCGATGCGTCTGATGGACGCCGGGAACTACCGGCATCTGCCGGTGCTCGACGCTGAAGGTAGGATTCTGGGAGTGATCTCGACCCGCCACATCATCAGCTTTATCGTCGAGCACTTTCCCCGCGATGTGGTCAACCTTCCACCCAAACTCGACCAGAAGAGCCTGACCGTTGAAGGCGGTTAGGGCTGTGGCCGCTTGTGCCGGGGCAGCGCCAGCGGCCCGTCCTGGTCTCATCATTTACGCTCAAGGCGGAGTAGATTCCGATGTCATCCACGGCCATTCTCGGCAATACTGAAGAAAAAGTTCAGGAAGTGACTTCCGTCACCGTTCGCTTTGCCGGCGATTCGGGGGATGGGATGCAGTTGACAGGAACCCAGTTCACCAACACGGCAGCGTTGCTCGGCAATGACATCAGCACGCTGCCGGATTTTCCGGCCGAAATTCGCGCGCCACAGGGCAGTCTCCCAGGGGTTTCCGGTTTTCAGGTCAACTTTTCGAGCATGGACATCCGTACGCCGGGGGATGAGCCGGACGTGCTGGTGGCCATGAATCCGGCGGCGCTGAAGGTCAACCTGCCGGATTTGCACGAAGGTGGAATTCTCATCGTCAACGAAAACGAGTTCATCAAGTCCAACCTTGACAAGGCCGGCTACACCTCGAACCCGCTGACGGATGGCTCTCTGAAGGGCTACCGGCTGATTTCGATTCCCATTACCGACCTGACCTACAACGCGCTGGCCGAGATGGAGATGACCAAGCGCAACAAGGAGCGGTGCAAGAACTTCTTTGCGCTGGGCATTGTGTTTGCCCTGTTTGACCGTCCGCTGGAGCCAACCTACCGGTGGATTGAGGAGAAGTTTGGGGCAAAGCCGGAAATTGCGGAAGCCAACCGGCGGGCCCTGAAGGCTGGCTTTGACTACGCTGACACCACCGAGATTTTCACGACGCACTACCGGGTGCGGAAAGCTAATCTGCCGCCAGGGAAGTACCGCAAAATTACCGGCAACGAGGCAACGGCGCTGGGGTTTGTCACGGCTTCTGAGCTGGCCGGACGACCGCTGTTTTACGGCAGCTATCCGATTACACCGGCTTCGGACATCCTGCACGAGCTGTCCCGGCTCAAGAATTTCGGCGTCAAGTCCTTTCAGGCCGAAGACGAAATCGCGGCCATGGGGGCGGCCATTGGCGCGGCCTTTGCCGGGCACATTGGGCTGACCGGAACCAGCGGGCCCGGAGTGTGTCTCAAAAGTGAAGCCATCGGTCTGGCGGTGATGACGGAGCTGCCGGTCGTGATCATCAACGTCCAGCGCGGTGGCCCTTCGACGGGTCTGCCGACCAAAACCGAACAGGCAGACCTGCTTCAGGCGCTGTACGGGCGGCACGGAGAGTGTCCCGTCGCGGCTGTGGCGCCGGCTTCGCCGAGTGATTGTTTCACCATGGCAGTTGAGGCTGTCCGCCTGGCCGTCACCTTCATGACGCCGGTCTTTTATCTTTCGGACGGCTACATTGCCAACGGTGCCGAGCCGTGGCGGATTCCAGACCTTTCCGAACTGCCTGCCATTCGGGCCGTGCTGCGTCAGGACCCGACGGGTTTCCTGCCTTACGACCGGGATGAGCAAACGTTGGCGCGGCCCTGGGCGGTGCCAGGGACGCCGGGACTGGAACATCGCATCGGCGGTCTGGAGAAGCAGCATCGCACGGGCAATGTCAGCTACGACCCGGCCAACCATGACTTCATGGTGCGGCTGCGGGCGGAAAAAATTGCCCGGATTGCCAACTTCATTCCCGACCTGGCTGTGGAAGGCGACCCGGAAGGGGACTTGCTGGTGCTGGGGTGGGGCGGCACCTACGGGGCGATTGCCACTGCCACTGAGGAGTTGCGCCGTCAGGGCTACCGCGTGTCCAACGCCCACCTGCGCTATCTCAATCCCTTCCCGCGCAATCTGGGTGACGTGCTCAAGCGTTTCAAACGGGTGGCCGTTGCCGAACTCAACCTGGGACAGCTCAACCTGCTCATCCGGGGCACCTTTCTGGTGGACAGCGTGAGCATCAACAAGGTGGCCGGCAAACCGTTCAAAATCTCGGAACTCATCACGCGCTGCAAAGCCTTGCTGTGACGTGAGTCGTGACTTTACCGGCGGTGCATCCTCCGGCATCGCCTGTGCAGGGGCAGACCACTATGACCGAACCGCTCAAGATCGCTGGCGCATCGGAGACGCCACTCAACTTGCAACGTACGGACTTTATCTCCGATCAGGAAGTCCGCTGGTGTCCGGGCTGTGGCGACTACTCGATTCTCTTTCAGGTGCAGTCGGTTCTTCCCAAGCTCAACATTCCCCGCGAAAACCTGGTGTTTGTCTCAGGTATCGGCTGTTCGAGCCGGTTTCCGTACTACATGAACACCTACGGTTTCCACACCATTCATGGGCGCGCGCCCACGGTGGCCACTGGTATCAAGCTGGCGAACCCGGACCTTTCGGTGTGGGTCATCACGGGGGATGGCGACGGTCTCTCCATCGGCGGCAACCACTTCATCCATGTCATGCGGCGCAACCTGGATGTCAACATTCTGTTGTTCAACAACCGCATTTATGGATTGACGAAAGGTCAGTACTCGCCTACGTCAGAGTTTGGTAAAAAAACCAAGTCCAGTCCCATGGGAAATATCGAGCGGCCCATCAATCCGCTCTGTGTTGCCATTGCTTCCGAGGCTACGTTTGTCGCCCGTTCGATAGACGTGGATACCAAGCACCTGGCGGCCACCATTGAGCGGGCAGCGCGGCACAGGGGCGTGTCCTTTGTGGAGATTTACCAGAACTGCAACATCTTCAACGATGGGGCCTACAAGCCCATCAGCGACAAGGAAGTGCGGGCGGACAACATGCTCTACCTGGAGCATGGCAAGCCGATGATTTTTGGCAAGGACCGCAACAAGGGCATCCGGCTCAACGGCATCCGGCCCGAAGTCGTCACCATTGGGGAACATGGCGTGACGGTGGACGATTTGCTCGTCCATGACGAAAACGCGGAAGACCCGACGCTGGCCTACCTGCTCACTCAGATGAATTACCCGGAATTTCCCGTGCCGATGGGTGTGTTCCGAAGCGTATCCAGACCCACGTTCGAGGAACTGACTCAGCAACAAATCGAGATGGCCATGGCGCGGGGGAAAGGCAATCTGGAGCGGCTGCTTCACAGCGGCGACACCTGGGTGGTCGAATAATCCGGCCGTTTTATCCCAACCGGGCAGGCTTCGTCTGAAGTCTGTCCGGTTTTTTCATTTCCGGCCGGAGCGGAAAAAACCGTTGCTTTGCCGGCCGGCTGTGTGAACGATGTGAAAACTTTGAAACACAGCCTGCCCTGACCGCCAGAGCCGTGTTGCGGGATTGGTATGTCGGAGGTGTTCTCAGGGCAGTCCCGAACCTGTCATGCAATCTTTCGGCTATTTTGGACCGTTTGGTGGCGTCTATGCGCCGGAAACCCTTATGCCGGCGCTGGAAGAACTGGAAGCCGCTTTTCTGGCCGCGCAGTCTGATAATGTTTTTCAAGAGACGTTCCGGGACCTTGCAACCGGTTTTCTGGGGCGCCCGACACCGCTGTTTTACGCCCGGAATCTTTCCCGTGAACTGGGTATCGGGCTGTACTTCAAACGCGAAGACCTGCTGCACGGCGGTGCGCACAAGACCAACAACGCCCTTGGCCAGGCACTGCTGGCGAAGCAGATGGGCAAGACGCGCCTGATTGCCGAGACCGGCGCCGGGCAGCATGGTGTGGCCACGGCCATGGCCGGGGCGCTGCTGGGGCTGCGTACCGAAGTCTATATGGGCGAAGTGGATATGGCCCGGCAGCAGCCGAACGTCTTTCGCATGCAGGTGCTGGGGGCGACGGTTCATGCCGTCCGTACCGGCGGGCGTACGCTCAAGGACGCCATCAACGATGCCCTGCGGGACTGGATGACCAACGTCCGCACCACGCATTACGTGCTGGGAACGGCCGCCGGGCCGCATCCCTTTCCAACCATGGTCAAGTACTTCCAGCGGGTCATTGGCGATGAGGCCCGGGCGCAGATGCTGGAACAAACCGGCCGTCTGCCGGATGTCGTCGTGGCCTGTGTCGGTGGCGGCTCGAATGCCATCGGGATGTTCACGGCCTTTCTGGAGGATGCGGAGGTGCAACTCGTGGGGGTCGAGCCGGGGGGGCGGGGGCTGGATACGGATGCCCACGGGGCCGTTCTGGCCCGGGGGACACCCGGCACGCTGCACGGCATGCGCAGTTACGTGCTTCAGGACGGAGACGGCCAGATTTATGAAACCCACAGTATCTCGGCCGGGCTGGACTATCCTTCCGTCGGGCCCGAGCATGCCTATCTGAAAAGTATCGGGCGGGTGCAGTACGACGTGGCCACCGACGACGAAGCCATCGCCGCCTTTCACCATCTGTCACGGTGTGAAGGGATCATTCCGGCGCTGGAGCCGGCCCATGCCGTTGCCTGGGTACGGCGTCAGGCGCGTCACTATCCGCCGGGGACAACCATCCTGCTCAACCTCTGCGGGCGCGGCGACAAGGACCTGCAAACCGTGATGCAGTATGCCGCCGGGGGAAGCGCCTGATGGTGGCGAGTGGCGAATGGCGAGTGGCGAGTGGCGAGTGGCGAATGATGCAGTATGCCGCCGGGGGAAGCGCCTGACGGGCGCGTGGGCGTACGGGCCAACAATCTCAACGCTGTTCTGACGCCCTGAAACAGGGACAGTGGGGAGGCGATGAGCGACGTACCTGTTCCGAAGCCGGTGGCCGCTCCTGTCGTCGAGTTGCGTGGGGTCGGTCTGGTACGGGCCGGGGTGCCGGTGCTTGACGGCATTGATCTGGCGGTGGCGTCGGGGGAGGTGTTCATGCTGCTCGGCGCTTCGGGGAGCGGAAAGACCTCGCTGCTCAAGCTCGTCAACCGCCTGCTTGAGCCAACCTCCGGCGAGGTGCGGGTGGCCGGGCAGGCGGTAACGGCGTGGGAGGTCATCCAACTGCGCCGTCGGATGGGGTATGTCATGCAGGATGCGGGGCTGTTTCCGCACCTGACGGTGGAGCGCAATGTCGGGCTGCTGCTGGAGTTGTCCGGTTGGACGCCGGAGCGGCGGCGGGCGCGGGTGGGGGAACTGCTGGACAGCGTCGGTCTGCCGGCCGGGACCTATGCCGGCCGGTTTCCGTCCGAACTGTCGGGCGGTGAGCGGCAGCGGGTGGGGCTGGCGCGGGCGCTGGCGCTCGATCCTGACCTTCTGCTGCTGGATGAGCCCTTTGGGGCGCTCGATCCGGTTGTACGTTCCCGGCTGCAACAGGAGTTTGCGGAACTGGTCGCCCGGCTGGGGAAAACGGCGCTGTTCGTCACCCATGACCTGCGGGAGGCGCTGCGGGTGGGGACGCGCATCGGGCTGCTGGTCGGCGGGCGGCTGGTGGCGGATGCGCCGCCGGAAACCTTTCTGAAGCTGGACTGCCCGGCGGTGCGCGAATACGTGCAGGCGGCGCGCTTCTGAAGCCGGGTGGGTTGTCCATCACACGCATGACGTGGCTACAGTTCATTCTGGAAGAGCGGGCCATCTGGTTGGCCGCCTGGCGGGAGCACGTGCTGCTCGTTCTGGTGGCCACGGTGCTGGCGCTGGCCGTCGGGCTGCCGCTGGGGATTGCAGCGGCCTATCTGCCGCGTGTGCGGGGGGTGGTGTTTGCCGTGGTCAATGCCGTGCAGACGGTGCCGAGCCTGGCCCTGTTTGGGCTGCTGCTGCCGTTGCCGTGGCTGGGCGGTATCGGTGCGCGCACGGCGATTGTGGCCCTGACGCTGTACGCGCTGCTGCCCATCGTACGCAACACGGCCACGGGGATTCTGGGAATTGAACCAAGCGTACGGGAGGCGGCTGCGGCCCTGGGGCTGACGCCGTGGCAGCGGCTGCGCTACGTGGAGCTGCCGCTGGCGACGAACGTCATTCTGGCCGGGGTACGGGTGTCCGTCGTGCTGTCGGTCGGCACGGCCACGATTGCGGCGGCCATTGGCGCCGGCGGGTTGGGGACGCTCATTTTTCGCGGTCTGCGGCAAAACGACAACCGCCTGCTGGTGGTCGGCGGGGCACTGGCGGCGCTGCTGGCGCTGCTGGTGGATGTCATCTTTGCGGCTTTCGAGCGCCATGCCCCGGGGGCTGCTCCACATCTGGTGCGGGTCCGCCGTCTGGCAGCGGCCGCTGGACTGGTCGTGCTGTTGCTGCCGGTGCTGTGGAGTTACCGGGTGTCCTCCGGGCCGGTGACGCCGGCGGGACGGCCGGTGGTCATCGGTTCAAAGGATTTCACCGAGTCGGTCATTCTGGCGGAAGTGCTGGCGCAGGCGCTGGAGGCGCGGGGCGTGGCCGTGGAGCGCCGGTATGAGCTGGGTGGCAACCTGGCGCATACGTCCCTGCTGGCGGGGGCGGTGGATGTCTATCCTGAATACACCGGCACGGCCTGGACGGCCATTCTGGGGCAACGTCCGCTGACCGATCCGCAGCGCGTCTATACGGAAGTCCGGCAGACGTATGCCGCGCGTTTTGGGTTGGTGGTCGGGCCGCCGCTGGGTTTTCGCAACGACTTTGCCATTCTCGTCCGCCGCCAGACGGCCGTGGATTACGGTCTGCGGACCATTTCCGATGCGGCGCGGGCGCCGCTGCGGTGGCGGGCCGGCTTTGGGCAGGATTTTATGTCGCGCGCTGATGGGTACGCGGGGTTTTGTGCAACGTATGGCTTTGATTTTCAGTCGCCACGGGAAATGGACCTCGCGCTGACCTACCGGGCGCTGGCGGCCGGCGAGCTGGACATCATTGCCGGCAATGCAACGGATGGCCTCATCGCGGCGCTTGATCTGGTCGCACTGGAAGATGACCGGCACTATTTTCCGCCCTACCAGGCCGTCTATGTCGTACGTCAGGCGGCATGGTCCGAAGTGCCGGCGCTTGCCGAAGTGGTGTCGTCGTTGGCGGGGGCCATTTCGACGACAACGATGCAGCGGATGAACTACGCCGTGGATGGTGAAAAACGCACGCCACGTGAAGTTGCGGCTGATTTCTGGGCAGCTTATCGGAAGAATGCGTCTGCTTCAACCGGCGGCTGCCCGCTTTTGGGGATGCTGAGATCACCAGTCCCAAACAATAAAGGAACTCAGCTAAACATAACTTGCAACCGGTCAGAGCAATGATCAAAAGTCCGTTACGCTATCCCGGCGGAAAGTCACGCGCGGTACAGCGCCTGCTCACTCTTGTTCCAGAGACATTTGATGAATATCGCGAACCATTTGTTGGCGGAGGATCTTTCTTTGTTTATTTGAGACAAAAACATCCCGAAGTCAGCATGTGGATCAATGATCTCAATACTGAACTATTCTGTTTCTGGAAGTGCGCTCAGGAAGACTCTGTGAAATTGGCGGATGAGATTATGAGGTTAAAGCTGGAGAGAGCAGACGGTAGAGAATTGTTTCATGATTTGCTTAGTATGGACACGTCGAAAATGAATGACTTTGAGCGGGTAGTAAGGTTTTTTGTTCTTAACCGGATTACGTTTTCCGGGGTGGCAGAAGCGGGAGGTTATTCGGAAGGAGCATTCGTTGGAAGATTTACCAAGTCTTCAATAGAAAGGGTTGCTTGGCTCGGAAAAATCCTGGAAGGCATCAGGATTACGAATATGGACTATAAGGAGTTGTTGAAAGACGGCGACAGCACGGTATTTACCGAAAAAACGCCGTAAAGCCCTGCACTTTAGGGCAGGGATATAAGGCGCACGCTGTTTTATCAAGCCAAACCTGTGATAAAATAGCAGTATGAGAGTCATGGAAGCCAAGCTACTCAACGGG
>Ga0308411_10000795_pt1 | contig 21278 bp, 19 predicted proteins | sample HotsprottomLayer_2_FD_203530 | JGI IMG/M metagenome (GOLD analysis project Ga0308411, IMG submission 203530) | Hot spring phototrophic mat microbial communities from Octopus Spring, Yellowstone National Park, Wyoming, United States -... | ecosystem: Environmental > Aquatic > Thermal springs >...
GGTCAGTTTGTCGAGACGAAGAAAATGATACTGATAAAGTAAATAAACACCAGTGGGCGTGAGAGCATTGAGTAAAAAAAGTGGGCGCAGGAATCACTGCGCCCTGATTTGTTTCGTGTGCGTCAATCAAGCAATGGTGATGTCCTTGTTGAGATAGACATCCTGAATGGCATTGAGAATAGCAATGCCTTCTTTCATGGGCTTTTGGAAAGCTTTGCGCCCAGAAATCAACCCCATGCCACCTGCTCGCTTGTTGATAACGGCGGTTCTTACTGCATCAAAAAGGTCGTTATCGCCAGAAGCGCCACCTGAATTGATAAGCCCAGCACGACCCATATAGCAATTGAGAACTTGATAACGGCATAGGTCAATCGGATGGTCAGTAACGAGGTCAGTGTACATACGATTATCTATTTTGCCGTAGGGACTTTCTTTGGTACTCAGTGCCTTGTAGCCACCGTTGTTCTCGGGCAACTTTTGCTTGATAATATCGGCTTCAATTGTAACGCCCAAGTGATTGGCTTGCGAGGTGAGGTCAGCCGAGACATGATAGTCCGTGCCATTGACCTTGAAGGCAGGATTACGCAAGTAGCACCAGAGAATGGTTGCCATGCCCAAATCATGTGCTTGCTTGAAGGCTTCAGAGACTTCAATGATTTGACGACTGGATTCGGCAGAGCCAAAATAAATGGTTGCACCAACAGCCACACAGCCCATATCAAACGCCATCTTGATATTACCAAACATGATTTGGTCATACTTGTTGGGGTAGGTCAGAAATTCGTTATGGTTGATTTTGGCGATGAAAGGAATTTTATGGGCATACTTGCGAGCCACGCTGCCAAGCACTCCAAAGGTAGAGGCGACGGCGTTGCAGCCACCTTCAATAGCAAGCTTGACAATGTTCTCACCATCGAAATAGATTGGATTCTTGGCAAATGAGGCACCAGCAGAATGCTCAATCCCTTGGTCGACAGGCAAAATGGAAAGATACCCAGTGCCTGCAAGCCGACCGGTATTGAAGAGCAGTTGTAAGTTGCGCAACACATTTGGGCTACGGTCGGAGTGTAGCCAAACACGGTCAATAAAATCAGGGCCGGGCAGATGCAAATGCTCTTTAGACACTTTGGCACGATACTCTAAAAGATTTTTGGCTTCAGCCCCCAAAATTTCTTCGACATCGATCGTGAGATTGCTCTCGGAGATGACAGTACTCATGGTTGTAGTCCAGTTTGGTTGGAAAAACTGCTTGTTCATTTTCGAGGAAACAGTGAAATATAAAGATTTTCACGCAGTTTATGCCAATTTTGAGAAGCAATCTTGACCGCCATGTATGCCCAACTCAAAGGCAGAAAAGTAACTTTTGTGGTTTCTATGAAGGCGCTATTTTGAACAAAACTTCGTGTAATTGTGAAAGCATTTTGTGAGCTTTGTGGTAAAAAGCACAAAAGACACAGAGACGCTCACGAAGAGCGCAAAGCCAAACTGTGCCAAATCCATTTCATCCGTGTGCGCTGTGTGCCATTGTGATGTGGATTTCCTCGCTGGCGCTCAGAATGACGACGCAGTTGTCATGCTGAATGGAGCGTAGCGAAATGAAGCATCCATACTGCATTCCAGACTTGACTCGGAAACAACGGTGTCATGAGAAGTTAGAGTAGGTTTGAACCTTTCCTTTTTGTCTTTAAACAAAATACAAGCGTGACGATGACAGCTATTGTCAATTTTTTCACAGAGATAGGAGAAATTACGACGATGTTCAGCGGGGTGCTGAAGAGTTTGACGCGCTGCTTCAAAGACCGTAAGCTCATCGTGTCGCAAATGTCGCATATCGGTGTCGATTCACTGCCGTTGGTGGTGTTGGTCTCGATTTTCACTGGTGCGATTGCCGCTTGGCAAGCCGCTTACCAAATGAAGGGACTTGCACCAATGAGCCTTGTCGGCGGTATCACCTCTCGTGTGATTATCATTGAGCTGGGACCAGTGCTAACTGGCATTATCATTGCTGGTCGCGTCGGCGCCTCGATTGCGGCAGAATTAGGCACAATGAAGGTAACTGAACAAATCGATGCGCTTGAGACTATGGCAATCAACCCAGTTCGATATCTTGCTATGCCACGTATTTTGGCAACCACACTCATGATGCCAATTCTTGTCATCTTCGCTAACCTCGTTGCGATTGCTGGCGCATTTGTGGTCTCTTCTTCCTTCTTGGGACTGACCGCATCAGGATTCTTTGACTCGCTGAAAAATTTCTTCTATGTCGAAGATGTCGCCAGCGCACTGCTCAAAGCCGCCATTTTTGGTCTCATGACCTCCTCAATTGGTTGCCACATTGGCTTCCGAACCGATGGTGGCGCAGAAGGTGTGGGTGTCTCGACCATTCGCAGTTTCGTGGTCTCATCGGCAACTATTCTCATTGGCGATTACTTCCTGTGGCTTTTTCTGTTCTAACTCCCAGCGAAGGGTATCGTAGAAGGGCAAAGACAGTATTTCACTTCAACTGCGGAATCAAATGATTTACTCACTGCTCATCGCATTGCTGCTCTTGCCACCGAAGCCGTTTGAGGGTTCTATTGTCTTTAGCGTTTCAGCGCCCGATGTCAAAGATGGAAATCTCGTTATCATGCTCTCACGCTACGGAGCAAAAGCCATTTTCGATGGCAAAGATCAAGCCTTTGAGTTTCTCATTCCCAAGCAAGATAGCGCCGCCTACAAACTCAATGCTTACGGGAAAACCTACAACATTGTCGGACTTGCTGACTCACGGCGGCTGGCTGAAACGCTGGGAAAGTTCGACGACTACGTTATCGAAAAACATGGACAGGAAACGCTCCTAGGCTACACTTGCGAGCACTTTACACTCAAAACGAAAACCCGCACGCTCGAGCTATGGACTGCACGCGACATTTTGGATGCCGAACAACTCACTAAACTGGCAGGTGCAGTTACACTCCTGGGCTTAAATCCACGAATGGTGCAAAAAATGGTAGAAGCAGGCGTAGCAGGATTCCCGCTTAAATTGCGCGCCGAAGAAAATGCAAAAGTGCTGACCGTGATAGCCAAGAAAGCAACAAGGAAAACTTTCCCAAAATCAACGTTTGAAATCCCCAAAGGCTATAAAAAAATCGAGAGCGAAAGCCTGCTATCGCGTTAAACAGCTTGGGTCTGCTCATTTGCCAAAAACTCAAAACATGGCTGGAGAACAAATTCGGCAAACGATTCAGGCAGAAGGGTTTGCTCCAAACTGCGCTGTGAAAAAATGTATCGACCATCGCACTGAAAGCCAAGTTCAGCCCAATTGACGGCATTGAGCTTTTCACAAAGCTGATGAAGATTGACCCGCTGATGGTGTGGAAACACGGCTAAGACCGACCCATCGTAGTCGGTGCACTCATGGAGGAAAAAAGGGCGTGGGTGGCGCGTTTTGCAATTGACATAAATGCGCTTTCTATGGCTCTGATAGTGCACTCGTCCCCAAGTCCACCAGTTTGATTCATCAAACCGTTTGATGCGCCTTGCAAGCAGTCTTGCCTTGAAACGCTCAAGGTAAGGCGTGTAGAGATTGAAAATCATGCGTCGCACTTTGCCGTCTTTGACTGTCGTAGAGCAAACGAAATCTCTGTTGCCAAATTCATCACTGGTAAAGACCTCGTCATCGCCACTTACGGCACCGACCTTGACGAAAAAAACATGATTGAAGGGCACAACATAGATTTCATTCGTGAAAAGAAGTTGCCCTGAAATACAAGTAAATCTTCTCTCTTGCGTCAAACCCTTTTCATCGGTAAAAGTAGTGCGTCGTGAAAAATTGTCTTTTTCAAATCGCCAAATGGCGCAGTTTGGCGTGTAGCTACCGAAGATGCGCTTGTCGCCCAGTTCAATCCAATCAGTAATGGTGCCAAGTGTGTAAAGAAAGTGGTTGAGATGTCGTGCCGCAGTAGCTTTCAGAAAGTCGCGAGGGGTGATGAAAATCAGTTCGCCATGTGCCGTAAGGTGATGCAAGCATTTTTCAATGAAAAACAGATAAAGGTTGGTGCGCTCATCGAAAAATTGCATAGAAAGTCGTGCTTTGGTCTCTGGCAAAATATCTTGAAAGCGCACGTAAGGTGGATTGCCGATGATGGTCTCGAAACGATTTTCGGTAGAGTAACTAAAAAAATCCATGACGAGTGCCGTTGCTGGGGCGAGCGAGGCATCGAGTTCAATCGCAACGCAGTCGGCAAGGCGATTAGAAAATGCGCCATTGCCAGAAGCAGGCTCCAACACTCGCCCACGGTTTTTCCTCAGGGCAAGCATTTGCTCGACCACTACAGGCGGCGTAAAGACTTGACCGAAGCGTTTGACATCAAACATGCCTCAAGAATCTTTGGTCAGTGAAAATAAAAAAGGCGATTCGTTTTGAATCGCCTTTGAGGAGCCATCTACCCTTGAATCAGCGCAGGAAGAAACCCGGAACCCATTCAAAGAATCCTCTGAACTCGCCACGGCGACCGCGAAGCGATAGAGGCAAGCGCCCAGCACGCTCCCGTGAAAGGTCGATATTGAACTCACGATTGACTTGACGCTCTTCGTAGGTTTCACCCTTGATGAAAGTGATATTTGCCGTATAGGTGCCGCTAATTGTGCCCGAAGTAGCGCGTGCATGGATGTTTTGGAACCGACGAGTGCGGTTAAGCGGAACGATCACATTGGTCAGCGTTGCCGTAACTGTGTGGTTACTGATACGCTGTGCATCTTCAATGGTCAAAGAGTCAATGGCTGAACGCCGATACGGTGCAGTGGAATTGACAGTCATGATGGGGTTTGCCGTATCGGCGAGCGAAATAGTGCCCCGCACGGCGCCTTCAAGTCTGGTCAAACGATGTGAAATGCGGCGGTTCTTGAAACTGCCTGTGCAAGAGTCAGGCACGATTTCAAAGGTAACAAGGTCGGCAACTTGGTTGTTGGTTCTGAAAAACTGTTGTCCGACGCCGTTACGCGAGAAGCGGAGCCGATACTGGCGTGCCCAGCTGCCTTGCACCATGGGCGTATTGAGCGTGCGCTGCACGGTGATAGTCCAAGTCTGGGTAGCCGGGTTATACTCACGGCGGCGCACAACGCCATTACGACTTAGCATAGGGAGATTGTTCAAGAGCGTAATGTCGTCAGAGAAAGCCAGCGGGATAACGGTGCCGTCAAAGGTCAGTTCCACAATGTCAGTGAGTTGGTCATGCAGTCCGCCGTTGTCGGAGCCCATGGCGCCGGCAATCACTTCTGCGGCATCCATTGAGGCGAGCAGGCTCTCATCTTGAGTAGGGTCTAAAGCATTTCGGCAGCCCGTAGCGGCTAAGGAGATGAATGCAGCAAGCGTAAGAATGGAAAATAAACGTGCCATTTTTGAAAAGTGTTTTTAATTGATTGAAGTTAAAACGATTACCTACCTGAAAGTGGCGCCTTGTGATTTGTGCCAACTTTCACTACAAAAGACAATGAAGAACAAGGCAAGGTTTAATAGCAGCTGTATCAGTGTGCGCAGCGCCACAGAGTTATTAAAGAAGAGCAAGGCAAAGGCAAAACAGACAAGGAGAGTCGTCGTAAGAGAGCGTGCAAAGAGACAGCCGAAATGCTACAAATGTGATGGTTTTGTTGCCTATCTTTGCACTGTTTTCAAAAAACAAAACTTATACATGCATCTTGCTATCTGATGACACTGTCAGAGAAGTTAGAGTTTGATAAAATTCTTCGCTATACTGAAAAGCTCTGTCTGTCTGAGATGGGCAGGGCGAGGCTCAATCAAGCTGGTCCGATTCTTTCACTTATTGCGCTCTCGTTAGAACTTCGTAAAGCGGCTGAACTCAAGCTCCTCATTGAATCAGGCGAGGAATTGCCAATTCCATCACTGCCCGACACGCGAGAGCTCTACAAAAAATTGGCGATTGAAGAAAACTTCCTGCAGCCAAAAGAGCTGCTTCAAGTTGCTGCGTCGCTACGCACGGCAGCACAACTCAAAAAGTTCATCTTCAATCGGCGAGAGACTTATCCCAATCTCAATCTGCTGACCGAAAATCTCTGGATGGAAAAATCCTTGCAGCATGAAATCAATCGTGTAGTGGATGAATTTGGGGAAGTGCGTAGTTCGGCAAGCGATGCACTGGCGTTCATTCGCAGTTCGCTGGAGCAAAAACGCATGGCATTGCGGCGTAAAATGGAATCGCTGATGCGCCGCTACGCAGAGGCTGGAATGCTCATGGAAGAGAGTATCACGATTCGAAATGGGCGGATGGTCTTAGGATTTCGCGTAGAGCACAAGTATCAAGTGCCGGGCTTCATTCACGACTTTTCGCAGTCAGGGCAAACCGTGTTCATTGAACCGTCGGAGACCCTGATGCTCTCAAATGAAATTCGTGACTTGGAAATTCAAGAGTTGCGAGAAATTGAGCGCATTTTGCGTGATGTAGCAAAATCGCTACGCCAGCACCTTGAACACTTGCTTAGCAATCAAGAGATTCTCAGCGAATTCGATGCCCTCTATGCCAAAGCTCGATTTGCGATTGAGACGCGCTCGGTCATGCCTGAACTGTCTGAGCAAAAGTCACTCCGCTTAGTGGAAGCCTATCATCCATGGCTGCTTTTGACGCACAAAAAGCTTGGCAAGCCAACGGTGCCGCTGTCGTTAGAGCTGGGCAATGAACATCGAGCGCTGGTCATCACTGGACCTAATGCCGGTGGCAAGTCCGTAGCCATGAAAACCGTAGGGCTACTGGCTTATATGCTGCAATTCGGCTTCTTGGTGCCGTGCAGTGAAGCCTCGAGATTTACGCTCTTTGATAACATCTTCGTCGAGATAGGCGATGAGCAATCTATCGAAAACGACCTCTCCACATTTAGCTCGCACTTGCAAAACCTGAAGGACATTTTGGATAACGCCACAAGTGAGAGCCTTGTGCTCATCGATGAAATTTGTTCAGGCACTGACCCTGAAGAGGGAGCGGCAATTGCAACGGCGATTCTCGAGAGCCTCATTACACGTCGGGCGCTGACGATTGTTACCACGCATCAAGGCATGTTGAAAGCGTATGCACATCGCCGAGAAGGCGCCATCAATGGTTCAATGCAATTTGATGCGAGCGAACTACGCCCAACCTATCAATTCCAAATGGGCTTGCCCGGGAGTAGTTTCGCACTGGAGATGGCACGCCGAATGGGCTTTGCACCGCACATCTTGGAAAATGCCCAGCGCTTTATGGGCGAAAACAAGCATGCACTCGAGGACCTGATTGCCAAACTTAGCTTTGAATTGCAAACCGTGCACGCACAAAAAGCCGAACTCGAGCGCGAGCAAGCGGAGCTGAAACGCCTAACTGAATCGTATCAGCAGAAACTTCGAGCACTTGAGCAAGAGAAAAAAGAACTGCGTCGCCAGAGTTTGCAAGACGCCAAGCGCCTACTGGCACAAGCCAACCAAGTGATTGAAAAAGTCGTCAAGGACATCAAGCAAAGTCAAGCAGATAGCGAAACCGTTAAACAGGCACGAAAAGAGTTAGAGAAAGCTCGCAAAGAGCTGGCAGCGGAAGAAGCCCGCCTTGACATAGGTCAAACTTCAGATACTCTGCCAGACGTCACACTGCGAATTGGCGACAAAGTCAAACTGCTGGATACACAAAGCATTGGCGAGATTTTGGAAATCGATGGCGAAGATGCCATGGTCAGCTTTGGCAACTTCCGAATGAAAACACAGCTGCGCAACCTTCAGAAAATTTCAAAGAAAGAAGAGCGAGAAGCAGAACGAAAAGAACAAAAAGTCAGCATCTCGACGCCGACAGAAATCAAGGACGTTTCAACCCGATTAGATTTGCGTGGTCTAATGGGCGATGAGGCTATCCTACGCGTAGAAAAATTCATTGACGAATCCATCTCAAATGGTCTGCACAAAGTAGACCTAATTCATGGCAAGGGCACGGGCGCGCTGCGCAAGCGCATTGCAGAATATCTCAAGTCAGACAAACGCATCAAGAGTTTTCGGCTGGGAAACTGGGACGAGGGCGGAGCTGGCGTAACCGTGGTAGAAATGTAAAAAGGAAGAAATTCGCCACGACACAGGCTTAGTTTTTGTCAGTGCAGGATTATCGGAACAGGGCTTTGATGCTACCCCACGTGCGGCGCGTCGTGGAAGTTTGATAGACAAGCGAAGTTTGCATTTCATCGGTGCGCGCCGTGCCAACAATGCGCAAGATGTAAGTGTAACGCGTGGAAGAAAATGCTGCGGGCGGTGGTGCCGTGCTTGCCATAGGAGCCAGACGCGCCACATTCATATCCACAACCTCATAGCTGCTTCCCGACCCCAAAGGCTGAACGGTTGCAATCAACGTCAAAGACAGGTCGTTTTCTGTGCGCCGATAGACTTCGTAGCGCACCAAGTTGGATTCTACGGATGCCGACCAGCGCACATAAATGCGGTCAGCGGCGGGCACGGCAACAAAGCGTGAAATTGAGGTGTTCGCCAGTGCCATTCCAGAAAGAATCAGCAGTGTAAGGTATGCCAAAGCCGATGTTCTCATAGCTGCGCAAGTTACGAATAAGTCAGCAGGCACTCAAAATTCAGTAATACAAACTTAATACCGAAAATGACAATAGAAATGCCTACGTTGAAAAGCAGGCACCTTCGCCTAAGACCCTAAAGCAAGTACAAAACTTTTCCATAACCCTTAATAGAGACAGCTATGATGAAAAATAAACTCGTCGTGTCATGCAGCCTTGTGCTGCTTTTCACACTCTTTGCGCAGGAGCGCATGGCGTATGCGCAATTTGGATTGCCCGAGGGCGGAAAACCGCGTGCCACCATCAAGGAAGACAACTTGGTGCGACTCAGTGATGTCTTTCCAAGTCTCAAATTGCTACAAGGCTTGCCTAATTTCGATGCCATCGGTGAGACCATCAAATACACCACAGTCGGTGACGCCGAATACGACAATCTTTTTAAGGAAGCGGCAGAGCTGAATGCAAAAACTCGGCAAACGAAATTCCTCGTCAGTAAGTATGGCAAAGACCCGGGCAGTTTTGCAACAAATGCCGCCAAAGACTTGGGCGAAAAAGCCAAAGATTTAATGACCTTTAATACGCTGCTAAAGGAACTCTCAGCAGCCCTGCAAAAAGACGACACACGTGCTGCCGAACTGCTGAAGAAACTTTCAGGACTTAATCCTGCCGATAAGTTCTCACCACTTGACTTGGATGCCGTTAGGAAGGCGATAGAGCAATGCAAAGCAAATCTGGAAGAGGTTACAACGAATGCACCAGCATTGATAGATGAAATAGGTAAGCTGCTCCAGTAGCCTAAGTGCAGTTAGTTGAAACTGAACATTTTTTCGCGTATTGATTTTTCGGCAGGTGTAGCCGTGTCACTCGGCTCGAGCACATCGACGATGCGGCGTTGTGCGCCAACTTTGCCAGTCAGCGTAAGGGTTTTGTTGTTACGCTTGATGGTAAGCCGGGTAGGGGCACCAGCTTTTAGCCCTTTGAGAGAAAGGATTTTTTCCAAAAGCAAGCTGGAGCGACTGGTGTCAGCATCGTCGATGGCTAAAATTTCGTCGTTCGGTTTTAAGCCCATGCGTTCGGCAGCAGATTCAGGCAAAACGCTTGTCACTTTCAGTGCCCCATTTGAATCAGGCTGAATGAAATACCCCATTTGCGGAATCATTGCTTTGCGTTTGCCGTAGTGCAAACCCGCTTTTGCGAAGTAAGTCTGAAGCGGTAAGGTATCGCGCCCAGCGATGTAGCGCGCATAAAAAGGCAAGATGTCTACTTCCGCAAGGCGTGAGAGAACGAATGCAAGAGAGTCATCGTGATACGGTTTTTGCGGTTTGCCGTATTCCGCATTGAGTTTGAGCAAGAGTTCATCGGTGCCATGCTGCTGCGGGTGGTGTGTGCGCAAGTAAATATCTAAAAGCATGGCAACGAGTGTGCCCTTGATGTAAAACGGAAACATGTCCGAAGCATCCTCAATATGCGCCAATCTGCGGCTAAGTGAGACAAGACTTTCCCGACTACTGCCAAAGGGCGTTTGCAACAGATGAATACGTTGCAGCATGTTTTGCAAAAACACCGAGCACGAGAGCACCCCACCCTTGACCATCAAAAGTTCCGCATAGTAATCCGTCATGCCTTCAACAAACCAAATGGTAGAAGTTTGAATAGGACGCTGGTAGTCGAATGGACTGAGCAAGTGGCTATGAATGCGCTTGGGATTCCAGAGATGAAAGAATTCATGGCTGATGGTGGTGGCAATTTGGTCGTGCCGAACATTATCCCAGTCGAAGAGCGGCATGTAGTAGACGGAAGAATTGCGATGCTCGAGCGCGCCGAATTGAGAAAAAAATGTGGGGCGCACAAGGCGAAAGATGAAGAGATATTTGGAGTAAGGCAGTTCGCCAAAGAAACGATGATGTGCCAGAACAATCTCGTGAATAAGGGCTATCAAGCTGTCTGGTTTTGGCGGTGAGTCAGCATCAATGATAATGCTGTGTGGTTTATCGAGTATGGAGAAGTCATGGCGATAGAAGTTGCCTATTATCACTGGAGCGTCGACAAGTTCATCATAATCCTTGGCGTATGCCGTGAGTGAGTTCGGGGCAGTTTCAATTGCAGAAGCCATTTGCCAGCCTTCAGGCAAGCGGTAATGCACCACACAAGGGAGGTCTTTATAGCCTTGCAAGTAGCCGAAAACATTCGTGCCGTTGAAGTATCCGCGTTGAGAGTTAAGTTCGGTGGTTTCGGGGTAAAGAAGGTCGGGGCGGCGCATATTTCGAATATGATACTGAATTTTAGCAAGGGCTTTGGCAGGAAAAATTTTCCATGAATTGGTATCGAGACGGACGACATTGAGCGGTTTGCCGTGATGGTCGAAAGCCACAAGATTGCGCAGATATTTGCCATACTGCGTCAGTTGATAAGCGCCCGGAGCCCAAGCTGGCAAAGAAAAAATTTCTTCATCGTGAAATGATAGTCTTGCAAATGAGAGTGTGATAACAAATTCCTCACGCTCTGGCTGTGTGGCATCAACGGTGTATAGGAAAGGTGCCAATCGTTCGGTGCTGCTGGGTTCAGTGGTGCGGCAGCTATGAAGCAGAAGCAAGGCAAAAATGCTAAAGCTCAGCAGTGCAAGAAAAGAAAGGCGAACTTGCATGGAACTTGAGCAGATTAAAGCGTTAGAGTGCGTCGCATAAAAAAATTAGGTCGTGTTGACAAATGAATGTATAGGTTTTGCTGCACTGTTCTGCACTTCTCTTCTGTCATCATATCGCAGAAGACGGATGTTCTGTGCACTTTTTTGGTCATTCCAAGCGTCTTTTCCTGTCATTCCGAACGTCGGCGAGGAATCCACCTTGGATGCTTCACTACGCTTTGCTCCGTTCAGCATGACGGGGTGACTTTGAGGCATCGGCATAATCAGTTCAATTCGCATCCTGTTTAATCAGTGATTTCTATGTCAGGCTGAATGTGCATTCGCTCAATTCTGATTGTCAACACAAACTAAGAGTGAAATGCGTAACTTGCTGGCACAAACATTAGCAAAAAGACCAGTTCAAGTTATGAAGAAGTTTGCGGTTATCATCTCGTCTCACGGCGAAGTGGAAGAGCCGAATTTTGCAGCGTATCGCAGTCAAATTCAGCACATTTTCCATCACGCCTCGCTATACATGCAGATTCCGAAACTGGCGCAGCAGGTAATTCCTACTGTCGGTGGTGCATTGATGACGCTCAAATACAAGCGCACAAAATACCGCTCGCCACATAATAGGATTGCACGCCTGCAGGCTGAAAAAATTCAGACATACCTTGCACGAATGAGTAAGGCAACATCTGCTCACTTCGAGGTCATGGCAACATTTGAAACCACGCCGCCTTACACGGAAGCGCAGTTGCAAGAAGCCGTCAAACGCTACGATGGCATCATTGTGCTGACCATGAACCCTATCAATAACGACCTCTCTTGCGGGACACTTTGCCGCTTTGCCCAGCAGACATTTCCCGAAAAAGATTTAAGCAAATTTGCCTTCATTGGTGGATTGTGGCAAGATTACTTGCTGGCAGAAGTCTATCGAGATTATGTCTTCTCGCAAGTCAAAGGTGTTAAGCTGCAAGGAAAAGTAGGGTTAATTCTGATTATGCATGGCACAGTCGTTGCGCAAAAAAATGGTGAGCCCGTCTCATTTCGCAATGGGCTGAAAGAAACTGAAAGTTTTTATGAGCAACTCTCTACACTACTGAAAACAACACCTGCATGCCCATTCTCTGATGTTACCGTTGCGTATTTGAACCATGCAGTTGGGGGCAAATGGACCTCGCCCAGCATGAGTGAAGCCATTGCACAGCTCAAAGCACGTGGGGTAGAAACCGCAGTGGCATTTGCCAGCGGATACTTTGCAGAAAGCAGCGAAACACATCATGCCGCAGAACACTTGCACCGTGCAGGCTTCAAAAATGCTTACTACATTCCATGCGTCAATGATTGGGATATGTTTGTAGAGTATCTGGCAGGGCGCGTGCATCGTGCCGCAGAAGGATTGCTCAAACGCCAAGACATGCTCAGGTAATAAGAAGCACTTGCGCTGAATGGCAAGGGCTCATAGCGTCACGGCAAAAGTGATTAAAAAGTAAAAGATGGTGTTCTTTGGCTCGCTGAATGTACCAAGCTGTCGGAGCGGTAAAGGCGGTGGAGGCTGAAGCTCAAGGACATAGCTGGGCGTATTGAGCGGAAAAGCAAGATGTGCTGAAGGAGATAAGTGAAAGTTGCCAAATGTGTAGTCAAGTGAGAGCGAAAGAGACAGATTGAGTGGCGAAAAAGAGCTTGCAAGGAATTCTTGCCGTGTAACAGAAGAGCGCCGTTGGTCGCGTAGAGCTATGCGGCGTGTGGAAGAGAGCGGCGCGCCTGAAAAGCGAATGGTGTAGGAAGGCAAAGTCCCTACGTCAAAACTGATGCTGGGTGAGAGAGACAGCAATCCACCAAAAAACGGCTCGAAAATAAATGTGCGTGAAGTGCTTAGCGTAAGAAAAAGGTAATTAAGCGTGCGAGAAAAGCTGTAATTGATGCTTAGGCTTGGGGTCAGAATAGGCGTCGTATAGTTTAGGTAAGCACCCATGTTATCCGAAATGATGGAACTAAACTGCACGCTACTCGAGCTAAAAAAGTATCGCGAATAGGTAAGTCCCACATTGAGCGCATCAAAAAAAGAGCGTTCCAGACCGAGATGAAGAGTAAATTGGTCGAGAAATTGCGCTTGCCCAAAAAGTCCAACCAGTTCTACGCCGCCCCAAAGCCCTATCGGATGAGTGTAGGTTATTGAAAACAGCATCGTACTGCCGCTGACCACATCGGAGTCGTTGCGTACCAGAAGGTTCTGCTGCAGACCATACCAAACGGATTGACTGTTAAAGGACAAACTGACATCTAAGCCGATTGGCGTGCTGACATTTGGCGGTAGGGAGTCGGACGCATCGACTTCAGGCATTGCGTCAGGAGTAAGCCCAGCGGCACGGTCTGCTTTTTTGAGCTCCGAGACGGCGATAAGTCCTTCCAAGTGTTCAGAGAGTCGTGCGGTTTGCTTGGCAAGTAGAGCTTGGAGCTGTTGCTCAAATTGCTCTAAGCGGGTGCGTTCGGCAAACTTTTGAGAAGTGATTTCAACTTGTCTTTCTTCTGGCGAAAGGGAAAACAACACGGCATTTAGAGTTTGCAGGCGCTTGTACTGCTCGGCACGAAAGGCAAGAATAGCTGAGTCCAGTCGGGTGCGTCCATCTTCAGCTTTGCGTTGGATATACCCCTGCAAACTGGGCTCAAGTAAGCGTGCGGCACGATCGAGAACCACAGTTTGAAAACTTTGCCATTGGGTCAGGACTTCGTTGCTAATTTTTTCAGCTTCTCGAACAAAGGGCAAAAAAGCAGTAGGGATATTGCGAGGAAGAGGCGTTTGTTTGGTGCTATCGGAAACTGAGGGCAAGGTCTGCGCTGGCAAAGCAACCGCATGTAGAATGAGCAGTACAAAAGAGAGTTCTGCGTAAAAAACTTTCATCATATGTTGGTCGTTGTCAAGGTTTCAGAACCCTACTGAAGCAGATGATAGTTGCGTAGGCAACGAAGCGCTCAAAAAATGCAACTGTTAAAGGCTCATGATCTAATACCAAGATAAAGTTGGGCGTGCTACGCTTTGTCTCTGAACAGAGCAAGCGAAGTGAAGCATCCATGCACTGGATTCCTCGCTTGCGCTCGAGATGACCGAAAAGTGCACAGTAACATCCGTCTTCTGCGATACAATAACCGAATACTGAAATTTTTTACATGCTGAAAATATCATTTTGGAAACTTCTAACTAAAATGAACTACAATGAAAAAAGAATCGGTGTGGGATTACCCACGTCCGCCACGGCTTGAGCCAACCTCGCGCCGATTGCGTGTCGTCTTCAAGGGTATAACGATTGCCGACACAACAAAAGGGTTAAGAATATTGGAGAAAAGTCATCCGCCCACTTATTACATTCCCATGTCAGATATTGAGATGAAATACCTTCGCTCTTCGACGCATCGCTCGTGGTGCGAGTTTAAAGGGGAAGCTATCTACTGGACGATTCAAGTTGGGGAGCATAAATCGCCGAATGTGGCATGGAGCTATCCCAGCCCAATGTCAAGCTATGCGGCATTGCAAGACCATATTGCGTTCTATGCCAGTCGTGTCGATGCCTGTTATGTAGATGATGAAAAGGTAACAGCGCAAGAAGGCGATTTTTACGGCGGATGGATTACAAGCGACCTCATCGGTCCGTTCAAAGGGGGCAGGGAAACTTTGGGCTGGTAAAGCATGTCCCATTTTTTGTGTAATTTTGCGGCGCTCTCACGCGATGCTCAAGTGAGAAGATGTAACAAAGCATAATGCTGACAAAAGCAAACTGGTATCACAAATAACTTAGACTCAACAAGCAAAATCTCTCCTTTATGGAATGGCTCAACGAATTTCGGCACTGGATTGCGCCTGAGACAATCGTACAGGCAGGCTATGTGATTATGGCTTTGGTCATTTTTGCCGAAACGGGATTGCTGGCAGGGTTCTTTTTGCCCGGAGATTCGTTACTGGTAACAGCAGGCGTCTTTGCCGCTCGTGGCGATTTAGACCTTTTCTTTCTCAATGGGTTACTTATCACTTGTGCGATTGTAGGGGATGCAACCGGTTACTTCATTGGGCAGCGCATGGGCGAAGCACTCTGGCAGCGCCCAGACTCACGTTTCTTCAAGCGAAAGTATGTAGAACAAACGCAAGCATTCTACGACAAGCATGGTGGAAAAACCATTGTGCTGGCGCGCTTCGTGCCAATTATCCGCACCTTTGCGCCGACCATGGCGGGCGTTGCCAAAATGGGCTACACAAAATTTGCCGCCTTTAACGTCTCTGGCGCCGTGTTCTGGGTTGTCAGCATGACCCTTGCAGGGTATTTTCTTGGCAAAATGTTTCCAAACATTGCAAAAGACATCGATAAAGTCATCATCGTGGTGATTGTGCTCTCGCTCTTGCCGATGGTCTGGCATGCACTCAAAGAAAAATACTTCAGACCGCTGGCTGTGCAAGAGGAGTAACGCAACCGATGCAGAATGAGTGCGGTGCAAGGATAAACCGTGCGAAAGTCAAGCGCACACGGTCAAAAGTAGGGTATCGACAGTGAGAGATGACAGAAGAAATTAAAGTCGATACGCTGGTAATCGGCAGTGGTATTGCGGGGCTGTTTTTTGCGCTGAGGGCGGCAAGGCTTGGCAGTGTGTTAGTGATCACGAAGAAAGAGCGGTCAGATTCCAATACCAACTGGGCTCAAGGCGGAATTGCCGCAGTCTTATCCCCAGACGATAACTATGAACTCCACATCAACGACACGCTTGAGACGGGAGCGGGGCTATGCAATCGTCAGGCGGTTGAAATCTTGGTCAGGGAAGGACCTGAGCATGTAAAAGAGCTTATGGCGATGGGCGTGCAATTTACCATGAAAGATGGGAAGCCCGACTTAGCGCGTGAAGGTGGGCACTCCAAACACCGCATCTTACATGCCGCCGACTTGACTGGACGAGAAATTGAGCGAGCCTTGCTAGCGCGCGCCGCCGAGCACCCGAATATCCAGATTTGGGAGCATCACGTTGCGATTGAACTCATTACCGAGCATCATTTGCGCAAAAAGACAAACGACATCACATGCTACGGCGCATATGCGCTCGATACCAAAAAGCGGCGTTTCAAGAAAATTCTCGCCAAATTCACGATGCTGGCATCTGGCGGATGCGGGCAAGTCTATCAGCATACCACCAATCCCGAGATTGCTACCGGCGATGGTGTCGCCATGGCGTATCGTGCGGGTGCAGAAATTCACAACATGGAGTTTATTCAGTTCCATCCGACCACACTCTATCATCCTAAAGCCAAATCGTTTTTGATTACCGAAGCTATGCGCGGGTTTGGCGGTATTCTGCGCAATTCAAAAGGTGAAGCCTTTATGGCACGCTACGACCCACGCAAAGACCTTGCCCCACGCGATATTGTGGCACGCGCCATTGATAGCGAAGTGAAAAAATTAGGCGATGAGTGCGTCTATCTTGACATTACACATAAACCAGCCGACCAAATCAAGGAGCATTTCCCAAACATCTATGAACGCTGCTTGATGTTGGGAATTGACATCACGCAAGAACTGATACCCGTAGTGCCAGCGATGCACTATTCCTGTGGTGGCGTGGCGACCGATTGGTATGCACGCACCACCATCAACCGACTCTATGCGTCAGGCGAGACGGCTTCGACAGGCGTGCATGGCGCCAACCGCTTGGCAAGCAATTCGCTGCTCGAAGCCTTGGTCTTTTCGCATCGAGCCTACATGGATATATGCGAAAAAATAAAATCCATCTCTCACGACACGGACTTCCCGGACTGGGACGAGAGCGGCACAGAATCGCCAGAAGAGTGGATTCTCATTTCGCACAATCGCAAAGAAGTGCAGCAGGTCATGAACGACTATGTGGGCATTGTGCGTAGCGACCTGCGCTTGGAGCGTGCACGACGGCGCATTGAATTTCTCAAAGAAGAAACCGAAGCCTACTACAAGCGCACCAAAATTTCAGAAGGCTTATTGGAGCTAAGAAATATCATCAAAGTTGCCAAACTCATCATTGAAAGCGCCATAAAACGGCGTGAATCGCGTGGCTTGCACTACACGACCGACTATCCCTACCGCGATGACAAACACTACCTGTGCAATACGGTGCTACGCTCATTCTAAGCGCGCATCTGAATCCAAATCAGATGAGGCTCTCATTTTAGCTTGAAGTGCAGGACAGGCATGCTGACGTGCGGTGCATAGCGGATTGTGGGCTTGGCAGAGCGCATAAATTTCCTCGAAATCGTAGTCAATGGTGATTTCTTCACCGGCGGCAATCTGACGAGCGGCAACAAGATAGAGTGAGTGAGCATCTCGCTCGATCACAGAGCAATTCGGCGCACAATGGTGGTTGATGTAGCGAATCTTGCCGCTCTGTGAAGTATCTAAGTAACGATGCTCGTCGAGATAGAAAATGTAGACATTGTTTTCTTCGTTTTCGCGGCGAAGGCATTCTTCAGAGTCAATCACTTCGCCAGTGATGACCATGAGGATTTCACCCGGCTGGCAAGGCTTCTGTGTGAAAATGCCAAGCCCTTGAATTGGCGAAGGTTGAACGACGATATAGTCAGGATTTTGCAGCGCTTCGTCAGAAAGAAACTTCAACATAAAAAGTGAGTCTGTGAGTTTTGTATCTTTGTGGCTTAAAACTCAAAAACAGAGAAATATCTGTGACAAGTCAGTCTGCAAAGTCTCCTAAAAAAACAAAGACATCACGCTTACCCTCTGACGATGCCCAAGCGGCTCGGCGTCCGCGCATTTTGGTGACGAACGATGATGGCATTGACGCCGAGGGGCTCGAAGTGTTAGCCAAAGCCATGAGCAAAATCGGTGAGGTTACCGTGGTTGCACCAAATGCCCCACAGAGCGGCATGAGCCATGCCATGACACTGGGCAAACCACTGCGTATCAAAAAAGCCTACAAGCATAAAAAGTTCTTCGGATATGCCATTTCAGGCACACCGGTCGACTGCGTAAAGGCGGCGCTGGCACAGATTCTGCCCGAAAAACCTGACTTGGTGGTCAGCGGCATCAACCATGGCAGCAATACGGCTATCAATATCCTTTACTCTGGCACGGTTGCTGCCGCCCGTGAAGCGGCTATTGCCAAAATTCCCGCCATTGCATTTTCCCTCACCACATATGGCAATCCAGACTTTCGGTATGCTGCAAAATTTGCCAAACAGCTTGCACTCAAAGTCCTTAAGCATGGCTTGCCAGCAGAAACCCTGCTGACGGTCAATATCCCAAACTTGCCCGAAGAAAAAATCAAGGGCGTGGCTATCACACAGCAAGGCAAATCCAAGTGGCACGAAACCATGATTGAGCGCGCCGATGCCTACGGCGAACCTTACTACTGGCTACGCGGCGAACTGGTCTTGCAAGACGATAGCCTCGAAGATGATGAATTTGCTATTCGAAACGACTATGTCTCGGTAACGCCCATCTCATTTGACCAGACGAACTATGCCTTTCTGGAAACGGTGCGAACGTGGAACCTAAAAAAATAATGACCCTATCCATTCCTTATTCGGCTTTTGGCACTGTCCGCAGTTCTTTTAGCAAACTGTTTGTGGATTATGTTGCTGGTGGTGAGCGCGCAAACAAGCTGACGCAGAGCTTTTTTTTCGGCGATTACCGTAGCAAAGAAGTGCAGCAAAAAAAATTAGAAGCACTCTCACAAACTGCATATCCACGCAAGCAACTGGTCGAGATTTTGGAACAGCAAAATCGTGCACGGGGTGCTTCCAGCAAGACCCTCGAGCAGATTCAGAAGTTTGCGTCAAGTAAAACGGTGGCTATCGTCACTGGGCAGCAGGTCGGGGTGCTGACCGGCAATCTCTACACGATTTACAAAACACTTTCGGCGATTGCCTTTGCCAAGCGCATGAAGCAAGAGTTCCCAGACTATGAATTTGTCCCCATCTTTTGGCTGGAAGGCGAAGACCATGACTACGAAGAAGTCGCCACGCTCTCTATCTTGGTGGAAAACAAATTGCACACCTTGCGCTACCATGAGCCAAGTGTTAAAGAACGCACCATGACGGGGCGCATTCGGCTCAGTGCGGAAATCTCACAATTTGCAACCGAAGTTTTAGCCGCACTGGCGCCCAGCGAGTTTAAGCCCAGTGTGGCTGACCTGATTCGCCAAACCTATCGCGAAGGCGAAACTTTGCTTTCCGCCTTTGCCAAAATGATGAGCGAACTCTTCAAAGACGAAGGTTTAGTTTGCCTCTCCAGTGATGAGCGAGCATACAAGAGACTTTGCACCAAACTCTTTCTCAAAGAATTGAGCACCGCACCAGAGAGCTCTGCAAATGTCATTGCTCAAAGTGCCTTGCTTGAGGAAGCCGGCTACGATGCGCAAGCCAAAGCCAAGCCCATCAACCTCTACTTGATTGAACAGCATCAGCGCTGGCGCATTGAACCGCAGCAAAGAGAAACTTATCTGCTTCAGCCCATTCGGCGAGTCATCTCAAAAAGCGAACTTTTAGAGCTCGCCGAAGAAGCCCCTGAACGCTTCAGCCCGAATGTCCTCATGCGCCCAATCATGCAAGATTGGGTCGTGCCAACCTTTGCCTATGTTGCCGGTCCAGCAGAGGTGGCTTACCTTGCGCAGCTGAAATCCAACTACGCCTTCTTTGGAGTGCAAATGCCCTTGGTGGTGCCGCGCCATAGCCTGTCGCTGGTCGAACCAAAGGTCAAAAAGGTCTTCACGAAACTCAGTGAACTCATAGCTGAAAAAGACCGCGCAGCACTCTATGCCCAGTTTTTCGCCGATAGAGAACAGCTTACGCGTCAAGCCATTGATAGATTGGAGCACATCAGCATAGAAAAACTGTTTGCACAAACTGAAACTCAGATAAAAGCGACTCTGCAAGTACTCGGCGAGGAACTAACACAACTTGACCCAACCTTAAAAGAAGCATTGGAGACCGCCAGCGGCAAAATTTTTTACCAAGTCGGGCACCTTAAGGAAAAAGCCTTTCGTGCTGAAAAACAAAAACATCAAGATATTATCATGCAACTGGAAAAGTGCGACACAAATCTCCTGCCCAATCACACCTTGCAGGAACGCACGATTAATGTGTGTTATTACCTCAATAAATTTGGCTTCAACTTGCTAAAGACGCTGCAACAGACCATTGAGACGCATTTAGAGCTTCAACATTTGGTTGTAGAGATGTAGCTTTGTAGAGGCATAAAAAAGCAAATGCTAAAAATGTCAATTGCTAACCTACGCAAGGAATACACAAAAGGCTCACTCAGTGAAAAGGACTTGGAGCCCAATCCCTTCAAACAGTTTGAAAAGTGGTTTGAAGAGGCAAAAACCGCAGGCATTGAAGAGCCCAATGCCATGACACTGGCGACAGCCACAAAAGACGCAAAGCCCTCGATTCGCACCGTGCTACTCAAAGGCTTGGATGAGCATGGATTTGTGTTCTACACCAATTACGAAAGCCGAAAAGGAAAAGAGCTTGCCGAAAATCCCTATGCGGCGTTGTGTTTTCATTGGCAGCCTTTGGAGCGGCAGGTCAGCATTATGGGCATGGTAGAAAAAGTCAGCCGAGAAGAGTCGGAAGCCTATTTTCGTTCAAGACCTTTGACCAGCCGCTATGGCGCATGGGCATCACACCAAAGTGAAGTGATTGCAGGCAAAGCGGAGCTTCTAAAGCGCGCCGCTGAAATGGCACTCAAATACCCAACAGGAGATGTGCCCTGCCCACCCTTCTGGGGCGGATACCGCTTGCTTCCCAATGAAATACAATTCTGGCAAGGTCAACCCTCGCGCCTGCACGACCGCTTCCGATACCTCAAACAGCCTGATGGGACATGGAAAATCGACCGACTCTCACCGTGACGCAGAAGTTGCACAGAATTTGTAAACTGATTTGCGCCACTTCAGCCTCTCATTTCTGCCCAAGACTACTTGGTCAATTAGAAATGCTGGTTTAATTCAAAAAGCCGATTGTCAAAAAAACGATTGAAACTTCTCATGAAAAAACGATACACCTCTGTAGGTTTCTACAACAATCAAATAACGTGTGTTTCTATGCGCTTTACACGCGTCGCAGGTCTCTGCTTGCTCTTTGCACTTCTGCTCTCCACACCAGCCA
>Ga0308411_10000798_pt1 | contig 21235 bp, 16 predicted proteins | sample HotsprottomLayer_2_FD_203530 | JGI IMG/M metagenome (GOLD analysis project Ga0308411, IMG submission 203530) | Hot spring phototrophic mat microbial communities from Octopus Spring, Yellowstone National Park, Wyoming, United States -... | ecosystem: Environmental > Aquatic > Thermal springs >...
CATATAATTCCACAGTAAGGTTATCTACGTCTTTAATATAACCTAATGAACCATTTTCATATATTGATCTTACTATTTCTATAACATTTCCGGCTAAAATTCGATTCGTATCTATTTTGGGGATAGGGAATTGTTTAAGAGCATATAGCTTGACTTCGCTTTCTATCCCACCGCCTGCATAGAACTTCCTAAAGCACCAATCAAAAAATTCTGAGTTTAAAATACCTAAGAAGTAGTATAAAACTTCCTCATCGTAATCTACTAGTTCCAAAATATACGTAGTTTCATCACCATAAATGTGAGGTTCGGCTAAAACAAATCCTGTTTTGGCGTTCATTTTAGAGAATATGATGCGGTATTTATTATCTGAATTACTTATAGCAGGCATAACGCTTCTAGGTAGCCACATAGAAGGTTGCTTGTGGAAGTACTTTTGTATATCCCGTCCTTTTATTATCCCTACCCATTCTGTACCTTCCTGAGAAGTAGTAACGATTTCAGAAGCGTATTTCCGAAGCCTTATGCCAGTTTTAATTCTTACAGGCCATTGTGCTATCGGAATACCTACTTTTTGGATTTTGTAGTACACACTCATTACCTCTGACGGTTCCAAGTGCCACATCTTATCTGTAAGTTGGGAACTAGGTATATAATATCCTTTTTGTCGGATGGCGCTCCAACGATAGCTCATACAAGGCTTAATGTCTTCTTCTTATCTTCGTCTTTATCAAATGCCAATAGACACTCTACCTGGCCTAAGCATTCTTACCTCAACATCGTAATCTTTTACGCACTTCTGTTTAAGTGCTAAAACTATACACACCTCCATGTGTGCCTCAAACAAACGAACTCTGTAAGTATTTACGATTCTTACTATCCTGAAATTTTCTTTGACAAACTTACGTACGCAAGCTCCACTCAAACTACCTAACCACTTATTACTTGTCACATAACAAACTACTCCGTTTTCATGCAAGTAATCATAAGCAATAAAATAGAACAATGTACCTACATCTACATTACCATTGACTTTGAATTTATCTTTTAAATAATTTTTGCTTTTGATTTTGCTTATATTTATGTATGGTGGGTTGCCTACAACGACGTCAAACATTTAGTGGGATACTTTATGTTTGTACACAATTAAAGGGACAAAGGAGACAAAAAAGGGACAAAAAGGTGCCAAAGGCGTCATTTGTTTCAGGTATTGTTTGGTAGATGGAACAAGGCAGGTTGATGTTGTCTATTTTTTAGACATCCAAACGGGTCGTCTATGAGTGCATCTGCACAGACTATACGATGCTTCAAAACTTCAAACACTTCTTCATCTATCTTCTTATAATCATCCGCAGTCGCTTCTGAGAGCAAGCTTAGAAACAACCGCATTCTCGTTGCCGTAACAGCTAAAGGGTTGATATCAATGCCATAAATGTTAGTAGTTATGACATGCTTTTTAACGTCAAAGTCATTTTCGCATCCAAAACTTTTAGCTATCTCCAAATCGTTGTCTATGTTATGATATAAGTGCATGAAGCGATTAACGATACCGATATTGAAAGCGCCGCCACCACAGGCTGGGTCTAAAGTACGAATGTTCCATAGGCACTTCATCACTTCTGCCCGCCGCTCCAAAGGGACAACCTCAGATATATTCAGATCATGCATCATGGCATCTACCTCAGCTTCACTCAAAGGAGTGTGTGTGGCAACATACTGACTAAAACTCATCTCACACATAAACTCCACAATCTCTACAGGTGTATAATAACTCCCCGTACTCTTACGCTTCTTGCTATCGTAATTCAATAAATATTCCAACATATCAGCGATAAAAGAAGGCGAAATACCATAGTCAACAAATACAACCAAAGAATCGTGTAAAGTAAAATGTTTGTCTTGATATATAGTCATAAGTTCTTTCAATAATGGGTAATCAACACCATCATGACCTTCTAAGTCGTTTGTTAGTTTTTGAGCTATATCCAATGATTTGTCAAAATCGGTTATATAACCACTAACTTCCAAAAACTTAGCAAAAAGAGACCACAAGACAGTTCTGATTTTACTTTCTGAAAAACTATCTTGACTTTTATTCAAAAGCTCTTCAATAGTCTTTTTAGTTTTTTGGGGCTCTTCACTATTAGTAATGCTATTCTTTATGGATTTGAAAGTTTTGTTTTTGAATATGATTTCATCAATCTCTTTGCCTGTTACTGGTCTGCCATAGGTACGTATCCCAAGCCATGCGGGATGCTTATATCGTCCGTCCCTCTCCGTTATAAATAAGTATCCTCTCTCGTATAGAGAGCTTTGTACAACATGTAAATAGACATTCTGAGGCATTGAAGAAAACTGCTTTCTGATGCTGTATGCTATCTTCTTTATGTAATGAAATGAGTTTATGAAATCCTCAGTACTATAGAAGCATGCTGTAATATTACCAGCGTCTTCAAAACAAAAAATTTTTTCCTCAGCCATACTAAACATAATTTATAATGGGTCGAAACAAAAAAAATCGTCCTAGTAAATTTCAATGATGTGGCTAATACAACTATATAAAGCGAATAACAATATAACACAAAATGTGTACAGCACCGCCAGCTGTGAAAGGGATAATCTAGAAAACTACATAAACCCTGATGACTACAGACATGAACTCTCCCTTTGCAACGGTTGGGACTTCAGCGAAAAGAAAAAATTACTTATTTTGGGGAAAGGACGAGGTACTATGATCACTACACCAAAGGACGAAAGAATGATACGATATCATTTTGTACATTATAATTCTAATGATCTGATAAATAAAAACAGCCATTTTATAATATTTGAATACAAAACGGGTTCAGACTTCTTAATGGATTTTTATGTTTATACAAAAATAAATGGATCTGCTGTATTACCTACTGGTATTACAATATCAGGAATAAGAGACTTAATAGAATATATTAGGAACAAAACTTTGAATCTAAGTTTTGGGAACAATGATACACCTAAGTACAGAATTCACTTCGATGATACTTGTAAGTACTACATAATGAATAATGATATGGCTATAATAATCAAAAAGCCATTCTTATTTCTGTTTATGTATCGTGGGCAGTATTCTTATTCTTATGTTGATGTTACCATATATGCCACACCAAAACTAATAGATGATATAAATAATCACGATAGTACTAACTCTAACTATGACATAGATACAGACCATTCGTTGAGTATAGATCAAATAGTAGGTTATTACTTTAATGCCAATGATACGAGTGGTATTCAGTATAGTAATGTAAGCATAAACGATTGCGACGATAATAACGCATTCGGATGCAACTTGATTAGGGCTTTTTCGGGACCTATCAATTATGAGGGGCCATGCAACATCAATATAGCTGATATAAGTTTTGTTGCTTACATGCATAGTTATTCATACGCCTCTTTGGATGCAGTCCCTATTTACATCTACTTCCCTCTGCTCAGACCTAAATTAGACACTGACGGTTACTTTTACTCATATCCTCAGTATGACCCACTTGATGAAGATAGTAAGATACAATACTTACAGATTTATATGGGATTATCAAATGCTGAATCAATTGAATATTTTAGGCTATGGTCAATATATATTCGGTATGATTATTATTATCCGTGTTCAATAGTTTACAGCGGTCAATTACCTTCATGGAATTCGTCGGAGTGGTGCAATCTCACAGTCCCTTTCAGATTTGTAGAAGCCTGTAATAGTTCTGAGCTAACAACCGACAATTGGAGCGCTCCACAGGCAATAAATAATGCAAACTATTTGTTCATGATTTCTAAATCGCCCTCGTCAGATACTTATAGCATTAAAGGCGTAGGATGTAATGAGGAGACACAGCCACTGGATTTTAATGCTACTTATACATTTTATTTCAACTTGTCAGTTAATTTTTTTACTTCACTAAGAGCAATTACCTTCTCAGGCTTTGGTTATGAGTTTGACAGAATTAGTGAGACATTGTCAAGTGAGGTTAGATTAGAAAATTCTGAGACGTGCTTTGTTCTATTCAGCGATAAGCTAATAGATGATGAAAATGACTTTATTAACATTCATACTGCCGTGAGAGAGGCTTTACCTAATTCAATACTATGTTACTTTGGGGATGATAGTAAGATACCGCGTGATTTAAAAAACAAAGTCATCCATTCGGACGCCATAGTTACCGATTTAGACACAAACGAGCAAATGCCACTGGTAATCAAGTATATTAGATACGCAAAAAGACTGCACGAACTTTTCAATGTGGGAGCATACTAAAAGTAATAACAAAAAACTGTTATAAGCAAATGGAAGAGAACCCAAGCCATTTGAATGTTCCTATCGGAAGCGATAAGCAATGTTCAAAGTCCGACAGCAGAAACCCTATAATTCTACTCAGAATTCCATACTTGTATGCTAATTCATAATTGCCTTTTTCACAGCATTCGAATCCTAGTACTCGCGCTTCTTCCTTGATTCCATCATAGACATGTACCAAATCCCGAAGTTTTTTAGCTTTCTTTATTTTTACTTTGTAAAGTGACATGACTTCATCCGTAAACAAATCATCCACTCCAAACATCAATCCATTTTCAAAAATGTAGTTCAAAAATAGATTCTTTAATGCAGATATATCCCAGCAATTATGAGGCCATAAGAGTTTTGTTAATTCGGCGGTACTAATGTTATGAGGTAAGTACGGTTTTATGCATTCATACAACGCAGTGGATATTTGCCTCTGCATGTATGCTAATTTTTCATTACCAAAATTTTCACAATCATCACTAACTATTTTTAATTGTGTTGAAATCATATCATATGTTGCAATCAATTCTTGTTCATTTCTGGATTTTTCAATAATGGTTGACGCAGCAATTAATATTTCATTAGCTTCTTCTACGATTTCTCTATCATTCTTTATTTTTTCGTACAGATTGCTTACTATTGTCTCTCTTAACAATTGTAGGTTTTTGTTAGCCGAATAGGTACTCATGGTATTGTACGGTTTATTTGTTTGTAAGGTAGCAAACATCGAAATGTGCTTTTAGTTATACCAATAGATTCTCTGAATGCAGTAAATCTCGAAAATCAGAAATCATAAAACGCAAAATATCGCTTAATATTTCGTGTTTAAGCGCCTGATGACAATCTCCCTCTGCACTACATTTCAATGATTGCATCCATGCGTCCAATCTTATCTGGTCATAAACCTTCATGATTTCACGAGGCGTTTTGGCTTCTTTTATTTTATCCTCATACTTTGAAATGAAATCATGGGCAAATATATACCCAGGCCCAAATATAAACACATTGTTAAAGATGTACTCATGTAATGAATTTTTTACAGAATCTATATCATTAGCATCATAAGGCCATATCGACTTTGCTAGTTTATTTTCGTCTATATTATCGGGCAGGTAAGTATCTATGCAATCGTACAAGCATAGTGATACTTTGTCTAATGCCTTTCCCAAATCTGTTTCATTAAAGGACATATAAGTATAACCAAAGAAGCTCAATCTAATGGAAATTATGCCATAGATTCCTATCAATTCTTCTTCGTTTTTAGCCTTTTGGAGGATGATTGAGGCAGATGTTAGTATCTCTTTGGCTACTTTTGTAGCTTCGACATCATCCGATAGTTTCTCAAAAAGGCAGTTCTCTATTCGCTCTCTGAGCGACAACAAGTTCTTATTACCCTCTTGTGTTACCATAACTCTTTACTATTTTATCTTGTTTAGTAAAAACTTTTACTATTTTATTTAATTAATGTTTTGACTCAGCTAAGTATTTAGTACCATTCCTCCTCGTCTTCAAAGAGCGGCCTTTCGCCGCGTTCTACTTCTGGTAACACGTAAAGTTCCATGTACAACTCGTCGCTCGAAAGACTATTGTAATGCTTTTCAAATAAGAGCAATTTTTGAGCTGCTTCTATTGCTTTAGGCGTCCCTATGGCGGCTGCTGCCTCTTGGTAAGTTGTTCCTTCTTCTACCGCTTTACGATACACAGTCTTAATGCTATCAATCAAGTAATCTGGGCTGTTTAGTAATGCTAATTCAAGCACTATGGCTTTCGGTTTTCCAGTCGCCTTCATACGTAGTAAGGTTTTATTGTACGGCTTATTCGGAGACGACGCAAGGTAAAAATCGAAGCGGACTGCTCAACCTTTTACTGTTGAGGTTGCTGCTTCGTCGCAGGATTGCTTTTTAGGTAGCCCATGAGGGCTACGGTCATCTACCAGAGCACGCTCTACAGGTCTATCATCAGGGCGTCATAACCCTATAAAGAACACCACCTGCGCATCAGTAGGGTACATACGATACTTGTATGCTTTTAGTGGCAGTTTGCGCTGCATGCTAAGTAAAGATACTAAATTTATCGCGAAATAGAAACAGCAAGCTCAACTGTAAAAGGTTGAGTAGTAAGCAAAGAATTAGAAGTTTTTTAGTTCCGATAGTATTTCTTATATGCGAAAACTAAGCATTGTAGGGTTAGGACGCCTTGAAAGGAATCCTGTGGAACAGGCTCTGGTAGATGACCGTAGCCCTCATGGGCTACCTAAAAAGCCATCTTGCGACGAAGCGGGAAGCTCAACTACAAAAGGTTGATCAGTCCGCACTACCATTTACGATAGTATTTTCAGTAGACGACAATATAGAATTAATAGCGGAATTTAGTATGTTTAGTCATGAATAAAAAATTACACAAATTGATTACATACCACAACTGTACGCTTAGGAAATCATATTACAGTAGAGACATTGAAAAATTATCAAAAGAATTGTTAGAAGTAGTAAAGAATATAGAAAAAGTGGGCAGAGACGAATTAAAAAATACCGATACAGAAGACTTAAGACTAACAGAAGAATCAAAGTATAGATATACCTTATTGCCAAAGCTATTTAGCGATATTAAAGCTATATACAGCAGCCCAAAACTTAAAAGGTACCTTATAAACTATTATCTCAAAAATAGAAGAAAAGAAAGAATGAAACGCAGAAGTTACGGCAGGAGAACGAAACCAGTGATTTTGAATAATCATTTATCAGCCGATTATTTTATACATAGAATGTATATAGAATTGGGACAAGCTATGTATTTTTCACTATTGGATGATTTAAAACATAACTTAAAAAATAAATGGATAGAAATAATAAAGAAATTAACAGAAATTGATAAGCAAATCAATACATATTTTCGCGTATTAGCGACAAAAATCGCAAATCGTGCTTCTTTTAAACACTTGTTAGGTGTAATAACAGGAGCTTTTATTGAAGCTTTGAGTATAGTGCCCCAAATAGCAAAGTCATCACCATTAAATCCTTTACATATAGGCGTCTCTCTCGTTTTTGGCACTATGCTAACGGTTGTCAGTATGCTTACATCTGCTCTCATTGTAATAGACACTAAAGAAGATAAAGACAACAATAGCAAACTAAACGAAGAAATTAAAATTATTGTACGTTCACAATTGCATGCGTACGGCTATGAGGTCCTTAAGTCAATTATGATGAGTCTTACATTAGTACTACCTGACGATTATCAAGCTGAACATGTAGAGGACTTAATACCGTTAGCTCATAAATTAACATATAGTATAAGAGATAAATACGAGTTTGCCAGAATACTGTTAGGAATAATACAGAAACTCAATGAGAGTGGCTTAGCCAATCAAATATTAAAATGTTTCCGTTTCGTTGAAGGATTTGGAGAACTAATAAAAAAAGCGAATAGTATAGAAAAAGTTAGTATTAGAATAAAATATTATATAAGTAGCGTCATTAAGGATGCAATAAATAACGCTGGGGGCGATATTTTTAAGGTACCCGACGAAATAACATTACAAGAAGTTGTAAGGTCGGGTAAAGACTTAGTAATAGACCATAATGAATTCATTAAACCTGGCGGAGAAAATTTGCCAGGTTTAATAGATATGTTGGCTCTCTTAACATCGCATTATATATTAATAAAAGCCGATGTAAATGACGGCACGACGCAAGTTAAACTAGCATTTGACGCAAAAGAGTACTTAAATAAGTTTAGCGAAGTAAAAATAGGCGAAATAGAAGCATTTGTAAAATCTTATTTGAAATATTATGACCTTTTCGTTGAACAAACAAAAGATCAAAAAACATCAAATCAGTTGGAAGATAGAAATGTACTAATCAATGTATAGATAGATATGAAACGCACACCAATTATGCAGTACAACAAGACTATCGATTCGGCCGCCTACGCATAGCGGCACAAAAATACAAGATTTTACAGTAATCACTATCTGTTGAATGTTACATTGAATTTAAACGCACAATAAGATATAATACTAACTACCTGTTCGGGATTATAAAAAAGCACTATCTAACTACTATAACATCAAAGGCATAGGATGTGCTGAATTGACAACATAAATAAGTAGATTTATCGATTTTAGTGCTGAAAGTACCTTTCAAAACAATATAAGTGCGACGGGGATGGATGGGATGCAGCGTATTACTTTTTCAGCGAGCGGGTGCCCCATTGAGGAGATTAGCGACACATTGGCCGGCTATGGAGTAACAGATAGTGAAACTTAATTCGTGTTGTTAAATGAAAGTCTTGTAGAGGATGTAAATGATTTCTTGTCCATACACTAAGCGGTAACGTCTGCGTTGCCTAATCCGATAGTGTATTACATGGGGAGCGATGAAAAAATACCTAATAGTCATAAAAACAAAGTCATCCACTCAAACGCAATTGTAACCGATGCGGACTGCTCAACCTTTTGCAGTTGAGCTTCCTGCTTCGTCGCGTGATGGCTTTTAAAGTTGAGCAGTCCGCTGTTATGTGCCTGGTCACACAAACTATACAAAACTGTACATATTTAGTACAGTCGTCCCCTGACCAGGTAGGGAGGGACTAGCCTTGTTCGCCGCTCCTACCCAATCCCTTGAAATCAGAAGCCGTTTCAATGGAGAGAAGTCTCTAAGACTCTCAAGGCAGGAGAAGGCGAGGGCTACGGAGAGAACTTGCCAGCTTTTTTGCCTTACATGGGTAAGGCCCCTCACCCGTTCCATCTTGCGGTTGACGGTTTGTTGGGCAGCTGACTCGCTCTCCCCGCTGTACGTAAATATACTAAACCAGACAAAAATTTTCAGTCGCTGCGCACCTCTTTCTTCCTCACCATATTTAGAAGTTTATGCTATAAATATACACTTGTAGACAGAAGTTAGCAACTGTTGCTAACCTCCCCTGTTATTTACAGATTCTGCAAGAGTTTGTTTAGTGTTAGTACTACTGTTTGCTTGTATTCCGCCTGGTGAAGTAGAGGTACTAATGTTTTGAGGCGACGCTACGGTATCATTGCCAGATCCCGGTTGTTCCGCAGCTGTACCAGTAGATGGTACATCAGGGTCAATCCTAAGTGCCTTAGCTAACTTGTCTAGACCTACGAAATTACCAAAGAAAAATATCCAGTCATTAAATGGCCCCATTGTTATAGATAGACGAGTCCATAAAGGCACTCCAAAGTCACCATACCTTTCAGGATTGGAAGAATACACGTATGTATCCGAATTCTCTACCTGTATATTTATAGGAATCATATACTGAATAGTTGGCACAACATTTACATCAGTAAACGCATTTCTAAGAATATTTCTGAAAGAGAAACCATAATAGTTAATCTTATATAACTTTTCTTCTAATTCGTCTGATGGTGAGCTTAATTTGAGACACGGTTTGCCTCTAAGAAGTGCAACAATGACAGCTTTATAGTTATGTACAAAATGGTAGCCACCAGGTGGTAAAGCAAGTAAAATACCAAACTTCCGTAAGAAGTTTATAAAATTAATATCTGACCTAGAAAGTGCGGAATGACCAAGTGCTTTAACCCCTATAAACTCACCCAAAGATGGACTAGTTCGTATAATAGCAAGATATTGTCGGACTTTATCGTCTAGTTCGTTCTCGTTGAGTAAGTTATAATCAATAACAATACGGTTGAAGAAATAATACTTTTCGTCCTCTGAAGCACCAGAAATGGTTTTTTCATTCTCTCGCATAATATCAAAAGGGTATTTGCCATTCAATGCTGTAGAGAAAATTTCGTAAACCTTAGTGTAAGCATCCGATATTAGTTTTAGTAGATTATCAACGAGGTATTGATCGTCAAGATCTATTATATTATCGGGTCTAACAATATTGCCGCATATATGGTCATATAGAATTGCATCGTAATGCAAACTATTGTCCAATCTAAAGTCGACATTGTCTGCAACTTTTTGGGCAAAGTAGGCTCGTCTTCTTTGGTTTTTATTACATATATCGGTAATGGCTATGATAAGTAGTATGGCGGCGTGTTCTATTCCCATTCGGAAGCTGGCACCCATTAAACGGCCACCTAAAGTGCCTTTAAGTTGTGGAAGTTCCGAGAAATTAGGTGCCTCAGGCACTTTGTAATCTCGTGTTTGCTTTTTTATATAGCTAACCACATCCTCTACAACCTTCTGATAAGCCTCTACAACACCTTTTGACTTAAAACCCAAGTCTATAAAAGTGGTTTTAAAGGTTGCTTCATGTATTAATGTGGCTGCTAGACCATTGACGAGATACTCTTTATATTTTGGGTCATCGTAATTTTTTAGGAGTGTAGCGATATCCCCACCTATCATCTTCGGACCTAAATGGACGATTTTAGTCTGCCCATCGCTTATGAAATCATCGTCATCAAAGCCTAATAGTCTAGGGAAGAGCCCCAGATATCGTAGGTCATTGATAGTTTTGTCTATTGAACTAAGCTGGTCGTCATCGGTTATAGTGATATATGTCTTCCTAAAAGTATAGTTAACATCTTGCATTTCTATGCCATCGTAGGCAATCAGCCCTTGTTCAGGCACAATAGTCTTACCTTGCTGCAACAAATAAGCCCCAGAAGTCAAAAAAGCACTTAAACTATCAGCACTACTATATCCTAACAACTTGCCCACAAAATTTGCCATAGGACCAAGTATATCTATAAAAGCAGCTGTTATATTAATATCCGATTTAGATGCGCTTTCTAAAAAATCAACGATTCTTTGTTTAATTCCGGTTATAATACTAGGGTTATTATATACCCATTTATGTACGAGAGAAAGGGATAGTATGCTTTCGTCGGCTTCAAAACCGTGAGAAGCCACAACCTCAAAGTTCCCGCAGTTAGAACTAGGTCTAAAATGTATTAAAGCACCAGACAATGGACTAAACCTGTCTAATAAACCCACCATATAACCTTTACTAGCATACTTGTATCGATAGGAGAAAAGACCCGATGAGCTAACGACAGATACAACATTAAAATCTTGTCCATTATTAACAACATGATTATCTTGTAGATAGTTGTATATAATATGTCTATTTCTATTTCTGTCTATGAGTGGCATATTACAAAATATTATAAGATGTTATACCTTCCAAATCAAAATCGCTAATATAATAAGTTAATTGATTAGAAGAACCTATAGTGTCATAATCTACAAGTTTTATAATACCATTGTTTTGAGTTCCATTAGTGTTTGGTATAGAAAACACTACAACACCATTTATAGATATTGAGAAGCTCAGCACCGAATTCACGTGAGCTACGCGAGTAAATAGAGAGAACCATACCATAGGGTCTATGCTGTCTATAATTTTCATAAGATAACTTTCTAAGCTTTTTCTATACGCCTGACGTACTAGATTGACGTCGTAACTACCTATGTATGTAGCACTTATATAAATAGTTATTGGTGTAAGGGGAACGATTAGAATACTAAAACAATTTTGTCCGCTAGGGCATGGGGGGCTAGAGTTATTCAGATTGGCTCCCGAAGGCGCCCAGTTAAATACATAATTATTTACAAAATTATTATTCAATATGCTAGTAGTTAAAGCACTAATGGGTAAAGTAGGTAAAGACCCGTATATATATTTGCGGTGTTCCATGATAAAATCTTGCATGTCATTAGTACTCACATTACCTTTGGGTATATATAGTATATAGTACCACAGTGAAATATTGTTGCCATTATCAGTCTTGATTTTTGTGATCAACCTAGAATCATATACTTTTACATCAGAAAAGTGTAAAAACCAGTGGTTTATATCTGAAACACTTCTTATGACGCCATTATATCTTGCCCACTCAGCGATACGGTACCTATTAGTCTCTACACCAGTAGGCGGTCTATAACTAACAACATCTAAAATAACTGTCTCACTAGGAACTACAGGGAAATTGCGGTTAACATGATCTATCATTAAAGATAAAATATCGTCGGGTGGTAAGTTTTCGGTATAATTCAAGTACATAGTCCTTATAATAACATTAGAAGCCAGTTGTTTAAGTATGTGCCTATGATTCAAACGCACATTAATACCGTATCGTGGTGTAGTCAATACCAATATAGGATAAAGCTCGGTAATTGAATTGGCTTGATTAAGCTCATAAGCTATACTAAAAAAATAAAAGTCAGTGGGCATGTTAGTATATGGTAACAGAACATTATAATTGTTGCTACCCTTAGTGTATATAGCGTAAAATGCTACATCTTCACTAATGGGCAGTTTATCGTTTAAAATATAAAAGTTGGATATGAAATTTCTAGCTCCTCTTTGGTAAGGTGAGTTATTGTCTTCTTCTAAAAAAATAGTAAAAGATGAAGGATTTTCTATGTTAGTAAAAAGTGATAACTTATTTTCAACTATCGCAACCTGTTGGTCGGAATATACAAGTTCGAGATCGTAGGTTGTATTGGCAGGTATTTGAATATAACGTTTGGATTTAACATAGAAATAGTGTGTCCCGTACGAAAAGACTTCTTGTAAAGGTGCGAAGGTTAGTGTATTAGTAGTTTGTATACGCAATATTACTGATGCGTTTTCTCCACGATAAACAGGTACCGAGTGATCTAGCCCAAGCTGCAAAACAGCATCAGGATTCTTAGCCTTAAATAGGGAGGAGTTATAATACTGCCCTGCCAAAGATAATAAATGATCAGATACATAATACGACAGCGCATCTACTAACATGTCCGCTATCTCACCCTCGTAACCGTAAGAACGAACTATATTAACAATATCGTCCCTGATCCGAGATAGTAACATGATTAAATGTACTACAAAAATAAAAATGTACTACCTCGTTTCCCCTAAAGTAAATAAAGTAGTAAAAACTAAATCTACATCACGAAGTTTGAATGTAATAAAATCTATTGGATTATTTTCAGGATTGCCTTCAACAATGCCAACAGTAGTTATGCCACCAATATAAGTTATGTTAGTACTCAAAACATTAGTCGTTACATTTGTTGAAGTATCTCGAATTTGATAATGACTCCTTCTGGTCATACTAGGACGCACGTAATAGTTACCTTTTATATCGTTAAGCGGATAGGCTAACACATTCTGAGATGATGCTAATAAGTCAATCTGATACGACATAAGATGCGTAAGCCCATTTCGATTCAAATACCAATAAACAGGCAATAAACGAGACTTAAATAATAGATCACCTGAATAAGCGGGATAGTAAAAATAGAAAAATATCTTGGGTATAACGTTCACTATCTGCCTATAATTAGCATCCTCATAAAAACCAGCAGACAACAGGGCTTGTTCCGAGTCAAGAAGTACAGATGGAATTTTAGAATTATTGAACCCAAATTGACGAACTGCTGTGCCTAAAAGGGGATAAGTCATAATCAATCAAATATACTGAACATACAAATAGTAATCTAGTAACCTCAAATCTATACATTAATCAACAAAGCCATGGCATCTTTCGTCAAATTCTGATTTTTGATTATAAAATCTCTAATAATTTTTATGCCTTCTCTATAGTAATTTCTTACCTTATCTACACTGATGCTTAGCTGTATAGCTATTTCTTTTTGGGTCATAGGGTACTTTGTCGAGATGCCGTGATGTAGTTTTACTATATCAAAACATATTTTTTTATATGGATATAATTCAACGCAATTATCTAGCACTTTATGCACGAATTTTTTTATCGCTTGGTCGTCTAGTACTTTTTCAAATTCTTTCTCGTCGTAAGCCAAATCTTCATAGTTGTAATCGTCTAGCTCTTTTTGATAGTGCAATACTTCTGATAGTGGTATAGTACTTAGATTTTGTATAGCTAGTTTTAGGTCTTGTTTTTTCTTTTCGGATAGGTTATGTTTTTTTAGTACGATGCTGATTGCATCTTCGTAGGTCAGGGTGCTGTCGTATTTCATCATGTTCATTACTTTTGTTATGAGAATTTTATCATGGCCGTTCATTTTAAGTATAGAGAAATTGTTATGTATTTCTTCTCTTATTCTTTTCGTTATATGGAAGATGGCGTAGCTAATTAGTTTGCATTGGCCGATTTTTTCTTTCTTGAAGCTGATGATAGCTTCATAGAGGCCAAGGTTGCCTGAACTAATAAGGTCGTTAATGTTAGTTGCTGGGTTGCTAGCTGCGAATCTTTTAGCAACCGAAACTACAAAACGCAGATTAGCCTTCAAAAGCCTATCAATAGCTTTATCATCACCTTTCTTAGCTCGTAGCAAAAGCTCTACCTCCTCTTCACGAGATATAGGCTGGTATTTACGAATACGCTTTAGATACTCACGAAAGTTATCGTCATTAATGAGAATAGGGTCTTTTGTAAGACGCACGCTAAGCATAAGTATGCTAGCAATCGAAAATAAGTAAATTACTTTGTGTAGTTTTGATGGTTTGCTCTGAATATTCAGACTGAGGGCGAGTGGGCCCAGAGGGATTTGAACCCCCGACCAACGGATTATGAGTCCGCTGCTCTAACCGCTGAGCTACAGGCCCAACGAGTACTTATTGTGTCGAAACACTGAAAGAGCGATTATGGGTTTTGTCTTATTCTTCATTTTTACATTTGGTGGGTGTAGTTTGCTGGATAGGTTCTTTCTTCTTGCAAGCTTGCAGCTTCTTGTCCAGCATTTTGTTCCAGACAAACCGACAGCATCCGAATGTCTTAGCAAAGAACACCACCTGGGCATCAGCAGGGTAAATACGATACTTGTATACTTTTAGGTACAATGCACATCGCATGCTATGTAAATATACTAAGTTTGTTATAATTTAATTTCGGGTTTAGGTATATTTAGTTAGTGCTGCTACAAGTTCCCAAAAGTCTACCTAAGATAAAGACAAAAAAGTACTATAAGTACTACAAAAATCAGAATGATGCTTTTGATGTGTTTTACAATAAAGACTTAGCCATTCTAGAAAAATCACAAAATACTATTTTTGCTTACGAAAATACGATAGTGATTGGTAGTAGAGAATATATTATTAACAAAGTTATCAGAGACTTTGCGCTTGTTTATAGAATTAAACCACATAATATAAACAAAGAGCACACTATCCAACATAAAATAGATTCTATCGTAAATGGCCTAAAAACTTTGATAAAAGAAAATGCCCAAAAATATAATAGTTTAGCCTACACTCAAAAGCCTTTCAGAGTGTGTTTCGTAAAACTACATAGCAACAGACGTGCTGGATCATTTATTATATATTACGAGTTTTCGCCTGAAACAATGAATTGGGTATCCACAGGTACAAATAAACTAGACCCTAGCTGCGATGATTGTAAAAGAGCAATAGATGATTGTGATGAAATAATACGCACTGATATAATCCTAAATAGATATTATGTAGTAGATTGTTATGTGGGCTCAGAAGATGATGTATATGGGACATATTTCGTAAGTGCTGATGAAGAAGACTATGAGTCACCAAGAGATTACTTTACATCTATATACGATTTACTTACAGGTAAGATGGTATATAACTCTGTCTCTCATACAAGAGAAGCCAAGAAGGGTGACTCATACGCTTCATATACACTAAAATTAAACCATAGGGCATTCATGTTCGTAGGTACTAACCTACATATAATACCGATAGGTCAGTATAATAGGGATATTTTAAAGATATCAATTGGTAGTGCAGCCTTAAGACCTGATGGTCATGAAATATTCTACACATTCGATATGGCTAATAAAGGGGAAATATTATACATATTACGCAATCTACAATTCAATCAAATCTTTTTTATATATAATAGTAGTTACGTAAGACTAGCGCAAAAGGATAGTAGTACCCCTACATTTAGTTACAAAGGCAGCCACATACTTAACACAAATTCTACACTAAAAAATATCTTTTTACATAAGAACAACTTCTTCACTATATTAATTAAAAGCGAGAAAGAAAATATTTTAAGATCAATATGCATGTACTACGACCTAAAAAATGATTTGTATAAGTATAAATTATTGGATCTAACAGAATTAATCTATAATATAGAATCAATAAGAGAAGCTAAGGTAATAGGGAAAATTCTTAGTAAGAATAATAATAATGACTGTGTTGGACTGGTAATCACTACGAACGCAAATCATGTTATAACGATATTATATGAAAAGAATACAGATCAGTTTATAGCTAGATACTTTACAAATTATGATAAAATATTAAACTTGATTGAGTATCATAAGAACAAGATTATTTATGCTATAACTATAAAGTCATTTACTAATGAAGGATTAAGGATTGAATTTTTACCCACTAAAAATAATATTTTTAGGAATAGGCATGTTTCACCTAAATTAGATAGTGATCATGTTGTTATCAATGTAAAAGCAGAAAATAAGATTTCTGTTTTTTGTAATAAGATAACTCATACAAAGAATAGAGTTGAGGAAGCGATTACGCCTGATACTTATCACAACCTAGATTCCTCAGTACAAGAGTGTTACTTTGAGTGCGTAGACCCCATACTAGTTTATTCGTGCAAACGCGAATGAGCATAAATCTGAAAGATTTTTACATCTTCTTACAAATAACCGCCAAACTCCATTTGGCTTAAATGTGCAGGGCTGACAGCGCTTACTGCTTGCTAATCAGCGTTTTTGTTTTACTGCCTTACGTGATATGGCGTTGTTTCGATACCACGATGAGTATGATATTCAATTGGTGTCGTGTCATCGTTTACTTCTTATGGCTCCTATTTGTTATATGGACAATCTGGGCAATATCTGGCATCAAACCTACATGGTTAGCAATAATATTAATAACATTAAATCTATTAGGCAATATTTTACTAAGTGCAGCAATTTTTCTAAGTAGTAATAATGAAGATGATATATTATAAGTCCAATTAAACTATGAATTAATAACCACACCAAAACCATTTAAGTTTCGACCCAAACAGGAAGAGATATGAGACCATACGAGTTTTCTCAGAAGTACGGGAAAAGTTTAGCCAAAAGAGTACTGGAATTAGCTTACGCAGGTGCGCTGGATGAATTCATAGAAGACTTACGTAATCTAAGTTTTAAGGCACGAGAAGACGCTGGTAAGTACGTCTTAGTACCTACAGTATCTGACGCAGCAGAACTACACACTAAGCATGACCACCTAAACATTGTCGTTCTGGGTGGTCTTGTTACGCCATATAAAGGTGTAACACTGGATATGTTGAATATCGAAGAAATAGAAAAGCTAGAAGGTGAATTTCTAGTCATATTTAATGACTCACCAGAAAGCTCTATAACTATAAGCATGCTTAGAGAACGATACCCAAACAAAATATTCACGGAGGTTACATACGGCCTTTCCGCTGTTAATCCTTTCAAAACAGACGAGTACACACAAAGAAGGATACTGAGAAATTATATGATAGAAAACAAATAAAACTTCATAGACTTTATGGAAAAACTGAACAAAGATAAAAATCCAACTAATATGGAAGAAAAAGACAATAGGTTTCTTAAAAGTATTCGAGTCAAGGGTTATAAACTATACGATGAAATAAACATGGAACTGGATAAGTTAAACATTCTAACTGGCCCTAATGGCTCTGGCAAGTCTGCATTTCTCAGCATTTTTGATATGCTCCATCATTTGGCAAAAGATGAGCTTCAATTATACATAGAACGGCAAGGAGGAGCAAATGAAATACTACATGGTGCTTCAGATAAAACTAAAGAGATTGAAATAGAAGTTTGGTTTGAAAATGAAGACACTATGGACAAAGACGGGTATGAAGTTAAATTATCTTTAGATTATAAACGACTTATTATAAGGGAAGAAGCTTTACTATATCAAACTAAAGAACAAAATCAACCTGTTAGGCAGCTGTTATGTAAATATTCCCAAACCGAAAGCAAGCTTCCAGTTTGGAGTAGAGAAAATAAAAGCAAAAAATGTTATGTTTATCAAGATTTTATGTCTTCTATAGTTTATCACTTTTGCGACACTGGTCATACATCTCGAATAAAATGGCCAGTGGATATTTACCAGACGGATAAGCTGTGGTGGGATGGCGGCAACATTGCAGCCTACCTATATTACCTGCAAAGAACTTATCCAGAATCGTATCAGGAAATTGTAAATAAGATTAGGCAAGTTTTTGAGCAATTCGTTGATTTTCATCTCGTTCCTAATGAAAGAGCTAATCCACCAACGGTTCGTCTAAAATGGATAGACAAAGACAATAGAATCCGCCCTCCTGAATCACTCTCAGATGGAACACTTCGGTTTATGTGTCTATCAACATTACTGTTACAACCTCTCCAAAAAATGCCGTCTATCATACTTATAGATGAACCGGAAATAGGATTAGACCCGTCAGCCAAAGAAATATTAAGAGGAATGATTAAAAATGCATCTAAGCATAGAACAGTAATTGTAGCAACTCATTCTGAAACCCTACAAAAGACACTTAAGCTTTCCGATTATCTTTTCGGATATTGATAAGTCGGTATAAATGATACGATAACTGTTTGCAATGATAGAGACTAACCTTGTTCATATTAGTACTCGTTTCAAGAAAGAGAAGTCCCGAAGGCTCTCAAGATAGTAGAAGGTAAAAGCTACGGACAGAAATTGCCAGCTTTTTGTGGGGACAAACATCTACCACTCATCGGCTTTAGCTTATTCCAACACATTTCAATTTATTAGCTGATAGATGGTACCCGATATTCTATTTCCAAAAAAGCAATAACTAATGGCAAATCAGCTCTTTTAGTATATTTTTCCATGTTACTTAGTCAAGAGAAAAGTTTAGTGCCAAGGTGTAAAGTTGCTAAGCATATACTATTCCCCTATATGACTACACGAATGGAAAATATTCTTTTGGGGAAGTAGGATTAAATTATAAGGCCTCAAAAGCTATTTCAAAATAATGGTATTGTGTAAAAGCACCTAATGGCAATATATATGTAGTGTATGCGATATTGCATTCAAATAACAGGGGCGCGTTATGTGTTTATAACCTGAGTAAAGATAAAACTTTATACTGTGTAACTTATAGAACAAATGCTTTTAGTGCATCTAATTTAAAGGCTCATCCAGATGAGTATAGTTATATCTTGGCTAATTCATTTGTAGTGATTTATAAAATAGAAGAGACTGGTATTTATATATACTTAATAGATTTAGTTTCTGGAAAAGTAGATGAATTAAGCTATACGCTGTATGATTATTTAAAATCGTTATCAAATGTAGTGAATAACGAAATAGATAAGCAACTGATTAATGATATGCTTTCATCGCCAGATTTCAAATTGCAAATAGATAATTACTACTTCTCCTTACTTTGGGATGTTGAACATGTAGAATGTATCATAGATAATCATGAGAAAACGGTGCCATTCGTTAAGTTTCTTAAACTTTATTTCCGTATTAATAATATCGGAGCAATATATAAGCGTGTAGATAACGCTTTGTCAGTGTCTTTCACTTTGGAGAATAACGAATTATTTGTTCAATTTGGTACTGGGACAGGAGGAGCTATAGAAAAAACACTTGGTTCAACTTTTAAAGTTACTATACCATCCAATATTGTTTTGTCCAGTAAAAGATACAACCTGAATTCTTCATATGATATTTCCAAATCATACCCGTACTACATATATAAAGTTACCCAAAACTATATATTTACAAGACGGTATGTTTTTGAACAGTCTCCTCGTAAAAGTCATGAATATATCCTAAATCCAGAGCTTTCAGATTTATACAAAGGGCATAATTTATATACTATTGATAGTATTAACCTTTTAAAAAAGAAAAATAATACCATCGCTCAGCTGAATAATAATTATTCAAGACAAAAACTAGGAGTATACATTATAGGAGTCGATAATAACATAAACCCTAAATTAGTTAATTTTGTTGATTTACATAAAGCAAGTCCTTTTTTACAAAAGGAAACATATGTAGATATATCCAATTATACATTTGATTTAAATGTTTTTGATAAAATAATGAGTTCTATGAGTATAGAAAAAGAAGAAATAAAAAGTATAGAAAGTCGTATTTTTTATCATTTTCTATTAGATACAAATCTAGGTTTGCTATACATACTTATAAAGTTATTACCTAGAGATGACGATGATAGCGGTGATGAATACTGGCTTTGTAAATGCAATATTCGGAATCCAGAATTACCTTGCGAAGTGGTCGCGAGAATACAATTTTACAAGTCTAAGAGCATAAAAAATTTTATCAACATTGCAAAAAATAGTGTTCATTTATTAGAAATAATGAATAAAAATATTTACGATAGTAAATCAAGCTACTCTATACATGACCGTGCTTATATTTATAATGACGGTCTCATAGTTATAAACAACGTATTAAGTGTAAAAATTAAAGATATTAGACAAAATAGGACTAATGTATTACAATATATAAAAAACTTCCTAGTGTTAAATCAATTCGCTGGGAGTATCATGTTTATCAAGACAACTTTTTAGTTTGTGACAACTTTATAGAAACAAAAAACGGTGATCTGATTTCATTTTACTGCCCACTCATATTTGCAGACCTGAAGCTTGTAATCTCTATTCAGATAAGGCGGATTAATCGACATTGATGGCCATACTTTCTGCTTCAACACCTGATAGCTTTTTAGACACTCCGTAGGGACTACTGTCACTCACCAGAGCACGCCACTTCATGGCTTGCTAGTCATACATTTCACCACAAGGAGGGCAGCACCACGTTCTTTCATTCAGTGTCAAGTATTCTTTTTTCCCTTGCGCTTTTATCGTAATGCTTGGTATGACGACGCACAGCGAAAACCTGATGAGAGTTCAAGAAGAACTCTGGTACCTCATCCACGATGAGGATGTAAAAGAAGTTTTAGAAGCTATGATTGAGAAGATGGAGGAAGTAGGGGATGGCTCCGAGCGT
>Ga0308411_10000802_pt1 | contig 21147 bp, 15 predicted proteins | sample HotsprottomLayer_2_FD_203530 | JGI IMG/M metagenome (GOLD analysis project Ga0308411, IMG submission 203530) | Hot spring phototrophic mat microbial communities from Octopus Spring, Yellowstone National Park, Wyoming, United States -... | ecosystem: Environmental > Aquatic > Thermal springs >...
GTCTCCACGCACTACATGGACGAGGCCGAATATTGCCGGCGGCTGGCGCTGATGCACCGCGGCCGCGTGGTGGCGCTGGGCTCGCCAGCAGAACTGCGGGCGCAGTGCCGGCCCGGCGCATCCATGGACGACGTGTTCGCCGCCTGCATCGAACGCGAGGAGGCGCAGCGGCAATGAACCTCCGGCGCCTGGCGGCGGTGCTGCGCAAAGAGCTCCTCCACATTGTGCGGGACTGGCGCAGCCTGGGCATGGCTCTGGCGGTGCCGGTCGTGCTGCTGTTGCTGTTCGGCTACGCTTTGACGCTCGATGTGGACCGCATCCCCACCCGCATTTACGACCAGGACGGGACGGCGGAGAGCCGCGAGCTGGTGGAGCGCTTCCGCGGCTCGCGCTTCTTCGCAGTGTCAGGCGTCCGGCAAGGCTACGCAGAGGCCGTGCACGCGCTGGACGCGGGCAGGGCCCTGCTCGTGGTGGTGATCCCGCGCGGCTACTCGCGGCGCGTGGCCGAAGGAAGCGCGGCGAAGGTGCAGCTGCTGCTCGACGGCAGCGATTCCAACACCGCGTCGATCGCCGCCGGCTACGCCGAAGCCGTGGTCATGACGCATTCCATGGAGCTGCGCGAGCGCTGGCTGGAACGCCGCGGCGCGGGGAAGCTGGAGCCCCCGGCCGACCTGCGCGCGCGCGTGCTTTTCAACAACGCCCTGCTGTCGCGGAACTTCATCGTCCCCGGGCTGATCGCGGTCATCCTGATGATCATCGCGTCGCTGCTGACCTCGCTCACCGTGGCGCGCGAGTGGGAGAACGGCACGATGGAGCAGCTGCTGGCCACGCCGCTGCGGCCCGCCGAGCTGCTGCTCGGCAAGCTCGCCGCCTATTTCCTGCTCGGCGCCGCGGACACGGCCATCGCGCTGGTGCTTGGCGTGGGCGTCTTCGGCGTGCCCATGCGCGGCAGCCTCCTGTTGCTGGCCCTCATGAGCGGCCTGTTCCTGTTCGGGGCGCTGTGCTGGGGCATCTTTCTTTCGACGGTGGCCCGGTCGCAGCTGCTCGCCTACCAGGCGTCGCTCATCACCAGCTTCCTGCCGGCGTTCCTGCTCAGCGGCTTCGTGTTCGCGCTGGAGAACATGCCGTTCGCCGTCCAGCAGATTTCGCGCATCGTGCCGGCGCGGTACTTCGTGGCCATCCTGCACGGGATCTTCCTGAAGGGCGTCGGGCTGGAGATCTTGTGGACGCCCGCGCTGTTCCTGCTGATTTACGCCGCCGCCGTTTTCGCGCTGGCGCGGCGGAAGCTGCGGCAAAAGGTGGCATGAGGATGGGATCGCGGATTGCAGAGATCGTCAGGAAAGAGTTCCGCCAGGCGCTGCGCGAGCCGCGGATGCGCATATTTCTGTTCCTGCCGCCGATCCTGCAAACGCTGATCTTCGGCTACGCCGTCAACATGGACGTGGAACAGGTGAAGCTCGGCTGGATGGACCTGGACCGCGGGCCGGCGACCCGCGAGCTGTTCCACGCCTTCGACGCGACGCACGAATTCCGAATCGTGGGCCGCGCGTCGGACGAAAACGCGGCCCAGGCGCTTCTGGACCGCGGCGAGGTGCAGGCGCTGGTGCGAATCGCTCCCGGCTTCAGCCGCGATGTGGCCGCCCACCGGCAGGGGCAGGTGCAGCTGCTGCTTGACGGGACGAATTCGAACACCGCGGCGATCATCCTGAGCCATGCCACCGGCGTGGTGGCCGGCTTCAACCGCCGGGTCCTCCTCGAGCAGCAAAAGGAAAGGCTGGTGGACCGCACGCGCGCCGGGGCCGTGCTCGTGCGGATCCCGGGCCTCGAGGCCGAGCGCCGCGTGTGGTTCAACCCCGAGCTCAAGAGCCGCAATTATTTCGTCCCGGGCGTGATTGTGAACGTGCTCACGCTGGTGACGCTCATGCTGACCGCGCTGAGCATCGTGCGCGAGAAAGAAATCGGCACCATGGAGCAGCTGATGGTGACGCCGCTGCGCCCGCTGGAGCTGATCCTCGGCAAAACGATCCCGTTCGCGCTCGTCGGGATGTTCGATCTGCTGCTGCTGACCGGGCTGGCGATGGCCGTCTTCCACGTTCCGCTGCGCGGCAGCCTGCTGTTGCTCGCCGCGGCGGGAGCGCTGTTCGTGCTGTCCACGCTGGGCATGGGGCTGTTCATGAGCACGGTGAGCCACACGCAGCAGCAGGCCATGATGGGCTCGTTCTTTTTCTTCCAGCCCGCGTTCATGCTCAGCGGGTTTGCCTTCCCCATCCGGAACATGCCGGAGCCGGTGCAGTGGCTCACCTTTCTGAACCCGCTGCGCTATTTCATGGAAATCGTGCGCGGCGTGTTCCTCAAGGGAAGCCCGGCGGGCGAGCTGTGGCCGCAGCTGGCGGCCCTCGCCGCGATGGGCGCCGGGATTCTCCTGTTCAGCGCGCTGCGTTTCCACAAGCGCCTGGAGTAGGGCGCGCCGGTCAACGCTGGCGGCGGATGTAGTCCACGGCGGCGGCGGTGAACGCACTGACAAACGGCGCGCCGCCGGAGAGGAGATTCTCGCGCGTCATGTAGTCGAGTTCGACGTCCGGACGCACGCCCACGTTTTCGATGTAGGGCGTGGGCGGAAACTCGGGCGTCGACACCTCGTAGCGGCGGTTCATGAGCGAGCGTGTCACGCGCGTGTTGGCCTCGGCGTACCATGTGCCGCTGCGGTCCACGACGTTGCCCCCCGCGCCCATCGTGCGCATGCCGACCAGCAGGGCGCGCTGGTTGTCCTGAAGCGTGGCGGCGAAGGCGTCGCCGCCCGAGGCGGAGAACTCGTCGATGAGGACGACGATGGGCTTCGTGTAGACGGTGCGCGCGGGTTCCATCCACAGCCACGGCTGGGTGAGCGAGATGGGGCCCGTGCGGCCGCGGTTCTCGCGGTAGGCCGCCAGCACGTCGTTGTAGCGGGCTTCGTAGCCGGCGATGATGTGGTCCGGCAGATTGGCGCGGCGGGCTGAATCGAGCGTGGCGCCGAAGCTGGCCACGTCGCTGGCCGTGGCGCGGAGCTCGAATCCGATCGAGCGGAACGAATACGGGATGAGCCGCTGGCAGAGGTTTTCGACATACAGCACGCTGCCGCCGGGGTTGCGCATGATGTCGATGACTAGGCCGTCGGTGTTTTCCTGCATCCAGGCGATCTCGCGCTCGAATTGCTGGAGCGCCGCCGACGTGCCGAGCGACGGGCTCATGTTGGGAATGCGGATGAAGCCGAGGCGGAGACCCTCGGCCGCCCACCAGCCGCTGTAGAAACTGTCCGTGGCCGCGTTGCCTGACAGCCGCGTCTGGAAGCCGTCCGGCATGCGGAAAACAGGCCGCAGGCCGGGGTTGATGACAGCCAGGCTCGTGTCATCGATGCGCGCTTCCAGCAGGTAGGCCAGCGGCCGCTGCCACGGCTCGAGGCTGTCTTCGTACTCAGGCACGCCTGCGGCGCGGCCTTTCGCGCCGGCCCTGCTGAAAGGCGAGGGGAGCGGCCCTCCCTCGGTGACGGGCACGCCGGTCTTGCTCCACGGGATCGTATAGCTGCGTTCCTCGCCGGAGGCGTGGCGGATGACCACCTCGGCGGTGTCGCCGATGCGGTGGGCCCACGGGATGCGGGATTGCGGGCGGGTGGTGATGCGCGCGACAGCGTTGCGCGCGGTGGAGCGCGCGTTGGCGGCGATCGAGTACTTGCGCAGCCGCTCGATCCATTCCGCTACGGGAATGCCGTCCACGCTCAGCAGCTCGTCGCCGATGGCGAACGGGTATTCGGAGGCAGGCAGTTGCGAGCGGTTGATCGAGTCGACCAGCGCGCGCCCGTCGTACAGGTCCGCCGTGAAGCCCAGCGTGGCGGAGAAGGTGAAAGGGAAGCTGACGACGTCATGGGCGTCATCGAGCGAGGCGACGTATTCGACCAGCAGGTCCAGGAACTCGATGTCATCGGACGCCGTCTCGGCGCGCTTCAGCCACGGGCGGAGATCGTAGAGGTCGAAGCCGATCACGTCGCGCTTCCACTCGTAGGGGCCGTACTGTTTGGCATACAGCGCCGCGAGCATTTTCAGGTCGTCGGCGCGCTGTTCGGGGGCGAGATTCTGGGCGGGCGCGAGGAACGCCCACAGGACGACGGGGAGAATCAGGCGGGCGGTCATGGGCACAGTGTAAAACGAATCGGCCCGGTCCGCCGCGGGGCGGACCGGGCCCTGAGGTGAAAGGAGGCCGAAGGGACTAGAAGTCCACGCGGAGGTTGAACTGGATGACGCGCGACAGGCCGCGCTGCGAGGTGACGCGGCCGAAGTTGGCGCTGGTCGGGTCCACGTTGGGCCCGGCGAAGTTGGTGTGGTTGGTGGCGTTGAGCAGGTCGACGGAGAAGCGGGTCTGGATGCCGCGCTCCTGTTTGATGGGGAAGATGCGCTCGATCTTGAGGTCGAGGTTCATGATCCCGTCCTCGCGAATGGCGTCGAGCCGGACGGGGAACATGCGCACGTGGTAGGAACCGGGCTGGTTGGCGGTGCGGCCGTCGAAGCCGACGAAGTCGGCCGGCGGGGCGCCCGTGCCGCGCCATGCGATGGAGCCGTCAAACCACAGGAGAATGTCCTTGCTGCGGACCTCGTCGTGCCTGAACAGCTTCTTCAGCGTCTTCTTGTCGATGTTGCCGTAGAAGAAGCGGTTGCCCCAGTCGGTGGCTTCGCCCACCTGCCACTGGTACACGCCGGAGAGGTTCCAGTTGCCGACGATGTAGCTGACGAAGCCTTCCTTGGCCCACCTGCGGCCCTTGCCGAACGGGGTCTCCCAGATGGAGGTGATAACAACGCGGTGCGGGCGGATGTTGTCGTTGATGCGCTCCGAGGGGAAGCGGTCGAACTCGTTGAGGAAATAGTCTGCTGCGTAGCTGGAGGCCCAGGTGTACATGAAGCTCGCCTGGACGCCGCGGCTCATGCGGCGCTCGACGAGCAGTTGCATGTCGTGGTAGGTCACATACCCTTCCCGGACATTGTCCGTGCCCGGCTGTCCGTAGCTGGTGAGCGTGCCAAACTGCGGGTACGGGCGGAAGAAGCGGTTCCGGGCGAGGTTGGAGGAGGTGAAGAAGCCCTGCCCCGCCATGTACTGGTAAAGCAGGGGATCGCTCTGCTGGATCGGCGCCAGGTTCCTGATGTTAAAAGGATTCTTGAGGTTGGCGTTGAGGTAGTCGTCATTCTTCTGGTCGCGGACCATGCCCTTGGACCAGTACTGCTCGGGCAGCGGGTTCAGGCGGCGCTGCACCGGCAGATAGGAGTAGGCGCCGTTGTAAGAGAAGTCCACCACGGTGTTGGAGAGGACCTCCCGCTGGAAGCCGATGCGCCAGCGGTGCTGCAAGGCCGGCTTGTAGTTCCACGGGCGGGCGTTGAAGGTGCCGCCGAACAGGGCGATGCCGTCCAGCCGGTTGCCATAGAACTCGTCAAACCGAGTGTTGTTGACCGTCGGACGGACGGGGAAGGGATCGTTCATCACCGTCCTGCCCTGCGCAATCGCCGCGGCATCCCCGATGCCGCAGCAGAACGTCAGCCCCGCGTCGTTGCTGATGGGCGTGGAAGTGGGTTGCGAGTAGCCGTTGACGTACGGCCGGTCGTTGGACACGTTCAGCGTGTCCTGATACATGCCCCAGCCGCCCCGGATGACGGTCTTGTTGTTGACCGAATAAACGAGGCCGCACTTGGGCAGAAGAACGTGCGTGCCGGCGGTGGCCGTCTTGTAGCCGTTCTGGCCGAGGTAAGTGGAGATGCCGGTGACCTTGAATGTCGTCGGGGCGACCTCCGGGATCGGGGAGGCGGCGTAGGCGGCCTCCACCAGATCGCTGATCGGGCTCTTCTGGTCGAGCAGGACCCACGAGAGGCCGCGGTTGAGCTTTTCGTCGCTCCCTCCCTCCCGCTCGTAGCGGAGGCCGAGCGAGAGGCGCAGCTTCGTCGTGAGGCGCCAGTCGTCCTGGAAGAACAGCGCGCGCCGCGGGGTGCGGAAATAGAACGTGTCGTTGTAGTCGATCGAGACCCCGCTCGGCATCCCCATCAGGAAGCTGGCCCAGTCGTGGACGTGGTTGGAAGCCTGGTTGTCGACGTTGGAGGCGCGGGTCCACGGGTTGCGGAAGGTGAAGTAGCCCGTGCTGGAACCGGGCCCGGCGGCAGCGAAGTAATGGCGGCGCTCCTGCCAGCCATATTTGAATGTGTGGTTGCCGCGGATGGTGGTCATGGTGGCGCGCAGTTCGCCGTTGGTCAGCAGCGTTCCGATCACCGGGTAGCTGCCCCCGATGTCGGTGATGTTGTTGAAGTCGAATCGCGGCAGTTGCGTGAACCGGCCGGCGCGCTGGTCGATGTAGGCGGGCAGTCCGACGTCGGCGGCCTTGATCTTTGTGCGCGTCTGGTTGCGGCTGCCCTCTTCCCACCGCGAAATGCCGAAATTCAGGTCCAGGATGTTGCCGGAGTTGATCGTCCACAGATAACCGATGTTGCCGCCGCGGTTGATGCGCGTCAGGCCGTTGGAGTGGAGGCCGCGCACCGTTTCATACGTCCAGTCGTACTCGTCGGCGAGGCGGTCGTTCCACTGCCAGCGGAAATTGAATCGCATATTCTGGTTGATCACCCAGTCGTAGCGGTTGACGATGGAGTTGAACTTCTCGTCCTTCGGCATGGCGTAGGCGTAATAATTGTTGAACATCTCCGGCGTCACCTTGCCGGGGACGTTGTTGGGCATGGGAAACAGCTTCACGACGTAGTTGTAGGTCGGGTTCAGGATGGGCACGCCCTTGTTGCCGGGGAACGGCGTGCGCACCACCGTGTTGCCGTCCAGCCGCGCCGACCGCGGATCGTAAATCGTGTACAGCTTCGCCCCGTTGGGAACGGTGAGGAAGTAGGAGAAGTCGCCCTGGCGCATTTCCGGCGTGGGCACGGTAATGTCGGTGGAGCTGGTCGTCTCGGCTTTTGCCTGGCGGATGCCGTTCCAGGTGAACGACCAGAAGAGCTTGTCCTTGCCGTTGATCACCTTCGGGATCCAGACCGGGCCGGACGCCGACAGGCCGTAGTTGTTCGAGCGCCCCGGCGCCTGTTTCTGGGTGGTGTTGGGATCGATCAGGCCGGCGCGGACTTTCGCGTTGTAGGATTCGCGCTGGAAAAACGGCGTGGCGTTCCACCGCTGCTGCCAGTGCTGGTCGAAGAGAGACCCGTGCAGCGTGTTGGTGCCGGATTTGGAGCTCACGTTGATGGCCGCGCCCGAAGTAAAGCCCTGGCTGGCGTCGAAATTGGATGTCTCCAGCTTGAATTCCGTGATGGCGTCGGCCGGGGGGACGAAAGCGACGCGGCGGCCGGAGCCGGTCACGGTCATTCCGTCAATGGTGTACTCGTTCTGGCCGACGCCGCCCATCGTGTTGAAGGAGGATGTGCCGGCGTTGTCGAAGGGGCGGCGGTATTCGGGCTGCCCGGTCTACTGCATGCCCGGCGCCAGCGTGGCCAGGGCGAACGGGTTCAGGTCGGAGAATGGCAGGTTGATGAGCTGCTTCTGGTCCAGCACGCGGCCGCCGCTGGCGGTGGTGGTTTCCAGCAGGGGAGCTTCAGCCGTCACCTGCACGGTTTCCGCCACTGCGCCAATTTCGAGCGCAAGGTTGATCTCGAGACGCGCGCTCACGTTGACGGTGATGCCCGAGCGCACGAGCCGCTTGAAGCCTGGCGCTTCCACGGCGATGGTGTAGGTGGAAGGCTCGAGGAAGTTGACCTCGTAGTAGCCGGTTTCATTGGTCACCGCGCGGCGCGTCTCGTTCGTCTGCGTGTTGGTGACGGTGACCTGGGCGTTGGGGACGACGGCGCCCTGCGGGTCGGTGACCCGGCCGGTGATAGCGCCGCGGGATTCCTGGGCGGCGAGAAACGCGGGGAGCAGAAGCGCAAGGCCGATCCCCGCCATCACGCGATTTCTCATGGTTGAAAAGACCTCCTGGGGCACGCGCTGGTAACGTGCTTGCAACGCGCCAGGTTATTCAATCACGATTCCCCCGCCGCGTCAACCCTTGTGAAGAAAAACGAACCCGCATTTCACTTTCGTGTCACAATGGCTGCCGCCCGCCGTTCCGGGAGCGGCAGGGGGAACCGGGTCGCGCCGCAGCCCGGGGTAACGGGCGCGTCCGCTCTCTCCGCTCGGGCAGTGACGAGTACAACATCCGAATTCCAGCAGGAGCCGCAAACCGTGCAGGCATTGTTCAATCTGGCCGGGAATGTGGCGGCGGTGACCGATGGCGGGGGCGTGCACGCCAGGAAGATGGCCCTGCGGCTGGCGCGCGGGAACCGGCGTCGCCATCCTGATGGCAACAAGACCGCTGCGGAGAAGAGGACGGCGGAGGTGGATTCAACTGGCCGCCGCAGGCTGGCCGGGCGCGTGGACGCATCACAGCAAGGGATCCGGAGGCTGCCCTTGCGAAGATCCCGGGAACCTTCACGCGCGTGCGCATCCTCATCCACGCGGCGGGCGCCCATAGCGGGACGCCGTTTTTTGAAATCGCCGGCGAACAATGGCAGTGCATCCTCGCCGTCGACCTGAAAAGCCAACTCCTCGCCTGCCAGGTCTTCCGGCGCCTGGATGAGGCTGCCAGGCCGCGGCCGCGCAATCATCGACATCCGTTCCGCTTCTTCAGTCTTGCCGCCGTCGAAGGTGTTCTCCTGCACCGCCGCCGAAGCGAGCCTGATCCAGATCGCCCGGTTTCTGGCTCGGAAGTGGCGCAGAAGCGCGTCCGGGGCAACGCCGTCAGTCCGGAGTTCTTCCCGGCCGGGCAAAACCGGAAGCTGCTCACGCAAGAGCAGGTGGCCGGCATCATGCGGCACGCTCCGATGGGCAGGTTCGGAGAGTCCCGCGAGCTCCCCCGGTGCGGGGCCGTTCCTGGCCTCGGACAAGGCGTCCAGCTTTGTCACCGGCACGCTGTCACCGGTGGATGGCGGCTCCTGGCCATCATCGCTCAGAAGGCGGGCGGAACCACCCAGCGCAAATTCTGCGCTTGGGAGAAATTCCGCTGGCCGGTGCGCAAAATTTGCGTGGAGTGCCTCCCGAGGCTCTCCCGTGTGATGTCTTCCGCTACAATTACAGGGAAACAGGTCTGAATTTCCTGGTTGGTGCATGGATTGCATGGGGACGAGGCGGTTTGGACTGTTCAACCGGAGTCATTCACTATGGCGGCATACGGCTGGCTGATTGACGAAAAGCGATGCATCGAATGCAGGGCGTGCGAATCGGCCTGCAAGATGTGGAACCAGGTGGAGACCGGCGTCGGGGTGCGGCGCCGGCAGGTGCGCGTGTATACGACGGGCGTGTTTCCCCAGGTGCGCCAGCAGGCGCTCACCGGCGCCTGTTACCACTGCGAGAACGCGTGGTGCATGAAGGTTTGCCCGGTGAAGGCGATTTGGCGCCGGGATGAGGACGGCGTGGTGCTGATCGACCAGGAGAAGTGCGTCGGGTGCCAGCAGTGCGCCATGTTCTGTCCGTACGGCGCGCCCCAGTTCAATCTGCGGACCCGGAAGATGGACAAGTGCACGATGTGTTTTGACCGGCTCGAGCAGGGGCTGGATCCGGCCTGCGTGACCCTGTGCCCGACCGGGGCGCTGCGCTACGGCCCATGGGAAGAGGTGCAGAAGCAGGGCGCGGAAACCACGGCGAACTTCGCCCCGCCGCGGCAGACGCGGCCGAAGGTGCGGTTCATCCAGGAAGGGTTCCCGACGGGCAAGTGAAGAGGAGGCAGCCATGGCATTGACGAGAAGAAACTGGCTCAAGGCGACGGGCACGGGCTTGCTGGCGGCGCCGGTGGCGCTCCAGGGCTTTGAGGACTACTTCCAGCCGGCGGCCGGCGGCGCGCCGGCGGGAATGACGCGGATCGTGACCGCGTGCGGGATCTGCTCGCCCTCCTGCGGCATCCAGGCATGGGTGCAGGACGGCCGCGTGCGGTTCCTGGAGGGGCTGCCCGGAGACGTTTCCGGCGACGGCCACCTGTGCGGGAAAGGCGCGGCCGGTGCGATGCAACTGTACGACCCCGACCGGCTCAAGTACCCGATGAAGAGAACCAACCCGCGCAAGGGGCTGGATGAGGACCCTGGCTGGGTGCGGATCTCCTGGACGGAGGCGCTCGACGAGATCGCCTTCCGCATGAAGCAGACCGTGGACAACTACGGCGCCGAGGCGCTGCTGTTTGTGACGCTGCCGTCGCCCGATCTGTGGGCGAGGTTCATGAACGCGATGGGCGTGGTGAACCGGATCGACCACCGCGACGAGTGCTATCAGACGGACACGGTCATCCAGAAGTACACCACCGGGGGCAAGACCTGGTGCAACGACTTCGAGAACTCGAAGTATATCCTGCTGTTCGGCTGGGACATCCTGGCCAAGGCGAAGCTGGCCTACGCCACCGGCATCGTCAAGGCCCGCTCGAACGGCGCAAAGGTGGTGCACTTCTCGCCCAACTACACCGCCACCAGCCGGTTCGCCAACGAGTGGTTCACCATCAAGCCGGGCACGGACCTGGCCGTGGCGCTTGCGATGATCCAGGTGATCATCAGCGAGAACCTCTACAACAAGGAGTTCGTGGACAACTACACGAATTTCGGCAAATACGAGACGGAAATCCGCGCGCATTTCGCGCAATACACGCCGGAATGGGCCGAGCAGATCAGCGGCGTCAAGGCGGCCGATATCCGCCGCATCGCCCGCGAATTCGCCGCCAACGGGCCGGCCATCGCGCCGGCGCACAAGAAGAGCCTCTGCGCCAACTACATGAACAGCTCCCAGCTGGTGCATGCGATCTCCATCCTGAACATCCTCGCCGGAACCATCGACCGCCCCGGCGGCCGCTACTTCCTGCGCATGCACAGCATCCCGGGCGTCGACGCCATCTATCCCCCGCCGCCGTACCCGCCCAAGAAGGGCCGGCGCGTGGACGGACGCGACAAGCTGCCGCTGGTGAACGAAGTCGACCAGGGAATGTTCTCCACCCTTGCTGACGGGATGCTGAACAAGTATCCCGGCATGATCAAGTTCTCGTTCTGGAACGCCTATACCATCCTCGGGTTCCCCAACCCGCCGAGAATGGTGGAGGCGCTGAAGACCGTGGACTTCACGGTGGTGATGGACTTCCTGCCCACCGACACGGTGACGCTGGCCGATATCGTGCTGCCTTCCGCCATGTATCTGGAGGGCAACGACGCCGTGGCGCGGGACTACATTGCAAAGTACCCGCAGACCGTGGCGCGGAAAGCGGTCTCGGCGCCCATCTTCGAGGCGAAGTCGATTGCGTACGTCGCCATCGAGCTGGGCAAGCGGCTCTGCCCGGACTACTTCAAGACCCCGGACGGAAGCTAGATCAACCCCGCCACGCTGCTCGACGAAAAGGTGAAACGCGCCGGCCTTGGCGAAAACTTCGCTGACTTCGCCGCCAAGGGGCTGGTCGAGAAGCCGCAACCGTTCACTCCCCGGACGACGTTCGTCTCCGTCGCCGGCGCGGACGGCAAGTGCCAGATTTATGTTCCGCAGTTCCCGGCCAAAGGAGCCGATCCGCTGCCGAAGTGGATCCCGAAACGGGACCAGCCGAACGACATCTACCCGTATTACTACATGACCTTCATTCCGGCGATCCACCGCCGGAACACGACGGAGAACAACTCGATCCTGCACGAAATCATGCCGACCAACCACGCCATCATCAACCCGGCGATGGCGAAGAAGCACGGCATCGCCGAGGGCCAGAAGGTGCTGGTGCGCTCCCGGGCCGGCCAGATCGAGCTCCCGGCGCATCTGAGCGAGACCGTGCCGCCGGACGTCGTCATGGTGGCCCACGGCTTCGGGCACGTGAGCCGCGCCATGAGCCTCGCCGGCGGCGCCGGCGCCCGCGACGGCGACCTGATCCCGGACGCCTCCATCGACGACTTTGTCGCCGCGGGCAACTATGCCGGCGCGTCCTGTATCATGGACGCTGTCTGCTCCATTGAACCCTTATGAGCGAACTGCGCGAGCGCCTGGCCCGGGTGTATGCGGAGCTGGGCCAGGCGCTCCTGAAGCCGCCGGCGGAACGGGACGCCGAGATCGAATACTACCGCCTGTTTCTGAACCCCCAGGGATCGCCTTGCCCGCCGTGGCAATCGGTGTGGGAAAAGGCCGAAGGACAGCCGCCGCAGCTTTTCGGCGAGTCGCATCACCGTGCGCTCGGCTGGTACCGGCGCTACGGCTTCGAACCCGCCGCGAAGAACGAACCCGCCGACCATCTCGGCCTGCTGCTTCTGTTCTACGCGAAACTGCTCGCCGACGGCGAGCCGGCCGAGACGCTGGAAAAGTTCGAGAACGAGCATCTGCGCTGGGCCGAGCCGTTCGTGGCGAAGCTCAAGGCGGAGGCGCGCCACCCTTACTTTCAGCAGCTGGCCGGGCGGCTCGACGAAAACCTCTAGCCCCCGGCGCTGCGCGCTGATAAGATCCTTCCCATGAAGACTGCATGGGCCGGCTGGATCTGTCTCTGTGCGGCAATGGCGCAGCCCGGCGGCTGGACCGTCTGGAGCGCGCGCGAGGAATTGCGGCCCGATACGGCGCGCGAAGGCGAGTGGCTCGTGGTCCGGGGCGGCGGGCGGCCCGAGAGCTACGGCGGCTGGGTGCGGCGCGTCGATGGCATCCGCGGCGGCGCGTGGTACCGCTTTGCCGCCGAGTACGTGGCGCGCGGGGTGCAGGCGGAAAACTGGCAGGTCGTGGCGCGGCTCGACTGGCTCGATGCACAAGGGCGGCGCGCCGGGCAGCCGGAGTACGCGGCGTGGATCGAGAAGCAGGGTGACGCCACGCGGCTCTCCGTCACGGCGCCCGCCCCCGCCAACGCCGCAGCGGCGAAGCTCGAGCTCCTGCTCGCCAACGCCCCCTCGGGCGAGGTGCGCTGGCGCAACGCGCGGCTCGAAGAGATCCCGGCGCCGGCGCCGCGCCGCATCCGCGTCGCCGCCGTCAATCTCCGGCCGGAGCGCACCGCAGGCCCGGCGGAAAGCGTGGAGCAGTTCCTCCGCACCGTGGACCAGCGCGTGAACGGGCGCGCGGATCTCATCCTCCTGCCCGAAGGCATTACGATCATCGGCACGGGCAAGTCCTACGTGGAAGTGGCCGAAACCGTCCCGGGTCCGACAACGGAAAAACTCGGCGCGCTGGCGCGCCGGCACAAGGCGTGGGTGGCTGCGGGCATCTACGAACGCGACGGGCGCGCGGTTTACAACACGGCGGTGCTGGTGGACCGCGAAGGCCGCCTGGCGGGCAAGTATCGCAAGGTGTACCTGCCGCGCGAGGAAGTGGAGCGCGGACTGACGCCCGGCAACGCGTACCCGGTATTTGAGACCGACTTCGGGCGCGTGGGGCTGATGATCTGCTACGACGTCTTCTTCCCCGACCCTGCCCGCGCCCTGGCCGCGCAGGGCGCCGACATGATCCTGCTGCCGATCTGGGGCGGCGACGAGACGCTGGCGGCGGCGCGCGCCATCGAAAACAAGGTCTTCCTGGTCGCCTCCGGCTACGATCACCCGACCTACATCATGGACCCCGACGGCAAGCGCGTGGCGCAGGCACCGCAGCGGGGCGAGGCGGCCATCGCCGAGATCGACCTCTCGCGCCGCTATGTCGACCCCTGGCTCGGCGACATGCGCACGCGGCGGCTGAAGGAGATCCGCCTGGATGTGCCCACGCCGCTGCCAGGGAAGTTGCGCGAATAGTGAAGTGGACGCGCCAGCGCTGAGGCCCGGCGGCGTGGCGGAACCACGGCGTGTCCGCGAACGCGCGGAAAAAAAGGCGGCCTTGCCTTGGATGACTCGCATATTCAAACGGAAATGGCCGGCAGCCGGGGTAGAAATGTCTAATTGGTTGCTGACTGGTTCGAACAGGAGTGGGAAGCAAGGCCGCGTCAGAGCCGAATTTCGCCTTCTATTTGGCTTGACACTCGCGTAGGGGGGTAGAATCATCGGCAACGGGATATAGCAGGTGTTGTGTTGTGCCCGAATACTGCGGCTATTTTCCGGGGTGCAACCCACCGGGCACTATACAATGCCCGAGCAGGGAATGAACCCATGACAAGGAAAGCTCTTGTGCTTGGGGCCATAGGAGTCGGATGCTGTGCCGTTGCATTGATGCTGTACGGCAGTGACGGCGCCGGGAGCGGTGAATTCACCGTGGTCGAGGAGATTCGACACCGGCGTGATGACGGCGTGGAAGTGCGAGAGGTTCTCGTTCATATGGTTCGCCGTGACGGCGCCACCATGAGCATGCGGAAAGAGCTGGGCGGAGAGGAGATTGGCAACCGGGTCGTGACCGATCCCTTGCGGAAGGCGCGGATCGTGATCGAACCCCGCGCGGAAGCCGTGACGACCTATCCGCTCACGGACTCGGAAATTCGGAAATTGCTGGAGGCGCCGCCGCGGTGTGGCGCGCCAGAGGGGGCGCCGGCGTCTTTCCGCCATGGATACCCGGTGTACAGGGTCGAACGGCGCCTGGACATGCAGGATGGAACAACGCTGCTGACAGAGAAGTGGCTGGCGCCGGATCTTCGCTGTCTGGCACTGGAAGGAAAGGCCAAGCTGATCGGGAATGGCGTGGAGCTGGCCTCGAACGAGCGGACTGTCCTGAGTGTGGAAATCGGGAAAGTGGATTATGGCCTTTTCGAAATTCCCTCCCATTATCGGGAGATGAGCCCCGGCGAGGTGATGGCCGAGGTGGCGCGAAGAACAGGCCGGGAGTGCAGAGGCTGCCAGGAAGGCGCCGGCCGCCTGGACGAGGTCTACCTGTCCATTCACAAGCGCAGGCAGTGACCGAACCGTGAGGACTGGCGTAGCCGGTCAAGCCGCGAACCTCCGGGGCGGGCTGGCGCGGGCGCGCCGGTGACGGGATAATGCAGGCGTGACCCCTGCGATTCTGCTACTTGCCCTTGCGCTTCAGACGCCCGAGGACCTGCGGGCGCGCATGTTGGAGCTGATCGGCGGCTTGCCGCAGTTCCGCACGCCGCTGAATGCCCGCGTCACCGGCGTGGTGGAACGTCCCGGGTACCGGGTGGAGAAGCTCATCTTCGACTCGCTGCCCGGATTTCACGTTACCGCGAACCTGTACGTGCCGCTGGGCAAGCCGGGCCCGTTTCCGGCGGTGCTCGGGACGGCGGGGCATAGCCAGGCCGGCAAGGCCGGAGCGACCTACCAGCGGGCGTGGATCTCGCTCGTACGCCGCGGCTATGTGGTGCTCGCCTGGGATCCGCCGGGGCAGGGGGAGCGGATCGAGTATTTCGACCCGGAGATGCAACGCCCGCGGCTTCGCCCCGGCGGCGTGGACGAGCACATCATGGCCGGGCTGCAATGCCTGCTCGTCGGGCACTCGATTGCCCGCTATTTTGTATGGGACGGAATCCGCGCCTTCGACTATCTGGCGACGCGGCCAGAGGTGGACCCAGGACGCATTGGCGTCGCGGGCAACTCGGGCGGCGGGACGCAAGCAGCGTATCTGGCGGTGTTCGAGCCGCGGCTCGCGGCGGCTGTTTCAAGCTGCTACATCACGCGCTGGAAGGAGCTGTGGGACGGCCCGGGGCCGCAGGACGCCGAGCAGGTGTGGCCCGGTTTTCTCGCTGCGAAACTCGATTTTGTCGATTTCATCCGCGCATTTGCGCCAAAACCATTCCTGATTACGTCCGCAATTCGCGACTATTTCCCCATCGCCGGCGCGCGGGCGACCTATGAAATCGCTGCGGAATATTACCGGACGCTGGATGAGCCGGGGCGCGTGGAATTCTTCGAATACGATGACACGCACGGCTGGTCGAAGCCGCGCCGGGAGGCGATGGTCCGCTTCTTTGACAAGCACCTGAGGGGCGTCGAGGAGCAGTATCAGGAGCCTGACATCGACACCGAACCCGAGTCCCTCCTGTGGGTGACGCCCACCGGGTATCTGGCCAACTCGTTCGGCAGCGAGACGGTGTTTACCCTGAACCGCGCCGTGGCGGAGGAAATCTACCCGAAGCGGCGGGCGCTCTCCATCCGCCGGCCGGACGAACTGCGGGCGTTGGTCCGCGAACGGCTCCGGCTCGCCCCGGACACCGCGCCCGCCCCGGCGCGCGCGGCGGGCAGGACCGCGGCGGTCATTGTGGCGGGCGTGCCCAAACCGGATGCCGAACAGTTGCGGCAGGCCGGGTTCATCGTGGAGGAAGCGGACCTGGCCGCGCTGCCCGAAGGGCGCAGCGGATACTCGGCGGCCTATCAGGCGGCGGCGCGGGAATGGCTCTACGGCCGGAGCCTCGTGGCTCGCCACACGGAGCGGGTGCTCGAGGCGGTGCGGAAGGCGAGGCAGAAGGCGGAAGTGGACCCGGGGCGGGTCTGGTTGTGGGGCCGCGGCGCCGCCGGCGTCGCGGTGCTGATTGCCGCTGCGCTCGACGAACAGGTGGCGGGCGTGGCCGCGGAGCAGACGGTCACCGGCTGGTATGCGGTGACGCAGGCGAAGCTCCATGAGGGCGCGGCCGAGATCGTCGTGCCGGGCGTGCTGAATGACTTCGACCTGCCGGACCTCGTCAACCTGATCGCGCCCCGCCCGCTCTGGCTCGTGGATCCCCGCGCGCCCGGCGGCGGCCGCACCGGTGCGCCAGAGTATCCCCGCACATGGGTGCGCGTGGTGGAGCGCCCCGAGGATTGGCCGGTCATGAAATGGCTGGGGCCGCTGTTTGCGGGGCGGCAGGAGCCGCCAGCGGCAGTCCGGTAGGGGGACTGCCGCCTCCCGCGTTTCTGGCGCTTTCGGGTAACATGACCTCCAGCGTCAGCCTGACAGCGGCAAGCCCCGGCTTTGCGCCGAGCGCCGGGAGGGATGCACCGTCAGGGGCTCGAATTCGAGTTCCTCCCATCCCTGGAACTTTTGGCCCTCATGAGCCGGGGCGACGGCTTGTCCAGGCGGAGAAGGGTTCGCGGCCGCCGGGTCTCCCGCAGCGATCCCGGCCGGGGGCGCGAGGACAGCGCTCCTTTGGACTGGCGAACCCACAGCCGCCTCGGCCGGCAGCACGGCCGCGGCTTGCGGCGGCGAGGGCGGGGCGGTTCCGGCCGGCCTGACAGGAACCGTTGCGGCGAGCAGCGGTCCGGCGAGGTGTTCGCTGTGCCCGGCAGAGACAACGGGGCTCGGAACCGAAGGGGTGAGGGCTGAGCCGGCTGGCTCGGGAACCATGCCGAAAACGGAAGCTGGCGGAGAAACCGGCCCGGCCATCGGCATGGGAGTGGCGGCAGGGGAGTGCTCAAGCAAAACGGGCGTGCCAGGGTCTGGCGCTTCGGTCCGCGCCGGAGCTGCGCGAACCGGCAGGTACGGTTGGAGGTCTTCAAGCACGCGGTAATTTGCAGCGAGCCTGTCGGCGTATGCCTCAGGAGAGACCGCCCAAACGTCGCAGGCGCGGCGGTAGCAGTCGGCGGCGTCCTCGTACCTGCCCGTGCGGACGTACATGGCCCCGAGCTTTTCCAGCGCATCGGCCAGGTTGGCGTCCTTCGACGGCCCAAGTTTTCCCACGGCCTGTTGCAGCAGCTCGAGCGCCGGCGCCAGCCGCCCAAGCAACGTGTACAGATCAGCCAGGGCCACCAGGAGCAAGGCGAGCTGCGAGGTATCGCCACCGACCTGGCGGTCCCGCACGCCGAGCGCTTTCTCCAGATACGCCACCGCCGATTGCAGGTCCTGCTGCTTCTGGCAAATCTGGCCGAGTTTCTCGTAATCTTCGGCCACTTCGCCCGACTGCTCGCCACAAGAGGCGCGGTGGATTTCCACGGCCCGCTCGCCCGCCTCGCGGGCTTCCTCGAAGTGTTCGCAGGCGGCCAGGCACTGGGCCCATTCGATCAGCGCATCGCCTTCTTCCTTCTGCCGCGGCAAACGTTCGCCAGCCAGCTGAACCGCCTCGCGCGCCTGCTTTTCCGCATCGGCGAAGCGCTCCATTTCCCGGAGCAACGCGGCGGTTTCCAGCCTTCGCCCGACCAGTTCGGCCGCCTTGAGCGGCTTTTGCTGCTCGCAGGCGAAAATCCCTTCGAGGAAGTGCCGCAGCGCCTCCTCCAGTTCCCCCAGCCCCCGCGCTGCCTGGCCCAGAATGCGGCAACAATCGGCATATTCGGGACTCGCCTTGTGGCGGCCGTCGCCGAGAAGGCTTCTGGCCTCGGAGGCGCTCTCGCGGGCGGCGTCGAACTTCTCCTGCCGGATTTGCGCCGAGGCCAGCGCCAGCAGGATGCGCGGCCTCTGCTTTCGCGCCAGAGCGGCGTACTGTGGTTCCCGGAGAACCCGGCGAAAGATCTCTTCGGCCTCGGCGGCGCGGCCCGCGCGCAGCATCTGTTCGGCATCGCGGCACACGGGGTTGGAGGCGTCGAACCAGCGGCAGGAATCTTCCGCTCCGGAAAGTCCAAAGGCCTGGACGATTTCGCGCAACCGTTCGAACGGGTTCATGAGCGCCCTGCCTGTTTCATCGGCGGAGCGGCCGTTTCTCATTATGGGGGCGGACACGGCCGCGCGCATTTCGTCCGGGAGCGTCCGCTTCGCCGCCAGGAATCACGCCCGCGGGCATCAAGGTTTTCCCCGAGCCTGCCGATAGGTGAGGCGAGAGGTTCTCGAAGGCTGGATGCATACCTGTGCATACTGCGGGCGGCGGCTGCCGTTGTTGCACCGCGTGGTGGGGGGCTACAGGTATTGCTCGAAGGAGCACGCGCAGCTTCACCGCAAGGAGGTGCAAGAGCGCCTCGCATCGGTTTTCCGGATGCCGCAACAGACTCCAGGGGCAGTCGAGACCGGCCCGGTTGCCGGGCCAGACTTCGAGCCGGAGACGGCGCCGGATTCCCTGCTCCTGCCGGTGGACTTTGACCCGGCCGCCGGGACGGAAGCTTCCGAACTCGCCGGGGAAGCTCCCGGGCCGCCCGGGGCGGAGGTGCAGGACCCGTTCAAGGCCCTGCGGGAGGCGCTGCTGGCCGCCGCTTCAGCCGAGCCTCCGGTCGAGCCGAGCGAATGCGCGGGCAGCGCGCCAGTTGCCGGGGATCCCGACGAAGCCATTCCTCCACCGGACCGGGCATGGGGCGGGAGCCTCGAGCTGTTCGAAGCTGCCGAAGACAATCTTTCCGTCGCCCCGCCGGGTAGTGAGTTCGAACCTTCCGCGGCGGCGTGGCTTTTGCCGTTGCCCGGCCCGGCGCCGGCGGCAAGCGTCCGCGCCTCCTGCCGCATGCTGCCCCCGCGGCCTCCGCGGCGAAGAATCATCGTGCCAACCCACCGGACGCCGAGGCCGCAGCGGCAGCTCCCTTGCGGCGGTTTGCTGCCGCTGCCGCCACGTCCGGCATTGCCAGCCGAATTGCCCTCGCCCGGCAGAACATGGGAAGCCGGCCGGGCGCCTGTCATGCTCGAGCGGGGCCGGGCAGTGCGGATCGGGATGCCGGGCGCGCCGGGTGTGGCGGCGCCTGCGCCCGTACAGCCTGAATTGCCTCTGGCCATTGAACCCGTATCATTGCCCGTGGCTCTCGTCGGCCCCGGAAAAGCCCCCGAGAGCCTTCCGGGTGGGCGCAAGGAGGCGCCGTTGCCGCGGCTGGCTTTGGCGGTTGCGGACCGGGCCGGACTCGCACCGGGCTGCGCCCGGAGCTTCCGGCCGCGCCCTGTCTCGCGGCTGCCTGAGCCTTTCGGCAGGAGGACGCCGGCCGCGAACCTGGCTGCGCTGATGAATGGCGCAATACAGCCGTTCCGGTTGCACCGTCTCCCGCCGAGGCCGTTTGCCTGGAGGCCGGAGCCTTCCCCGGAACGCAAGCTGCCGGCGAAGCTGGCTCCGGTCCCGCTGGCGGCGCCGTCAGGAGTGCTCTTCATTCCGCGGGCCGCAATGATGCCGGTTCGTCCCGCTTATCTCTTTGGACCCGCGCCCGGGCAAACGCCGGCCCTCAACCGTGGCCGGCTTCCCGGAGGTTGACTTGCCATGATGACCCTGCCCGCCGATCCCTGGCTCTGGATCCTGGATGACGAACTTGTGCGAAGCCTGCTGGCGGCCGTTCCCGGGCACGCCGGCCTGAAAGCGCGCGCTGCGGCGCACCCTGCGCTGGCCGAATCCATGCGGCACTGGCTGAAGGCCGAGCCGTCGGCGGCGCTGGCCGCCCTCGAGCCGGCGCTTGCCGCAGAAGACCCGGACGCGCTGCTGCTCGGGGCGCAAATCTGTTTTGAAAGCGGCGATGCGGACCGGGCCGCGGCGCTGTACCACCGTCTGGCCGCGGCGGCCCCGGACCACCCGTACGCGTCCTTCAATGAAGGGCTGTGCCGGGCGAAGCTGGGCAGTTGGCCCGAGGCGGTCCAGGCCTTGCAGCGGGCCGTGGTTCTCATGCCGTCCCACGCAGAGGCGTGGCACCTGCTGGGCGTGTCGCTGTTGCACGTGGACCGGCCCGCCGAGGCGGCCTCGGCCTTCGCCCAGTGCCTGAATCTGCGGCCCGGCTATGTGCCGGCGCTTTGCGGTCAGGCGGCTTCGTTGCAGCTGCTGAACAAGCCGGCCGAGGCGCTGGCCGTATACCTGCCGCTGCTGGAGTCGGCGCCGGGCCGCGAGGAGCTGCTGGCGAACGCTCTCCAGGCCGCCCTGGCGGCGGAGGACTGGCCGAGTGTGCGGCGGCTGGCCACCCGGATGGGCGTTGTCTCGCCCGGCTCGCCGGCGGCCAGAGAGGCCCTGGCGCGGGCTGACTTTCAGGAGCAGCGCTACGAGTCCGCGCTGGCGGCCTGGCAGGAACTGGCCGCGGCCGCGCCGGCGCTGCTCGAGCACTGGTATCACATCGGGCTGTGCCAGTATTACCTGGGCCGGTACCGGGAGGCGGCCGAGGCGTTTCAGGCGGCGTTGCAGATCGATCCGCGGCATGCGGAGGCGCGGCTCGCGCTGGCCGAGGCGCTGTTCATGGCCGGGGATCCGGAGCCGGCGCGGGCGGCCTTCGAAGCCTTGGGAGAGGCGGCCGGGACGCCGCCGCTCGCCTGGCTGCGGCTGGGAATGATTCATGTGGCGCAAGGCCGCACGGCCCAGGCGTTAGCAGGCCGCTGAAATTTGCCCTTTGAATTTCTCTTTGAGCTTCTCTGAGGCTGTTTTTGGAGCCTGAAATCGTGTGCCGGCACCCCTCCGCCGCCCCGTTTCCGGCCCTGCCGGGCCGTTCC
>Ga0308411_10000806_pt1 | contig 21093 bp, 20 predicted proteins | sample HotsprottomLayer_2_FD_203530 | JGI IMG/M metagenome (GOLD analysis project Ga0308411, IMG submission 203530) | Hot spring phototrophic mat microbial communities from Octopus Spring, Yellowstone National Park, Wyoming, United States -... | ecosystem: Environmental > Aquatic > Thermal springs >...
TCCAGAATGGGCTTGACGCCTTCGAAGATCGGCAGGACCGTCGCGTCGACCACGTGGCGGGAGATCGGGTACTCCTCGGCGTATCCCCACCCCCCGTGCAGCTGCTGGCCTTCCTGCGTCACCCAGACCGCGATGTCCGCCCCGAGCAGCTTGCACATGGCCGCCTCGAGGGCACGGCCCTCGTCCTGATCCATCAGGCGAGCCGCGTGATACGTCAGTTGCCGCCCCGCCATGATGTGCGTGGCCATGCGGCCGATCTTGAACTGGGTCAGCTGGTACTCGCCGATCGGCCGCCCGAACTGCTTTCGCTCGGTGACGTAATTCGCGGTGGCCTCGAGCGCCGCCTGGGCGAGACCGCTCGCCCGGCCCCCGGTCTGCAGGCGGCCCGCAGCGAAGCCCGCCATCTGCAGGTAGAAGCCCTGGCCGAGCCCACGCTCGCCGCCGACGAGGTTGGCCGCCGGGATGAAGTAATTCTCGAAGCCGAGGGTGAAGCTGTGCATGCCGCGATACCCGGGCGTTGCGTCGGCCTTGCCGTGGAGCACCCCTCCCCCGGGCTGTCGCATCTCGAACTCGTGTCCCGGAAAGGGATCCTTCGGGCAGATGAAGAGCGAGAGCCCCTTCGCGCCGGCGCGCGGATCGGGATTGGTGCGGCAGAGCAGCGCAAGGACGTTGGCACGCCCGGCGAAGGTGCACCACGCCTTGGCGCCGTTCACCAGCCAGCCGGGCTGCCCGCCGACCTCGCCGCGCTCGGCCCGGCAGCGGACGGAGGCCACGTCCGACCCCGTATCGGGTTCGGTGACCGACACCGCCACCATGATCTCGCCGCTCGCCACGCGCGGCAGCCAGTATTTCTTCTGCTCCTCGGTCCCTCCCTTGAGGAGGGCCTTGGTGAGGATCTCCGGTCGGGTGATGAGCGACCCGGCGCCGGCGAGCGAAGCCGCCGACAGCTCTTCGGTGATGACGACCATGGGCAAGTTGCCCATCCCCTGACCGCCGTACTCCTCGGGAATGGCCATGCCGAAATACCCGAGCTCGCTCATCGCGGTGATGATCGACTCGGGCACCAGCTCGTCGTGCCGGTGGATACGCTCGGCGTGAGGCGCGACCTCCTTTTTCGCGAACGACCGTGCGGACTCGCGGGCCATCTCGACCAGGTCGCCATCGATGTACGAGGTGTTCACGCCGCGCGCGGCGATGACCTGGCGGCCGATCTCCCGGATTCGGGCCTCGCACACGGCCGCCCGGACGGCCTGGCGGACGTCGGGCCTCGCGAGCGTCTTCTCGAGCATCGTCTCGTCGATCCCGAAATCCCCGGCGTTCGCCTCGATCGTCGCCCGCAGCTTGACGGCCACCTCGCCCGCGAAGGCGCTGGCCATGGCGTCGACGAGCGCATCGCGACGGCCGATCCGGGCGAGCTCCGCCGCGTAGTCGGCCAGGACCTCGGCCGCCTTCACCTCGGTCGCCGCGTAGGCGAGCCGCTCGGCATGCACCTGGTGGTCGTCGATGGCCTTGCCGCCTTCGGTCGTGCGTCGGCCGATCTCGAGTGCGGTGTCCACGGCAGCCCGGAGGGCGGGGACGATGAGCGCAGTCTGCTCGGTCATGGGCACGGAGCCTACTCCGCTCCGGGACCCGAGGCCAGATCGGCCTGCCGGAAGATGCCGGCCTCTGGTTTGACGGGTGTCGCGAAAAGGGCGTAGCTGGAGCGACTCATCCACGGACGACAGCGAGGGGGGATCGCATGGAGATTCGCAAGGTCGGCGTGCTCGGCGCCGGGCAGATGGGACTCGGCATCGCGCAGGCAGCCGCACGGGCGGGCTTCGAAACCGTGCTGGCCAAAGCCACACCGGGACCCGTCGACGCGGCGCGCGCGCGCGTCGAGAAGCAGCTGCAGAAAGAAATCGAGAAGGGCAAGCTTAGCGCCGCCGATCACGGCGCGCTCCTCGCACGGCTCAAGTGGACGACGCAGCTGCACGATCTCGCGGACGTCGACATCGTAATCGAGTCGATCGTCGAAGAGCTGCCCATCAAGCGCGAGCACTTCGCCCGTCTCGACGAGATCGCCAGCGAGCGCACGATCTTCGCGACCAACACCTCCACCCTGACCGTGGGCGAGCTGGCCGCGGCGACACGGCGGCCCGAACGGTTCATCGGCCTCCACTTCTTCAACCCGGTGCACGCCATGAAGCTCGTCGAGGTGGCCCCGTCGCTCCAGACGGCTCCCGAGACCGTCGCGGCGTGCGTGGAGTTCGCGAAGAAATTGGCGAAGACGCCCGTGCTCGTCGCCGATCGTACGGGGTACATCGTCAACCGGCTGCTCGTGCCGTATCTCGTCGACGCGATCGCCTGTCTCGAGAACGGCCTCGGCTCGATCGCCGACATCGATACGGCCATGCAGGCCGGCGCCAATCATCCCATGGGGCCCCTGGCGCTCGCGGACTTCATCGGCCTGGACATCGTCTTCCACATGGCCTCGCTGCTGCACGAAGAGTATCGGCAGCCGTGCTTCGCACCGCCGCCGCTGCTGCGCCGGCTGGTGCTCGCTGGCTACCTCGGGCGCAAGAGCGGGACGGGCTTCTATCGCTACGACACGAGCCCGCCCACGCCCAACGAGCGCATTCTGCCACGCGCCGCGCGCTGACGACGCGCGCTGCGCGCCCGGCGAAGCTTGATCGGGAAAAGACCTTCCGGCTATACGCCGCGTGGAGACACCGCATGGACCAGAGGCTCCCTGACCCCGAAACTATCCTCGTTGCCGTCGCACACAGCTCGGCGTTGATCCGGGAGAGCCTGAGCGCGCTGCTCGCCGCCACGGGCCAGGTGCGGGTCGTGTCCCCGCCGAACGGGCAGCCCGAGACGGAGGTCGTGCCCGATGTGGTGGTCTCGGAGTTCGCGCCGCGCAGCGACGTGCTGCAGCAGCTGCGGGCCATGACCCGGCGGTGGCCACAGGTGCCCGTGGTGGCGCTCGGCAACTTCGATCGCCGCGAGACCGTCGGCGCCGCGATCGGCGCCGGGGCGCGGGCCTGTGTCTCGAGCCACTGTGGGGGCCGCGAGCTGGTCGAGGCCGTGCGCGCCGTCCACGAGGGGCGGAGCTACCTCTGTCCCGTGGCGAGCGACCTGCGAGCGACTCCCGGGGCCGACGACGACGCCAGCGCCGACCCAGTGGTGCTCGCGCGACCACTCACCCAGCGCGAGCGGCAGATCCTGGCGCTGATCGCGGAAGGCTGCACCGATCGCGAGACCGCGCATCGCTGCGGCCTGAGCCTCAAGACGGTCCACAACCACCGCCGCAGCATCATGGTGAAGCTCGGCGTCCACAACGCCACTTCACTGGTCCGGCGGGCGATGCGCCTCGGCCTCATCGACGCCTGAGCGTCGACCGCCCCTCGGCGAGCGTGCTGCGCTGGCCTCGCGGCTCGTCTTGATTCGGTCGCGGAAGGGGCGTAGCCGAGGAGCGGTTTTCGACACGACGAGGCGTCATGCGGTTCTACGAATACGAAGCCAAAGCCCTGTTCGGCCGACACGGTGCTCCCCTCCTCCGTGGGGGGGTGGCACACAGCCCGGAGGAGGCGCGGCGCATCGCCAGCGAGCTCGGGGGACCCGTGGTCCTCAAGTCCCAGGTGCTCACCGGTGGACGCATGAAGGCCGGGGGCGTCCGGTTCGCCGACGACCCGGTCACTGCCGCCAAGGAAGCGGAGGCCATCCTCGGCTTGACGATCAAGGGCCAGACCCCGCGCGGCGTGCTCGTCGAGGAACGCGCCCCGGTGGCCCAGGAGTACTTCGCCGCGATCACCTGGGACGGCCGGGCCAAGCGTCCCGTGCTCATTTTCAGCGACATGGGGGGCATCGACATCGAGGAGGTGGCCGAGACGCATCCCGAACATGTGGCGAAGGTCCATCTCTCGACGATTCTTCCCTTCAGCCCCTACAAGGTGAAGGAGGCGATCGCCGGCGTCGGCGTGAGCGGCAACGACCTGACGCGTCTGATCCCCATCGTGTCCGCTCTGGTCGAGGTGTTCCTGCGCTACGACCTGACGCTGGCCGAGATCAACCCCCTCGGGAAGACGGAGGACGGGCGGTTTCTCGTGCTCGATGGTCACGTCGACCTCGAGGGCGACGCCCGCGAGAAGCACGCGGCCTTGCTGGCCGAGCTCGGCATCGGCACCGAGGAGACCCGCGAGGCGCGCCCGCCCACCGAGTTCGAGATCCGCGGCGCACAGGTCGATGCCGCGGACCACCGCGGGGTCGCGGGCAATGTCCGCGAGTTCGACGGCGACCTCGGCCTCGTGATCGGTGCCGGCGGCGGCTCCCTCACGCTCTTCGACGCCATCCGCAAGCACGGCGGCCGGCCGGCGAACTACTGCGAGATCGGCGGCAATCCGAGCGTCAAGAAGACCTGCGAGCTCACGAAACTCATCCTCTCGAAGCCTGGCGTGAAGAAGATCGCCGTGATGATGAACGTCGTCTCGAACACGCGAGTCGACATCGTCGCCCGCGGGGTGATCAAGGGGTGTCTCGAGATGGGGCGGACGCCGAGCGAGACCATCGCCATTTTCCGCATTCCCGGCGCCTGGGAAGACGAGGGGTTCAAGATTCTCCGCAAGTACGGCGTCGAGTACTGCGACCGGACGGTTTCGATGTACGAGGCCGCCGGCCGTGCGGTCGCGAAGATGCGTGCGGCGTGAGGCGCGGGCCATGTCGATCCTGATCAACAAGGACACCACGGTCATCATCCAGGGGATCACGGGGCGCGAAGCCGTGAACCTGACCCGCGAGGGTCTCGACTACGGCACGAAGATCGTCGGCGGCGTGACGCCCGGCCGGGCCGGCCGGGAGGTGTACGGCGTGCCGGTCTACGACTGCGTGCGCGACATCACGACGCGCCAGCGCGTCGACGCGACGATCGTCACCGTGCCGCCCCGCTTCACCCGTGACGCCGTCTTCGAGGCCATCGACGCCGGCGTGAAGCTCGTCGTCATCGTGACCGAGCGTATTCCGCGCGCGGAGGTGGCCCAGATGGTCGAGCTGGCCACGCTGCGGGGGGCACGGATCATCGGGCCGAACTGTCTCGGCGTCCTCTCCCCCGACGAGGCCAAGGTGGGCGGCCTCGGCGGCCCGGCCGTAAACGTCCGCCGCGCCTTTACCAAGGGTCCCATCGGCATCATGTCGCGTTCGGGCGGGATGACGACGGAGATCGCCAACACCCTGAGCGCCGCCGGCCTCGGGCAGTCGACCTGCGTATCGATCGGCGGCGACGCGATCATCGGCTCGACTTACGCCGAGCTGATGCCGCTCTTCGAGGCCGATCCCGAGACCAAGGCCATCGCCATCTACTCCGAGCCGGGCGGCCGCATGGAGGCCGAGCTGGCGGAGTGGGTCACCGCGCACAAGTCGCGCCTGCCCATCGTGGCCTTCATGGCGGGCCGCTTCATGGACGAGATGCCGGGCATGCGCTTCGGGCACGCGGGAACGATCGTGGAAGGGAAAGCCGACACCACCGCCGACAAGATCGAGCGCATGCGTGCCGCGGGCATCTCCGTCGCCGAGCGCATCGAGGAAATGCCTGGGCTGCTTAAGGAACGCCTCGCCCGGGCAGGAGCGTGAGGGACCATGGCAGGGCTCTTCATCGACGTCACGTTCACCGACGCGGTCGCGCGCGATGCGGCGCTGGCCAAGAAGCTCGTCGAGGTCTGCCCGGTCAACATCTTCGCGCTCGGCCCGGACGGCACGCTGACCCTCGTCCCCGAGAACCTCGACGAGTGCACGCTCTGCGACCTGTGCATTCAGGCGGCCCCCCCGGGGAGCCTGCGGGTGATCAAGCTCTACGACGCCTGAGGCACGACGCCGCTCGCGGGTGCGCGAAGGCTCGCACCGGAACGCGCGATCGGATAGAGGCGACGAACCATGCGAAGCCCTCGCGACTTTTTCAAGCCTCTCGCCATCGGGGCCCCCGAGCCCCTGCGGGAAATCCCGGTCAAGCCCTCGCGCTGTATCCACTTCTTCGATCCGTCGAACGAGAAGATGGCGGCGAAGCTTCCCGAGATCGCGCGGAACGCGGACATCGTCCTCGGCAATCTGGAAGACGCCGTGCCCGCCGATCGCAAGATCGCGGCCCGCGAAGGCCTGGTGCGCATCGGCCGCGAGGTCGAGCTCGGCGACACCCCGCTGTGGACCCGGGTGAACAGCCTCGACAGTCCCTGGTTCCTGGACGACGTCCAGACCCTGGTCGGGGCCATCGGCGACCGACTCGAGGTCATGATGATCCCGAAGGTCGAGGGGCCCTGGGACGTCCACTTCGTCGACCGCCTGCTGGCGCAGCTCGAGGCCCGGCACGCGGTGCAGCGTCCCATCCTCGTTCACTGCATTCTCGAAACCGCGCAGGGCATGACGCACGTCGAGGAGATCGCGCAGGCCAGTCCCCGGGTGCAGGGCATGAGCTTCGGCCCGGCGGACCTCGCGGCCTCGCGGCGCATGAAAACGACGCGCGTCGGCGGCGGACACCCCGCGTATCTCGTCCGCTCCGATCCCGACAAGGCGCACCCCGAGGCACCGCGCGCCGTGGCCCAGCAAGATCCCTGGCACTACTCGATCGCGCGCATGGTCGACGCCTGCACCGCGAACGGTGCCCTGCCCTTCTACGGCCCGTTCGGCGACATCTCGGATCCGCTCGGCTGCGAGGACCAGTTCCGAGCCGCCTTCCTGCTCGGCTGCGTGGGGGCCTGGTCGCTGCACCCCAGTCAGATCGCGATCGCGAAGAAGGTCTTCAGCCCCCCCGTGGAGGAGGTGCGCTTCGCACGCAAGGTCATCGAGGCGATGCCGGACGGCCGCGGCGTCCTCATGCTCGAGGGCCGCATGCAGGACGACGCCACCTGGAAGCAGTGCAAGGTGATGGTCAACCTCGCACAGATGCTCGCGGCGAAGGATCCGGCCCTGAAGGCCGCTTACGGGTTCTGACGGGCGGCCGCGATCACCTCCGGCGGCGCCTGCACGAGCTCGACGAGCACCCCCTCGCTCGAGAGCGGGAACTCATCGCTGCCCTTCGGATGGATGAAGCACACGTCATGGCCTGCCGCACCCTTGCGAATCCCACCGGGAGCGAAGCGCACGCCCTGCGCGGTCAACCACGCGACGCATGCCGCGAGGTCGTCGACCCAGAGACCCACATGGTTGAGCCGCGGCTCGTCGACCCGCGGCTTCCGCGCGGGATCGAGTGGCTGCATGATGTCGACTTCCACCGCATATGGTCCGCTGCCGATGCGCAGGATGTCTTCGTCGACGTTCTCGCGCTCGCTGCGAAAGGTTCCGGTCCGCTCGAGACCGAGGAGGTCGACCCAGAAGCGCGCGAGCCGCGCCTTGCTCTCGCCGCCGATGGCAATCTGTTGCACCCCGAGGATGCGGAAGGGACGTGTCATGGCACGTGTCATACTCCGGCCGGCGGCGCCTGGGAAGTTTGAGATGCCACGCCGATTCGGGCTACCGTGCTGCCGATGGAACTGCTCACCTCGCTCGTCGACGTGCTGCTGCACCTCGATGAGCACCTCGCGCACTGGATGCAGCTCTTCGGCCCGTGGCTCTACGTCATCCTGTTCCTCGTGGTCTTCGCCGAAACAGGCCTCGTCGTGACACCCTTTCTCCCCGGCGACTCTCTGCTTTTCGCCATCGGGACGCTGACGGCTCTCGAGGGCTCGCCGCTGGATATTCGCGTCGTCATTGTCTCGCTGATCGTCGCCGCCGTGATCGGTGACGCCGTCAACTACCATATCGGACAGTATCTCGGACCGAAGGTCTTCGCCCGGGAAGACAGCTGGGTCCTCAACCGCAACCATCTCATCAAGACCCAGCAGTTCTACGAGCGGCATGGGGGCAAGACCATCTTTCTTGCGCGCTTTGTGCCGATCGTACGCACCTTCGCACCCTTCGTCGCCGGCATCGGCCGCATGTCGTATCCGCGCTTTGCGATGTGGAACGTCACCGGCGCGGTGGTCTGGGTCACCTCCCTCACGCTCGCCGGGTTCTGGTTCGGCAATATTCCCATCGTCCAGCGGAATTTCGAGACAGTCATTCTCGCCATCATCGCCATCTCGATCCTCCCCATGATCGTCGAGTACCTGCGGGGTCGGCGCGCCCCGGAACCGGCTTGACGCAGGCCGGTCGGCGGGCCTAAGTCGCCTACCGGTCATGGCCGACGTCCTCCAGGTGCTCCGCGGCTGGTACGGCGACCCGCTGTTCGTCTGGTTCCCGGTCGCGACGAGCCTGCTGTCGGCCGCCGCGTTCCTGGCCTTCGCGCTGCCGCTGACCTGGCTGGCGGCTCGCGATCCGGCTTGGGCGCGTCCCTATCGGATCCAGTCGCGGCCGCCGCGGGAGCAGCAACTCGTGTGGCCTTCGATCCGGAGCTGGGCACGCAACAACGCCCAGATGCTCGCAGGCGTCGTCGTCCTGTGGCCCGTGCTGCGCCTCTCCGGCGTGCATGCCGGTCCGCTTCCGCCCTGGTGGGTCGTCGGACTCTCCCTCATCGTCTTCTTCTATCTCGACGATTTCCTGTATTACTGGTTCCATCGTGCCTTTCACACTCCCTGGCTGTACCGACGGGTCCATGCCTGGCATCACCGGATCGTCACCCCGTGGGCGATCACCGGCAATTACATGCACCCCCTCGAGCTGTCGCTGACCGGAGCGATCGCGCTCGTGGGCCCGCTGCTGCTCGGCTCGCACGTCGTCACGGTCTGGCTGTGGTTCGTCTGGCGACAGTGGGAGGCCGCGGAAGGACACTGCGGCTACGACTTTCCCTGGTCGCCCAGCCGCCTGCTCCCCGGCAGCGACGGCGCCCGCCATCACGACATGCACCATGCCCGGGTGAAGGGGAACTACGCAGGCTTCACGCCGATCTGGGACCGCGTCTTCGGCACGCTCGCCCGCGGCTACGCCGAGGACCTGGCTGCTCGCCGCGCCGCGCGGGCGGGAGTGTTCCCCACATGAACGATCGCGTCCGCATTACCAGGCTCGAGAACGGCGTCGCCGACGTGCGGCTCAATCGCCCGGACAAGCTCAATGCGCTCGACCCGCCCATGTTCGAGGCGCTCGCCGAGGCCGGCCGACAGCTCGCCGACGATCGCACGCTCCGCGCGGTCGTACTCTCGGGCGAGGGACGCGCGTTCTGCGCCGGCCTCGACGTGGCGAGCTTCATGAACATGCAGGAACGTCGCACCGGCGAGGCGGCGCTGTTCGGCCGGCGCGCGGAAGGGCCGGCCAACCGGGCGCAGGCGACGGCCTGGGTGTGGAAGGAGCTCCCCGTGCCGGTCGTGGCGGCGGTGCATGGCGTGGCGTTCGGCGGCGGTCTGCAGGTCGCGCTCGGGGCGGATATCCGGCTGGTCGCTCCCGACGCGCAGCTCTCGATCATGGAGATCAAGTGGGGGCTGGTGCCCGACATGGCGGGGACCCAGATCCTGCGCCACCTCGTCCGCCTCGACGTGGCCAAGGAGCTGACCTTCACCGGGCGCGTCGTCTCGGGGAGCGAGGCGGTGGCCCTGGGCCTCGCCACCCGCGTGGCCGACGACCCGCGCGCTGCCGCGCTCGCCCTGGCGCACGACATCGCTACCAAGTCCCCCGACGCCGTCCGGGCCGCCAAGCGCCTGCTCAATGCGAGCGTCGTGGTGAGCCCCGCCGAGGGACTGGCGCTGGAGGAATCGCTCCAGCGCGGTCTGATCGGCAGCCCGAATCAACTCGAGGCCGTGGCGGCCAATCTGGCCAAGCGCGCGCCGCGCTTCGTCGACCCCGCCTAACGCTCGGCGCTCGCCACGGTCGGCGGCGGTTCCGCCGGGGGCCCGGCCCCGGCCCAGCCGGCTGCAGGCACCAGGGGCAGGGTGACGGTGAAGGTGGATCCACGCCCCACCTCGCTCTCCACCTCGATCGTGCCCCCGAGCTGGCGACACAGCGCCTGCACGATGTACAGGCCGAGCCCGACGCCGCCGTGTGCCCGCGAGTCGCTCCCGTCCACCTGGCGGAACATCTCGAAGATGGAGCTCAGATGCTCGCGCGGGATGCCGATCCCGGTGTCCCGCACACGGAACCGACAGCGATCGGCCTCGACGGCGCAGTCGACCTCGACGCGACCGACGTGCGTGAACTTGAGGGCGTTCGTGACGAGGTTGCGGAGGATGGTGCTCAGCTTGCGGCGATCGGTCACGAGCCACAGCTCCGGGACCTCGTGCCACACGAGCGCGACGTCCCCCGTGCGCGGCACGTCGGCCAGGGTCGCTTCCAGCTCGCCGAGCAGCGGTCGCAAGGCGAGGAGCTCGAACTGCGGGAGGTCGCGACCGGACTGCAGGCGGCTCATGTCCAGCGTGGCCTGCACGAGATCGAGCAGCTCCACGGCCGCATGCCGGATCCGCGCCAGGCCGAACCGCAGACCGCTCGGCGTCGGATCGTCGCGCAACATGTCCGCATAGCCGATGATCACGGCGATCGGCGTGCGGAGCTCGTGCGACATGGTCGAGACGAACTCGGACTTGAGCCGACTCAGGCGGTCGGTCTCTTCCATCAACTGCGCGTTGGCGAGCGCGAGCGACGCCAGATGCCCCACGCCCTCGGCGATCCGTCGGTCGGCATCCGAAAAGATCTGGGCGGCGGAGCGCCGCCCGACGAGGTGGAACCCGGTCACCCGCTCCCCGCGCCGGATGGGCATGCACAGCGCGCGGCCAATGCCATAGTGACGGAACAAGGCGTCGATCACTGGTTCGCGCACCGTGGGGAGCGCATATTCGGCACAGCCACTCTCGGCGATAAGCTGCAGCACCGTCGACACTGCCTCGGCCGGGATACGCAGGGGCGTCACCTCGTCCTCGGGCGCGCCCGTGACGAGCGCGTAATCCTCCGCTGCCGGGACCCAGACAACGGTGCCGCTGACTTCGGCTCCGAGAAGCTCCCGGGTCAACTGGGCGAGCCGGGTCAGAATCTGGGGTGTATCGAGGAGGGCAATCAGCTCTCGCCCCATCCGGGCGAGCGCCGAGGACACCTGCAAGTCTTCCCGAAGGCGAGCCGTCTCCGCCCAGGCCACCGGTCCCTCCATCGTGGGGAGATCGCCTCCCATGGTCGCCACCGTTCAACGATCGGCAGAGCACGGCAAAACTTGAGCCCCTCCCTCCGCCCGCCGGGGGCCTCAGCCCCCGAAATCCTGAGCCCACCAGAAGCGGCCGCTGCCGTCCCGAACACACCCGATCCCGGACTCGGCGAACGAGCGCCGCTCGATGTTCGCCCGATGCGCCGGGCTCGCTAGCCAGGCCGCCGTCACGCTCTCCGGGGACGAGTACCCGTAGGCGATGTTCTCTCCAAGCACCCGGGCACGGTAGCCCGTCGCCGCGATGGTGGCTGACCAGCCGTCGTGAGTGAGCACCCCTCCGGCAGCCAGGTCGACGGCACGCTGGCGCGCCGCCGCCGTAAGGAGCGGATGACTCGCCAGCGGCGCCACGCCCGCGCTCTTGCGGGCAGCGTTCACCAGGGCGAGCACGCGCTCGGTATAGTCCGCCGGGCATTCGCCCGGATCCACCCGGACGCCGGGGTCGCGCCCCGCGGGCGAGACCGTCACCGGGACCGGTCCTGCCCAGAGCGAGGTGCCGCTCGGGCTCACCACACGCGCGCGGTACCACCACTGACCTGCGGCCGGCACGGTGTCGACTGCCGCATGCCGCCGGCGCGGGCCAGGAATGGACAAGACCGGCGAGAAGATACCGTCGCCCGCGCTGCGCTCCACCTCGAGGGTGCTCACAGCACGATCATTGCCGAGCCGGCTGTCGACATGCACGCGAACCGTCAGCGGGCCCGGACTCCGCACGCGGAGACGCGGCTCCGGCGGCGTTCCCCGAGCCGCGGAGGCCGCAGCCCCGAGCATGGCAAGAGCAATGAGGAGTGCACGAATTGGCGAGCGCATACTGGCTGGCGGCGCAAGGACCGTTCCACGCGCTCGCCCGCCGGGCGCGGCGCACCCCGGGACTCAACGCCGCACTGGATACTTGGCAAGCTTGCGCTGCAGCGAACGCCGGTGCATCCCCAGTCGCCGAGCCGCCTCCGAGATGTTTCCGCCGCTGTCGGCGAGCACCCGGTTGATGTGCTCCCACTCCACGCGCGCGAGCGACGGGGGCTCGGTCGCTGGCGGCGCGGCGGTGCTCGGCGGCTGTGCCGCGCGGGCGAAGCCGTTCAGGATGTCGTCCGCATCCGCGGGCTTCTGCAGGTAGTACACTGCACCCAGCCGCAGCGCATCGAGCGCTGTCGCAATGCTGCCGTAACCCGTGAGGACCAGGATCAAGATGCCCGCATCCTGAGCGACGAGATCGCGCACCACCTCGAGGCCCGAGCCGTCCGGCAGCCGCAAATCGACCACGGCATATTCCGGCGGGTCGTCCCGGGCGGCAGCCACGGCTTCCTGGCGACTGCCCGCCTCGCGAACCTCCCAGCCCCGGGCACGCAAGGCCTGCGCGAGGCGGCGCCGGAAGACGACATCATCGTCGACCAGCAGCATCGTGGGCGGCATGGGCTCCATCGCGTGCTCTGCCATCTCAGGCCGCCTCCCTCACCGGCAGCTCGATCGTGGCGACCGAACCCGCCCCGGGCTCCGAATGCAGCGTGAAGCGGCCCCCCATCCGTTCGGCGAGCGCCTGCACGAGAAAGAGCCCGAGCCCAAGCCCTTTCCCCGCCGGTTTGGTGGAGAAGAAGGGCTCGACGGCGCGCGCCAGCACCTCCTTGCTCATCCCGCGGCCGGCATCGTGCACCTCGATCCGCAGTGCAGTCCCCTGCCCCGCGAGCACCATGCGTACGCGCTGATGCGGCTCGCTGGCATCGAGACCGTTGCGCACCAGGCAGACGAGCGCCCGGACCAGCGCACGCCGCGGGACCACCACGCGAAGTGGCGCTGTGGAGTGTTCCACGTCCAGCCGACCCGACTCGTTTTCGTCGAGGGCCTCGCGCACCTGCGCCGCGAGCGCGGCCAGCTCGACCGGCTCGGGAGCCTCCCCGACGGGCTCGCCCGTCCCGCTCGCCATGTCGTCGAGAATCCGGCGGCAGCGCTCCACCTGTTCGCGAATGAGGCGCGCATCGTCCGCAAGCCCGCTGTCCGACCGCCCTGCGCAGGCGCGCTCCAGCTCCTTCGCCACCACGGCGATGGTCGCGAGCGGCGTGCCGAGCTCGTGCGCAGCCCCGGCTGCCAGCGCGGTGAGCGACGCCAGGCGCTCGTTGCGGGTCGCCTGCTCGCGTGCTGCAGCCAGCTCCGCATCCCTGCGCTCGAGCGCGGCTGCGAGGCGCACCACGAAATACGCCGTCAGACCCGCCGCGGCCGTGAAGGCGAACCACATGGCCTGCAGATGCCGCAGGAAGGCCACGTCCTCCATCCCGTGCTTCTGGCCGTGCGTACCGGCGAGCGGGACGAAGAGCGAGCCGTAACAGACGATCGAAAGCAAGGCGAGGCTCGCAGTCCATGCCGGGCCGAGCGTCACGGCCGCGAGGGTGATGTGCACGAGGTAGAGCACGCTGAAGGGATTCGACGGCCCGCCCGTCAGCCGCAGCAGGAGCGTCAGCACGAGCGCGTCGATCAGCAAGGCCGCACCGCACCATAGGCGAACGCGTGCTGCGGAGCGCTCCGCGCTCCGCAGCGCGAGCATCGCGTTGGTGAGCGCCGCGATGCCGAGCAAGCCGAGAATGGAGGGAAGCCGCAGGCCGGCAGCGAACACGAGCTCGGACACCGCGACGAGCAGCAGGGCCAGCCCCACCGCCCACCAGCGAAGCCGAACCAGCCACTGCAAGGAGACGATCGCCCGCTCGTCCACCAGCGAGGGTGCCATCCCGGTGTGCACGGTCACTGCCAGGGGACAGTGCTGGCTCGCGAACCGGGCTGCAAGGCCTCAGCCGGCGGCATAGCTGCGACAACTCGCCGCAGCCCCCGGCGGACCCCTCGGGCGTGTCGGTCTGCTGACACGGTCTGGCTCGGGGCGCCAGGGCACAACGTCCCTTGGCCGCGGCACACCAGTTGCTGTCTCTCACGGCATGAGTCTCTCCCCAGGGCGGTGGATGCGACTGAATCCGGACAACGTGGCACTGCTTCCTGCCGAGGGAGGGATCTTCGAGGTGGCCAACCTGGTCCGCAATGTCGTGCTGATCGGTCGTGCCGACGGCAACCTGCGCGCGCGCTTGGCCACCCTGACGCAGCCCGGAAACGCCCTGCCGCCGACGATCGGCGGCTACTACGTCCGCATCATCGTCACGCCGGCGGAGGAGACCGTGCTCGCCGAACGCCTGGCCGAGTTCAGCGCCAGGCACCGCGGCCGGACGCTGGAGTCGGCGGTGGACCGCCGTCGCCCGCTCCGGCCCACGCAGCGACGCGCGGCATAGACCCGCCAGCGAGTGTCGAGAAGGCGACTCCCGGCGTCCGCGCGCGCGGGCCCGGGGGTGTCAGAGCTCCCGACTCGCGCTAGCGGACGCGACGCGCCACTGCTGTCATGACGAGGTCTTCCAGCTCCTCGTAGGTGGCCGCGTCCCGGATCGCCGGCGGCACGGCGTTCAACGCCCGCTCGGCTTCCTCGACGCCGAAGCGCCCCCAGCGCTCGGCGATCGCTTTGCGGAGGAAATAGAGCTCCTGCGCGTGCCGCCCGAGGCGTCCGAAGGGGCGCACGGCGTCGCTGCGGAGAAAGGCGGCCAGCTCGGGAATGCCCCGCCCGCTCACCGCGCTCGTCTGGAAGATCCGCAGGCTGTTTCCGCCAGGATGCTCGATGTTCGCGTACGCCAACGCGGCGCGCAGCTCGTGCGCGCTGCGCCGTGCCAGCGCTTCCTCGTCGCACTTGTTGATGACGAACACGTCGGGGACTTCCATGATCCCCGCCTTCAAAAACTGCACGTGATCTCCGGCCAGGGGCTGCATCACGAGCACGACGAGATCGGCCACGCGCGTCACTTCGATCTCGCTCTGCCCGATGCCCACCGTCTCGACGAACACCAGGTCGAACAGACAGCGCAGGAGCCGAGTTACGGCAAAGGTCCGGCGTCCCATCCCCCCGAGATCGCCCTGGGTGGCCTGCGAGCGAAAGAACACCCGCGGCTCGCAGACCGGAAACTGCGTGCGCAGGCGATCCCCCAGCAGCGCCCCGCCGGAAGACGGGCTCGTGGGATCGATGGCCAGCACCGCGACACGCAGGCGGGCATCGGCCGCGAGACATTCGAGCACGACGCGGCCAATCAGCGACGACTTGCCTGCGCCGGGCGTCCCCGTCACGCCGATGACGCGACCCCGCGGCTGGTACTGGGCCTCGTGATCGCGGAGGTAGCGAAACAGCGCCGCCCGCCGACTGCGACCGTCGTCATCCTCGCGCTCGACCAGCGAGATGAGCCGAGCGAGCGGGTACTTCGCGAGGGCCGTCGCTCGCGCGAGCAGTGCCAGGGTCTCGTGATCGAGCGTCGGCCGCTCCGGTGTCGGCGCGGACGACGCCCGATCAGGCACGGGCGACCCGCGCCGGCTCGGGGCGCACCTCCCCGGGCACCTCGCCCTTCGGGGCGCCGATCACGTCGAGGATCCGGTCCATCACGGCCATGAGATCGAAGTCGCGCGGGGTGAAGATTGCCCGGATCCCGAGCGCGCGCAGCGTCCCCATGTCGCTCTCGGGGACGATGCCGCCGAGCACCACGGGAATCGCCTCCCGAGCGCCATGGCGGTCGAGCTCGTCGAGCACCATACGCGCGACCTCCACGTGGGAGCCGGAAAGCACCGAGAGACCGAGCACGGCCGCGTCCTCTTCGACAGCGGACTGCACGATCTCCGCCGGCGTCATGCGAATACCGCCGTACACCACGTCGAAGCCGGCATGCTTGGCCGCCACGGCGATCATCTCCGAGCCGTTCGAGTGCCCATCGAGGCCAGGCTTGCCGACGACCATGCGGGGCCGTCCGCCATGGACGGCAGCCCAGGCCGCGGTGCGTGCGCGGACGGCTTCCACCCGGGCCCCTGCGAGCGGCAGCTGTTGCCCCTCCACCCCGGTCGCCGGGCGATACTCCCCGAAGACCTCGCGCAGGGTCTGCGCCCACTCCCCCGTGGTGACGCGCGCCTTCGCTGCCGCGATGGACGCCGGCATGAGATTCCGGCCCGCGACGGCGTCGTCGCGCAGGCGCCGGAGCGCCGCCTCGACCTCGAGCTGACTGCGGCGGGCGCGTGTGGCGCGAAGCAGGTCGAGCGTCTCGGCCGCCGAGGCCGGGTCGACCTTGAAGACCCCCCGATCCTCGCCGGCCAGCAACGGCGAGGGAAGACCGTCCGTCCAGCGGTTCCGCCCCACCACGATGGTTTCGCCGCTGTTCAACCGGGCCAGGCGTTCCGCCTGGCTGCGCACCAGCTCGGCCTTCATGTACCCGGACTCGATGGCCTCCAGGGTACCGCCCATCTCGTCGATCTTGCGCAGCTCGGCGTACGCTGCCTCCTTCAGCTCGGCGACCTTCGACGCGATGACGGGCGAGCCGTCGAAGAGATCGGGATACTCGAGCAGATCGGTCTCGTACGCCAGGATCTGCTGCAGCCGCAGCGACCATTGCTGGTCCCAGGGTCGCGGCAGGCTCAACGCCTCGTTCCAGGTCGGGAGCTGCAGGGCCCGACAGCGCGCGCGCCGCGACAAGGTCACCCCGAGCGCCTCGAGCAGAATACGCCAGGCGTTGTTCTCCGGCTGCTCCTCGGTGAGCCCGAGCGAGTTCACCTGGACGCCGTAGCGGAAGAGACGATACTTCGCCGTCTGCACCCCGAAGCGCTCGCGCGTGATCTCATCCCACATCTCGGTGAAGGCGCGCAGCTTGCACATCTCTTCGATGAAGCGGATCCCGGCATTGCAGAAGAACGACACCCGGCCCACGCAGCGCTCGAACTCCTGGTGGGAGAAGGTGCCCCGCGCGCGGATGGCTTCCAGCAGCCCGATCGCATTGGCGAGCGCGAAGGCCAGCTCCTGCTGCGGCGTCGCTCCGGCTTCCTGCAGGTGGTACGAACAGACGTTCGAGGCGTTCCAGCGCGGGATCGCGTGCAGGCAATACTCGTACATGTCGACGATGAGCCGCATCGAGTGCTTCGGCGGAAAGATGTAGGTTCCGCGCGCGAGATACTCCTTGATGACGTCGTTCTGCGTTGTCCCCTGGAGCGCCGTCGTGTCGACCCCGCGCTGCTCGGCGAGCGCCACGTAAAGCGCCAGCAGCCACATCGCCGTCGCATTGATCGTCATCGAGGTGTTGATCTGGTCGATCGGGATCTCCTGAAAGAGGATCTCGAAGTCGTCGATCGAGTTGACGGGGACGCCGACCTTGCCGATCTCCGGCAGGGCGAGCGGATGATCGGAGCTGTAACCACACTGGGTGGGGAGATCGAAGGCGATCGACAACCCCGTCTGCCCCCGCGCGAGGTTGGCGCGATAGAGAGCATTCGAAGCCTTGACGTTCGTGTGGCCAGCATAGGTGCGGAAGATCCAGGGTTGATCGCGGGTCGGGCGGCCCTCCGCGTCGTAGAGGCGATGGGCGAGTCGCGTCGTCATGACGAAGTCGAAGTCTAGCCCCGGACGGTGACCAGGGCCAGCCTTCGCCGAAGGTCGATCAGCGCGCTGCCCGGGCTGCCGCGCAGCCCGATGCCAGATCGGCAGCCGCCGCCTGCGCCGCCGGCAGATCGCCCGCGCGTGCCGCCTCCTCGAGCCGCGCCGCCAGCCGTGCCAGACCCGGGAAACCGTAGGAGGCGGTCGCCCCCTTGGTCGCATGCGCGAGTGTCTGGACCCGATCGAGCGCCCCCGCGGCGAGAGCGGCCGACACGGCAGCCATCCGCGCCGGCAATCCGTCGAGGAACTCGTCGAGCAGCGCAGCCACCACCGGGTCCTCGGCGAGCAGGCTGCGCGAGAACCCGTCGGGGCCTCCGGTCCCACCGCCTGATCCCCCGCGCTCGTCCCCCCGGGGCCGCATGACCGTACCCCCTAGCGATCCCCCTGCGCGATCGCAAGCTGCAGGGCCAGGAAGCCACGAGGGCGCTTCCCCCGCCGCGGGGGATTGGCTATTCGGCAGCGCATGGAGGCGAAGGGCATCGCTCTGGTGACGGGCGCAAGTCGGGGGCTCGGCCGGGCCCTAGCGCTCGAGCTGGGAGCACGCGGGTTCGAGGTCGTGGCGACGATGCGGGATCCGCGGGCGGGAGCCGAGCTCGCGGCCACAGCAGCCCGGCATGGGGTGCAGCTGCGCCTCGCTGCGCTCGACGTCACGGAGGCGGGCGCGTTCTCCCTGCCCGACGGGCTGCGAGTGCTCGTCAACAATGCCGGCATCGACTGCGCCATGCTCCCGGTCGAAGCCCAGCCGCTCGAGGACTGGCGGGCCGTCTTCGAGACCAACGTGTTCGGCGTCGTCACCATGACGCGCCGGGCCATCCCGGTGCTGCGGGCCGCCGGCGGCGGCGTCATCTGCAATCTGAGCTCGGCAGCCATCCTCGCCCCCGTCCCCTTCTACGCCGTCTATCGCGCGAGCAAAGCCGCCGTGGCCGCCCTCGACGAGTCCCTGCGCGCGGAGGTCGCCCCCTTCGGCATTCGCGTGCTCGAAGTGGTTCCGGGGCCGATCCGGACCGACATGCTCGCGGCCTCCGCGCGCGTGCCCGAGGCTGCCGCCCTGCCGGGATACAGTTCCCTCGCCCAGCGTCTGCATGCTGGACGCCTCGGTGTGGAAGCCATGGCGACTCCCGCTCCCGAGGCCGCCAGGCGGATCGTGGACGCGATCCTCGACGATGCGGCCCCGCTGCGGATCGCGTGCGACCCGCTCGGCACAGCGATGCTCGACGGGGCCGGTGCCGCAGCCGCGGAGGCACGCATGGCCGCCTTCGTGGCTGGGCTGGGCGCCAGCCCCCCTGCCGCCCGCGGCTAACGGGCGAGCAGCGCCAGCAGCTGGCGCGCCCCCTCGGTCGGCGTCACGCGCGCGTCGCACACCGCTTCCTCGAGCCGCGGGAGCAGGCGTCGGACATCGTCGCGCCCGAGGAACCAGGCCTCGAGTCCCTCCCGCAGCATCGACCACAGCCAGGCCTGCTGCTGATCCCGCCGCTTCGCCACCAGCTCGCCGGTCGCGCCGAGCTTGTGCCGGTACTCGTCGATCGCCTGCCACACGCGGTCCATCCCGCGGTGCTCGAGCGCGCTCACCGTGAGCACGGGCGGATCCCAGGTCGGGGTCTGGTGGCGAAAAAGGCGGAGCGCGCTGCGGTATTCCGCTGCAGCGCGTTCCGCCCGCTGCACGTTGTCGCCATCGCACTTGTTGACGGCGAGCGCATCGGCAATCTCGATGATCCCCTTCTTGATCCCCTGCAGCTCGTCACCCGCCCCCGCGACCAGGAGCACGAGGAAGAAGTCGACCATGGAGGCCACCGCCGTCTCCGACTGCCCGACGCCCACGGTCTCCACGAGCACCACGTCGTAGCCCGCAGCCTCGCAGACCAGCATGGCCTCGCGCGTCCGTCGGGCCACCCCCCCGAGCGAGCCCCCCGACGGGCTCGGGCGGATGAAGGCTTCGGGCGCAGCCGAGAGCCGCGCCATCCGCGTCTTGTCCCCGAGGATGCTCCCCCCGGAGCGGGCGCTCGACGGATCGACGGCGAGGACGGCGACCCGGCGGCCCTGGCCGATCAGGTAGAGCCCGAAGGCCTCGATGAAGGTGCTCTTCCCCGCGCCAGGAACGCCGGTGATTCCCACCCGGGCCGCGTGACCGGTGTGCGGCAACAGCAGCTCGAGCAGCCGCTGCGCCTCGGCCTGGTGCTCGGGCCGCGTGCTCTCCACCAGCGTGATGGCCTTGGCCAGCGCCCGGCGCTCGCCTGCCCGCACGCCGACGGCGAGCCGCTCAGCCAGCGGCAGCCTGCTCACCGTCGCGATGCGCTTCGCGGATCAGCTCGAGCACGCGGCGCGCAGCCTGCACAACGTTGGTGCCCGGTCCGAAGATCGCCCGCACCCCCGCGGCTTCCAGCATCGCGTAGTCCTTGGGCGGGATGATGCCTCCGACGGTGACGACGATGTCTCCCGCCCCCTGCGCGCGCAGATGCTGCACCAGCTGCGGCACGAGCGTCTTGTGCCCACCCGACTGCGTCGACACACCGACCACGTGCACGTCGTTCTCGATGGCCTGGCGGGCCACCTCCTCGGGGGTCTGGAACAGCGTGCCCACGTCGACGTCGAACCCGAGGTCGGCGAAGGCCGTGGCAATGACCTTGGCGCCGCGGTCGTGTCCATCCTGACCGATCTTCGCGACCAGAATCCGGGGACGGCGTCCGTGCTCGGCCGCGAAGGCTGCCACCTCGGCGCTCAGTGCCTTCCACTCGGCGTCGTCAGCGTACGCGGCCCCATAGACGCCCGAGATGGATTTGATCTCCGCCTGATAGCGCCCCCACACCTGCTCGAGGGCCTCGGAGATCTCCCCGACGGTCGCGCGAGCCCGGGCGGCCTCGACGGCACAAGCGAGGAGGTTCCCCTCGCCGGTCTCGGCGCAGCGCCGGAGCCCCGCGAGCGCCTCCCGCACCCGCGCCCCATCGCGCGTGCGCTTGATCTGCTGCAGTCGCGCGATCTGCCTCTCGCGCACCGCCGTGTTGTCGATCTCGCGCGTATCGATCTCCGGCTCCTCGGGCAGGCGGAACTTGTTCACGCCGACGATCACGTCCTCGCCACGATCGATCCGGGCCTGACGGCGGGCAGCCGTCTCCTCGATCTTCAGCTTGGGCCAGCCGGCCTCGATCGCCTTCGTCATGCCACCCATGCGCTCGCACTCTTCGACGAGCCCGAGCGCCTTGCGCGCCAGCGCGTGCGTGAGCGACTCCATGAAGAACGAGCCGCCCCAGGGATCGATGACCCGCGGAATGCCCGTCTCGAGCTGCAGGATGAGCTGCGTGTTGCGGGCCACCCGGGCCGAGGTGTCCGTGGGCAACGCGATCGCCTCGTCGAAGGAGTTGGTGTGCAGGCTCTGCGTCCCGCCCATGACCGCGGCCATGGCCTCGATCGTCGTCCGCACGATGTTGTTGAAGGGGTCCTGCTCGGTCAGCGACGCGCCCGAGGTCTGGCAATGCGTGCGCAGCATGAGGGAGGCGAGTTGCTTGGGCTGGAAGTG